>Ga0334900_1000171_pt1 | contig 108923 bp, 99 predicted proteins | sample GraSluR3_MG_2_FD_207231 | JGI IMG/M metagenome (GOLD analysis project Ga0334900, IMG submission 207231) | Sludge microbial communities from methane-producing bioreactor in Wageningen University, Netherlands - Granular Sludge_31_08-R3 | ecosystem: Engineered > Bioreactor > Anaerobic >... | reverse complement strand
TCGCGCAGCATCCCGGCAGGGTTGTCCCCCCTGAGAGAAAAGAGCACCTCGGTATAGGGCAGGGGCTTCATGTCGGGGTCTTCCACGTAAGCCCTGATCACTGCCGGAAAACGCCTGTCGGGCGGGACGATGCAATGTTCGGAAACGATGCCCGGGGCCGGCTCGGCGAAGACCTTGCTGCGGTCGGAGCGAAAGCCGATATAGGCGATGTCTTCCTGTTTGTGGGTTTCGCTGCGCACCTTTACCGAAGTGCTGTTGCGTGCCCACTGCTGCAATTGTCCCAGCAGGGCGTTGTCGGGTGCGGTGAACACGACCCTGGCCACACCGTTGGCATCGGTCAGGGCGGTGGCCGATGAAAGGCTGCCGGCTTTCACGCCCCCCGACTCCTGAATGGAGAAGTGCAGCACCTCTCCCGGCAGCGGCCTGCCCGGCTCCTTGCTGTAGGGGATGTATTCGTATAGGACGGCCGATATCTCCACCTGCGATTTTCCGTCGGGCAGTACATCCCCGGGGCTGGAAGAGGCTTTGATGGCAATATTCTTTTCCTTAACTTCTTCTATGGTGGCGGAGGTGGCAGTCCTGGCAACCCGAAAGCCCAATGCATCATGAGGAACGCCAGGCTTAAGGTAGCCTCTTGTAGATGACTCCAGATTATATTCAAGCCCTCCAAACCACCCCCCGCGCCTTACGCGGGCATAATAATGTGATTGCCTTCCTGTTGGATTTTCATATGGAGCGTCTTTGTAATAATCCGGATCATACCAGTCCCAGCACCATTCACCAACATTGCCCCCCATATCGTAAATTCCCAGTTCATTTGGCTTTTTCAGACCAACAGGCCAGGTACTGAAGCCTTCCATTTGATCATTGCGTGAATTTCTCTGGTACCAGGCAATTTCATCCGGATCATCTGAGCCTGGGTATAGATATCCTTTTCCTGATTGTCCGCCTTTGGCAGCATATTCCCATTCTGCTTCAGTCGGCAGGCGGTATCCGTTCTTTGAAAAGTCGCAGGAAACCGAAACGACCATGCTGTCGCGCCCGAAGGTAATGGCGTAAACTTCCTCAAGTCCTTCCATTTTGCTCTTTTTATTGCAAAACAAAACAGCTTCATACCAGGTAATCCACTCTACCGGCCGGTCTTCACTCTGATATTTCGAGTTATTATATCCCATCACCCTGATCCACTCCCTTTGCGTTAAGGGAAATTTTCCGATAAGGAATGAAGAAACAAAAACTTCATGCACAGGACTGGCATCATGCGATTTTTCCTTTCCCATCAAAAAGGTTCCGCCTTCAGCCATTGCCATTTCGATGGGTTGTGACTGGAGGGCGCCGGTATGTAGCAATATTGTTAAGGCAATAACTGCCGTGTTGTTGCTCAGAAGATTATTTTTCATCGTGAAAACGTATTATTTCATTCTTTAATGCACCTTACCGAAAGAAAGCTGTTTTCGTTCATTCCTCCCTGCAGGATCGCCGGATTACCCTTTTCGACCGAGACATAGGCTGCCGTTCTGCGGGCGACGCTTGTTGACGACCACCAGTAGGCGGTCATTCCCTTTCCATGGTAGGGTTCAATGCTGCCGGTTGTCATCATCCCGCCATAGGTGACGCTAAAGGTGGTAGATTCAGACTGTATCCTTCCTGCCGCCGAATCGGGCCCGCCCATATGGGTGAAAAGCTCATGCCAGTCGTCAATTGCCGGTATCCTCCATCCCTCGGGGCACAATCTCCCTTCCAGTATAGCATGGTAGTTATACAACAGGCCAATGGAAGAGCCGGTGGCCCCGGTATCAACATACAATACGTACATGCCTTCTTCCTCTGTGCTGAGGGTTCCCGTCCCGCTATGCTGCGTCAGTGGTTTCCCATTGCTGTAGCGGGTTACTTTCAGGTCTTCACCCATCCACAGCTTTTCTCCGACTATGAACACCGAATACCCGTTGCCGTCGATGTCGGTCAGTATGCTGTCGGGTGCGGCGATAAGGGTGTCTGAAATGTCAGATTTATCAGGGGCAGGAAGGTCTCTGCCGGGGTCTGCAGCGGGCCGGGTGGCGCATGATAATACTGTTATCATCAGGGCCAGGGCGATTACAAAAATCCGGATCGCGCTCCGCGCATCATGGTTTCGTATATCCCGGCAGCAGGCAAAAAAAGAGGGGCGTGTGTTCATATTTTATCTTTGCGTTATATGTTGCTGATCAGGCTTGCCGTTCCTGCATCCGGACTTTCAGGGGTGTGCATCCTGCCTGTGATTTTTAACAGGCACATGCCATGAACAGGCGGGTTAAGCAGGGCAGGCAATTGATTTTTCAAATATACGACAGGGCACCATACCATAAGGCGGGTCTGAAAAATATTTCTTTGAGCCTTGTAATATGCACAAAATGCTTCGTTCAAAACAGGTGTATACAAGAGCATTATCCATATCTCCTGCCGGGTTTGGCAGTTAAACGCCAAGGCTGTGCCCTGAAAAGCATTCACGAAAGCATGGTTCCATCACTAATGCTTATTGTATGCTTATCCCGCAAAATACCAGGTGGCGATGGAGAAATAGATCATCACGCCCATCACGTCGGCGACGGATGTAATGAGGGGGGCGCTGGCAGTGGCGGGGTCGAGTTTCAACCGGGTAAAGATAAACGGGAGCAGCAAGCCGACCAGGCTGCCCATCATCACCGTGAGGACCATGGTGGCCCCAACCACTGCAATGATCTCCGGGGCACGGATGCTTGCGATCAGGCTCACGGCAAGTGCCATGGTGATTCCCAGCAGGAATGAGACAATGAGTTCTCGGCCAACCAGCTTCAGCCAGTCGCCCATCACCACCTCGCCGGTTGCAAGTGAGCGGATCATCAGTGTGGCCGACTGCGCACCGGCATTGCCCCCGCTGGCAATGAGCAGGGGCAGGAAGAACATGAGGGATATCTGTGCCTGTATGGTGGTTTCGAAGCCTGCGATGGCAGCCCCTGAAAACACATTCATAAAAACGAGTATGCTGAGCCATAAAACACGCTTTTTGTATAAATAGCTAATCCCGGCTTTCAGCGGGCTCACTATGCTGTCCTGGAATGAACCGAACTTGAGAAAGTCTTCGGTCGATTCTTCCTCCGCCACGTCCATCATGTCGTCGAAGGTAACGATGCCGAGGAGGATGCCTTCGGTATTCACAACCGGAAGCGCAACGCGGTCGTAATCCTTGAAAGCTTTGATGGCCGATTCCTGGTCGTCGAAAGCGTTGAGGGCTACGAAGCGTTCGTCCATCAGTTCTCTGATTTTCTGTTCGGGCGGAGCCAGCAGTATCTCCCGTATTCGGAGGTCGTCGAGGAGCTTCCAGTTCTGATCTACCACATAGATCACGTTGAAGGTCTCGGAGTCGCGTCCGTATTCACGGATGTGTTTCAGCGTCTGGGAAATCGTATAGTCGGGCTTCACGGCTACAAACTCCGGGGTCATCAGCCTCCCGATACTGTCTTCGGGATAGCCGAGCAACTGGGTGGCAATGCTGCGTTCCCCGGGCGAAAGCAATTGCAGGAGACGGTGCATAAGCTGTCCGGGAAGTTCCTCGAAAAAAGCCGTCCTGTCATCGGGGTCAAGATCGTTCAGCAGGTCCGACAAACGATCGGTATAGTGCGCAAGGCCTTCGGTGATCTGCTCCTGCCTGTAAAGCGAAAGATGCTGGAAAGTGTTCTTGGCCAGCTCACGGGGAAGCAGCCTGAACACGATCATGTCTTCCTGGTCGGGGAGGTTTTCGATGATCTCGGCAATCTGAAAGGCATCCATCTCCGTCAACTCCTGGCGAAGCGCTTTCCATTGCCGCTTTTCGATCAATTCCTGGATCTGGTCTTGGGTATCGATCATAATTCGTCTCCTTACCTTTACATCTGTAAGGAAAACGGTGGATCCTTACAGAGGGGTTAATAGCTCAGTTTCTTTTGACACGGGCCTTCGTCCATTATCGCTCTTGTTAATCTCGGATGCAAATGTAATTCTTATGTTTTATAATTACCAATCCCCGCAAGGTTTTTTATATCACAGCAGAAGGTCGAAACGGAATTAAGCATAGTCCGGGGCTGATATCCTTTCTCCACCCTTTTTCCCGATGCTCCTGATCATGGCTGCCGCACATCCGATGGCAAAGAGGTTAAAGACCGGAATGATGAAAATGACCGGAATAATATTGTAGCCGTGCAACCCCATGGCGATGATCTTGGCCGTAAGGGCGGTCATCAGAAAGGAAAGAAAAACGATGTAGGTAATGCCCGCCAGGTACCCCATCAGGGTTCTCCGGTACAGCAGCACACCCGCAACGAACGCCAGGGGCAGCAACAGGCCCAGGTCAAAACCCTGAACGATGAGCGTGGTATAATGTTGGAGCGATTCGGGATAAATGCTGCCGTTTGCCAGGGGCGGGATGATCACCTCAAGCCAGAGCAAAGCGATGGCAATGGAATTAAGCATGAGGAATATGCCCGTGATTCGGGTTGCTTTTCCGGGCGCGAGGCGGAGGCTGAGCTCCTTTAAATCCGCTGAAAGAAGTAAAAGAAGCAGGGCGAAAAACGAACATCCCAGCAGGGCGGTATAAACGGGAAACATAATGTTATACATCCCCATGGCGGTATAGAACAGGTAGGTCACAAAGAAATACCCGAGCGTGCCTGCCAGCAAAAAATGGGCCCTGAGCGACCTCCGGCGGTAAATAATGAGAAAGGCCAACAGTAGCGGTATCGCTGCGAAAAGGGTCACCACATCCTGGGCAATGCCCTGTATGGCCACGTCGGCCGACATATGACGATATAATCCCCTGCCATGGATCTCTACATTTTGTCCGCGGATGGATTCATATTCATACGGGCCCGGGCCCTTGTCGCCAAAAATGGCTGTAATGCTTGCCAGCGACGCAAGGAGGGCGATGAGGATTACAAGTGTTGTGATGGTGTTCCTGTTTTTCATGATAAAAAGTTTACAGAATATTTGACTTTTTAGTGTTTTTTTATTATAACGGCCTGTTTTCGTTATTCAGGCGGGAGTAAAATTATGAATCTCCGCCGGAATGAAATCCATGAAACCAAAAAAATTGCTTATCACGGGTTGCCACAGGTCGGGGACTACCCTCCTGGCCTCAATGATCGGTTCTCACTCAGATATAGTCGTGCTGAATGAGGAGTATTTCGACGGGCTCGAAAAGGTCATCGGGAAAAAATGGGCCGGCGTGAAAGCACCCGTTCCAAATGTGTTGTACGAATCAAAGAACAGCCTTTTTATGACGGTTCTTAAAAGAAAACTGGCCTGGGTGAACAGGAAATGCCGCTTCATCCTGAAAGTATACCGTATCCGCGGCTGGTACCATTACTCGATCAGCGACTTCGTGAAGAACCGGAATGCCAGGATAATATTTATCAGCAGGAAATTCGAAAGCAATGTAAACTCCATTGTCAGAAGACTGGGTACTTCCCGTTTTCTGGCAAGGAAACATGTTCGCTACGCCAATAAGGTAAAGGCTAAGCTTGAGGAACTCGACGGGGATAAGGTATTGTTCGTGGAATTGGGTGTTCTGACCAGTAAGCCTGAGGAGACACTGAGGGAGGTCTGTGATTTCCTGGATGTGGATTTCGATGAAAAGATGCTTGACGGCTACAACCACACGCCGTCCTATGAAAATGACAGGATCGAATTAAAGGAGTGATCCCTTATGATGTTTCCAGCCGTTTTACATAAATGACCAAGTCATCGCCGGAATCATAATAGTCTTTGAAACGGGCCATGGGCAGATAGGCATTTTTTTCATAAAAGGCCCTGGTGGGATTATATTGTTCGCGCGAGGAGGTTTCGGCGTAAACGGCAATTCCGCCCATGGTTCTTATGGTTTTCTCGGTTTCTGCGAGAAGGATCTTTCCCAGGCCGGTATTCCTGTACTCGTTGCGTGTAACGATCCAGTAAAGGTCAAAGCTGCTCCTGGTTAGCGGAATCCTGCCGTAGCATGAATATGCCAGCATCAAGCCGTTGTTTTCCATGAAGATGTATTCATACCCGGCTGAATTGCCTTTTTCAAGGGTTTCCGATACAAGTTCGGCTGCAATATCGGTTTCTTCATCATTGAAAAAACCGGTTCCGGTTACGATCTCCCTGACCGTTTCAACATCTGCCGGCAAAACTTCCGTTCTTAACTTAATAATTGATGTATCCATAAATCTTCACATATTCTTCTTATCATTTCTTTTCCTGAAAGCCCTGCCTGCGTGGCGGCGGCAAAGAAGCCGGCATCGGGCGAAAGGCAGGGATTGGCATTTATTTCGAGTATTTGGGGGTTATTGTGGCGGTCGAGCCTGAGATCAATGCGGGCGTAGCCGCTCAGCTTGAATTGATGCCAGCAATGGATACAGATGTCTTTGAGTTGCCTTGCCAGTTGCGGATTTTCAGTTTCGATCCCGAATCCGCGCACGGTATGGTCGTATTCAAATGATCCTTCCTGCCATTTTGCTTCATAACCCACAATCCTGGGCTTGCCGGGCGGGTAGTCGCTGAATACAATTTCTGCCATGGGCAAAACCTCAGGGCCGTTGGTTCCCCCAAGTACCGAAATGTTAAACTCCCTCCCTTCAAGGTATTCTTCAAAGAAATACTCGTGTTGCCGGTGTTGTTCGAGGAAGGAACCGACCGATGCCATATTTCCCTCAAGGATATTCTCATCGCCTATGCCCACCGATGCATCTTCCCACAGGGGTTTGGCAATATACCTTATGCCTTTATTGAGCATTCCGGTATTTCTGCTGTCGAACCAGGCGGGAGTGGGCAGGCCTGCATGTTGCAGCCATTTTTTTGCCAGTACCTTGTTCGTGCTTACAAACATGGCTTCAGACCTGCATCCGGTAAAGGGTATTTGCAGGTGTTCAAGCAGGGCAGGGGCCAGGTGGATGAGCTTTCCGCAGCTGTTGATGCTTTCCACCAGGTTGAACACGAAATGTGGTCGTTGTTTTTTGAGTGTTTTGGCGGCCTGTTCAAGGTTCAGGTCGAGAAAAACACGCCTGGTGGCATAGCCCAGTTCCAGCAGGTTTCCGGAAACGAAATCGGCCTGTGTCAATACGTCTAGTTCATCGACAGAGGCTCCGGAAGGGATCTTGTTTATCAGCAGGCTTACTTTTTTCATGGCTGTGGTTTTTGCTTGCTCCCGGGCATTGCGGTTTTGGTGATGGCCGAATCCATGATCATTTTCATTAATTCATTGAACCCAATTCCGTTCATGGCGGCCAGCATGGGCAGGTCGGAATGCTGCGGGTGCAGCCCCGGAAGGGGGTTTATCTCTATAAAACCGGCTTTGCCTGCACTATCATAGCGTATGTCGACCCTGCCGGCGTCTTCACAACCCAGTACACGGTAGGCCTGAAGGGCTAGTTGTTCGCATTCTTCCCTCTCTTTTTCCGGGGCTGGGACATAATTGACCAGCGTTTCACATTCCTCCTTGCTTGTATAGGAGTACACCGCTTCGTCGGCTTCCTGTTTCAGGATGATCTCCATGGTGCCTATTGCCCGTGCATCATTTCCGCTCCCGACGATGCCGGTGGTGAACTCCCTCCCGCCCAGGAATGTTTCTACAAGTACCGGCTGATTGAATGCCGTCAGCAGGCGGCGGCAGGTGTTTTCCAGCTCACGGATATCATTGCAAACCGACATGGCATCGATCCCCTTGCCGGTGCCTTCACCCAGGGGTTTGGCAAAGAGGGGATAGGGCAGCCGGATCAGGCCGGTATCGGAAAGCTGTTCCACAACGAAAAAGTCGGGCGTGTTGATCCCCGCATCGCGGATCACGCGCTTCGTCATGGCCTTGTGAAGGGTCAGGGCCATCACGAGCGGTGAGGAAAATACAGCCGGGATGCGGTAGGCCTCCAGCAGGGCAGGCACCTGTGCCTCACGTCCAATGCCGTACATGCCTTCGCAGATATTGAAGACCATATCCCAGCGGTCGCCCGCATGTATCCTCGCAATAAGCTGCCTGAGGTGTCCGATGCGTTCAGTGCGGTATCCAAGGTATTGCAGACTGCTTTCGATGGCTTCGATGGTGCTTTCACGGTCGAATTCAGCGGTTTCTTCTTCGCTGTAGCCCATGGAAAGGTATTCAGACCGTAGGTCGTATGTAAGTCCGATTTTCATTTTTTACAGTAAGATGATGATTGATCAAACAGCTTAACGGTAATCGGGATACCGGAAGCACTTGTTTTCATAGTTGCGCAACAGTATGTCGTCCTCTTCCCTGCCTGCCAGGTAATCGGGCAGCAGGGGGATCTTTCCGCCTCCACCCGGTGCATCGATCACATAATGAGGTACGGCGTAGCCCGAGGTGAAGCCCCTGAGGTTTTTGATGATCTCAAGGCCTGTGGCCACGCTCGTCCTGAAATGTGACGAGCCGGGAATGGGATCGCACTGGTAGAGGTAGTAGGGCTTCACCCTGGCCTTCAGCAGTTCGTGGGTAAGTTTTTTGTATACCCCTTCCGTATCGTTGATGCCCTTTAAAAGCACAGTCTGGCTTCCGAGCGGGATGCCTGCATCTGCAAGCATGTTACATGCCCGTATGGTTTCGTCTGTCATTTCATCGGGGTGGGTAAAGTGCAGGCTGAGGTAGAGCGGATGATATTTCCTGAGCATTCCCGTGAGCTTTTCGGTAATACGCATGGGCAGGACTGCCGGCACTTTGGTGCCGATCCTGATGATCTCAAGATGCCGGATGGCCCTGAGGCGCGACAGAATATATTCGATACGCTCATCGCTTTGCGTCAGCGGGTCGCCACCTGAAATGATCACATCCCTGATCTCATTATGGGAGGCGATGTAGGCGATGCCCTCATCCAGAAGCCTGGAACCGGCATGCTTTTTTTTCGACACCATGTGTGAACGGGTACAATACCGGCAATAGGCCGAGCAGAAATCGGTAACCAGGAAAAGGACCCTGTCGGGATAGCGGTGAACGATCAGCGGTACTGGAGAATCGTGCCCTTCGGCCAGGGGATCGGATTCTTCCCCCGGCGATACCAGTAACTCGTCAAATACGGGAACCATGGTTCGCCGGAGGGCCTGCTGCGGGTCGAAGGCATCCAGCAGCCCTGCGTAATAGGGCGTGATGCGCAGCGGCAGGTTCAGCCCCTTGGCCTGAAAGCCGCTTTCATCGGCAGATAAACGGATCAACCTGCCGAGTGCTTCATAGGATGTTATGCTGTTGCGGATCTGCCATCTCCAGTCATTCCATTCCCTGACGGATGTTCCGGGGAAAAACCTTTCCTTGAATAACAGGGAATTACGTGAGATGGGCGTGGAAGAAGTAGCCGGGTTGGCTGCGAGATTCAAATGGTTCTTTCCGGTTGGAGGCGGAGGCTCTTCAAAATCATCGGCTGCTGCGATTGATTTTGAAACATGCAAATTTTTTGCGTTCATTCAGTTAGTTGATAAACTTATTAAAAGAACCTTTGTTAAGAGCTTGTTTTTTAATTCCTTATCTCTAAGGTTTGCCCCTTTAAAAAAGCATGCAATAATATGTCAAAAAAAGAATCGAATTACAAAAACGAAAAAAAATATTTTTTACGGAAAAACTATTCTGAATGAGGCAGAGTGGATGTATTTATTCTGAAAAAAAGTGATTCTCAGAAAACGCTTTAAAATGCTAAGGTATTTGATATGGTCATCTTGTTCTACCATATCGTCATTGTCGTGATTTTCTCTCTAATGATCTGCCCTTAACCTGATGGGCAGGCACTTCGGCAGATTGGAAGGCTGTGGCTTTAATCCCCGATCCATTGTATGAATATGCCGGGTCCGAAAAGGGGTATGCCCGGGATGTAATACCGGTTGTTTTTTCGCTTTCCGGCAGGGTGACACCCGCTCCGAAAAAAGCTTAGGCCTTTAGTGCTTTCAGCGCCATGATAACTGGATACAGCATGCCACCGATCATGAGCAAGGTGATGAAAGGCCTGTTGATGTTCTGCCATTTGTAATTTTTGTTTTTAATGGCATCGGTCAGGTGGTTAATGCCCGACAGCATGAAAAAGAAAACAAAGGCAAAAAAGATGGTTAATTCAGCCCTGATACCCCAGTTGCTGAAATAAACGATTATGGCCACAACGGCATACGACAGCAAAGCAAAGGCGGATTGCTTCTGGTAGTTGCTGCCGGTTTCAAAGCCTTTGATCTCAGCCGACCGTTTTGCGAACAACAGGCCTTCAATCCCCGAGATGCCCGCAATGGCAAAAATGATCACAGGGATCATGAAATGCAGCTGGGCAAAGGGGTCGTATCCATCGGCAAAGCCTATGCTGTATCCGGCATAAAATGCTATGCAAACAATGGTAATCCGTAAAATGTCCAGTATTTGTAAGATCATAATGCAGTGTTTTTGTGGTTTTTCATCTGAATTAGTATACAGGAAATACGTTGTCCGATTAATGAAAAGATCATCATACAGGTTTTGATCATGTAATGGTAGAGAGCGGTCAGGGGCTGGTTCCTACCCATTTCTTACCTGAGGATTTTTCGTTCATTAACGGTTTTGCAGCCTGATGGCGGAACTTTGCTTGTACTGATGTTGCTTTCCGGCAGGTATTCGATCTTCCCGGCCCTGCCGAGGTATTCGATAATATAATCGAATTCGTAAAAGGTCCTTTGCAGGCGGCCCGAAAGACTGAAGTCGTCCTTGCCGTTGATCATGTACCTGACGGGTTTTCCTTCCCTGAGCTCCGCTATTTTGTGGTTTTCCCTTTTCGGAATGCCAATAATGCTTCTGTAATTCAGCCAAAGCTCGAAAACACCATCCATGGCTCTCCTGAATTCAAATATTTCAAATTTAACGGAACCGGCAGTTCCCCTGAAAGCTGTTAACAGGGGCTCTTGCCGTGGATGCCCGTTGTTTGGATTTTCCGGGATGCCGGATGACATATCTTTGACATCCGTGATCAGGATGAGGCCGGCCTCCGCAACCGCATGCTCGTCCCGGCTGCCTGCCGGCAGGTAGAGGGTATCCCCATCAACGAATCCGCTGGCAGAAACCAGGGGCCTCCACTCCAGGAACCTTTTCCGCCATGCCGTGTTATAACCGGGCTTCTCAATCACACCAGCCGATTTATATATCTGTATAATGTCTGCCATCGCTTATCTTTATAATGATTAATTCAGGTAATGATCATTATTGCCGTATTCCGGCATGTTCATAAAAGCATATGCCCCGGGCATTGACCGCCCTTCTCCGCCGGTGCCGGTCGAAATCTGCATCAATCCTTCAGGCAGCGTACGCTAAAACCCCCGGGTTTATTATAATTGTGCCTGACAGTACCCGTGTGGACGTAATCGAGCCGGCGGTAAAAGGCATATTCATCATCCAGTTCTGTTGACGACCATAAGAAACCAAATTCGCTGTTTTCTCCAAAGCCGCCGCCGAGATAACGGCTGCCGCCGGGCAGGCCTGAATAGCCGTAAAGGTCGGTGCCATTCCCTCCCTGGCTCCAGCTACTGATTGCTTTGAGGTTTGCGCCGGCATCATATCCGCGTAAACCAAGCGAATCCCACTCAGGGTAACCGATTCCAAATTCGCTGTCGACAGCTCCTTCAAGCACCCTCCATTCTTCATCCGTCGGAAGGTGCCAGCCAGGCGGGCAGATACCCTGTGCACCCTGCAGGCTTGTATATTGCATTGCCTCCGTCCATTGGTAAAGTCCCCCGTATTTGGTGCAACTGTCAGGCATGTTGTCAATACAGTATTTTTCGATCAGCCCGTTGTCGGCCTGCTCCTGATCACCGGGTATCATCACTCCCGCATTCAGGTTTTCGCTGATCCAGCACTGGCTGAACACCTGTATGGTATTATATACCTGGCCTTCGTATTCAACGGTGGGTATGCCCGGGCAGGGGATGTTGGTGGCAAACTGGAAAACGTAGGTGCCGTTTTCCTGCGGGTAATCGGGGATTCCCGAAGCCAGGACAATTGCACCGCCATGATCTGCCGATTCCTTGAATGGCACCGGATGCCTGTTGCTGCCTGCATATTCCAGCAGGCAGTTACCCGGCTTGCCGGATGAAGCTGACATTATTTTAATGCTGCGTGTTTTTCCCTCAAAACGGGCAGTAAGGAAAAAGAGCCCTCCCTCGCCCGCAGTGAAGCGGAATGTATGGTGGCCCTCATCGAGCAAAAATGCGGAGCTGAAAAGAATGCGGCCCGAAACACTGCTCAACATCATCTCAACCGGTCCCCTGCGGGGAACATAAAGCGGGATTACGCCTTGTTCTTTTACGGGGTTTGGCCGGTTTTGGAATAACTCGAACGACCGGTCCCCGGCATTGATCTCGGAAGTGCCAACCGGCGAATAGGTCGTATATCCGATGTACAGGAGTAAGTCGCCCGGGTCAATGGTCACCGTTATACTGGTGTCAGGCCAGTAAATGACGGTTTCGTTTCCCTGGGTTCGATTCATCACCTTGATGCTGTCGAGGCGGGCATAAGATGCACTGTCGATGCCCGTGAAGGTCAGGTCAAAGGTCTGTCCCTGAGAAACCACCCCAAAGGCAATAAACAACATCACAATAACAAAGGAATTGTTTTTCATTTTCGTAGATTTTTGGTTTTTATCTACTGCAAGGTAGAAAAAATATTTAAAATGGTGAATAAGTTCGTTTTTCGGGCGGGTATCAGGTTTGGGGGACGGGGGACCCTTCGCTTAGCTCAGGGCAGGCTCTGGGACGGGGGACCCTTCGCTTAGCTCAGGGCAGGCTCTGGGACGAGGGACCCTTCGCTTAGCTCAGGGCAGGCTCTGGGACGGGGGACGAGGGACGGGGGAAATGGACATTGAGCAATGCCGAACTGACAATCTTCCGCGCAGCGGAAGCCCCGCCTTCCATCCCTGAGCTGTTATTCCTATGCCTGAAGCGTTATGGCTGAATGTCCGGGTGTATAGGTGAGTGTGGTACTCCTGCGCTGGAGATTCGCAGGAAGCTGTGAAAACGATTTCACCCCCCGACTGTGATATAGAATGTTCCGGCGGGAGTTTACGTTTTGCAGCCGCTTATTATTTATCTTTGCATTATACTGCAAGAATATTACCCAGACTATGAAGATGCGCTTGTTTTTTATTGTTTTCCTGCTGTGTCCTTTATTGGCAGGCAGTCAGCACCATGGGGATTATCCCATACAACCGGTGCCTTTCACCGCGCTTACCCTTACCGATGATTTCTGGAAGCCCAGGATAAAGGTAAACCACCAAGTCACCATTCCCATTGCATTTGGCCATTGTGAGTCGACGGGCCGAATCAGGAACTTCGAGGTGGCCGGTGGCATCATTCCGGGTACTTTTTCCACGAAATACCCTTTCGACGATTCCGACGTGTTCAAGATCATAGAAGGCGCCGCCTATTCGCTGCAGACTTTTCCCGATCCCGCCCTCGATGCCTATCTCGATACGCTTATCATGAAGATCAGCATGGCCCAGGAAGACGACGGATACCTGTATACCAACCGTACCATCCTCGGCGACAGCGGGCATCCGTGGATAGGCACTGAACGCTGGCAGAACACCCATCTGCACAGCCATGAACTGTATAATATGGGGCACCTCTTCGAGGCAGCGGTTGCACACTACCGCGCTACCGGTAAGAACAGCCTGCTGAATGTGGCCGTCAGGGCCGCCGACCGCATCGGCGAAGACTTTGGCCCTGATGCCAGGATGTCATACCCCGGACACCAGGGCATCGGGATCGGCCTGGTGAAACTCTATCACCTTACCAACGAGACCCGCTACCTCGAACTGGCCCGCTTCTTCCTCGATGCCAGGGGTGACGGACCGGAATACTGCCAGGCTCACCTGCCGGTAACACAACAGCGCGAAGCCACCGGGCATGCAGTGCGGGCCACCTACATGTACGCCGAAATGGCAGATGTGGCCGCCATCACAAAAGATACGGCATACATACATGCCATCACCGCCATCTGGGATGATATCACCGGCAGCAAGATGTACGTCACCGGCGGCATCGGGTCTACGGCAGGCAACGAAGGCTTCGCCGAACCTTACTTCCTGCCCTCCCGCACAGCCTACTGCGAAACCTGCGCCTCCATCGGCAATATCCTCTTTAATCACCGCCTCTTCCTGCTCCATGCCGATGCCAGGTATTATGACGTGCTCGAACGTACATTATATAATGCAATGCTCGCGGGCGTGTCCCTGTCGGGCGACCGGTTTTTCTATTCCAATCCCCTTGAGTCGGGAGGCGAGCACCAGCGCAGCGAATGGTTCGGCTGCGCATGCTGCCCTTCCAATATCTGCCGCTTTATCCCCTCGGTGCCGGGCTATGTCTATGCCACCGGCCAGGATGAGATATTTGTCAACCTTTACATGTCGAATGAGGCACTGATACCGCTTGGCGATGACACCATCGGGGTGGTGCAGCAAACAGATTACCCTTGGGACGGCAAGGTTTCCATCACCCTCGATCCAAAAAAGAAGAACCGCTTTACGCTCAGGTTGAGGATACCCGAATGGACCGGAGAGGCCGGGTCCGCCGAATGCCTCTATTACTTTTCCGACAGCCTGCAGCTGCGGCCGGGCATTACCATCAACGGTGTGAACGTGGCCTATCGTATCGAAAACGGCTATGCCGTGCTTAACAGGCAGTGGAGACCCGGCGACGAACTGATGTTATATCTGCCCATGGAGGTGCGAAGGGTGCGTGTCTGTGAAAAGGTGGAAGACGCACGCGGTAAAGTCGCTTTCCAACGCGGCCCCATCATTTTTGCGGCCGAAGGGGCCGACAATAACGGGCGGGTGCTCGACCTCCTGCTGGATGAAAATGTACGCACCGGCACAATGTTCGAAAAAAACCTCCTCAACGGTGCCCAAACACTCAACGCCAAGGCCATGGTCGTCAATTATTCATCGCCCGAAGGGCCGGTCATACTTGTGCCGGTCGAAATGAAACTGATCCCTTACCACCTATGGAATAACCGGGGGCCTGGCGAAATGCGCGTGTGGTTCCCGCTTGAAGGGATGTGAACCGGACTTGTTTTTTCAGGTAGACAGTCAGGCCTTCGAATGGTGCCGGATCCGTACCGGAGGGACCCGGTAAATGCCCGGGTAAGCATCCTTTTCATGCTTTTCCGGCAGTCAAACCCCTAGAACTTCATTTTGCCGGTGAGCTGCTTAAGGATGCGAATATCCGCTGCCGAGGGCAAAAAAGCAGTAGCCTTTACGCCGTCGCGCAGGAAGAAAACCAACACCACCAGGCTGGTAACGGCATAGCTCAGGCTTGTGGCAATGCCCGCCCCCATGCCCCCGAAAGGCGGGATGAGCGTGATGAAAAGTGCAAGGGAAACAGCCAGCCCGGCAACAGAGGCAATGGTGTTGACATGGTATCTTCCGGTACCTGAAAAATAATGGCCGAGGATGATGGAAAAATTATAGATGAGTACACCCGGGGCCAGGACCAGGATCACCTCCTTCACCCCCAGGAAGCCGGGCCCGAATATCAGCAGATAGAATTGCCCGGGAACCAAAACCAGTGGAAGGATGCAAAGCAGACTGATGAAGAACCCGGCCTTGAACATTTGTGCCGTAAGATCCTGCGCATAAGCCCTGTCCGTAGTGTTGGAAATGCGCGCGTATTGTACCAGCGAAATACTTTTGCTGATGAGCCAGACCGACTCCATCAATTGTATGCCGTTTGAATATATGCCAACGCTGGCACTCCCGTGGTACATCTCAAGAAAATAATAGCTCAGCCTGAAACTCATCATCTGGGTGATGTGCGCCGCCTGGTTCATAAAACCAAGCCGGAACATCTCGCGGCTTGTTGCAAGGTATTCCTGCGCTGTGTGCAGCATCATCCGGTCAAAGCTTTTTCCCATATACACCAGGCTGAGCAGCAGGCTGCCCGAAAAGGCAAAATACAGGGCATTGATATAAGCTCCGATGGTGAGCTTGTCCATTAGCATAAAGTATATTGCCAGCGACAGGATCACGATAAGCGGTTGCAGCAGGCTGATCAGGTTCGACTCCCTGATCTTTTCCCGGCCGATCAACATGCCTGCATGGATATTGGTAAAGGCGTTCACCACCGACAGCAGGCAGATGTGAAGGATGAATTCCCTGTCGACCACCCCCGAAATGGAAAGGAAAAGGTAAGCGGTAATGCCGGTTGCAAGGGCCCACATGTAGGAAGGAAGCAGCAACAGGCTGTACCTGTGGCGCGGGACAAGATAAACCAGTGTGGCACCGCCCACAAGGTTTGAGAATACAAGGATGAAGGCAACGGTGGTGATAATGATGCCCTGGCTGCCCTTGCCTTCCGGCCCAAGGTACTGCGACACCATCACGGCAATGAGGAGGTTGATCACAGCCGAAAGGCTGCGTGTACCGAAAGTATTGAGGATCCTGCCGATCACCCTGCAGTGTATTTATGATTTCATGACTGATTCATACACTCCGTATAACTGCCTGCCGATCACTTCCTGACTGAAGTGGTTCACCGCATATTGCCGGATCTTTTGTTTGTCGTAGCTCCGGTGCCGGTCAAGCATCCTGCTGATGGCCCCGTAAAGGGCTTCCTCGTCATCGGGCGGGATCAGCAGACCAAGTTCTTCGTTCATGTGTTCGCTGATGCCGCCTACATCGGTCGAGATCACCGGTACGCCGCAGGCATAGCTTTCAAGGATCACCACGGGCAGATTCTCATAGCGACTGAACATGATCATGAAATCCGCCGCTTTCATCAGCCCGGCCAGCTCTTCGTTTTCCTTCAGGCCGTGGTACGAGGCAAAACTGTCTTTGATGCCTTGTTCTTCGGCATATTTCAGTAAAGACTTAAAATGGATGCCTTCGCCGATCATGTCAACGGTAAAATCCTGCCGTTCGCCCGAAAGCCTCCTGATTACGCGGGTAATGCCCGAAATGTTCTTCTGGTCGTCGTCGAAACAGGATACATGGATGATCCTTGTTTTATTCTCCTGCCTTCTTTCTCCGGCCGGTGAAAACATCTGTACGTCTACCACATTCGGTATAATCCTGTAATTGCTGTTTTTCAGGCCGCAACTAATCATGGCGTCGCGGAGGTTTGCCGTTACGGGCATGATGGCTGAGGCATGGCGGGCCACGATACTTGTCAGGTGCCGTCTGAAAAAGCCCCTGAACGAGTTGGTGGCAGGGAGGTAGCGTGTCCAGTGTTCGGTGATCACGTAAGGGGTCTTCCTGAATATTTTTTGCCAGAGGGCGATAAGCCCGTGCCGGGTAAGCACATGAACGTGTATCATGCCGGGTTGCCCGTAAAGCTTGCGTATTTCATGCATGCCTTTGTGATGGCTCCGCACAAAGCGCCATGCATTGACGAGCATGTTTAGCGGTTGGAAACCGCCTGCATACCTGCGGTAATAGATACGTATTACCGGGAGCGCCTCTTCCCCCGCATGCACGGTCTCATAAACCGGCCCAAGCTTCCGCTCGTCGGCGTGAACATACAATACGCTGATGTCGCAATGGGGCAATACGGAAATGCCATGCCGCTCGATAAACAGGCCGGGCATGGGATCATAACGGTGGGGGTACCAGCGGGGCAGGTAAAGGACATGCAGGCGCTCAGCTTTTGTCATATTCATGTTTATAAAGAATAATGGGGGTAAAAATAAGCAATTTGCAGGTAACAGGCGGGCGGACTTGCTCCCTGCTGCATTAAAAAATAGCCTCCGGCAGCGGGGTGGTGCCGGAGGCAGGGTATAAATGGAGCGGGGTAGGATCAGGATGATCCTGGTAAGCCGTTGTAACCTGCCGGAATATCAGCTTGACGACCGTCCGGCAAATCGGGATAAATATACTCACTATAGGACCTCAGGGCAAGTATTTTAAGGCTTAATCAGTTAACGGCCGCTTCAGGCAAGTTTACGGCAGCATCCTCTGCCATTTATAGTTTTTTAAGCCGGGTTTCGATCGCTTCACCGGCATTTTCAAGCCGCGCAGGGCCACTGCCGCTCACGATGGCGTAAGGCAACCCGGCCTTAAGCAATTCATGCTCATACAGACCGAACAAGCGCTCACGGTCGTGCGGATTCTCGCGAAGCGGGCCGTACTCCCAGGGGATATCAGTATCGCAGAGAAGGTACAGATGATAAATGTGGCCGGTGGCCATCCTGCTGATCCAGGGATGACAGCGCCCGAACTTGTCAATGGACCAGATCTTGTTTACCAGGAAGTCAGTGTCGCAGAAAAGCAGTCGCTCCGCTTTTTTGGCCAGTAGCTCCTCCCGCCGGTATTGCTCCCTGGCAATTGCAAGGATGTCATCATAATTATATTTTCGGCCGAGCCCCCTCAGGTATTCAGGAGAATATTCAGGCACCCAAAGCGTGTTGTAACGGGCGGCCAGACTTTCGGCAAGCCGGGATTTACCGGTCGACTCGGGGCCGGTCACTGAAATACGATATATATTTTTTGTTTCGATATGTTTGACTTTCAGATCATGCTGCCGTGGCGGTCACTTTCAGCTTTTCGCGGAATTTTCTCCTCCACTCCGTGTATCCCATTACGGCCAGCACCAAGAACACGGTGAACTGCAGGCTGGTCAGCGCCAGGTCTTTATAAAAATACAAGGGGATGGAAATAAGGTCGCCCGCGATCCAGTAGATCCAGTTTTCGACCTTCTTCCTGGCCATCAGCCACATGCCCACGATGAAGATGGCCGTGGTCAGCGAGTCGATGAGGGGAACATTGCTGTCGGTATACCGGCTGAGTGAAAAACTGAGCACGATGAAAAAGGCCGCCAGCATCACCAGGCTCAACAGGTGCTCCCTGCGCGAACACCAACTGATGGGAAGCGCTTTTTTTGAGGCATCTTTCCCCGACCACATGATCCAGCCGTAAATGCTCATGACAAAGTAAACGAAGTTGATGCCCATGTCGGCGTAAAGCTTGGCGAAGAAGCAAATGTAAATGTAGATCAGTACACTGACGATGCCGGTAGGGAAAACCAGGATATTCTCCTTTTTTGCAAACCAGACGCTCAGTATCCCGAACAGTACCGCTATGCCTTCATGAAGGCTGGTGTCGGCAAAGTTCTGGTACAGTATGTCAAATACCCCGGCGATCATACATGCACATCCAGGTCGGCATTGATGATCTTGAGGACAAATACCGAGTGCGGCAATTCAAAGGCCCGGCCGATCTCGTGGGTCAGCGCCTGCATCACTTCATGGTATTCTCCGAAAACCTGTGTGCTCATGCCGCTGGTTTTTACGCGCAGGCCTTCATGGCTGTTCAGCCGCGCAATAAAACCCTTGATAGGGGGTATGTATTCTACATTCAGGGGATAGTAACTGATTTCAACAGATGTGTTCATTGCTTTTGGTAAAAAATTGATTATATTTGATGCAAATTTACGACTTTCCCGGCAGGGAAGGGTTATCAAACAACAACCAAAAAACATTAAAACCCTACGTATGAAAAAAAATGCCATCGTAGTACTGGCTTTGGCTTTCTTTGCCTTCCTGTTAAGCAGTTGCCTGACAGTTGAAAAAAAGGAGTATAATTGGGAACTGACCGGACCGAATTCGGGCAAACTCACCATCACTTTCATCAACATCACGTCCACAATGGATGATGAAACGGATGTGTCGAAGGAGGATTTTGAAGAGCTTCTGAACGATTACCTGTACGGCACCTATATTGATGACCGCTACCCCATGGCCACGAATATAGAGAAGAGGATTTTTGTGAACAATAACCAGCTCTGGGGTGAAGTAACCATGGAATTTAACGATTTGCAGGCGGTTCATCTTTACCAGCACGATAAAAAGGGCCCCTATATGTTCTGCGTCAGTACGGCGGCCGACTCTGAGTCATATGAATCGTCCAATGGCGAATATGGCGGCGAATACATGCCTGTTGTCTTCTGGGATGCCAAGTCCAAAGCCCTGAACCTCAAAACACACATACAGGATGAGGATGAGTCGACGATCAGCCTTACCGCTGAGTATTATAAATGGAAAGAATAATATCTGAATAAAAGAAAAGGCTGTCGCAAAAGCCCGCTTTCTCTTCATCATCATTCACTTCACCCGCCGGGGGTTGTGATGGATCAAAGCATGCTTTTACGACAGCCTTTCGCGAATTATCTGTCTTTTTCCGGTTGTGGCTTGCCTTTGGAAGCAGGCCGCGGCGACTGCCGGTCTTCCTGCCCGCCCCTGGCACGTTCGAGCAGATGTCGCTTAAAACGATGCTCGACATTGTGCAGTTTCAGTATCCTTGAGGCAGGGATCACTTTCAGGAATTCCTCATAGTATTTTTCCTTCAGGTCGAGCAGGGCCTGCTCTTCCGAGAAACGTTGCCTGATGATGCGGTCGGCTTCTTCATCGCTGGTGATATCCGGCGTTTCGGCTGCATCTTCCTCTGTGGCAAAACGGGTAAAAATATTCCTGGCAATCTCTTCCCGTTTCTTTTCGTAATCATTGTACAGCGGCCAGAACTTTTCCGCCTCCTCAGCGGTGAGTTCCAGGTGTTCGGTGATGAAGGCTATTTTCATGCTCTTCATCTTTGTACTCCATTCTGCCTGGTCGGCCGGCCGTTTGCCTCTGCCCTCGGGGCCTTGCGCGTTCAGCGGAACGAAAGTTGTCATGACAAGTATTGCCAATAATGACAGGGTGATTTTTGCAGTGTTCTTCATCATGTTGTTTTTTGAATTGTTTTACTGATCGTTAAATGAATAGTAATCGATGTTGTTTTCGGCCAGCAGGTATTGGATGATCTCATCTTCGCTGAGGTTATCTGCACCACTCATCATTGCCGTGAAATCGGTCGGTTCATCCCCGAGAAGTGAAATGAGGTATGCCTCTTCCAGTTCGGCGAGGTTGCTGATGCTGAATTCGTAAACATTGCCGATGGTATAGCCGGTTTCCATATTTTCAATGCCACTGCGGTTCAGCAGGAAAGTGATGCTGAGAACGGCGGTCAGCAGCAGAATGGCTGCCGCGGCCGGAATATAAATGCGCCCATGCAAAATACGAGTCCTTGGGCCGGGAACACGATGCGATTCAAGACGGCATCTTTCCATGATGCGGTCAGGCAGGGTGTCGAAATATCCCTGCGGGACGGCGTACGGCATCTGCCTGCCTGCAGCATTCCTGAGCCTTTGTTCAATAAGCCCGGGATCATCCTTTATGTTCTTTCTGGCTTTCATCTGTTCATTTGATTGCGGATAGCGGTATGGGTTTAACGGATGATATAAAAAAACTGTTGTTATTCACCGGGCTGGGTGAAGTATATCTGCCTGTTCCTTTCATTTTTTATTAATTGATCATGGTCCGTATCCTTTTTCCTGTAGGGCCGCTTACGGGCGTTCCCTCAGTACGGCCTTTTCAATTTTTTTAACGGCATGGTGGTATGAGGCTTTCAGGGCACCGACAGATGTTCCTGTTACGGTTGCCATGTCTTCGTATGTCATCTCGTCGAAATACTTCATGTTGAATATGGCCTGCTGTTTCGGGGGCAGTTTCCTGATGGCATCATGCAGGCGGTGGGTGATCTCGTCCCCACCGGCATCGCCGGCATTCAGGCTGCCCGCTATTTGTTCCGTGTCGCTTTCCTTGCCGGTATGGATCAGCCGGCGTTTTTCACTTCTCAGCAAGCTGAGTGCCTCATTGGTTGCAATGCGGTAAAGCCAGGTGTAAAGTTGCGAATCTCCCCTGAAATCAGGATAAGCCTTCCAGGCTTTCAGAAAAGTGTTTTGCAGTACGTCATCGCTCTGGTGGTGATCGGGCAGTATGCGGCGTATGTGCGCGTAAAGACGCTGCTGGTAGGTCCTCACCATCAGTTCGAAGCCTTTCTCAAAACTGCCGGCCTGCCGCAGAAGTGCGCGTATTTCCTTTTCTTCCGTGTTCACCTGTAAATGCTGTTCAGCTATCATGTGACGAAAAATTCCGCCAATGGTTTATTTGTTTCGTCCGTTTCAGGAAAGAAATGCCGGGCCTTGTTTACCCGGATGGGGCCGCAGATCAGCGCATGTCGATCACTTCCACATCGGGGTGGTCTTCGGGGCTGAAAATGAAATCCTTTTCGGTAACCTCGGGATTGGTCCTGAAGGCGTCGATCCGGTAGTGGACTTTGCCGCCGTTTTTGTCGTGTATGGTGATTTCGGAGATCTCCTGTTTGCCGGCATCTATCAGTACTTCCAGCATGACGTATTTTTTCCCTTCACCGGGCTTGAGTTCGAAAAGCTGGTAGTTCACGCCATCTTTTGAATATTCCCTGCTGAGTTTGGCCTTGTAATTTTCATTGTAGGTGGTCAGCAGCCGTGAAGGGGTGACCGACTGGTCGTCTTCGCCCAGACTGTTGATCTGCACTTCCCAGGCGTCGACGATGTGGGTCCAGAGGGTTTCACCGTCGCAGTATACTTTCTGGCCTTCAATGTCGAGTACGTACATGTCGCCGCTGATGAGCAGCCGTCCGCTTTCACTCACATCATCGCCGCTTACGGGATCTTCGTAGGTAAAGGTGAAATCATATTCAACGGCCTGATATGCCTGTGTTTTTTCCGTGATCTCCCGGATGATGTCGTCGGCTTTTTTGGTTTGTGCTGCAATTCCCGTGATGAGGGTCATGCTGAGGATGATGGCGATTGTCTTTTTCATGTCATTGATCATTGTTTTCATTCAAATCCCTCAAAATCTGTTCCAAACTCATCTCATCATGTATTTTTACCTCCCGGGCCTTGCTGCCCTCAAAGGGTCCGACGATACCGGCCGCCTCCAGCTGGTCGATGATCCGGCCGGCGCGGTTGTACCCCAACTTGAGTTTTCTTTGCAGGAGGGAAGTGGAGCCTTGTTGAGTCTGTACGATGATGCGCGCCGCTTCGTCGAAAAGCTCGTCACGGTCGTTGGGATCGAAATCATCCGGGCCGTCTATCTCTTCATCCATGTACTCCGGAAGGTGGAAGGCATCCGGGTAACCTCTTTGGGAGCCTATGTAGTCGGTGACCCTTTCAACCTCGTGTGTATCGACAAAGGCACACTGCAGCCTTACCAGGTCGCTGCCGGTCGACAACAGCATGTCGCCGCGCCCGATGAGCTGGTCTGCTCCGCTGGCGTCAAGGATGGTGCGTGAGTCGATCTTCGAGATAACCCGGTAAGCGATACGGGCGGGGAAGTTGGCCTTGATGGTGCCGGTAATGATATTGACAGAGGGGCGTTGTGTGGCGATGATGAGGTGGATGCCCACAGCCCGTGCGAGCTGGGCCAGGCGTGTAAGCGGGTTTTCTATTTCTTTGCCCGCCGTCATGATCAGGTCGGCAAACTCATCCACGATCAGCACCAGGTAGGGCAGGTAACGGTGCCCGTGCGCCGGGCTCAGCTTGCGGTTGATGAATTTAACATTGTATTCCTTAATGTTGCGCACCTGCGCATCTTTCAGCAATTCATATCGGTTGTCCATCTCTATGCTGAGCGAATTCAGTGTTCTCACCACCTTGCGCGTATCGGTGATGATGGCTTCTTCAGAGTCGGGCAGCTTGGCCAGAAAATGGCGCTCGATCTTCGAGAACAGGGTGAGCTCAACTTTTTTGGGATCCACCAGGATGAACTTGAGCTCGGCCGGATGTTTCTTGTACAGAAGCGAAGCGAGAATGGCATTCAGCCCCACCGATTTCCCCTGTCCGGTAGCCCCCGCCATCAGGATATGCGGCATACGCGTGAGGTCGGCAATATAGCTTTCGTTGGCGATGGTCTTGCCCAGTCCAAAGGGAAGTTCATATTTCGTGTTCTGAAAACGCTCCGAAGCGAGTATCGAACGCATGCTGACGATCTCGCTCTTCAGGTTGGGCACCTCGATGCCGATGGTGCCCTTGCCCGGAATGGGCGCTATGATGCGTATCCCCATGGCCGAAAGGCTGAGCGCAATGTCGTCGTCAAGGTTCTTGATCTTCGAAATACGAACGCCCGGGGCCGGGATGATCTCGTATAGGGTCACCGTGGGCCCGATGGTCGCCTTGATCTTGTCAATCTGTATGTTATAGTTCGACAGGGTTTTTACGATACGCTCCTTGTTCGATTCCAGCTCCGTCTTGTCAACGTTAACCACGCCATCACCGTAATTGTCGAGGAGGTCGAGCGTGGGATAACGGTAATCGCGCAGGTCGAGCTTGGGGTCGTATTCCGTGTCTATGGTATAATGCTCTTGTTTTTCTTCTCCGGCTTTTTCCGGCTTCGTTTCCTCAATGGTCAGTTCAACGCCTGAGGCAGTCTCATTCTCAAGCCCGCCTTCGTTCCCGGTATCTTCTTTTACCTCAACCTCAACCTCATTCTCATCCTCAACCTTAACCTCATCCCCGTTTTCAGAAAAATTCCTGCCGGGACCAAAATCCTCATCTTCGGGGTCCGCTTCATCGCTCACCGAAAACTCAACCGTATTGTAGGGGTCCTCGGGAATGTTCCCGTTTCGTTTATTCCTGCCGGGGTTATCGTTTTCATCATCCTGGCGCTGCTTTTTCCGGCGCAGCGATCCGAAGTTGAAATTGATGATCAGGAAGCCGAACAATACGAAGATCAGTAAAAAAATGGTGCCCGGAGGGCCTACGAAGCCATCCAGGTAGTTGTTGATCTCATAACCGAATACTCCGCCCAGAATGTTCAGCTCAGAGTGCTTGAAGACCAGCGCGAAGGCTACCGAGAACCACAGCAGGGCCACGAACGACCAGCGGAAGGTTTTTCCGGCGGGGAGAATGGCACGTCTGAACAGCAGTTTATAACCCCAGACAAAAACGAGGAGGCACAACAGCAGGGATGATACGCCGAACCATCTTTTTACGAGTATGCCTGCCAGGGCCGCGCCCAGCCTGCCACCCCAGTTGCTTGCCGAAAGGCTGCGGTCAAACAGTATGTCGCGAAACGGACTTACAGTGAACAGATCATCGCTGTTGCCCGAAAACCAGTTGATCAGATATGAGGTGATGGCCAGTACCGTATACAGCGAAAGCAAGATCAGGAAGAAGCCCGTTATGCGCTGAAACTTTTCGTTGCGAAGAAATCCGGTACGGGGCTTCCCGGCTTTTCTCACGGAATTTTTCTTGCTTTTCTTCCGCGAATCTGCCTTCTTCCGGGTATCCTCCTTTTCAGAATTGTGTTTTAGCTGGTTTGTCCTGATTGGCATGTACTTCTGTTGTAATGGATACGCAAAGGTATAAAAAAAGCCGGTGATAATACCGGCTCAGTTTTCTGTAAAATTGCTGACGCGATGGCGGATGACATGCTACATGCCACCGCCGAACATCTGCTTGATCTCAGCGGAGGTCTTTTTCTGGAAGCCCTCGGGAATACTGAATTCCGAATCGGAGACGGTCTTTTTGCTGACCGAAGTGGCTTCCATCTTCATCCTTCCCTGCCCGGCATCGATCTCAAATTCGAGCATGGCCCCGGGAATTTCCTTAAAATAAGGGTTGTCGATATTCAGGGCCGAGGATCCGATCTCTTCTGTAAAGAAAATGGTAAAGATCATCTCGTCGCCACTGTCATTGACGGTCACCAGGGCTTTCTTGCATTTATAACCTGCAATTTCCTTGGTTTCATCCTTGATGTCGATCCTGATATCATCTGTGTCGTCGACCTGGGCGCTGATCTCTTCTTCGCTTTCGACATAATAGAATTTTTGTCCCATCATGTCCATCAGCGTGGTCACGGTTTTGGCGTTGCCGTCGATGATCTGCACCTGGCTTCCCATCTGCCCCATGTTGATCTCGAATTTCGACATGTCGCCCTTGATGGTGAGTGTTGCCATTTTCGGCATCATGGCCATCATGCCGGGGTCTATGTCCAGCCCGGGATAAGAGATTTTGTAACTGATCACCCCTTTAAAGTCTTTCGACATGGCCGTGGCGGTGATTCCCATGATGATCACAGCGGCCATCATGATCTTGAACAGGTTTTTCATTCCATTTTGGATTTTAGGATTAATAAATATGTGTTCTTTTGGTATTGCCGGAAGTTTGAAATCCCGGGTTTTCTTCTTTTTAATATAAAGATTGGCGGAATATTCTGCAAAGATAGCCTATTTAACGGTCCTGAAAAGTTTATTCCACCTGATCTTTCCCTGGAACCATGGCCTGTCGGGTCTGAGCGAAAGCCACACGAAAACGGCTTTTCCCACGATGTGGTTTTCGGGCACAAAGCCCCAGAAGCGTGAATCGGCCGAATTATGGCGGTTGTCGCCCATCATAAAATAATAGTCCATTTTAAAGGTGTATGATTTTTCAGGCACACCATCGATGAGCACGCCATCATCCGTTACTTCCAGTTCGTGGCCTTCATAGGCTTCGATCACGCGGCGGTAGATCTTGATGTTCTTTTCATTCAGGCGTATGCTGCTGCCTGCAGCGGGGATGAATACGGGCCCGAAATTATCGATGCTCCAGCCCGTCTCCCTGTCGTAAGGGTATATCCTTTTTATATCGTCAGGGTTTCCAGTCGGATGTTGAATCCTGTTCACCGAACGCACGATGGGTGTTTGTTCGAGTTTCGCGGCAGCTTCTTCGTTCATGTATACATAATACAGTTTGGGATTGGCGGTGGGGATGACCTCGTAAATGTTCAGCTTGTCGACGAGCCGGTCGCTGAGCCTGGAGCCGTCGGTAACCACCTGGTAGCTGAACTGTGCATCGGGTGGCGTGGCCAGTTCTTTACCGTTTATATACACAAGCTGGTCGATCACCGCCAGTGTATCGCCCGGAAGGCCTATGCAGCGTTTGATGTAGTTTTCGCGCTTGTCGACCGGCCTGTCGATGATATCGCCGTATCTCCGCTTGTTGTTCCAGACTTCCTCCCTTCCGTGGTGCCGGATCAGGCTGTAATAGCTTTCGTTGCTCTGGTACACCGTCGACAGGGTATCGCCTTCGGGGTAATTGAAAACGACGGCATCGAAACGTTTGATCTTTGTGAGTCCCGGGTAGCGGAAATAGGGCAGCCTGATCCATTCAAGGTATGATTTCATGGTGGATGAGAGCGGCATGGTGTGGTGTACGAAGGGGAAAGAAAGGGGGGTGATGGGTACCCGCGGGCCGTAACTGACCTTGCTCACGAAGAGGAAATCGCCACGCAGCAGCGATCCCTCCATCGAGGATGTCGGGATGGTGTAGGCTTCGATGAAGAAAGTGCGGATGATGGTGGCGGCCACCACGGCAAAGATGATGGCATCGACCCATTCGCGCACCGCTCCTTTTTTGACTTTTTCACGCTGGTCGGGGTCTGTGTAGGTTTCTTTCGGGCTGAAGCCCAGATAGGGGATGTAGAGAAAAGGGAAAAGTACGCCCAGGGCCTGCGCCCCGATGCCTTCTTTTCCGAAACACTTCAGTATTTCCACTACCATCAGCAAGAGCACGAAGACATTGATGAAAGGGGTGAGGATGAAAATGTACCACCATAAGGGCTTTTTGATGATCCTGAGCCAGACATAGAAATTCAGGAAAGGGATCACGGCATGCCATCCCGGATGCCCGGCCTTTTCAAAAATCTTCCATAATCCGGCAAGGAACAATATAAAAGTGATGATGGTGATGATGATGTATCCACTCATGGCGCTCGTATTTTAGGCCAAAGAAACGACCTTTTTTAATATACTTTGTCTTATCCTTCGTTAATTAATGTTAAAGGCTTTTCAGTGTTTATGACCGGTGATCAGGTCGTTCATCCCGAAAAACCCCGTTTTTCCTTTTACCCATTCGGCTGCCAGCACGGCGCCGAAAGCAAATCCCTGACGTGAATGGGCCGTATGCCTGATCTCAAGGCTGTCCTGGTCTGAGTCGTATTTCACGAAGTGGATGCCCGGCACCTGGTTTCTTCTCACAGAGATGATCTCCAGCTCTTCGGTATGTCCCGCCGGCCTGTTTACCCAGCGTTTTTTTCTTTGGTTCTGCCTGATAATGTCATTGGCCAGTGTGATGGCCGTACCGGAGGGGGAATCTTTTTTCCCGGCATGGTGAATTTCCTCAATAAGGATGCGGTAATCTTCATAGGGATGCATCAGTTCCGCCAGCTTTCTGTTCAGTTCGAACATGATGTTCATTCCGAGGCTGAAGTTGCTTGCATAAAACAGGGTATGCCCGCCTTCCGAACAGGCACTGGTGATCTCATCCCGGCGATGGTTCCAGCCTGTGGTGCCGCAAACCACGGCCGTAGCCCTGCTGAAACACCGGAGGATGTTGTCGGGGGCTGTGGAAGGCATGCTGAATTCAAAGGCCGCATCGGCCTCCTGGAGGCGATGCCCGTATTTTTCCCAGTCGCCTTCGTTGTCGATGATGGCTACAATATGGTGACCGCGTGCGCCTGCCATGACTTCCAGTTCATGGCCCATGCGTCCGTACCCGATAATGGCGATTTTCATCTTCTGATCTGTTAAACATTAAAACCGTAACGTGAGTCTGACACCGGTTACCGCTCCGGGATCCTCCCGGCGCCGGTGCATCATGGGATCGATCCTGATGGAGAGGTCCTCGCTGATGTCGTAATCGAAAAAGTGCGCATCCACGCTGGCATCGATGATATTCAGGATATACCACAAGCCGCCGATGATATAGCTGAGTTCCATGTTGCGCCGGTAATAATTCCTGGCGTCGAGCAATTGCTGTTCATCGTATTTTGTCACGTAGTCATTGTCGATATGGCTTGAATCGCCTGCTGCCACGTATCTGTATGCTTCATTATATTTTTTGTACTCACTGGTGTTGCTGATCACGAAATAGGTAAGGAGTCCAAAGCCGGCGTAAACGATGGGTATTTTCCAGTATTTCCTGTTGTATGCCTGCCCGAGCCCCGGTAATACCGCACTGAAGAGCGCTGCACGGGTGGGAGAGTGGACTTTCACTTCTTTGCCGTTGGCAGCCATGACGGGCTGTTCCTGTGCCAATGCTTCTGAGCGGGGGAAAAACAGAAGGATGCACACGGGCATAAGCATGAAGAAAGCCCGTGCACAGCCCGATAAACGGCCGGTATGCCTGATCCGTGATCTTTTTGACAAATGCATATGCAAGTCGGTACTCAGTCGAGTATCCCCATGATACGGAGAAAGTCCTCGTCTGATTCAAAGGAGATAACGATGTTCCCTTTTCCATTATTATTTCGACGGATGTTCACTCCTGTCCCGAGTTTTTCGCCCAGGGCTTCAACGGGGCGGAGGATATGCCCGGGGATTTGGGTGGCGCTGACCGGAGGCTTGTCGCTGGCATTGGTGATCTTCCTGACATATTCTTCGACCTGCCGCACCGAGAGGTCGTTGCCGATGATCCTTCGCAGCAGCCTGATCTGTTCATCCTGGTCGATAATGTTGATCATGGCGCGGGCATGGCCCATGCTGATCTTATTGTCGCGGATGGCTAGCTGTACTTCTGCCGGCAGTTTGAGCAGTCTCAGGTAGTTTGTGATGGTCGACCTGTTCTTGCTGATCCTTTCGCTGAGTTTTTCGTGCGTAAGCTGGCATTCCTCGATCAGCCGCTGGTAGCTGATGGCGATCTCGATGGCGTTGAGGTCTTTGCGGTGAATGTTTTCAATCAGCGCCATTTCGAGCATTTGTTCGTCGTTGGCCACCCTGATGTAGCAGGGTATCTCTGTATGCCCGCAGAGTTTAGCAGCCCGCAGCCGTCTTTCGCCAGATATCAGCTGGTATTTGTCGTAGCCAAGCTTGCGTACGGTAATGGGTTGTATGATGCCCTGCTTCCGGATCGATTCGGCCAGTTCGGCGATCTTTTCATCATCAAAATGGTCGCGGGGCTGGAAAGGGTTGGCCTCAATCTTTTCGATCCCGAGGTTGGCAATGGCGCCCACCACGTAATTTCCGGAGATATCCTTTGATGTGATATCCGTCTCCGGGCTTCGAAGTATCGCGTCAAGCCCCCTTCCCAGTGCCTTCTTTTTAGTGTTCATCAGTGATATCTATGTATTTTTCGTCTTCCCTAATGTTCGTCATGTTATTGTTCTGAAGGATCTCCCTGGCCAGGTTCAGGTAGTTGATGGCCCCACTGCTGCTGGCATCGTGCATGATAATGGTTTCCCCGAAACTGGGTGCTTCGCCGAGCTTGGTGTTACGGCTGATGATGGTTTCGAACACCATTTGCTGAAAGTGTGTTTTCACTTCGTCCACAACCTGTCTTGAGAGGCGAAGGCGGCTGTCGAACATGGTGAGGAGTATCCCCTCGATATCGAGCTTTTCATTGAGCCTGGTTTGTACGATCTTGATGGTGTTGAGCAATTTGCCGAGGCCCTCCAGGGCGAAATATTCGCATTGCACGGGAATGATCACCGAGTCGGCCGCAGTGAGCGCATTTACCGTGATCAGTCCCAGTGAGGGAGAACAGTCGATGATAATAAAATCGTATTTGTCCCTGACCTGCTCGATCACCTTGCGCATCATCTTTTCCCTGTTGGGAAGGTTGATCATCTCGATCTCGGCGCCCACAAGGTCGATGTGGGCAGGTAACAGAAAGAGGTGCGGGGTGTTGCACTCCACGATCACATTGCCGGGATTCAGGTCGTCCATGATACATTCGTATATGCTCGACTGTATCTTTTTCGGATCATACCCCAGGCCGGATGTGGCATTGGCCTGCGGATCGCCATCAATCACCAGGGTTTTATATTCCAGAACGGCAAAACCGGCGCCCAGGTTGATGGCAGTGGTGGTTTTTCCAACCCCGCCTTTTTGATTCGCGATCGCAATGACTTTTCCCATGGAAAACAAATATCAGTATATAAAAAAATGTAAACAAAAATACAAAGTTAATGACAACTGACCGCCCCGGGCCGGCAATTAGTTATTAACCCGCTGTTAATTTTTTGGGAAAAACGAACTGTTTGGACTGACAGCCGTGATGTTGTCCAAGAATGCTCAGATATCCAGTTCCTTTTCTTCGTCGGGATCCCCAAGGTCTTCAAATTTCACGTTTGTGACCATATCGGGTTTGGTAATATCTTCTTCCGTTTCTATGGAATCACTTGGCGGGGCACCCGTTTCGATAAAGTCGATCACCTGCCTGAGCCCCGTGGAAAACTTTTCAAAATCTTCCTTGTACAGGAATATTTTGTGCTTTTCATAAAAGAATTTGCCCTGTTCGTTGTTAAACCTTCTTTTGCTTTCGGTAATGGTCAGGTATTGTTCGCCCGACCTGGTCTCCTTCACATCAAAAAAATAAGTCCGTTTACCTGCGCGAATCACCTCGGAATAAATCTCCTCCCTGTTCCCTTCAAATTTTTCTTGCTCGTCCATGTTATTCTTTTTTTGATTTATACTATCCTTCCGTTATGGCAAAAATAAAAATTTTATTTATCAGGCCTTTGCAATATTATCCTGAAAAATATTGCAGATTACTTATTGTTTATCATAGTATGATAGACAAGCAGCCTGCAAAAAAGGTTGCATTCACAGAAAGGTATCGAGGGGTCTTCATAATAAAATAATACCCTCTTAACGCATAATTAATCTTGATGATGCACTTTTGTCCCCGATATGGAACATGAAGAGATCAGGGTCAGGAATTGCCTGAAAACCGCTTTCCGGTCGGCCAGCGACATCTTTATCGACACCCTTCAGCACGAGTGTGAAGTCAAGGTTTCGGTTGATGAGTTCGTGGGCGAGATCATGCATCATATCAACGGCAACGGTATTAAACTCAGCATGGTTGATTACTGCGACGTTTATCCGTATAAGTATGTTTTCAGCTACAAGCTGATCTGAGCCGGTTTGGAAGGAGGTTTTCTGCAGTCAGGCAGCATTAAGGTTCCCGGCATAAAGGGGAATTGGTTATTTTTGCACCATGCGAAAGCATTGGTTCAATGGCAATGTATATCCTGTGCTCATCCTGCGCCTGTTGCTGGCATTGCTTTTTTTTAGCCTGTCGCGCTGGCTTTTCTACCTTTTTAACCTGTCTTCTTTCAATGATCTTTCCAATGATGAACTGATGCGTGCATTCACCGGCGGGCTGAGGTTTGACATGGCCGCCCTCATCGTTCTGAATACCCCTTACATCCTGATGAATGCCATCCCCTTGCCCTTCAGGAGCAGGCGTTACTGGCAACTGACGGCCAATCAGTTCTATTACATTTTCAACATCCTGGGATTTGCCCTGAATGGTATTGATACGGTGTATTTCAGGTTCACAGCAAAAAGAATGACTGCCGACATCTTTTCTTTCCTGGGTGCCGGTGATGAGGATATCATGGGCCTACTGCCGCGTTTTCTATTCGATTTTCGCTGGGAATTCATCACATGGGCTTTGCTATCGGCACTGTTTGTCCTGATCGCAACCCGGATTCAGGTAAAGCGGCGGCACCAGCCACGCCGACTTCGTTTTTTCCTGTTCAATACACTGTTCTTTCTCTTTGCCGGCTTCATTTCAATAATTGGAATACGCGGCGGCTTTCAGTTGCGCCCTTTCACCATCATCAACGCGGGGCAGTATGCTTCCGCAAAAAATGTGTCGCTGGTACTCAATACTCCCTTTACGATCATGAAAACGGCAGGGCATACAAGGCTCAGGGAAGTGCGGTATTTCAGTGATATGGATGAACTTGCCCGGATCTATGATCCTGTTGTCAGGCCTGCTTCAGGCGCAACAGGGATTGGTTTCAGGCCTTTCAATGTTGTGCTGATCATCATGGAGAGCTTCGGCACGGAATATGTCGGGGCCCTTAACGGCCGTTCGGTGGGCTACACGCCCCGGCTCGACAGCATCATCGGTGAGGCCCTGGTTTACCGGGCCTATGCCAACGGCAAACAATCGATCGAAGCCTTGCCGGCCATCGTGGCGGGCATCCCTTCGCTGTCGGCCAGACCGTATATCACCTCGGCATACGGGAGTAACAACATAAACAGCATCGCCAGCCTGCTCGGTGATAAAGGATATGCCACCGCTTTTTTTCACGGGGGGAGGAACGGCACCATGGGCTTCGAGTATTTTGTTAAAATGGCCGGCTTTGATGCCTATTACGGCAAAGATGAATATGCCGACGACAGCCGGTTCGACGGGCACTGGGGTATTTATGACGAGGATTTCTTTGATTTTTTCCTGGATACCCTCAACCGGATGGATAAACCCTTTCTGGGTGTTTTCTTTTCCTTGTCATCGCACCATCCATACATGGTGCCGCCGGGCTATGCAGGAAAATTCGATAAAGGGACCCTCGATATCCATGAAAGCATCACGTACGCCGATCATTGCCTGGGCCGGTTCATGCGACAGGCCGCACAGTGCGAATGGTTCGATAATACGCTGTTCGTGATCACTGCCGATCACACTTCCTTATCGGAAGATAAGAGATTTCAGAGCAGGGATGGCATCTATTCCATTCCCCTGCTATTTTATATGCCTTCGCAGATCAGCCCCGGCCTCAGTCCCGAAATTGCCCAGCAAAGCGATATCATGCCCAGCATATTGGGTTTCCTCGGCTATGACGGGCCCTGGCTGGCGTTTGGCAACGATCTTTTTGATAGTCTGGATCACCGTTTTTCCGTCAATTATCTGAATGCTTCATACCAGTTGCTCAAAGACGGCTATTCGCTGCATTACGACGGGAAGAGATCTACGGCGCTGTACGGGCTGGAACGTGAAAATGGTGCGGATATTGACCTTCTGCATCAAAGGGAAGAAATGCGCGACAGCCTTGAGACTTTCCTGAAGGCGCTGATCCAGCAATACAACCATCGTATGATCCATAATCAGTTAACACCCGGAGGCTGGGATGAGTGACCGGAAAGAGGAACGGATATTGGTCCTTGTTAATCCTGTTTCCGGTGTGCGGCGCAGGAAGTTGCCGGGATTTGTTGCCATGCTTGAGGAAGGCCTCGCTGCAAAGTCATATAAAATTCAATTGCTGGTGACGCGCTATGCGGGCCATGCCTCCCGCTCTGTCGATGAGGCTTTGCGACAGGGCGTGCGACGTTTTGTGGTTGCCGGAGGCGATGGTACCGTGAATGAAGTAGCCGCAAGGCTTGCCGGTACGGATGCCGTCCTTGGCATCATCCCTGCAGGTTCCGGGAACGGACTGGCACACCACCTCGAGATACCGATGAACACGGCCGGGGCGATCAGGGTCATCAATGAAGGCAAGCTTTTGCGCATCGATACCTGTACGGTCAACGGACACTTCTTCGCCAGCATCGCGGGCATCGGCTTTGATGCGCGCGTGGCCAGGCACTTTGCCAAAAGCAACCGCCGCGGTTTTTTCACCTATGCCCGTATTGTTGTCAAGGAATATTTTGGCTACACCCCCCGCAAGTATAAGCTGGTTCTCGACGGACGGGAACATGAAGCAAGGGCCTTTTTTATCAGCTTTGCCAATTCCAGCCAGTTTGGATATAATACCCGGATTGCGCCACGGGCATCCGTTACCGATGGCCTGATCGACGTTTGTGTTGCGAAGAAACCTCCGATCAGGGCTTTTCCGGGCATCGCCCGGCTCATGCTCAGGAAAAAGATCGACCAGTCGAGGTATATGGAAACATATCATGCCAAAGAGATCCTTGTTTCACGAAAAAGAGGCAAAACAGTGAACGTCGACGGTGAGCCGGTGCGACTGGCAAAAAGGCTTCAGATCTCCATACAACCTGCCTCCCTCAATATTATCGTACCTTAAAAGACAATATATGACAGCGAAAAAGAAACCCCGCGGCATTGTCTATTCTACTGATCCGGATTATCATTATGACTGGGGGGATGAAGCCGAAAAGGCTGAATTGCCGCCCGGGGAGCAAGACCTGCGGGTGCATCTTCTCAGGCTGAAAGGCAACAGGAAACTAACGGTGGTAAAGGGCTACAGGGGGCCTGCTGACGGAATTGAGAAACTGGGCCGCTGGCTGAAATCCGCATGCGGTGTTGGCGGCTCGGTCAAAGACGGGGAAGTGATGATACAGGGCGACCAGCGCGAAAAGGTGATGGCGCTCCTGAAGGAAGAAGGTTATCGCGTGAAGCCCTCGGGCGGTTGAAATGAAAGGGGGCGGCATTAATTCATCTGCGGGTCGACCGGGAAATTCGACCAGTAGGCATATTCACTGCCAAGATCCCGAAGTGCAAGTTCCCACAAGCTTAGCGGGCTGGTATTCATGAGTATGGGCGCCGGCAAACGGGAAACGAGCCAGGAATTTCTCTTTAGTTCGTCGTCGAGCTGCTTGCTGGCCCAGCCCGAATAACCAATATAGAACCGGATTTGCTCCGGACCCAGCTTTTTCAGCAACATCAGTTCCTTAATCGCCTGGAGGTCGCCTCCCCAATATAGCCCGTCCATGATCTTCAGGCTGTCGCCGATCATATCACCCATCGTATGGATGAAAAAAAGACTGGAACTGTGTACCGGACCTCCAAGGAACAGCTGCCCCTTGAAATCAGGGAAATCGGCAACAACTTCATTGAACCTGGTGTCAAGGGGTTTGTTCATGATAACGCCAAAAGAACCCTCATTTTCATGACCGGCAAGCAACACCACCGACCGCCTGAAATAATTGTCGGCCAGCAGGGGTTCCGAAATGAGGATGGTCCCCCTGGCAGGCTTCAGGTCATTGCTCCTGATATTGATTATTTTGTTGATATCGGTCATTCGGGCAATAATTACAAATGTTTTACCTTTGACTACTAAATTACAAAAATAATACCAGATAAGCCTGATGACAGCAGTTGGTGAAGAATTATATCGTGATTTACGAAGAAAGTATCCGTATTTTATATACAAAGAATTTTCTTATCGATTGGTAAATAATCAGTTAGAGATTACTTATGCATTTGATATGGGTGGGCGATTCAGTTTTTCCCCACGGATATTTTTTTCATTACCTGCTGCCTTCGACCCGGACATTTTAGCATCTTCCCTTTTCAGGAAGCTGATTTTCAATATGGGAATGGTTGAATTGCTGAGCTACTGGAAGGCGGCTTGTCCGCCCCTTCTGATCGTTGAGGCTTCCCCGCTGGACCCCTGGCAGGTTGACTGGTGGAAGAAACTATACCTGCATGGGCTCGGGGAGTTCTTTCATACCAACGGCATATTTCCGTCCGTTGATTTTATCAGCATACGCCCGGTCGCAGGCGATCGGGCGAAGCCATCCGCTTTCGCGGCCGGTAACGGTATACTGGTGCCGGTGGGAGGCGGAAAGGATTCTGTCGTCACCCTTGAGCTTTTGCCCCGCCTGAAGCCCTGCAGGCCCTTCATCGTCAACCCGCGGCCGGCAAGCCTCAGAACGGCTTATGAGGCCGGCTTCGGCAATGAAGATATCGTGGTGATGCGCAGGGACATACATCCGCAACTTCTGGAACTCAATGATATGGGCTTTCTGAACGGACATACGCCCTTCAGCGCCATGCTGGCATTTGCTTCCGCCATGGCTGCCATGCTTTACAGTCTGGGTGAGGTGGCCCTGTCGAATGAGTCGAGTGCCAACGAGCCGACCGTTGCGGATACCACCATCAATCACCAGTATTCGAAAACCCTTGAATTCGAAAACGATTTCAGGGAATACATGGAAAGATGCATAAGCTCCGGCATTTGCTACTATAGTTTTCTTCGCCCGCTGAATGAATTGCAGATCGCGAAGTTGTTTGCGGGATTTCCGCGCCATCACATGCTGTTCAGAAGCTGTAATGTTGGCAGCAGGGACGACCGCTGGTGCGGTAAATGTTCAAAATGCCTGTTTACCTTCATTATCCTTTTTCCTTTTCTGGGGCAACGGAAGCTGGTGGATATTTTTGGCCGCGACCTGTTTGATGATGCCTCCCTGTCGGGCCTGCTCGATCAGCTCAGCGGCCGGTTCGGAGAAAAGCCCTTTGAGTGTGTAGGCCGCACCGACGAAGTGAATGCAGCCCTTATGCATGCTTCGGGCTCATTCGGTGATGATGAAATGCCGGCCCTGATCAGGTATTATCTGGGGAAAAGGCCTTCGGCCGATGAAAACATGAGCAGCCCGGCGGCGCTGCTCCGGGAGTTCTCTGAGAACAACCTTCCGGATGAAGCATATATAAACCTACTGAAAAAAGCATTGCATGGCTGATAAGATCAAGGCGTTGCTGGAAGGCAGGAGGATCATGATCCTCGGTTTTGGCAGGGAAGGACAATCAACCTACCGCCTGCTGCGCTCCTTTTTTCCAAACTTAATGATCAGCATCGCCGACCGTGATTCCGGTTTGGCGGACAGGCTCCCCTGGCTGGCCGGCGATCAAAAGGTGCAACTTCATACGGGCGAAGGTTATCTGGATGGCTGTGCCGAAACGGACATGCTGATAAAATCGCCCGGGATACCGCTCAGCCTGCTTGCCGGCCGCTGCGGCAAAGCGATCATCACCTCACAGACTGATATTTTTTTGCAGGCATATTCTGACAGGGTTACCGGGGTGACCGGCACCAAGGGCAAAAGCACCACCACCACCCTTATCCATCATATCCTGCTGTGTGCAGGGCGCAGGGCAGTGCTCAGCGGCAACATCGGCATTCCTCCCTTTGATATTGCCGCTGAGATCGTTGAGGATACGGATGTGGTCTTTGAAATGTCGTCGCACCAGCTTGAACATATCAGCCTGGCACCGCGAACCGCTATCCTGCTGAATATCTTCCCGGAGCACCTCGACCATTACAGCGACTTTACCGCATATAAGATGGCCAAGTTCAATATCAGGCTGATGCAGGAAGAGGGAGGGCGGCTGATCTACAACGCGGATGATCCCTTTTTAGGTGAATTGATAGCGATGGAAAAGCCCGGAGGGGAATTGATGCCGTTTACCCTTGGCAATGACCATAAAGCCATGGCTTACCTCGACGGGAAGCAAATTTGCTGTCGTGATATGAATGGCCGCCTGTACCGCTTCAGTGTATCACAGGCAAGTGACCTGCCGGGAAAACACAACATCCGGAATGTGATGGCTGCCGTCCTCGCCTGTCTGGCAAAGGGTGTAGTACCGGAAGATATTGAAAGGGGCCTGGCGACATACAAAAAGCTTCCGCACCGTCTTGAATTTGCCGGGGCGTTCAGGGGTGTTTCCTTCTATAACGATTCCATTGCCACCATTCCGGAAGCCACGCTCGAAGCCCTGCGCACCCTGAATGGTGTCGACATGCTCATCCTCGGAGGTTATGACCGTGGCCTTGACTATACCATTTTACTTGAAGAACTGAAGGCCGTAACGGTGCCGCACATTGTATTTGTGGGGCCTGCAGGAGAAAGAATGCTCCGGCTTTTCGCCGGCCCCCTGGAGGGGACGAGCCATTGTGTTTATGCCATAGATATGGATGCAGTGTTTGCCCATGCAAGAAAGGTGCTGAAAACCGGAGATACCTGCCTGCTTTCTCCGGCTGCGGCCAGCTACGGAATGTTTTCCAATTTCGAAGAGCGTGGTGAGGTATTCAAAAAAATGGCAGCCGCCTTTTGAGCGGCTGCCATCTTCATTCAGCAGGATTTCGGGTTTCTGATCTCTATCTGTCGCCCTGCTTTTCTTCAGGAGTTTCGGGTTCAGCCTTCTTTTTTTCTTCAGTTGATTCCTCTTTTTCGCCGGTTTTGGCAGCTTTCTTTTCCGGAGTCTTTTCTTCCTGCTTTCCGGGTTTCTCCTCCTTAACCTCTTCGGCTTTTTTTACTTTGCTGCCGGTTGCGGTTTCTTTGGGTTGTTCCTCAACGGCTGGGGCTTCCGCTACCGGCTTATTTTCGGGCTTTTTGACCGGCGTTGCTCCCTTTTTTGTCTTTTTTTCTTCTACCGCAGCCCTGACCGGTGCTTTTTTCTTTGGTTTTTTGCTTTCTTCAACCGTGCCTGCGCTTTTCTTATTCCTGGGGCGCAAAACGCCATAACTACCCCTGATGATCTTGCCTCTTTTTGTCTTCTTGTCACCTTTTCCCATGGGTCAAAATTTTTAGAAAAACATTATTTCCCGTAAAAGTATGAAAAATTTGGATAATCTCCCCCTTATATACTCCCTTCCTTGTGTAAAAACTCATGGATGATCGGGGAAGATCTTTTTATCACGTTTTTCATCCAGGAGATCCTTGTGTCGAGCATTTCTTCTTCGGTCAGCCCCCATCCGATATCAGACCTTCTCATTTTTTCGGTAAGGTGGTGCAGGATGATGGCCGCCGACACCGAGATATTGAAACTCTCTGTGAAGCCATACATTGGTATTCTGACATATCCGTCGGCATGCTTGAGCGCATATTCCGACAATCCTTCAAGTTCGGTGCCGAAGACCAGGGCCAGCCTTTGGCTTATATCCAGGCTGTCAGGGATGACATCCCCCTTGTGCGGACTGGTGGCAATGATACGGTAACCGTTCTTTCTTAGATGATCGTAGCAATCTGCAGTATTTGCGGGTTTTTTGTTATATCTTTTCAGGCTAAGCCATTTGGTTGATCCCAAAGTAACATCGCGATTAACCTTAAAAGGGTTTCTGTTTTCGATAATATGCACATCATGGATCCCGAAGCAATCGCAGGTGCGGAGTACCGCACTGGCGTTCTGCGACTGGTAAATGTCTTCCATCACCAGGGTGATATGTCTTGTCCTTTGCAGGATGATGCTGTTGAAAAGCGTTGCCTTGTTTTCCGAGATAAATCCTTCCAGGTATCGCGCCAGCTTTCTTTTTATTTCAATGTTCATGGATATGAATGCTTCTTTCTTTAGCGGGCCGTACCTTATTGTCCGATCCGGCGTTTTATCCTTCATCAACATACAAAAATACAATTCTTTGGATTGCCGTAGCCGCGGTTGCGGCGACTTTGATCAGGGGGCCATGCCGTGAATTGTAAAAATTTGCCGGTGGTTGCTCTGTCATTCAGATAAAAAAATTACTTTTGCACCACAAAAAACCGATACGCGCATGGCAAAAAAGAAAAGTTCCGGTGACGAAAGGCTTGTTGCCGTTGAAGAAGCATTAGGCAAGACCGAACGATTCATAGAAAGGAATCAGAAGATCATCACCTATGTCATCATGGGTGTCATCATCGTGGTTCTGGGATATTTCGGCTATCAGCGCTTTATTGTTAATCCGCGCAATATCGCTGCCCAGGAGCAGATCTTTACCGCGCAGAAATACTTTGAAACGGATTCGCTGAACAGGGCCTTGTACGGTGACGGCAATGCGCCCGGCTTTATCGATATCATTGATGATTACGGCCGTACAAAATCAGGTAACCTTGCGCGGTATTATGCCGGAATCTGTTACATGAAACTTGGTGATTATGAGGAAGCCATCAGGCATCTTGAAAAATACGAGCCCGCTGATAAGATCATCGGCCCCATGGCACTGGGCACGCTGGGCGATGCCTATATGGAACTTGATGACATGAGGGCTGCAGCCCGTTATTACATGCGTGCCGCCGATGAGGAGATCAACGATTTTACAACACCCATGTACCTTTACAGGGCAGGGATGACTTATGAGTTGCTGGGTGATTACAAAGAAGCGCTCAAGGCTTATGACAGGATATACAGGGAGTTTTTCCGCAGTGCTGAGGCGCGGACCATCGAAAGGAACATTGCCAGGGTCAATCGCCTGATCGAGAAAGAAAAAGAATAGTTTCTATATTCATTGATAATAATTACCCGGTCATCTCACCGGGTTTTTTTTTATATTTAAGCCCCAAAACTGTATATGGCTGCTCCGGACATACGTATCGTATTCATGGGAACCCCCGACTTCGCCCTGGTTTCGCTGGAGGCCCTGCTGAAACACGGGTATGACGTCTGTGCGGTGCTGACAGCTCCCGACAAGCCTGCAGGGCGTGGGCGTAAGCTGAAAGCTTCACCGGTGAAACAGTATGCAATCAGGGAAGGGATCCCGCTGCTGCAGCCTGAAAACCTGAAAGATCCCCGATTTATCAAGGAACTGGCTTCTTTTGAGGCAGATCTTTTTGTGGTGGTGGCTTTCAGGGTATTGCCCGAGGCAGTTTGGGCGATGCCGGAAAAAGGAACGGTCAATATTCATGCCTCCCTTTTGCCGCAATACCGGGGTGCGGCACCCATTAACCATGCCATCATGAACGGTGAGCGCAAAGGCGGGGTCACCAGCTTTTTCCTGCAGCAGGAGGTCGATACCGGCATGATCGCCTTCAGGGAGGAAACCGTCATCGGCAGGGATGAGACTGCCGGCGAATATCATGACCGGCTCAAATTGCTTGGTGCGCAGGTATTGCTGAAAACCATCCGTGCGATTGAGTCGGGCGGCCCTGACCTGCTTCCGCAGGAAGCACTGCTGCGCCCTGGTGAGGAGTTGAAGAAAGCGCCCAGGATCAGCCGGGATGATTGCCGGATCGACTGGAGCAGGACTGCCACGGATATACATAATCAGGTGCGTGGACTCAGCCCCAGCCCGGGCGCCTATACCGAACTGCTGCTGGCCGGGCGAAAGAGGAACATCAAGATCTTCCGCACGGAATTGTGCTGTGGCCTGCATCTGCCCGGAAAACCCGGAGAGGTTTTCAGCGACCATAAAAGTTACCTTCATGTTAAGTGCGGCGAAGGCTGCCTGTCGCTTCTCGAACTGCAGCAGGCCGGGAAGAAAAGGATGAATGCAGAACGTTTCCTGGCCGGCCTGAACCCTGCCTTATAGCTGGGTGCCCTGAAACGCCTGTAAGTTCGTTAAAATGCCTGCCAATAGGGCATTTTGGGGTGGAGTTATTAACAAATACCCCCATTTATCAACATTTTGATCGATTTGGGCTGCAAATCCTTGACATTATTTCGAAAACCCTTATATTTGTTAGTGTTTAAAAACATTTACATCAAAATCATTTATTAATTTAAAATTTTTGCAGTATGAATAAAGCAGAATTAATTGATGCCATTGCAGCCAATGCAGGTCTCACCAAGGCTGATGCCAAAAGGGCTCTTGAAGCATTCGTAGGCGCCACCACCGGTGCTCTCAAAAAAGGTGATCGCGTTGCCCTCGTAGGCTTCGGAACATTTGGTGTTTCAAAACGTGCTGCCAGAAAAGGCAGGAACCCCCAAACAGGTAAAGAAATCAAGATTGCTGCCAAGAAGGTGGTAAAATTCAAACCTGGTAACGAACTTTCCAACACGGTTAAATAACCAATCGTGTTTACCGGAAAAGAAGGCTGCCTGCAAGGCGGCCTTTTTTATTGCACCATGCTGCCGGGTTTGCAAATAAAGCGGTATGGCAACAAGGCATCTTCACCGGCATAGTCTACACCGATCCTGGGGCCGCTCATGATGTCTGCTGCGTCCGGCACAATGCCGCGGTCTTCGATCCAGATCCTCTTCCCAAAAAGCGGGGTGCCTGAGTCGGCACAACTGATACCCATTGCCATGGTCAGTTTTCCAGGCCCGTCGGACAGGCCCTTTTCCCCGGTCCGCTTGCGCCTTTGGTGCATGATGTCGATGCCTTCGAGCGGCCGGATGGCGCGAACCAGCACTGCATGCGGGATCCCGGGCGGGCCGGTCACGATGTTGAACAGTGAATACATCCCGTAGATAAGGTAGACATAGGCCACTCCTCCGGCCATATACATGGGTGCGGTACGAGTGCTCCTGCGTCCTCTCCAGGCATGTGAGGCCCGGTCGCTGATGCCGGCATAAGCCTCGGTCTCGGTGATGATGCCGGAAGTGATATGGCCGTCGATATGGGTTATGAGCACCTTTCCAAGGAACCATCGCGCCAGCATCACCACATCCTCATCACGGTAAAATGATTCGCTTAATCTCATATGTAGCGGTAAAGGGTCAGTTTACGATATATCCGATGCCGAGTGTGATGTTCAGGGCGCCTGCTTTCTGGCTGTAGGAATCATCGCGTTTGTACGCAAAGTTGCTGTTTGTGCGCACATCTTTGAAATATGGCTGCGCATAAACATAGTCGGCGTAAAGCGTGAAATACTGTTTTTTGCTGCGCTGGTACCTGAAGCCGGCCCCGGCATCAAATGACCAGGCAGGGGCTGCACTCTGTTCGATGGTGATGGTTTTGTCTTCCATTCCGCTTTCTACTCCTGTAATATAAACTGCCGGTGAATATGAATAAAGGAACCCTCCCAGCAGCCTGCCTTCAAGGTATAACCTTCGCGTATGCAGGGGAAGGGAAACATTCAGTCCTGCCAGCAGCCCGCCGAGGCCCCAGCTTTTGGTTTCAACCACCCAGCGTGTGTCGGGCAACACCTCGCGGTATATGGTGTTCAATTCTTCCTGGACACTGATATAGTCGAAACGGTTCACGCTCCCGCTGAGTAAACCGCACAGGCTCAGGTATTCATTCATGCGGTAGCCGAAATGTATGGTGAAATTGCCGCCGGGCCTGGCAAAGCCGGATGTTTCCCTGCTAAAATCCGTAGCCGCATAATCGGCCAGGGGAATGCTCATCCCGCCTGCAAGGCTTACGTAAACATCACCCTCCTGTGCCCGGCCTGAAATTGACAATATAACTGCTATGATCAGCAGCATCGAAATAGTAAGAGAAAGCTGTCTCATAAAAAATGTTTTAAAGATGTAAAAATAGCATTAAAAAATCTTAAACTGCTTTCGCCATGAATAAAGGCCCTTTTCATCCACATCGACCTTCTCGTTGTCGACCAGCCACATCACCACATTGATCACTTTATCGTCGGGAAACTTCCTGGCGATAAACAGGAGTTCGTTAAGGCCCTGGGCTTTTTCTTTCAGTGCGGGTTTCAGGACATCCAGGATACTGTCGAATTCGATCTCGCTCACGTTGATCCTGTTCCTGTTGAGGCAAACATCGCATATGCCGCAGCGTTGCGCCTTTGCTTCATCAAAATACTGTAACAGCATCTGGCTCCGGCACTGGCTGGTCGACAGTATATAGTCGAGCACTGCCTGCATGCGTTTCAATGCTGCCTTTTTGCGATTTCCGTAGGCACTTCCCGAGAAGCTCAGCGATTTGCTGTCGAGCCGGTCGTGGGTGATCACTATCTGCGGCTTGTCGGATCTGGGTATGTATGTGAGGATATTTGCTTTTTGGAGTTTTGCGAGCATTCCAACGATTTTATCGGCTTCGGTGCCGGCACGTTTGGCCAGTTCTTTTTCGCTGATCCTGACAAACTCTTTGAACAGCCCGCCGTAAGATCTGAGCAGCAGTTTGATGAAGGGGTCGAAAGGCGGGTTTTCAACCTGGAAATTATATAGTTCGCCGTGGTTGACATTGAACATGATCCTGGAAGGAGTCTCGATGTCGGGTCCAAGCATGATCAACCCTTCCTTTTCAAGTATCCTGAGGGCGCTGAAGACAGTTCCGGCATTCATGCGGTACCGGCTTGAAAAATCCTGCAGGTCGAAGTCGAAGCGCTGGTTGTTGCCACTGCCCACGGGCAATTGGAAATAATTCCCGATCGAAGCATAGACAGCCCTGATCACCTGGGGGTCGGGGAATGAGACAGAGAGGTTCTGTTTGGCATTGCGGATGTCGGCTTCTTCGTAGAGCAGCACGGCATAGGCTTTCTTCTCATCCCTGCCGGCACGCCCGGCTTCCTGAAAATAGGCTTCGAGGCTGTCGGGGAGGTCGAAATGCACAACAAAGCGTACACCGGGCTTGTCGATGCCCATGCCGAAGGCATTGGTGGCCACCATGATCCGCTTTTTGTCTTTCATCCATTCTTCCTGCCTGTGCTCCCTGATGTTCTGTTCCAGCCCGGCATGGTAATAGGTTGCCTTAACGCCTTTGCTGTTCAGGAAATCTGATACCTCGCGGCATTTTCGCCTGTTGCGGACATAAACAATGCCGGTTCCGCGGACATTGCCGGTAATTTTGAGCAGCCTGCCTTCCTTGTCTTCTTCCCTGAATACCACGTAGGAGAGATTCTTCCTTTCAAAACTTTTCCTGATCACATTCTCTTCACTGAACTTCAGTTTTTGCTGAATGTCGGCGATCACATCATTGGTGGCGGTTGCCGTGAGTGCCATCACGGGGGCATTTCCCGTCAGCGGCCTGATCTCTGCAATATTCAGGTAGGGTGGCCTGAAATCGTAACCCCATTGCGAAATGCAATGGGCTTCGTCAACAGCCAGGATGTTGACCTTCATCCTTTCGATGTTCTGTCTGAAGGCGGGGGATTCAAGCCGCTCGGGAGAGACATACAGGAATTTCAGTTCACCGTAAATGCTGTTGTTGATCATGAGGTCGATTTCGCGGGCATGCATACCGGAATGGATCGCTCCCGCCCTGATCCCACGGCTCCTGAGGTTCTCAACCTGATCCTTCATGAGCGCGATCAGGGGCGTAATCACCAGGCACAGTCCTTCCTTTGCCATACCCGGCACCTGGTAACAGATCGACTTTCCGCCGCCCGTAGGCAGCAGGGCCAGGGTGTCGTGCCCATCCATCACCGACCTGATAATGTCTTCCTGCAGAGGCCTGAAGGCATTATAACCCCAGTATTTGACGAGAACATTCCTGATATCCATCGGAGCTGATCTTTGTCTGCGAAGTTAGTGAATTTGTTGTAAGCTGCTGAACAAAAAATGATTGCATCTGTAAAGTTGTTGAAAAACATGTGACGGCTGAAAAACCGGATCACGGCTTACTGTTTTTCAGCTTTCGTTTTTTTATTGAAGTTTTCTGGATTATATTTCTACATTTGCAGCAAGAGAGCATTTTTTAAACCATCGTTCATACCTGTATGCTGAGCAGAAGGCACTTAAGGATAAAAGTTTTACAGGCGATTTATGCCTATTTCCAGGATGAAAGCGCCGATCTGGCCAAAAGCGAAAAGCTGCTCTTCCAGAGCATTGATAAGCTTTATGAACTGGTTATACTCCAGCTGTCTTTCATCATTGAAATGCGGGATTTCGCCCATAACCTTTCGGAGGATAAAAAGAAAAAGTACTTTCCAACGGAAGAAGACCTGAATCCCAATATGCGTTTTGTCGAAAACCGTTTCCTTAAAAAGATTGAAAACAACCGCGAATACCTGCGCATGCACAAGCAACTCAGGATAAACTGGGCCGATGAGCAGGGGATGGTCAGGAAGGCCTATCTCGGGATGCAGGAAAAAAGTTTTTACAAAACATATATGAGCAGGGCCGACAGCAGTTTTGCCAACGATCGCGACTTTATTGCCAGGCTGGTGAGGAAGGTACTTACAGAGTATGAACTCCTTGAGCAGTTTTTTGAGGATAAGTCGGTTTTCTGGGCCTTTGATTCTTACTATACGGCCAGCATGTTGCTGGTTAAACTGGCAAAAATGATACATGAAACTGACGATGAATACAGGCCCCTGCCTGCCTTGCTCAGTGCCGGGGCCGGGAAAGAAGACCGGGAGTTCATGGTGAGGTTGTGGCGCAAGACCATCATGGGTAACGATACCTTCGAAAAGATGATCGATGAGAAAGCCAGTAATTGGGAAATAGACCGCATTGCCCTGATGGACGTGATCCTGATAAAAATGGCCCTGGCCGAACTCGTCGAATTCCCCACTATCCCGGTAAAGGTTACCCTGAATGAATACATTGACATCTCTAAATATTACAGCTCCGAAAAAAGTAAAGTCTTTATCAACGGTATCCTTGACAAGCTCATTGCCGACATGAAGGCCAGCAAAATGATTGTGAAGACCGGCCGGGGCTTGCTGGAAAGTTAACATTCAGGAATCATGAAGAAAAAGAGAACCCCATTTATTGCCATTCTCCTGTGCGGGATGCTGATGCCTTTGATCGCCCACGCCTATCCGGGCGAGGTGTTGAAAGTTTTTGATACACCGGGGCAGTTCCCGACCGGACTGGCCTTTGACGGTAAAAACATCTGGATGGCCGACCGTAAGGCACAGCTCCTTTATTGTATTGATGCAGATAACGGAATTGTATTGCGTACGTTGCCATCGCCTGCCTACTGGCCTTCCGGCCTGGCATGGGACGGCGAGGCCCTCTGGTGTGCCGATGTAAAAGGCGGTCTGCCTTTGCAGGAAAACTACCAGGGTCTTATTTACAGGATTGATCCCGAAAATGGGAATGTATTGAAAGTCATCCCGGCGCCTGCATCACGTCCGCGCGACCTGGCCTGGGACGGACGTTACCTCTGGTGTGTTGACGATGCCGCCCGTGAGATCATACAGTTCAGCCCCGACGATGGCACTACCATCGTCACCCTGCGCGCTCCGGCTACCGACCCCCGCGGACTGGCCTATGACGGGCAATACCTCTGGGTGTCGGACCGCATTCAGGATGAGATATATATGGTCGATCCCAACAACGGGCAGGTGCTCATCATGACCGATGCACCCGGGCCCTTTACGCGCGGACTGGCATGGGACGGAAAGCATATATGGGCAGTGGATTCGCAGAACGACAAGCTGTACTGCCTGGTTGCAAGGGATGATGATCGCTTTGTGCTGAAAAATGAACGTCATGCACAGGTCACCTACACACATATGCTGACCAACTTCGGGCCGGGGAGCATGCTCACCGCAGATATACATCTTGCCATCCCGGTTGGCAGGGATAACCAGGTGATCGAAAGCATGGTGCTCACACCGGGCTATGAAGTGGTGCGTGACAGAAGCGGGCAACAGACCGCTCATTACGCATATGCCGGCGTGGAAGCAGGCAACAAGGTACAGGCCGAAATGGTGACCACAGCCCGGATTTCTGAGATCCGTTATTTTATTTATCCCGATAAAGTGGGCGGACTGGAAGATGTTCCTGCCGATATGCCAACCGCCTATTACGAAAACAATGAAAAATACCAGTTCGACCATCCGGTCATTACCCGGGCCCTGCATGAGGCTGTGGGTGATGAAAAGAACCCGTACTGGATTGCGCGCAAGATATACAACTACCTGATCGATAATATGTATTATGAGATGGCCGGTGGCTGGAATACCGCCCCCACCGTGCTGGAACGCGGCAACGGTTCCTGCTCTGAATATGCTTTCGTGTATATTGCAATGTGCCGCGCCGCCGGCTTGCCGGCACGTTATGTGGGTGCGGTGGTGGTGCGTGGCGACGACGACTGCATGGATGATGTATTCCACCGATGGGTGGAGGTTTACATGCCCAACTATGGCTGGATACCCGTTGACCCCAGCGGCGGCGACCAGGAACTGCCCCGCAACCAGGCAAACTACTTCGGGCACCTGTCGAACCGCTTCCTGATTACGACCGAAAATGCAGGGGGATCAGCAACGATGGGCTGGACGTATAACTCGAACGGGTTTCATACCACGGAGCCCAAAACTTTCGTGGTATCCGATCATTTTGCCGACTGGAAGCCCGTTTTTGATTAATCCGGCTTTGCGGATCTGAAACAAATTTCGTTTATAATTGTATATATAACCAAAGGCCCCGGCCCGCGGGGCAACGAATAAAAAAGGAATACAAGCATGATGGAAAAGGTATTTGATCTGGACATGATCAGGGCTGTTTATGCAGCCATGGCGTCACGTGTGGAAGCTGCGCGCAAGGCAGTGGGAAGGCCCCTCAGCCTGACGGAAAAAATTTTATATGCTCACCTTGATCAAGGCGAAGCCAAAAAGGCTTATGCAAGGGGTGAATCCTACGTTGATTTCAGGCCCGACAGGGTGGCCATGCAGGATGCCACGGCACAGATGGCCCTGCTGCAGTTTATGCAGGCCGGTAAAGATAAGGTGGCCGTGCCTTCAACGGTGCACTGCGATCACCTTATTCAGGCCAAAGTGGGTGCTGAGGCAGACCTGAAAACAGCTAAAGACGCCAATAAGGAAGTTTTTGATTTCCTGGCTTCCGTATCGAACAAATACGGGATCGGCTTTTGGAAGCCAGGAGCCGGTATCATTCACCAGGTGGTGCTGGAGAATTATGCTTTCCCGGGGGGGATGATGATCGGTACCGATTCTCATACCGTTAACGCAGGCGGCCTCGGCATGGTGGCCATTGGCGTTGGCGGGGCCGATGCCGTGGATGTGATGGCAGGCATGCCCTGGGAACTCAAATTTCCGAAGCTCATCGGGGTGAAGCTCACCGGCAGGCTCAGCGGTTGGACCAGCGCCAAGGATGTGATCCTGAAGGTGGCCGGCATCCTGACCGTTAAAGGCGGTACCGGGGCCATCCTTGAGTACTTCGGCGACGGTGCCCAAAGCATCTCCTGCACCGGCAAGGGTACCATTTGCAATATGGGCGCCGAGATAGGCGCAACCACTTCCATTTTCGGATACGATGATAAAATGCGCGAATACCTGACGGGTACCGGCAGGGATATGGTGGCTGCAGAAGCCGACAAGATCGCCGGACATCTTACCGGCGACCCGGAAGTATATGCCGAACCTGAAAAGTATTTTGACGAACTGATCGAGATCAACCTCTCGGAACTCGAGCCATACATCAACGGGCCCTTCACTCCCGACCTGGCCACACCGGTTTCTGAGTTTGCTGCAGTAGTGAAGGAAAACGGCTGGCCGGAAAAACTGGAGGTCGGCCTGATTGGCAGTTGCACCAACTCCTCATACGAGGATATTACCAGGGCCGCCTCCGTGGCGCAACAGGCCATCGACAAAAAACTGAATGTGAAGTCGGAATATACCGTAACCCCGGGTTCTGAACAGGTACGTTACACCGTTGAACGGGATGGATACCTGGATGTGTTTGAGAAGATTGGCGGCGTGGTGCTGGCCAATGCTTGTGGTCCCTGCATCGGGCAGTGGGCCCGCCACGGTGCCGACAAGCAGGAAAAGAACTCCATCATGACCTCCTTCAACCGGAATTTCGCGAAGCGGAACGACGGCAATCCCAATACCCATGGTTTCGTGGCTTCGCCGGAAATCGTGACCGCCTTTGCCATTGCCGGTACGCTGTGCTTTAACCCCATGACCGATTACCTGGTGAACGAGGATGGTGAAAAAGTGAAACTGGACGAGCCCACGGGAATTGCATTTCCCGTAAAAGGCTTTGCAGTTGAAGATGCCGGTTACCAGGCTCCCGCCGAAGACGGAAGCAGCATAGAGGTGATCGTGAAACCCGGTTCGGAACGCCTGCAGTTACTGACACCCTTCCCTGCCTGGGACGGAAAGGATATGACAGGGCTGAACCTGCTCATCAAGGCCAAGGGGAAGTGCACAACCGATCATATCAGCATGGCAGGGCCATGGCTCCGTTACCGCGGCCATCTCGACAACATCTCCAACAACCTGCTCATCGGAGCGGTGAATGCTTTCAACCACGACACGAACAGTGTGAAAAACCAGGAAACGGGTGAGTACATCCCGGTGCCTGATGCAGCACGCTACTACAAAGCCCACGGGCCCGGCAGCGTGGTGATCGGCGATGAGAACTACGGCGAAGGCTCCTCCAGGGAGCATGCCGCCATGGAGCCGCGGAACCTGGGCGTGAAGGTGGTGCTGGTGAAATCCTTTGCCAGGATACACGAAACCAACCTCAAGAAGCAGGGCATGCTGGCCCTGACCTTTGCCGATAAGGCGGATTACGATCACGTGCTGGAAGATGACCGCATCGATGTGATCGGGCTGGAGGATTTACGCCCCGGCAAACAGTTGAATGTGACGCTGCATCATCATGACGGGACTTCACACACTTTCACGGTGAACCACAGCTATAACGAAAACCAGATCAAGTGGTTCAAAGCCGGCAGTGCGCTGAACCTGATCCGCAGCAAGGGGCGTTGAGATAACAGGACTTCCGCTGCGCGGAAGATTGGCCAATTTGAAATCTGAATTCTGAAATCTGAAATCTGAACTCTGAACTCTGAAACATTGCTGTCCGGAATAATTTATTGTAAAGCGATATAGTCCTTTATTGGAAGGGCTTTGGTGAGGGTGGACTGTTTAGGGTCTTCTTTGGAGTCTTATTGTCGGCAATGCCTCGACTACCGCTCGGCATGACAAGGCATTGTTTTTTCAGGGAATAAGGGCGCGGCACTCAATAACTTGATTTTATTGGTGTGCCGCGCCCTTACTTCCCCCGGATAAATGGAAGCATTGTCACCCTGAGCGACAGTCGAAGGGTGTCACCGCGAGCACTTCGGCCAGCTCAGTTTAAACTCCGTCGAGCGGTTCTAACAATTACTCGTTTTTCGCTGCTTAGAAATATCCCGGACAGCAATGTATTTGAAGTCTGAATTCTGAAATGTTGCAGAAAAGGTCTTTATAACAACACTGAAACACTGAAACCCACGAGTTTTCGGGGCAGGCACTGAAACACTGAAACACTGAAACCACCGAGTTCTCGGGGCAAGCACTGAAACACTGAAACCCCCGAGGTAATCGGGGCAGGCATTTAACCCCCGATTCTCGGGGCAGGCATGTAGCCATTTAACCATGTAACCCCCGAGGTATTTGGGGCAGGTACTGGAATACTATATCAATGGTAACCCCGATACATCTATCTGCATTTTTTGACTAATTTTGGGCATCTTTTTGAACGAACTTCAGTCTTTAAAAATAATAATGACCGAAAGCCGTTGATAGTATTATCGAAACGATCTTATTTTATGCCCGTGAAAAATCAATACCTGTTACATCTCTCCTTAATTCTTGTTTTCCTCATGCCGGCCATGGCAAATGCCCAGACTGGTGGTGAAAGCACATACGAATTTCTGGGACTTCCCAATTCGGCACGAATTGCTTCTTTGGGAGGAAACTACCTGGCCGTATACGACGATGATATTACCCTGGCCCTGGCCAATCCCTCACTGATCAGCGATGGCATGCATAACCGTTTGGGCTTTAGTTTTATCAATTACTTTGCCGGGATCAATTACGGTTTTGCCCAATACGGCCGTACACTGGGCGGAGCGGGAACATTTGTCGCCAGTATGCAGTATATCAATTATGGCACTTTCGACCGGGCCGATGCCAGCGGACAGCGTAACGGCACTTTCACCGCCGGTGAATACGCACTCAATATCGGGTGGGGGAGAAGGCTGCATCCGCACTGGACCATCGGAGCAAACATCAAGGGTATCTATTCTTCATTCGAATCTTACAACAGCTATGGCCTGGCAGTGGATGTGGCAGGTTCCTATGTGCATGAGCGGGCCGACCTGACCGCCTCACTCATCGCCCGCAATATCGGCCTGATGCTGAAAGGCTATTACAGCGGTCAGACACACCCCCTGCCTTTCGAGCTGCAGTTCGGGGTGTCGAAAGGACTCGAACACCTGCCCTTCCGATTCTCATTCCTCTACCATAACATACAAAAATGGGACCTCACCTACGAGGACCCGCTGGCCATTGCCAGAAATACCGACCCCATCACCGGGGAGGTGAGCGAACAAGGCGGTCTTGCCGATTTTGCCGACAAGGCCATGCGTCATATTGTGATCGGGGCAGAACTCAATATTACCGACTTCCTCAGCCTCAGGGGAGGCTATAACTATGGCCTGCGCCAGGATAATAAGGTGGTTGCCAAACAATCGACGGTCGGGTTCTCATGGGGATTGGGGATCAGGATATCAAAGTTCCACTTCAGCTATGCCCGCTCGCGTTTTCACCTGGTGGGATCTCCGAATTATATCACGCTTACGCTTAACCTCGAAGAGTTTTCAAAGAAACGAACGGCAGGAAACGGGCAATAGCATAAGATCAACGTTTTTCCATTGTATAAATTCCCGATTCCGTTTACGGGAGACATGTTATTCGCCCGCCTTTAACTATCTTTGTGTTCCATGAAAATCGTCATCGACAGGGGGGCAGGTTTTTGTCCGGGGGTTAAAAAGGCCCTTGACATAGCGGAAAGGAATCTCCGTGAGGAGGGAATACTGCTCAGCCTGGGTGAGCTGCTTCATAATGAAAGGGAGATGGAACGGCTCGGCGAAAAAGGTCTGACCGTTGCCGGCCGTGCCGATATTCCCCGCCTGGGCGGGAAAAAGCTGCTGATCCGTGCCCACGGGGAGCCTCCCGAAACATACAGGATGGCTGCGAAAGGCGGCGTCAGGCTGGTCGATGCCACCTGCAGTGTCGTAAAACGCCTTCAGCAGAAGGTGCAGAGGGCTGCAGAAGAGATGAAACGGCTTGGCGGGCAGGTGGTGATATTTGGTCGTAAAGACCATCCGGAAGTAATCGGACTGGCAGGCCATGCCATGGGCCGGGCCATCGTGGTCGGCTCGCCGGAAGAAACGGAACGTATCGACTTTGCCAGACCCGTACGCCTGTTTTCACAAACAACCATGAATGGGGATGCCTATGACAAAGTGGCATCGTTCATCAAAGAAGGCATGCGGAAGCAAAATCCGGAACCTGATTTCCTTTGCCACGACAGCATCTGCAGGCATGTCAGCAGGCGGGTGCCTTCACTGGATGACTTTGCACGAATGCATGATGTGGTCATTTTTGTCAGCGGAAAGCACAGCGCCAACGGAAAAAAACTTTTTCATGCCTGCCTGCAAGCCAATCCGCGCAGCCATTTTGTGTCAACTCCGGCGGAGATCGACCCGGAATGGTTCACCGGTGCAGCCTCGGCGGGGATCAGCGGGGCAGCTTCAACACCACCATGGCTCCTGGAAGAAATTGCTGAAAAAATCAGGGGGATAAACTGATGTATCTTCAAAATATTGATGTCAAAAATTTTAAGAATTGTGCCGGGGCATTTGCGGCCTTTTCGCCAAAGATCAATTGTTTTACGGGCGATAACGGTGCAGGAAAGACCAACCTGCTGGATGCCATCCATTATCTTTCGTTCTGTAAAAGCTATTTCAACCCCGTTGACATGCAGAACATCATGCACGGCGAAAACTTCTTTGCCATCCATGGAAACTATGTGCGCAACGGCGACAGCAGCGACAAGGTAAGTTGCATTCAGAAACTTGGCGAGCGCAAGCTCTTTAAGCTGAATGACAAACCCTATGACCGGCTGGCCGACCATATCGGCGAATTCCCCCTGGTAATGGTGTCTCCATACGACCGCGACCTGATCAACGAGGGCAGCGAGATCAGAAGGAAGTTCATTGATAGTGTCATTGCGCAGTTCGACAAGGTCTATCTCGATAACCTGATCAATTACAACAAGGCTTTGCAGCAGCGAAATTCACTGCTCAAGCAATTTTATGAAAGGAATTATTTTGATCAGGCATTGATCGAAATATGGGATGAACAACTTGCCAGGCTCGGCAAGGAGATCTATGAAAAGCGTTCTGCTTTCATCGAACGTTTTATACCCATATTCCAGCGGTATTTTACTTTTATTACCGGAGGGACGGAAAGCGTATCGGTGGTTTATGAATCCCAGCTGCACCATGATGAGCCGGAAAATCTGCTGAAGGAGTCGATCCAACGCGACCGTATCCTGAAATATACCACACAGGGCATCCATAAGGACGACCTGGAGTTCAGCATCTTTGGCCATCCCGTCAAGAAATTCGGTTCGCAGGGGCAGCAGAAATCTTTCGTCATTGCCATTAAGCTGGCCCAGTTCGATTACACCAGCGAGGTAAAGGCCTATAAGCCCATACTGTTGTTCGACGACATTTTCGACAAGCTTGACGAAAAGCGGGTGCAGCAACTGGTCAGGCTTGTGAGTGAGAACAGTTTCGGGCAGGTGTTTATTACCGATACCCAGCGCAGCCGGATTGAAAAGATATTTAGTATGATAGATATCGATCACTGTATATTCAATGTTGTTGCCGGTAAACTGTCAGAACCGGATAAATGAAGCATATGAGGAATTCGAACGAACAAAGTCTGGGCGAGGTGATCAGGCAGTTGCTGGAAACCTACAGGCTGCAGGGAAAGATCGGTCAGACCCGTGTGATCGCCGCCTGGGAGGCGGTGACCGGCGAAATGATCAGCCGCCACACCAAAGACCTTTATTTCAAGGGATCAAAGTTGTTTGTTAAGCTCGATTCCCCGGCACTGAAGAATGAACTTTCCTTCTCGAAAAGCAGGATTGTTGAACTTTTGAACGAGGCAGCCGGCGAAGAAGTGGTAAAAGACGTGGTGTTCCGCTAAAGCGGCAGTTTGCTTTTGGGGGTTGAGAGAATAATCACCCCCGGACTTTCCAGCTATTTAATATCACATTTCAGCATCAGCCGGTCACCGATATAAGCTTCCAGCCTGTCGCCGGGCTGTACCGGCCCGACGCCTGCGGGAGTGCCGGTAAAGATCAGGTCGCCCGTTTTCAGTGTGAAGAAGCCCGAGAGGTAAGTGATAAGGGCATCGATGCTGAAGATCATATTGCCGGAATTTCCCTGCTGAACGGTTTCTCCGTTCTTCACAAGGCTGAATGGGATGTTATCCGTTCCGGAGAACTCGTTTTTATTTATGAACAGCTCGCTGAGGGGTGCCGAATGGTCAAAAGCCTTGGCAATCTCCCAGGGGAGTCCTTTTGCCTTGGCCTTATCCTGCAGGTCGCGGGCGGTGAAGTCAATGCCGATGCCAATTTCTTCGTAATAGGTATGGGCAAACTGCGGGTTAATGCCCTTGCCGAGCTTGCAGATCCGAACAACCAGTTCGCATTCGTAATGGATGTTTGAAGAGAATTCAGGGTAATAGAACGGCCTGTTCCTCCTGAGCAGGGCCGTGTCGGGCTTGAGGAAAAAAACGGGCGATGCGGGTACGGGGTTATCCAGTTCCCTGGCGTGCGCGATGTAATTCCTGCCGATACAGAAGATCTTCATGCTATGCTGCAATTTTTTTTATGGCGAAAACCTATATCTGTCACGGACGGATAAAGCGTTTCCTGATCTGTGCCACCACTTTTTTGGTGGAGAGCGGGAATTCGGCCCTCATCATCCAGTCGAAATACTGCGGCTCAACCCTGAACACTTCCTCCACGCTTCTGCCCTTATGTTTTCCAAAGTTGAAGACTTCTTCCTGTTTGGCATTGAAGATGATATGTCCGACCAGGTCGACAAAGCGCGTATTGTAAGAGAAGGCGTGAAGGGCTTTCATGTCATTTTTGACCGGCACGCTGATGTTTCCTTCTTCATCTTTGTATTCAGTTCCTTCATAGCGTTCGATCTGGGCTTTGAGGATCTCAAAGGTTGCCAGTGTATCGGCTTCGGCCGAGTGTGCATCCTTCAGTTCCTTGCCACAGTAAAATTTGTATGCGGCCCGCAGGTTTCTGGGCTCCATGCGGTGGAAGATGTTTTGAACATCAATAAAATACCGGTCGCGGAGGTCAAAATCAATACCGGCCCGGAGGAATTCTTCCACCAGCAGGGGTATGTCGAATTTATTGGAATTGTAGCCGGCCAGGTCGCAACCCTCAAGCAATTCGTAGATCACAGGGGCCAGTTCTGTAAAGGTTGGGGCGTCTTTCACGTCTTCATCGGAAATACCGTGAATAAGTGTGGAATCAAGGGGGATGGGCATTTCGGGGTTGATGCGGTAAGTGTGCGTTTGCATGTTGTTGTCAGGTTCTGTCCTGATGATGCAGATCTCCACAATGCGGTCGGTGGCCACCCTGATGCCGGTCGTCTCAAGGTCGATAACGGCCAGGGGCTTGCTGAGGTTTAAATCCATATTATGAGCGGGTGTATGATGGTTTTTGCGAAAATACATGAATTATGGGAATACGCCCCAATGATTCATCAGATATTACGGCCGGTATCGAAATTTTCGAGCAGTTCGGCCAGCCTTTTCAGGTACATCCCGCCCAGGGCACCGTCAACAATACGGTGGTCGTAGGCCAGCGAGAGGATCATCATATGGCGGATGCCGATCATATCGCCCTGAGGCGTTTCAATCACCACCGGCTTTTTGCGGATTGCGCCGATGCCGAGTATGGCCACCTGTGGCTGATTGATGATGGGCGTGCCGGTAATGCTGGCAAAGCTGCCGAAATTGGTGGTGGTAAAGGTGCCTCCCTGTATCTCATCGGGAAGCAACTTGTTGGCACGCGCCCTTTGGGCCAGGTCGTTCACGTCCTTGGTCAGGCCGAGCAGGCTCTTCTGGTCGGCGTTTTTTATTACCGGTACAATGAGGTTGCCGTCGGGCAGGGCTGCCGCCATGCCGATATGGATGTTCTTGCGGATGATCATGTTGTTCCCGTCGACCGAGGCGTTGATGCGCGGGTATTCCTTGATGGCCTGGGCGGCTGCTTCAATAATGATGGGCGTATAGGTGATCTTTTCCCCTTCGCGCTTGAAGAGCATGTCCTTTACGCTGTTGCGCCAGTTCACGATCGGTGTCATGTCCACTTCGATGAAGGAAGTGACATGGGGTGAGACCTGCTTTGACATCACCATATGGTCGGCAATGAGCCTGCGCATACGGTCCATCTCCACGATCTCGTCGCCGGCTGTTGTTGTGATTGCGGGAGCCTCCGTCTTTAATGGTTTTGCCGGCTTTTCATCCGGGGCCGCGGATGCAGCACCGGCAGGCTTGTCTTTCAGGTAATCAAGGATGTCCTGCTTGGTCACGCGCCCGTCTTTGCCGCTGCCTTCAATTTTTTCCAGTTCAGCCATGGAGACGCCTTCGGTGGAAGCAATTTTCTTTACAAGGGGAGAATAGAAACGTGTGGGTTCTTTTACATCTTTAGCGGATGTGCCGGCGGCCGGTTTCTCGACAGTCTTTTTACCCTCATCTTCTTTTTCGGGCTTCCCGGCGGGGATATCTTCATCCTTTTCAGCCGGCTTTCCCTCATCAGAGCCTTCACCGCCGGTATCTACAATGGCAATGATCTTGCCCACTTCCACAACATCACCTTCCTGGAAAAAGATTTCTTTCAGTATTCCTTCAACGGGGGAGGGGATCTCCGAATCAACCTTGTCGGTAGCGATCTCAACAATGGGGTCGTCCTCTTCGATGGTGTCGCCGGGCGATTTCAGCCATTTGGTGATGGTGGCTTCGATGATGCTTTCGCCAAGCTTGGGCATTACGATCTCAAATCTGGCCATGGTAAATTTCTTTAATTCACTATATATACAAATTTTACGCTTTTATGTTCATTTAAAGAGGGCATAAACATTACATCCTTCCGGTCGCCCGGTATCCCCTGAAAATGATGTTCAGGTCGGTCATGAAATTATAGTCCCTGGCATAGATCATGTTCAGCTTTCCGGTGATTTCGCGGTTCAGCCGCTTTTTCCCGAAGGCATCCTCCGGGTTGAGGATCCCTTTTTTGATCTTTGGCAGCTTTTCGGGATCCGATTCCCGGTGGCGGGCATAACCTACCCAGGTGAACTTTCCGATCAGGACGCCGAAAATGTTGCGGACCAGACCTGCCGGATTCCTGACAAGGAAAAGGTTCAACGGCAGCAGTGCAAGCATTACCAGGGCAACCACAATATCGGTGAAGCGCTTGTTGCGACGGTTTTTGGGATTGCTGATGGAGTTGATGTCGACAGTATACAGATCGCCGGAGGTATTGATCGAACTGCTTCCGATAATCGACAGGCTGTCTTCGGGCGCGATCCGGAAGTCGACCTTGAAGTGCTGCAGTTCCGACATTTTGTCGATGATCACCTGGTGGGGAATGCTTTTGGAACAGAAGATCACTTCGGATATCCGGTAAATGGGAATGATCTCCGATATCTGGTCGATGCTGCCGATAAAATTTTCGCGGTTTCCGTTTTCGTTGCGGAGGCTGACCAGCCCCACAAACACTGGCGCCAGGTAGGTTTTGTGCAAAAGTTCCGATACCCGCCCGGCTTCTTCGGCATCTCCCACAATGATAAACCGCTTGTTTCTGGCCATGCCGATGCGGTATTCCTTAAATCCCGCTATGTGCAGCAGCAGGCGCAGGCCGGTCATGGAAATGAGCCCCCACACCGCCCCGAGAATGATGATGGCCCTTGAAAAGCGATACGACTCGCTGAGGAGGGCGTAACCCACAAGGATCATGACGGTGCCCACCGTGATCCCCTGAAAGATGCGGATGATGCGGACGGGCCTGTCGTAACCTCCGCTGAGATAAACCGACATCAGCCAGATGATGATATACACGGGCACGGCCACAGCAATAAAGACCATGGGATAACTTCCTCCTTCGGGGAAGATCACGCGTGATTCCCAGTATTCCTTGATGAAAAAGATGCCGCCGAAAATGAGGGCGGTATCGATCAGGGGAAGCAAGGCTTTTTTGATGAACCGGCTGAAAATGGCAATGGAGGCCCGCAGCCAGATGGCCAGGTTGATCAGTAAAGAGAAGAGCCTGGCATTTTTTTGTGAAAAATGTTTGCGGGCAAAGATCACCATGGCATTGTAAAAGACAAAAACGTAGTTGATGCTGCTTTTTTTGGTGCTTTCGCCCTTGTAATGGATGATCCTTGTTTCGGGGAAATAGTAGTTTTTATACCCTGCCTTGACAATGCGGTACGAAAGGTCGATGTCTTCGCCGTACATGAAAAAGGATTCATCGAGGAGGCCGGTCTTGTCGAGGGCCGAGCGCCGCATGAACATAAAGGCTCCGGAGAGTATTTCCACCTCGTGAACCTTGTCCTTGTCGAGGAAGCCCAGGTGGTATTTGCCGAAAGTCTTTGATCGGGGGAAGATCTTCGACAGGCCGAATATCTTGTAAAAGGCCACATCCGGGGTGGGCAGGCCCCGCTTCGATTCCGGCAGGAAATTTCCCTTGCCGTCGATCATCTTTACGCCCAGCCCTCCCGCTTCCGGGTGTGCATCCATAAAGGCGATGATCTTTGTGAAGGTGTCGTCTTCCACAACCGTGTCGGGGTTGAGCAGCAGCACGTATTCGCCTTCCGACTGCCGGATGGCCTGGTTGTTGGCTTTTGAAAAACCGAGGTTCTCATTGTTGGCGATCAGCCTGACTTCAGGGAACTTGTCGCGCAGCATGCGCACCGATCCGTCAACGGAATTGTTGTCGACCACCCATACCTCCGCCTCAATGTCCCGGACCGCGCGGCGTACGGAGCTGAGGCACTGTTCAAGGAAATGCCTGACATTATAGTTGACGATGACAACAGAAAGCTTCATACCCGGATTATGCCTGTATTCAGTGTCCAAATATAGTACATTGTGCTGAAATGCGACGGTGCTTGTTTTCGGACGGTTTTAAAAAAATTCATCGATAGACCGACGGGTGTTTGTGAAATGATATGGCAGCATGGGGCTCCGAATACAGAGGGATGCCGGCCTAAGGGGCTTATTTACCCGTTTGCCGGGATGGCCAGCAGTGGCAGGCCGGCTTCGAACAGGTCTTTTTTTGTCATTACCTTCCTGAAAAAACCTTCCAGGAAATTCCGCTTATGGGGGATAAAGCTGACGAGGTGGATGTCGCCGGCTGAAATGAACTCCAGCACTTCCTTGCGGTAATCAAGCCTTTTTTCGGTGAAAAAACCGATCAGCCCTTTTTTTTCTTCATTTTTAAATTTCTTTCTTAACTCCTCCATTTGCCGTTCTGCTTCTTCCATCCTGTATTCGTTTGCCAGGTGCAGCACCGAAATGTGGACCGGCTGCCGGCCGAAAATCCTGAAAACAGATTGGATGGCCGCAAGGTCGGCCTTTTCGAAATCGGTCATGTAAAGGATGTTCTTCACCCTTTTGTAATCGCATTCGCGACTGACAGCCAGCACCGGCACACTGGCATTGTTCATCACCCTTTTTGATACGCTGCCTTCCAGAAAACCTTTGTTGCCGCTGCCGCTGCTGCCCATTACGATCAGGTCGGGGAGAAAAACAGCGCTGTATTCCAGTATCTCGAATGCCGGCTCGGCACCGCCGGTATGGGTGGTGAAAACGGCACCGCTTATGCCCTCTTCACGGGCTATTTTCCGGATCAGTTTCAGTTGTAGTTTCAATCGTTCTCCGGCTTGCTCCTGTTGGTCTTTCAGCAACTGCTCGCTGATGTAATACTCGGTTTCTATACTGCCGGGGAAAGTCCTTTCCGGTATCACGAGGCGGTCGAAGGCCGAATGCATCAGGCATATGCGTGCGTCTTCTGCCCTGGCGAAGTCGAGCGCATAACGGGCAACCATGGCACTGTCTTCCGAGAAGTCGAGGGGGACAAGTATCTTTTTCATGCTTTGATGTGTGAGGGTTAAATACAAATATAGCCCAAAGCCATGCGAAAAGCAAATCCGGATCGCCGGAATGCAGACATAGCCAGCACGGCTTATTTATAATGGTTTAAAATTATCCTGTTTTTAATAAAATATAGATGGGTTTCCGCATTGAAACGAAATAGGGCTTATATTTGAGTATTTAATTACTAAAATCTACAGGATGTCACGAATACTTAATCTGAGCGAGGCGGCTTCCATAGCCATTCACGGGATGATCCTTGTTGGCAGGTCCGATAAACTGGTAAATGTAAACCACATCGCGGAGCTTACCGCCGGTTCGCGGCATCATGTTGCAAAGGTTTTTCAGCGGCTTGTTAAAGAGGGCTTCATTTCTTCAAGCCGTGGCCCCTCGGGTGGGTTTACCCTGAAAAAGGAAGCATCGGAGATCAGCTTTCTCGATATTTATGAAGCCATCGAGGGACGCATCACCGTAACCAAATGCCCGCTCGATAAGCCCATCTGTCCCTTCGATAAGTGTATTTTCAGGAATGTGATGAAAGACATTACCCTCAAATTCAGGGACTACCTGCAATCCCAAACCCTCGATCAATTTATCGAAGAATAAAAAATCTCTGTCCCCATCTTTCTTTTGATTTAAATATTTGTATATTTGCGTAATTAAATACCAAATATATTAAAATAATAATAATTTCTGCCCTGTATTGCTTCAAAACTGGATTTGACAGGCATAAGCGGAGGTTCTTTGAAGCCCGGGCAGCAAATAATCAATATCATGAAAAGGGAGATCATAAAGATTGATGAAGAAAAATGCAATGGCTGCGGGCTATGCATACCTGCCTGTCCCGAAGGCGCCCTGCAGATCATTGATGGCAAGGCCCGCCTGGTGAGCGACCTGATGTGCGACGGCCTGGGGGCATGTATCGGTGAGTGTCCCGAAGGGGCTATCGAGGTTGAACTGCGCGAGGCAGCGCCTTATAATGAAGCGGTTGTCATGCAGGAGATCGTCAAACATGGCTTCAACACCGTGGTGGCGCACCTGAAGCACTTACAGGATCACGGCGAAACGGCTTTCTTTCAGGAAGCCCTTGGCTTTCTTGAAAAACAGCAGGATCTGGGCTATGCCCCCGATGAGGTGATTCGGAAACTGCAGGATGAACCGCGTGCCGATGCCTGTTCGGGCGGATGTCCGGGCGCGGCTGCCATGGTGTTCGACATCGATGAGGAAGCCGTAAGCCGGGCCGGGGGAATTGATGCGGGTACCGATATCCCTTCGGCACTGCGTCAGTGGCCGGTGCAAATGCACCTGGTGAATCCGAATGCTCCATATTTTAAAGGTGCCGACCTGGTGCTGGCTGCCGACTGCACCGCCTTCGCACTTGGTAATTTCCATTCAGGCTATCTGAAAGGGAAAAGCCTGGCCATCGCCTGTCCGAAGCTTGATTCGGGCACCGATGTTTACGTACAGAAACTGATCAGCCTCATCGACGATGCCCGCATCAACACCCTGCACGTGTTGGTGATGGAAGTCCCCTGCTGCAGCGGCCTCGTCCAGATGGCCCGGATGGCTGCGGAAAATGCCGTGCGGAAGATACCCCTGAAGAAAACAGTGGTGGGAATTCGCGGTAATATCCTCTCCGGTGAATGGATCTGACGCATTATTATATCGGTGGAGGGGTGTCAAAAGGTTGTTAAGCCGGTTCTTCCACGTCCATGCATCAACTGCCTGTTTCTTTATCACGGCTCAATTTATACATGTTATAAATTACATTTTTATTTGCATTTTCAGTCGCGGGCTTTGTATATTTGACATAAATAATATATTTAGTACATTATTACCTGATTATACAGCCAAAGGGAAATGTTTAGGAAACTGTACGAAATTATCATTCCTCCTGCCTCCTGGCGTTCGGTAGCCGTGGTGGTTACGGGCATCATGGCCGGACTGTTCTTTTTCCTGGTGTATGTGTCAGATGCAGCTTCGTATCTGTCGGACGACCCAAAGGCCTGCGTAAACTGCCACATCATGGCCCCCGAATACGCCACCTGGGCGCACAGCTCTCACCGCGAAGTGGCACACTGCAATGATTGTCATGTTCCGCACGATAATTTTTTCAATACTTATTATTTCAAGGCCAAGGACGGGCTCAGGCATGCCTATATGTTTACCTTGCGGCTGGAGCCCCAGACGATATTTATCAAGGACGCCGGCAAACGGGTTGTGCAGCAGAACTGCCATCGCTGCCACGACGAGCTGATCAGAAACGACAGGGTGATGGCCTTTACCGCTTCTTTCCATCAGCATGCCAGGGAGCGGCTTTGCTGGGATTGCCACCGGGAAACCCCGCATGGCAGGGTGCAAAGCCTGTCGAGCGTGCCCTTTGCCAGGGTTCCCGGTCCGGGAAGTCCCGTCCCGGCCTGGTTGAACAGGATAATGAAAAACAAATGAAAAAAGCTGAATTATGAAAGCGAAAAGAAAACCCTGGGTGAACTGGTTGCTGTTCTTCACCACCCTTGTCATCGTGTTTTTACTCGGATTACTGGCTTCCTCTATCGTGGAACGAAGGGCCGAAGCCGTATTTGTCAATAAGCCGGTGGTCAAACTGGCCGACTATGAACCGCGTAATGCGGAATGGGGAAAGAATTTTCCGCGGGAATTTGAGTCATACACCCGCACTTCCGACACTTCATTCAGCACGCTTTACAATGGGAATACAATGGTCGACATGCTCGGGGAGTATCCGCAACTGGTGGTACTCTGGGCAGGCTATGCGTTTTCCCTCGATTACAACCAGGGCAGGGGGCATTATTATGCCATCCATGACATGTACCACACCTTGCGTACCGGTGCCCCCACGGGACCGGATGACGGACCTATGCCGAACACCTGCTGGACTTGTAAAAGCCCCGATGTGCCCAGGGTGATGAACGAGGTGGGCGTGGCCGCCTTCTACAGCGGCGCCTGGGCCTCTCGTGGACCTGAGATCGTTAACCCCATCGGCTGCGCCGATTGTCATGATCCGAATACCATGGACCTGCGCATCACGCGGCCGGCGCTGATCGAAGCCTGGGAGAGCACCGGCAGGGATATCACCAGGTCCACCCATCAGGAAATGCGTTCACTGGTGTGCGCTCAATGCCATGTTGAATATTATTTTAACAAGAAATTCCCGGTTGAAGGGGTCAACTACCTCACTTTTCCGTGGAAGGACGGGACAGGCCCCGAAGCCATGCTGGAATACTACGACCGGATGGGCTTTTCCGACTGGACGCATGCCATCAGCAAGGCCCCCATGCTCAAGGCCCAGCACCCCGATTACGAGGTTTTTACCACCGGGATCCACTTTGAAAGGGGAGTGGCCTGTGCCGACTGCCACATGCCCTATCACAGTGAGGGCGGGCAGAAATTTACCAACCACCACATGACCAGCCCGCTTATGTACATCACCTCTTCCTGCCAGGTTTGCCACCGCGAGAGTGAAGAAACCCTGCGAAACAACGTATATGACCGCCAGCGAAAGGTTGCGGAGATCCGTGGGATCGCTGAAGAGCTGATCGTAAGGGCCCATGTGGAGGCCGGTCTGGCATGGGAACTGGGGGCAGGACAGGCCGAAATGGAAGATATCCTCTATGATATCAGGGTAGCCCAGTGGTACTGGGATTATGTAGCCGCCAGCCACGGCGCATCTTTCCACTCGCCGGTCGAATCCTCGCGCACCATTGGCAAATCGATCGACCATGCACAACAGGCACGGGTTGCCCTGGCCAGGTTGCTGGCATCATACGGGCAACTGGATGAAGTTCCTTATCCCGACATCAGCACAAAGGAGAAAGCACAGGCATATATCGGCGCCCCTATGGAGAAACTGAAGGCAGACAAGGCCGTGTTCCTGGAAACAACCGTACCGGCCTGGCTGGAAGAAGCAGCCCGGAGGGAAGCAACTTACGGCCAGTTCGAAGACTAATGGCCTGTTGTAGCCGGAACCCGGAACCCGGAACCCGGAACCCGGAACCCGGAACCCGGTACCGTCTGCAGGTATATTCCGCTTTCAGGCAGGCGGGGATTGCCCCGGCATTTTGAATAAACGGCCTTGGGAGGAACAATCTATACAGCTTTTTTTACCAATTGTCACCCCATTTCCGCCAACGGATAAGAATTCCGGCCATGTTGTTCATCTGGTATTATTTGATACTTACTTTGTATGGTCTTACTATTAAGTGTCAAGCTTAAGAACAGGGTTTATGGATGGCCTGCTGAACCGGGCCATCCTTTGTTTATGGCCGGCGAATGAAAACGGTAAATGGGTACTGTGTAGTTGTTTCCCCCCCCGGTTTTAAACGGCCATATTCAAATGTTTCGTATTTTCGGCCTTTCTAAAACGACCGGCAATGCGATATTCTTATTTACTGTTTGTTTGCTTATTGGTTACGGTTAACAGCATGAGGGGGCAGGGCCGCCTGCATATTTCCTCCGGGAACGGAACGGCATTTACCGTCAGGGGGTTTGACGCTTTCCGGGCTTTCGATATTGCCGAAGTGGATCTTCCGGCAGGCCGTGATACCATCATCACTGCTCACTATTGCGGACTGGCACTGATCCGGTATGCCAACGGCAGTGTTTATCCGTTGATCATGGAAGGTGCGGATACGGAGGTCCGTTTCGGGAACGACAGCCCTTTGCCCATTTTTCCCGAAGGCAGTGAGAACCAATTCCTGTATGCTTTTCTTACGACGCATCATGAGCTGGGTTCGCGGACTGCCTATCTTCAGAACCTTATGTCGGGAGTGGCAGATGTGCCGGACACGCTCGATGGCATCAGTGAGGAAATCGGCTTGTTAAAGCTGATGCTCGACAGCCTGGCGGCAAGTCTTCCGGATCCGGAATATCCGCTGGCCTCATTTTTCCTCAGGGGCAGGATGCTTATCGAATCGAGTTACGGTATTCGCACGCAGGAAGAGCTCGAAAACCACAAACAAGAATTCCTGGCCTATATCGGAAACGGCTTTACGCAGCTCAGGCATAGCGACCTCATACAGGAAACGGGCAGACAGTATATGATGATGAATGAGTATGTTCTCACCGGTAAAAATACTGTCAGCGAAACCCGTATCGGGGATGTTGCCGCCTGGGTTGAAATGCTCGACGGATTGGTACCTGCACGTGAAGTAATCGACTTCTTTACTGGTGTTTTTTATGAGAGGAGCATGGTTTCGCAGGCATCGGCGATCGTCCATGCTTTCAGGGGAGATATTTTCCCGGCTGCTTTTCCGGGATTCCCTTTTCAACCCTGCGATACCGTGCCCGGACTGCTGCTGACCAATGAAGAGGCCGTCCGCACTGAAAACCTGGCCGATTGGGATGTGCCCAAGGTGCTTTCATTTGTTTCGGCCGGCAATATGGCATCCTTGTCCGAAACCGTGATGCTGGTGAGAAATATCGGCGATGCCGGTATGTTTTTACCCGTGGTGGCCGTACCGCTGGAGGGGTTCAGTGTGGCCCACACCGGCATGCACCGGCTTTGCCGCGGTTTTTTGTTCTATGCCATGGATGAAGAGTGGCGAAAGCAATATTTGCATTCCGGGATGCAACTTCCCTGCTTTTTATTGCTTGACGGATCAAATGTGGTGACCTTCGTTTCGGCCGACAGGCAGGAGATCATGCTGGAAGCCGGAGATTGAGAGGGTTAAGGATATAAAACCCGGTGGTTCCGGTCCGGCAAGGTTATCTCTTATTCATCCCGCAGGCAGCGAATGCTGAAGCCGTTTTCCTGTTCGCTGTAGAAGCGGTACATCCGGGTATCCATGTATGAAGGGTTGTGGCTCCACGAGAATTCGTTGAAATCAACCGTCGATGTCCAAAAGACCCCCATGAATCCCAGGTTGCCAAAGCTGCCGGCAGCGATGCGGTAGCCGCCCGGCAGTGCCGAGAAACCGTATAGGTCGGTGCCGGCGACTCCCGGCTGCCAGTTGCTGATGCTTTTCAGGTTCGTGCCGGCATCATCACCCCGGAAATCCAATTCATCCCACTCCGGATGCCCGATCCCGTACTGGCTGTCGACCGATCCCTCCAGTATCTTCCATTCCAGGTCGGTGGGCAAATGCCAACCCGGCGGGCAGATACCCTGTACGCCTTGCTGGTTGGTATACTGCATTACTTCCTCCCACTGATAAAGGCCGCCGTACTGATCGCAATTATCAGGATTGTTCTCGTAGCAGTATTTCTCAATTATTCCGTTATCGGTTTGTTCGGCCGATCCATCGATCATCATGCCCGCATTCAGGTTCTCTTTCAGCCAGCACTGGCTGAAGATCTGGATGGTGTTGTACACCTGGCCTTCGTATTCCACCGTTGGCGTTCCGGGGCAGGAGATGTTGGTGGCGAACCGGAAGGTGCTGGTGGTGTTCTCCTCAGGGGAATCAGGCATACCCGATTCAGCTCCACCGGCATATCCGATATAGAGAAGTTCGTCGCCGGGACTGAAGGAGAAATACTGTCCATTGCCGGCAACTTTTATCACAGGTACTGTCTGGCCATTTCCAATGTACCATAGCGAACCATGCCGTTGATTGCCGGAAGATATGTTCAGGATGCTGATGCTGCGGCTTTGACCCCGCCATTGAGCTGAAAAGAAATAATAATTACTGCCTCCCGCTAAGAACCGGTAAGCATGTATTCCTTTATCAAGCAGGCGCTCTGAACGGTTGATTATCCGCCCCAGCATATCTGTAAGGGTAATATGTACCCGGTCCTTTTCCGGTATTTTCAGGGTGATGGTGGTCAGGTTTATTACTGGATTGGGGTAGTTCTGAAAAACCCGGAAGGTATTGTCCTCTGCGGAAAGTCCTGTAATGCCCACATAGTAAATTGAGAGCACGGTGTCGGGCCAGTACAGCACCGTGTCGCTTTCCTGGGTGAGGTTCATTACCTTGATGCTGTCGAGTTGTACGTGGGCAGCCTCATCAATGGCGGTGAAGGTTAGTTCCAGTGTGGCACGCTGTGAAAATAAGCCAAACGAAACCAATGTAAACAATGAAATAAAGAATGATTTTTTCGACATGGCGTGTATGAGAATTGGTTTGATTTGCTAAAATATGAAATTATCATACGTTTTGCAAGGTGGATTTAGAGCCGTGAGACTTATATACACCTCAGGTGTCCCGGGTTGATATCCCTGGGGAATTCGGAATGCCTGGCAGGACAAGGTTTCCGGCTATCCGTTTTACACCAGCTTCGCGATCCAGGCAATGTAAAAAAGCGTAAACAGGCTGAGAAATATGATGCCTGCCATAGCCCACAGCCTGAGCGCAGATCCCGGTTTTTGCCGCAAAGGCATGAATTTGCCCGTTACTACCTTGTAGTTCATGATGGCCAGTGCCGGGGCGGTGACGAAGGAAAGGGTGGTGGCCACATCCACCATGAAGTGCATGGACCTGGCAAAGAATTGCAACAGTGCCAGTACGCCGGCCATCACGGTCACGATCCAGAACCAGTATAATACTTCTTTGTTTTTGATCCCTGAAGTAAGTTTTGGAAAGAGGTAGTCAGTGGTTGGCTGCAGCACCCGCGGATAGGCGTCGAGGCAAGTCAGCGTGGTGCTGAACATGGTGGTGAGCGCCGCCAGGGCGATGAGCGGACCAGACCAGGCCCCGATACTTTGGGTGTACATGCTGATAAGTTGTCCGGCGAAGGTGCTGCCATCCTGTGAAAGCTCGTTGCCGCTGCCTTTCATCACAAGTGCGCCTAACAGCAGGAAGCAGAGGGCCAGGATGGTGGTGCCGATGTATCCGATGCGGAAATCGAGCAAAGAATCCCGCATTTCGGGTTTGTAGCCCAGGCTTTTGGCTTTTTCAATGTTCCATAGCGAGGACCAAACCGATACGTCGATGGGGGCGGGCATCCAGCCGATGAAGGCGATCAGGAAGAACAGGTCGGCATCCCTGCCCCAGTTGAAATGCCCGGTGAACCAGGATGCAGGCTGTTGGGTCTTCCCGAGGGCATATATTACCGCTGCCATGGTCGACAGGGCAAGAAGGATGATGACAGCCTTGATGAGTTTATCGAGAAAGGCATATTTGCCGATGACCAGTACCAGGACGGTGGTGGCAAGGATGATCGCGCTGAGGGGAACCACCCCGACAGAGAGTCCGAAGGTATTGGCAAAGATGCCGGCCGTGACGATCGTGATGGCAGCCTGTATGGTAAACATGGTGGCGATGGTAAGGATGCCGAAGGCGATGATGGCCCACATGCCGAGCCTGCGGTAACCGGCTATGAGGCTTTCACCGCTGGCGGCCGCATAGCGCGGGGCGAATTCGAAGAAAGGGTATTTGATAAGGTTGACCACCACCAGCACCCATACCAGGTCCAGGCCAAAGCCGGCGCCGGCACGGGTCGACTGCACCAGGTGCGACACCCCGATGGCCGCCCCGGCATAGAGGAGGCCGGGGCCCAAAATGCTGAGCAGTTTCCTGGTATCCATAAAAAAAAGCAAAATAACGTATTATTCGCACATCAAAATCTTGTTCATACCCGTTTTTTTTTCGCGACCTGGAATATGACGGCTTTTGCTTGTTTTATTGGTATTTCAGCGTCGCCGGCATTGTTTTCCTCCCTCCCGGAAACCTCACAAAAACTCACGTATAAATACCTATATATTTTTATTTCCCGAATTTGTTATTTTTGCAGTGACCCAAATCATTAACCTGTTGACCAAATCACGAATTATGAAACGAATTACATTGTTCTCAGCAGTGCTGGTTTTAACATCCCTTTCTTTTGCCCCCCGCACATTCTCACAGGTCGTAATTTCGGACAATCCCTCGGCTACGGCTGATCCGGCATCCATCCTCGACCTGCAGTCGACCGATAAGGGATTGCTCATCCCAAGGATGACGGAAACACAGAAGAACGCCATCAGCAGCCCGCCGACCGGACTAGTCATATACCAGACCGATGGTTCGACCGGATTGTACTACAATTTTGGAACGCCGGCCTCTCCGCAATGGAACAAGGTGACCGACAATACCACCCCGCAGGGTTACTGGATACAGGACGGGACACTGATTTATTACAACAGCGGTAATGTAGGCATTGGCACCGCAACACCTTCCGCATTGCTCGATGTTGACGGAAGCGCGCGCATCACCGGAGCCTTGCAGCTCACCAACGGGGCCGCCAGCGGCTATGTGCTCTCAAGTGATGCCTCCGGCAACGCCAGCTGGTCTCATGTCAGCGCCGTTGTTCCTAATGATGCCGACTGGGAGGTTGATGGCAATGATATGTACAGCATCCCAACGGGGAATGTTGGCATAGGCACGGCTACGCCGGGTGCAAAGCTTCATGTCGACGGGGCATCGCACCTGATCAACGACAGCGTCTATATCAGCGGCAGGCCCGGTAAGCTTTTTATCGACGCGGAAACAGGCTATGAACCGACATTGCGTTTTGGCTATGACGGTACTGCCTTGTTCCGGCAATATATTTTTGAACCCGGTACAGCACCATATTTTACGATAGCTGCGGCACCCTATGAGGAACAGTGGGGTATTAATCCCCTTGGTGCAGTATGGCACGAATATTACGGCACGTCTCAATCGGCATACAGGATTAACTCATCGGCTGCGACATCAAATCTGACCCTTGTCAATGACAACGCTACCGGCGGACGGGGGATTAATGTTTCAATGAGTAATATTTCAAACACATCAGATGTTCTTGGTATTGCTTCTTTTGGCTATGGACTGGCTTCAGCAATTTATGGAGGTAATCCGACCCAGGGACGTTTTGCCCACATTGCTTCTCAGTACGCAGGCGTATCGGGCTATTATGCTGTGGGTGATAACTGGGGACGTCTGGGTGCTTCCCAATTTGGGGTTTTTGGAGCAAATGTCAATGACTATTGGGGAGCGATAGGTGCTGATGATCCTTTAGTGTCCAACGATGAATATGGTGTTTATGGGGATGATGGTGCAGAACCGGATCCCAAATACGGTGGACTAGGAACCAGTAACCATGGTGCTTATGGTAAACATACAAACCAGCATTGGGGTGCACTTGGCACAGCCAATTATGGTGCTTATGGTGAGAATGATGATGGAAGCATCGGTGTTTTGGGTGATGATGGCCAAGGGGTTTATGGCCGGTCAGGTGAAACTGATTACCATTGGGGGGCAATCGGTGTTGATGGCGGGGGTACGAATACCGATTATGGGGTTTACGGATCCGCTAATGGAAGTAATCCGAATTTTGGAGGAATTGGTACCGATAATTATGGAGTGTATGGAGAATATAACACCAAAGATTTTATTGGTGCACTGGGTGCAATTGATTGTGGGGTTTATGGCTATCTTGGTGGCTCCAGTCAGAGTCTCAGTGATGGTGATTACGCCATTATTGGTCGCGGTGTTGAAAATCCCGGCGAATCCGGTAGTGGATATGGCAGAACCGAATCAATTGGGGGCGTTAAAGGATATAATAATCCCGGTGTAAGTTATGGCTTTGGAGTGTCAGGTTATACTACCACTGCTGGTAACAGAACAGGAGGAGTATTGGGTTATCTCAATAACACCAATTGGGGTTCGTTAGGGTATCGTGATAACAGTGGGACAAATTATGGTGCATACTTTACAGCTGCAGCAGGAACAGGTTCTGGGAAATCTCAAACATCTCCGGCATCAGATATTGGACTTGGAGTGTATGGCGATCTCTTTGGCGCCCACATTAATGGAAATGTTTATGGTCTTTATGTCAGTGGTGAAAATTATGGTATCTATGCCAATGGCGATGTTTACCGTACAGGGGCCGATGTGCACCTGCAAACGGACATGAGCGGGCAGAACAATGTGATGTATACCCTGGTTTCCACCGAAATGACCGTGCAGACATACGGCATCGGGCAACTGCAAAACGGCAAGTCGAACATTGCATTTGATGATGCCTTCGCTTCCGTGCTTTCATCCGCCGAACCCGTGATCGTCACGATCACACCCATAGGCGAATGCAAGGGCGTTTACCTCGACCGCGTCGACGACAAAGGCTTTGTTGTGGCTGAAAACAATAACGGGAAAAGCAATGTGCAGTTCAGCTGGATCGCCATCGGGAAACGTCAGGGATATGAGAATATGACCCTCCCCGCCGATGTGATTGCAGCTGATTATACACAAAAAATTCAGCGAGGCCTTGCTAATGATAATGATGAAGGCATTCAGGCCGAAGGACTGTATTACCAGGATGGTAAATTATATAACGGTTCTGTTATGGCAGGAAAGGCTGCATCAAATGTAAATGCTGTATTACATAAGTCGCTTGATCCGTTATCTGCAGAAAGAAATGGAATTAATATTCCGGATGCTAAACGGATCACCAGAAATGCAGATTCAGGACAAAAGGAAGAGGTGATCAAGCCCGTTGAAGAAGAAAAGCGAACCAGCGATTCAGAATTGATCAGGAAATAATACTTCTAAGAGAATCACTGAAACCCCTGCCATTATTTGGCGGGGTTTTTTTGTTCTCTATTGGGATGGGTGGTATTACAGTGAGTAATCAGGCCTGCCAGATCTCCCATGCCTTCTCCGCCTGCGCCTGCAGCATCACGAATCCGTTCCCGGTCAGGGCGCCCCTTCGCTTGCCTTCCTGCAGAAAAGGCGTTTCGGGCGGGTTATAGATGAGATCGAAGAGGAGGTGGCGGTGGCCGATGTGTTCATAGGGGATGTCCGGCAGCATGCCGGCATGGCTGCCCATCCCCAGGGGGGTGGCATTGATGATGAGCCTGCTCGAGCGGATGATCTCCGGGCGGAGGTCATCATATGTGATCTTTCCTTTCCCGGCTGTACGGGATACGACCCGGCAGATCAGCTCCAGCTTATGCAGGGCGAAGGCCACTGCACGCGCAGCACCGCCGCTGCCCAGAACCATGGCCGATGGCTTATCCGCTCCGAGCAGGGGGAGAATGGCCGCTGCAAAGCCGTCGACATCGGTGTTGAAGCCCTTGATGTGCACGCGTTCGCCCTTGCGGGTTATCTTCAGCGTGTTCACGGCCCCGATCGTGGCGGCGGTTTCATCCAGTTCGTCGCAAAAGGAAATGACGGCGGTCTTGAAAGGGCTGGTCACGCTCAGACCACGCAGTGCAGGCTGCCGCCGGATAAGGCCGGGCAGCTCCTCAATCCCGCCGAGCAGGTATCGCTCAAAGCGGGCGTCAATATCTGCCAGCATGAATTTAACGGTGAAATACCTTTCCGACAATGAATGGGAAACCGGGTTGCCGATCAGTCCGTAAAGATCCATCAGCTTTTCTTTTTCGCAGCGGTTTCGATGGCCCAGATGCTGACGATGCCAATCAGGATGAAAGCAACTGCCAGCCAGAAAGCAGTGTCGAACTGAGCGGGCAGGTAGCGGCTGTAATGGGTGATGACCTTTTCGCCTTCGAGCAGGACCGGCTCGCCGGCTGCATCAAGGAGGTATCCGGCCTTTTGCCATGGCCAGAGGATGCTCACCGATCCCAGGATGAAGCCGGTGAGGATGGAAATGGTCTCATCCCTGAATTTTCTGAACACCCATGAAAGGATGTGTGAAAACGCGATCAGCCCCGCCACTGCACCGATGATCACGGGCAGCAGGATCGCCATATCCCTGTTGTTGACGGCCTCAATGGCCACCAACCGGTAATTGCCCATGATAAAGAGGATGAATGATCCCGAAAGCCCCGGAAGGATCATGCTGCACATGGCCGCCACACCGCAAAGGATGAGATAGAAGAAGTTGTCGCTTTCGCGCCCCATATCCATAAAGGAGATGGCTATGGCGATGCCGGTGCCAATGACAAAAGTCAGAACCACTGCCATATTGACCTTTCCGATACGCCTTCCGACAAAATAAACGGAAGCCAGCACCAGCCCGAAAAAATAGGCCCAGATGTAAACAGGGTATTCCCTGAACAGGTAATCGAAGAGCCTGGCCAGGCTGACAATGGCCAGCAGTATCCCGATTGCCACGGCCAGTAGGAAGTATAGGTCGGTATGTTGTGCAAATGCCCTGAACTTTCCGCCAAGAAGCAGCTTTGCCGCTTTCAGGTTGAATGATTTGATGGCATGGATCAGCCGTTCGAAGATCTCCGTGATCAGGGCGATGGTGCCGCCCGATACGCCCGGTATCACATTGGCCGCACCCATGGCCATTCCTTTCAGGATCAAAATAATGTAAATACGCAATTGCCGCATCATCTTCCTTTTGAACTTTCCCTTATTTTGTTTCCCGGATTATTGTTTCTTGTCGACCCTGAACAACTCTATCATGTCGAGTATGGTCGTATCGTTTTTCAACATGGGCATATAATCAAATATCTCCGTATGCCTGGAGTGGTCGGTAGAGAGGGCATCCTGCATGATGCGGTAGGCTTCGGTGCTTTTGCCGTCGCGGAGCAGGTAAACCGATTTACGGTAAAGCAGGGAGGCGTTCCTGGCATCGGTTTCAAGCCCTTTCTCAATGATGCGGAGGGCTTCGGCGTGCTTTCCAAGGTTCGAAAGAACCCCTGAATAATCGAGCCAGATGTCGGTATTATAAGGATCAAGACCGGCCACTTTCTCATAGGCTGAAACGGCCTCTTCGGTCCTGCCGGTTTTGAGCAGGGTGTCGCCCAGGATGAACCAGTATTCGGGGTTGATCTCGTCGAGGGCAACGGCCCTTTCCATGCTTTTCACGGCCTCGGCCGTATGACCCAGTTCATCCCTTGCAATGCCGGCACCCATCCATGCTTCGGAAAGGTTTTCGTCTACTGCGAGAGCATTCAGGTACTCGTCAAGGGCACGATCAAACGACCGCATTTTTTCATAACATTCACCGATATAATAATAGGTCATCGCCTCCGGCTCTTCATATTCGAAAGTTTCACGGTAAACCCTGATGGCTGCCCGGTAGTGTTCGAGGTTGGCCAGTGCATTGGCCTTGTTGAAATAGGCCGAGGAAAAGGAAGGGTCGATGGCAATGGCAAAGTCGTAGGCCTCAACCGCTTTCTCATAAAGGTCGAGCTGGTTGTAAACAATGCCGAGGTTGAACCATGCGGTTTTTGAATAGGGGTATCTGTCAAGGAATTCATTGAAGAAGGCGATGCTTTCCTCCAGCTTGTTGTCGATCTCGTAGCAAAACGACAATTCGTAGAGGGCGGCTTCATTCTCAGGGTTTATCCGCAGCACTTTTTTGAGGTACTGAATGGCCATATGGTACTGGCCCATGTTTTCGTATTCGAAGGCGATATTGGTGTATATTTCATCGGGTTCCTCACCGGCAAGCAGCGCCTTTTCGAATTCACGGATGGCCTGCTCATATTGCTTCTGATAACTGAACAGCGATGCCCGGGTATAATAGATGTCGGTATTGGCGGGTTCAATCTCCTCCAGGCTGTCGAGGAGCTTCATGGCTTCCTTGTTCTTCCCGCCCAGGATGAAGAGCCGGGCCTGTTTCAGCAATACCCCGGTGTTGCCCGGATGTTGTTCAATGGCAAGGTTAATGGCGGTGCCTGCCATGCGGTTGTCCTGCTGTTCAAAGTAATGATCGATGATGGCCTCAAACTCCTCAACATCGAAAAAGACGGTCTTGTTTTTTTTTACCATCTCTTCGAAACGCCGGATCAGGGCCTCATCAACTGGAAACAGGTCTTCTGTCATGAATAATCTGATTCAATGATTTGCAGGCAAAAGTAATGTTTTATTCGATGTAGTTCCAAGATGCGGGTCTGCTTTACATCGCAAATGATTATTTTTGCCCCCCTAAAGGAAAAAATATTTACTTTTCGGAAGTTTTATGCATTTAATTTTTTACTGATCGATGAAAAACACCTATTTCGACCTGATTGAACAGAGTTATTACTTTCCGCAGGAAGGCTTCGATCTGCGCGATGATTACCTCACCTTTCACGGCATCTCGCTCAAGTATCTGATCAATAAGTACGGCACGCCATTCAGGATGATGTACCTGCCCAGGATCGGCGAGCAGATCAAAAAGGCGCGGAACCTGTTCAACCGCGCCATCAATACACATAAGTATTCCGGGAAGTACTATTATTGTTATTGTACCAAATGCTGCCATTTCCACCACGTGGTAAGCGCAGCACTGAAACATAACGTTAACCTCGAAACCTCATCCTCGTTCGATATTGACCTGATCAGGAAGCTTTATGCCGAAGGCGAAATAAACAAGGATGTCATCATCCTGCACAATGGCTATAAAACCCCCGACTATATTGAAAAGATCCTTGCGCTGATCAGGGACGGGTTCAAAAATTGTATCGTGATACTCGATAACCAGGCCGAGCTCGACCGCCTGATCAAACAGGCCGGTGATGAATGTATCGACATCGGGCTGCGGCTGGCCATTGACGAGGAATCGCAATCAAATTACTACACTTCACGCCTTGGTATCCGGAACAATGCCATGATGGACTTTTATGAAAGGAACATCAGGGGCAATGAAAGGGTGAAACTGCGTATGCTGCATTTTTTTGTCGATTCGGGGATCAAGGACAGCCTTTATTACTGGGGCGAATTCCAGAAGGCCCTGTCACGCTTTATTGAACTGAAGAAAGAATGCCCCACCATCGATTCCTTCAATCTGGGCGGTGGCCTGCCCATCAGGAACCACCTGGGTTTTGAGTATGACTACGAATACATGATACGCGAGATCATTCACAGCATCAAGGAGGCCTGTGCCAATGAAAATGTGCAGGAGCCGGATATATACACCGAATTCGGGAAATACACCGTAGGGGAGGCCGGGGCCATCATTTTCAGGGTGCTTGAGCAAAAGCAGCAGAACGATGCCGAGTTATGGTACATCGTGAACAACAGCCTGATGAACACCATTCCGGATGCCTGGTCGTTGTATGAGAAGTTCATCCTGCTGCCCATCAACAAGTGGGACAATGAATATACCAGGGTGAATATCGGCGGCATCAGTTGCGATAAATCGGATTATTATAATTCGGAAGACATGAACCAGCAGATACTGCTTCCAAAGTACAATCCCAGAAGCAAGGAGCCACTCTATATCGGGTTTTTCCACACCGGTGCTTACCAGGATTCGATCAGCGGTTACGGCGGTATCAAACACTGTCTCATTCCTTCCCCCAAACATGTGGTTGTTGACCGTGACGAAACGGGAAACTTTTTCGACTGGGCATTCCGTGATGAGCAAAGCGTTGACGACATGCTGCGCATACTCGGATACAAGGACAGCCAATGAATAATTTTGCCGGAATAGAAGATCAATATGCAGCCTTTGAACAGGCCGCTATTCTGCTGCAGACCGTGCCTTACGATGGCACTTCCACCTGGGGCAAAGGCGCCGACCGGGGCCCTGCAGCTTTCCTCGAAGCCGCCGAAAACATGGAATTATATGATATTGAGACCGGCAAAGAGGTATACAGGAAAGGGATCAGCATGCTTCCTCCCATACTCGAAAGCGCTTCTCCCGAAAGCATGTGCAGGGCTGTTTATGAACGGGCAAAGGAGTTGTTGAACAGCGATAAGTTCCTCACTTTTTTCGGCGGGGAACATTCTATAAGCATTGGCGCGATCAGGGCATTTTATGAAAAATATCCCGGCATCAGCATCCTTCAGCTCGATGCACATGCCGACCTTCGCCCCGAATACCTGGGGTCGGCCTGTAATCATGCCTGCGCCCTGTATGAGGCCTCGCGGAATACCAACCTGGTACAGGCAGGGATCCGCAGTATGGACATTTCGGAGATGGCGTTCCTGGATCCGGGAAAGTGTTTCTTCGCACAGGATATATACGGCCAGACGGCCTGGATGGAAAAGGCCCTCGGCCTGCTGGGCGACGAGGTATACATCACCCTCGACCTCGACGTGTTTGATCCGTCGGTAATGCCTGCTACGGGTACGCCCGAGCCGGGCGGCATGGATTTTTACAGTATGCTGAAATTCCTTAAGCTCGTTTTCAGTAAAAAGAATGTGCTGGGTTTCGATATTGTTGAACTGGCTCCCCTTCAGGGTAACAAGGCCCCTGAATTCATGGTGGCCAAGTTGTATTACAAGATGCTGAGCTATAAATTTATGGACGATGAAAAATAAAGGACCCGTTTCTGACTTTATCCTGCACCATTACAGGCATTTTAACGCCGCCGCCCTGGTGGATGCAGCCCGCTCGTATGAGGATCACCTCGACAAGGGCGGTCGGATGATGATCACGCTGGCCGGTGCCATGAGCACCGGCGAACTGGGCATTTCGCTGGCCGAGATGATCAGGCAGGACAAGGTGCACATTATCAGTTGTACAGGTGCCAACCTTGAGGAAGATGTGTTTAACCTGGTTGCGCATACCCACTACATGAGGGTGCCGCACTATCGCGACCTTTCGCCCGGGGATGAAGAGGCCCTGCTCGGGCAGCATTTCAACCGGGTTACCGACACCTGTATCCCGGAAGAGGAGGCCATGCGCCGCATCGAAAAGTCGCTGGTCAGGATATGGAAAAAGTCGGCCAGTGAAAACCTGCGCTATTTTCCGCATGAACTGTTTTACGAGTTGCTCCTGAGCGGTGAACTGGAACATGCCTATGATACCGATCCCGCAAACTCCTGGCTGCTTGCCGCCGCCGAGAAAAACCTGCCGCTGATCGTTCCGGGCTGGGAAGATTCAACATGCGGAAATTTCTTCGCAGCCCATTGTATTTCCGGCGATACCCATCCGGGCGTGATGAGGAGCGGCATCGAGTATATGACTTTCCTGGCCGAATGGTATCGTGAAAATGCTGCGCAGGGAATTGGGTTTTTTCAGATTGGAGGCGGCATTGCCGGCGATTTCCCCATTTGTGTGGTGCCCATGCTGCATCAGGACCTGGGACTGGACGACATACCCGTGTGGTCGTATTTCTGTCAGATCAGCGACTCCACCACCAGCTACGGATCCTATTCGGGTGCCGTACCCAACGAAAAGATCACCTGGGGGAAACTGGGCATAAACACCCCGAAATTCATTATCGAATCCGATGCAACCATCGTGGCGCCATTAATATTTGCATATTTACTGGGATATTGATTATATTTATGCCCATGTTAGCGGATTTTTTCCGGAATGAGTATTTAAAGTACGGCATCTTTGCCATTGCCGTCATTGTTTTTGCCGTCATCCTGTCGTCCATCATGCGGAAGCTGATCAATCAGTTCATCCGCAAGTATTCCGACAGGCTTGCCGCTGATCCCACCAACTTTTCATTTATCAAAAATTCGGTCAGTTTTATCATTTATACGGCCGCCATCATCATCATTTTTTACCACATTCCTTCGCTCAGGGCGCTCGGCACGGCCCTCTTTACCGGTGCTGGCATCCTGGCCGCCATCATTGGTTTTGCATCCCAAAAGGCATTTTCCAACATTATCAGCGGGATCTTTATTTTGATTTTCAAGCCTTTCAGGGTGGGTGATACGATCGAGTTCGGCACAGACCAGAAAGGCACTGTTGAAGAGATCACACTCCGGCACACCATCATCAGGAATTATGAAAACAGGCGCGTGGTGGTCCCGAACAGCATTATCAGCGATGATACCATTGTCAACAGCAACCTCATGGACGACATGATACGCAAGCACGTTCACTTTGGTATCAGTTACGATTCTGACATTGACAAGGCCATATCGATCATTCAGGATGAAGCCCGCAAACATCCGCTCTTTATCGACAACAGGAGCCGGGAAGAGAAAGATAATAACCAGCCCGACGTGGAGGTGCGGGTCATGGGCCTGTCCGACTTTGCTGTCGAGTTAAAGGCCTATGTCTGGACCAACGGAAATCTCAACGGTTTTGTCCTGATGACGGATTTGCTGAAATCGGTAAAGCAGCGTTTCGACAGGGAAGGCGTCGAGATCCCGTTCCCTTACCGCACCGTCGTGTATAAAAAAGATCTCAATGAAGCCAGGAAGGAAACAACGGACCTACCGGGTCAATAATCCGCAATCAGTTCAGTTTTACGGGAAGCAGTATCTCGAAAATCCGGAGATGCAGCTTTTTATTTATGATGAATCGGAGTATTCCGAAACGCAGGAATTTGACCCTGCGATCGGCATGGCTGCCCTGCCCGCCGCAAAGATGTCGTGGCTTAACCTGCATGGTATACACGATGCGAACCTTGTGAGCCGGATCTGCTCCGCCATCGGCATGCCCAATTTCATTATTCAGGACATACTGGATACCAATCAGCGTACGCGGATACAGGACCTGGGCGATTACCTTTTCCTGTCGGTCAAGTCCATACTGCCTTCCAGCGAATTATCCTATGATACGGAGCAGATCAGTTTTATCATGGGCCGTAATCTGCTGATCTCCTTTCAGGAGAAAAAAGGCGACCACTTCGGGCATGTACGCGTGCGCATCAGGGAAAACAATGGCCTTGTCAGAAAAAGAGGGCCCGATTTCCTTCTCTTTCTCCTGCTGCAGGGCATTATGGACAACTATTTTACCACCATCGGCAGGATGGAGGAAAACATGAATTACGTGGCCGGCCTTATCCATGCCACCGACCCCGATCCTTCCATGATCCTTGAGATCGAAGAGCAAAAGGGCAAGCTGCTGAAACTGCGTAAGAATATAGCATCCCTGAAGGATGGCCTGGCCGGTATCGAAAAAGGGATGTCGGAACTGGTGAAATCCGAACAGTATAAGTTTTACACGGACCTGAAGGATGATTGTCTCAATCTTCTTGAAAGCATTGACATGATGGAATTGCGGCTTGATTCTGCGGAGAACCTGTTTTTTTCGATACAGGGTTTCCGCATGAACCAGGTTATGAAAACCCTCACGATCATCGCCACGATCTTCATTCCGCTTACCTTTATCGCGGGGATCTATGGAATGAACTTCCATACCATGCCCGAACTTGAATGGGGGTGGGGCTATTTCGGGGTGATGATCCTGATGTTGCTGCTGGCTGCCGGCATGCTTTACTACTTCAGGAGGAAACGCTGGTTCTGATCAACGGGGCGCCTCATCGGCCTTTGATGCATGGCCCTGTCCCCAATCGCTCAAATGTTTATATTTGCCTTTTGTTTAAAAAAAATAATATGACCCTGATCAAGTCTATTTCAGGTATTCGCGGAACCATCGGAGGTGCTCCCGGAGCGGGCCTCACACCTCCCGACATTGTAAGGTTCGTGTCTGCCTTTGCGGCCTTCATCCGTGAAAACGGGAATGCCGGAAAGCTCAAGTTCGTTGTCGGACGTGATGCAAGGGTGTCGGGCGATATGGTGAACAGGCTTGTTTGCGGAACCCTTATGGGCATGGGTGTTGACGTGCTCGATGCCGGGTTGTCGACCACCCCGACCATTGAAATGAAGGTGCTGTTTGAGCGGGCGCATGCAGGCATCATCCTCACGGCAAGTCATAATCCCGCCAACTGGAACGCGCTCAAACTCCTGAACGGAAAGGGCGAATTCATTTCTGCCGCCGATGGCGCAAGGGTGCTGGAGCTGGCGGCTGAACAGTCGCACCCTTATGCGGAAACCACTGCGTTGGGAGTGTATACCGTGGTTGACGATGCCATCCGGCAACATATTGAAGCCATCCTGGCACTTCCCCTGGTCGACCGTGACGCCATTGCTGAAAAGAGGTTTCATATCGCGGTGGATGCGGTAAATTCAACGGGCGGCATCGCCATACCCATGCTGCTTCATGAACTGGGCGTCGACCGCATAAGCTGCCTGAATTGCGAAGCCAGCGGGCAGTTTGCACATGACCCGGAACCATTGCCCGAAAACCTGAGCGATATTGCCCTGGCCGTTCGCGAAAACGGGGCGGACGCGGGCTTTGTTGTGGACCCGGATGTCGACAGGCTGGCCATCATCACCGAAAAGGGGGAGATGTTCGGAGAGGAATATACCCTGGTAGCCGTGGCCGACTACGTGCTGCGTCATGATCCGGGGAATACCGTTTCGAATCTTTCTTCCACTGCAGCCCTCGGGGATGTGACACATGCTGCCGGTGGCAAATATTTTGCTTCGGCAGTGGGGGAGGTGAATGTGGTGGAGATGATGAAGAAAGTCGATGCCGTAATCGGCGGCGAAGGCAATGGTGGCGTGATCTATCCTGCCCTGCACCATGGTCGCGATGCCCTGGTTGGCATAGCGTTGTTCCTGAGCTTCCTCGCCAGGGAAAATATCAGTTGCTCCGGGCTTAAGGAAAGATACCCGCAATACCATATTTCGAAAAACAAGATCCGTCTGGAAGAAGGTACCGGTGTGGATGAACTGATTGTGAGGGCAGCCGGCCTATACAGCCGGTACGATTGCAATACCGTTGACGGGCTCAGGGTTACCCTGCCCGATGGATGGGTGCACCTCCGCAAATCGAATACCGAACCCGTTATCCGCATATATGCCGAGAGCAACAGCATGGAAAAGGCCGCAAATCTGGCAAGGGAAGTTATCAATAATTTAAATAAATTATGCTCCGGTTCATGACGCATATTATTTTCTGATTTATTTTTATACCAATGCCGCTTCGAAAAAAGAAAAAGAGAAAAAAAGTGAGGTATGCCCAGGTCACATTCCGCCTGTCGGCCAGGCAAAAAAGATCACTCCTTAATTATTGCCGGGCAAGGAAGACAACCCCCACTCGGCTCATCAAAAAAATGATCCGGCCTTACATCAGCAATTATGCAGAAGATGTTCCCGAGGAATACTACATTACTGCCAACCAGCTTGACCTTTTTAAGGATAACGGGGAAGAATAGCGGTTTTTTTTGGTGCGCTTCCGCCAGCCCTTTATTCACGTGCGCTGGTATGGCATGCGGTTCATGATGGAACGGCCGAGTGTGACCTCATCGGCGTATTCCAGTTCATCGCCTACGGCGATCCCTCTTGCAATGGTGCTTACAGATACATTGTAACCGTTGATCTTCCGGTAAATGTAGAAGCTCGTGGTGTCGCCCTCGATGCTGCCGGAAAGTGCAAAAATCACTTCCCTGGCATCCCCCTCGGAAATCCGTTGCACAAGTGTGTCGATATTCAGGGTGGAGGGACCGACTCCTTCTATGGGTGAGATCACGCCGTTCAATACATGGTAAACGCCATTGTACTGCGATGTTTTTTCAATGGCCAGGATGTCGCGCACATCGGCAACCACGCAAATCACAGAGGCATCGCGTTTCGGGCTGCTGCAAATACTGCAAACCTCAGCATCGGAAATATTGCCGCAGATGCTGCAATATTGCATGTTGCGTTTCATGTCCGTCATCGACCCGGCGAGTTTGTCGACAGAAAGTTGGTCCTGTTTCAGCAGGTGCAGGGCAAGGCGCAGGGCTGTCTTCCTGCCAATGCCCGGCAGTCTTGAGAGTTCATCCACACATTGCCCGAGAAGCTTTGAAGAATAGTTGGCCACTGATGTCAGATAATTGATAATTTTACTGCAAATTTACATAAAATTAATCCCGGCTCAATAATACGTGTATCTGCTCCGTTAATTCACAAAATGGCAAGCCTTAAACATATCCTTATCCTTTTGCTGCTGGGGGTGGCATTCTCCTCCGCGGCGCAGGAATTTGCCAATCCCGACATTAACCAGGTTGATGACCATGGACGAAAACAGGGAATCTGGAAGGCATACGATGTAAACGGGAAACTGAAGTTTGAAGGGCGCTTTGTCGATAACCTGCCCGTCGGGACTTTTAAGTTTTATTATCCTGATGGAAAACTGAAAGCGGTTTCCGAGATGATCCAGGGCGGCAGTCGTTCAAAAAGCAAAATCTATCACCCCAATGGCAAGCTGATGGCCACCGGTAATTACCTTAATAAGCAGAAGGACAGCACCTGGCTGTATTACAGTGATTTCGACGGTGTTTTGCTGTCGGCAGAGTATTATGTCAACGGCTTGCTCGACAGCGTGGTTTACAACTATTACCCCGGTGGGGCGCTTGCCGAAGAGATCCCCTATGAGCAGGGCGTGAAACATGGTCCCTGGAGGCAGTATTTTACGGATGGAAAGATCAAACTGAAGGCCACTTATGTCGACGGCATGCTGGAGGGGCTTATGCTGGTGTATCATCCGAACGGCGTTCACCAGATATCCGGCATGTACAAAAACAACCTGAAGGACGGGTTGTGGATCTATTATGATGAAAAAGGCCGCACAACGAGCAGGGAAACTTTCAGTGAGGGCCGGCTGATCAAGACCGAAAAGCCTGAAAATTGATCTTTTGGGTCATCAGATCATCCAAAAACACGTTCATATGAGACAAAACCCTTCGGGCTGGTGCTTTTCAATGCCTCCCCGGGTTTGTGAAATGCCTTGCTGTCGTAGATTATTTTCAGAAGCCTTTCCCTGTGTTCGGGTGCGGCAAGGTGTGCGATGCCAACCGCATGCTCGGAGATGTTCAGCCCGCGTGGGTTAAAGGCGCCGTATTCGGTTACGATGACCACGGGGTCGGCGGCAATGGCGGTGGTGGTGATGCCCTCGGGGCATTTGTCCATGATCTTGGGCATCCCTTTGTCGGTAGTTGATTTCAGGGCGATGACCGGGTAGCCTCCTTCCGAGAGATATGATCCCCGGAGGAAATCGGCCTGGCCACCAATGCCGCTGTATATATGCCTGGCATCAAGTGAATCTGCCCAGATGTTGCCGTGCAGGTCAACCCCGATGGCTGCGTTGATGGCTGTCATTTTGGGCTGGGCGGAAATGTACATCACGTTATTGGTCTGATCCGAAGGCCTGCTCTGTACCGAACTGTTGAAATGCAGCCATTCGTAGCCAGCCTTGCTGCCCGATAGGAAGATGCTGGAAACCGAAAAGTTGTTCCTGAGGTGGCGGTTGTTCACGATGCCTTTTTCTACCAGGGTACGCATGGCGTCGGAAAACAATTCCGTATAGATGCCGAGGTTCTTCACCCCTTTGCTGATGATGGCAGTGGTGACCGCTTCCGGAACTTCACCGATGCCGTACTGCAGTGTGCTCCCGTCGGTGATGAACAGTTCCGCAATGAGACGTCCGATCCTGGTGGCCCTTTCGTCGGCCATGTGAACCGGGCTCAGCGGCAGCTCATAATCGGTATGGATCAGATAGTCTATATCGGAAGCATTGATGGTGGTTCCGAGCACAAAGGGCATTTGCCGGTTACATTCGGCAATGACGAGCCCGCCGTTGGCATGCACGGCATCCATGGCTCCCCTGATGCCTTCCACGGTTGTTCCCAGGCTGTAGTTCCCCCCGTTGTCGGGACCGCTGAGCTGTATGAGCAGCACCGTAGGTCTGATATGATTCCTGAGCTGACGCGGGATATCCGAAAGGTGGATGAGCTGGTAGGTGGCCCTGCCATTGTTCATGGCCTCCCGCGAATGCGGCCCGTTGAAGATGATCCTGTGCATGATGCGGCTGCAGGCTTCTTCCGTGAACAGCTCCCCGATCTCTCCCAGCAAAAGCACGCTCAGCATTTCGATGCCGGTAATGCTATGGTCTGCCGCCACCTGCCTGAGCAATACCTGCGGCGTAGCGGCATTGCCGCCAATATAAACGATGCTGCCCGGGGGAAGGGTGTTTTTGTTGATGATCTCTTCAACCTTAGCGGCTATTTTCATATTTATTCGTCTTATTCGGTTTATACCTTTTAATATCCGGCTTTTCGGGTGAATAGCAACTCCCTGGCTTCGGCCAGATTGCGTACCACAGGTCTTCCCGTTTCCTTCAGGCGCTTTTCAGACTGGTGGCCCCTTCCGACAAGAATAACCCCGATACCAAGTGCGCTGCCCACTTCATGGTCGTGCAGGGTGTCGCCGATCAGGGTAACATGGGTTCTTTCACCGCCCAGGCTGTCGACCAGTTGCCGTGCAAGCTCAAGCTTCCCGTCTGCATAATGGTTGCCGATACCGGCTACCCTTTCAAAATAATGTCTGATGGAATGCCTGTCAACCAGTAAATTCAGGAAATCCTGCTGCATGGCCGAGAGGATCATCTGCCGGAAGTTGTTTCTGCGCAGATCTTCGAGGGTTTCCTTTACATCCCCGAAGAGGCTGCTCCCGGTAACCAGGCGTTCGTAATGCCTGATAAATTCAATGGCCGGTTTCTCAAATGGCTCGTCATCAAATGTAAAGCCGGCCATGCTGTAATAATCTTTTACCGGAAAGGTGAAGATCTCGCGGTAGCGCTCCGGACTGATCCCTTCCTTGTTGCGTTCTTTCAGTAAAATATTGATTGCATCAATGCAAACCTGTGTGTCGTCGAGCAAAGTGCCGTTAAAATCCCATAAGATCGTTCTGTTTTTTTTCATGGGTCAAAAATACAGAATATGGAGTTTAAAACGGTCTTCGGCATTGTATTCGATGGTTGGCATGGGTATTTTTATAAAACCCAGGGCGGTGAGTATTTTTTTGAGGGTTGCCGAACGTACGGGGATCCGGCCAAGTTCGATGTCGAGGCTCATGAACCAGCGGCTGGTCCGCCTGTAGTGGGGCAGGGGTTGCCCTTCGTATTCTGTCTTGTTTTCGCTGCCACCCAGCATCCCTTTGGCCCCGTAGCCAAAAGCAATGTTCAGCCAGGGCGGGAAGCGGGATGATTCCGGTATAAAGGAACGGATATTCGCCGATAACCAGTATGTATGGCCGTTGTAGTCTTTCAGCAGGTTTTCCAGTTTTGTCTTTCCAAGCACATCGGGCCGGTATTGTGCATATACGGTTGGGTGGTAGGAAAACCTGAGCAGGATCCGTTGCTCCTGCCAGGCCAGTTGCTGCCCGATGAACAGTCCGGTGCCCGCCACATTGGCCAGCATGTCGCCGGGAGAAGCACCCCAGCCTGCTGAGAAGCCGTCGAAGACCTCAATGGTGGTTTGAAAGATCAGCCCTGTGCAACCGCCGTACCATACAGCCTTTTTATCTTTCACCCCGGCCCATCTCAGCGTTTGGTAACCTGCCCATCCCAGCCAGTAGGCCGTGAAGGCATGGCCTGTTTTGTCGAGCCCCATCCATTCGTCATTGTCATTGATAAAATGGAAGGACGACTGTGGATGATCCTTGTACCATAACTGGTATAAGCCTGCCATGGTTCCCGCATAGGCTACAGAACCCCCGATAATTACCGTATTAAGCCTCTTTCTGTTCAGCCCGGTGCTGTCGTTTTGCGCTGCCACGGCAAAACAAAGCAGCAAGGCCAAACAAGCCGCCGGGAAATATTTACGGTTAGCAGGCGGGTAATCCGGATGGCTGGCATGCTTGGCCATATTGTCAGGTCAGTTCTGTTTTCTCAGGTCAAGCGCCCGCTGGTATTTGCGGGCGTTTTTGTTGTGCTGTGTGATGGATTTGGCAAATACGTGATAGCCCGACATATCGTCGCTGGCGCAAAAGAAAAGGTAGTCGTGTTCTTCATGGTTCAGCACCGCATCGATGGAGGCAATGGACGGGATGCAGATGGGGCCCGGCGGAAGACCGGCATGGATATAGGTGTTGTAGGGCGAATCAATCTTTTTGTGTTCATTCAGCACACGTTTTATGCTGAAGTCGCCGGCAGCGTATACAAGCGTGGGATCGGCCTGCAGCAGCCAGTTTTTCTTCAGCCTGTTGATGTATACGCCTGCGATCCGGGCTTTTTCATCATTCTTGTTTGTTTCTTTCTCAACGATGGAGGCGAGGGTCACGATCTCGGGTATGCTGAGGTCGGTCTCAGCGGCTTTAACACTCCGTTCATCTTTCCAGAAGATCATATATTCGCGATGCATGCGTTCCATGAATTGACCGGCCGTTGTGTTCCAGTAAAATTCATAGGTATTGGGAATGAACAGGGTGAGTGCCGTTTCCCTGCTGAGTCCTTTTCCGGCCAGGTATGCAGAGTCGGTCATGGCACTGATCAGTGAGGCGGAATCGGATTCGATCTGCCGGGAGATCCTTTGGGCGAGTTCCTCCGCCGTCCGTATGTTATTGAAGATCACTTTTACCGGCGTTTGTTCGCCCATCCTGAGCAGGTTGATCAACTCGTCGTTGCTCATGCCCTTGCGGATCACATAATGACCGGGCTTCACCAGCCGGGGATATTTTTTTCTTTCCGCAAGCCATTCGAAGGTGCTCCGGTTTTCGATGATCCCCTGCCCGTAAAGGATCAGCCTGACGTCATCGTAGGTGGCCCCGGTGGGGATATATACCGACACGCTGTTGCCTTCCGGTATCCAGACATTGTTCCTGAATATGGCATTGTAGAGGAAATAGCCGGCAACCATGGAAGCGATGATCAGCAGTACCAATGTCCAGAGCAAAAACCTGACCCAGCGGGGGCGTTTCCTTTTATTCCTGTAGCCGTATTTCGAGTGATAGTAAGCCATTGCTTATCAGTCTTTTTGGTTGATCAGTTGAAGCATATATTCATCCGTCCAGGAATTATCATTCCGGAGCCATTCCTTTTTTACTCCGATCAGGGCAAAATGTTTCCTTTTAAACAATTCGAGGCTATTTTCATTGCCTGCAATGACGTTGGCAAAGAGCTGGTGAAGGCCCAGGGGGCCGAATGCGTGGGTGATGACCATGTCGAGGGCTTCGGAGGCGTAACCTTTTCCGCGTTCACCGCTTACGATCATGATCCCGATGCCCGCCCGGCGATGACCCGGGTCCAGGTCGAAGAGGTCTATGCAGCCAACGGTTTTTGGGGGATCAACTTTGTGAAGGTCGATCATGAGACGGAGCTGCCGGTCGGAATACAAGTCGTTGGCCGAATTCAGCACATATTGTTCAATGGCGAAGCGCGAATAGGGTGTAAGGGTGTTGCTGACCTGCCACATCTCCGGGTTGTTTTCCCATTGGTAGAGGAGGTCGATATCCGTTGGCTCGGGGGCCCTGAGGCTGATATTCTCCGATCTGATCATCATGGATTAGATTTTGATTTCGCCTGAAAATACGTATGCAGCGGGCCCTTCGAGGCTGACCCCGTTAAAACGGCGGCCTTCCTTTCTGAAGCCGATCACCAGCAGGCCGCCGCGCGTGTTCACGCTTATGGGGCCTTCAGCATTTCCCTGCCATGCAGCCCAGGCCAGGGCAGCCGCCGTGGCACCCGTGCCGCAGGAGAGCGTTTCATCCTCCACACCCCGCTCGTAGGTGCGGATGTTCAGGTTTCCCTGGCTTTCCTCCAGGAAAGTGACATTGGTGCCGCCGCTGCCAAAACTATTGTCATACCGCAATTTCCTGCCTTCATGGAATACATCGAGCGTGTCCAGGTTTTGGGTTTTTATGACAAGCTGCGGCGATCCTGTGTCGAGGAAAAGCCGATCCCCTTCCGGTTTATCGGGTATACACACATCCTGCATGCCAAGCCGTACAATGTATTTATTTCCGGTTTCCGTAATGATGCTGCCCGTATGTTCACCGTCAGCAGCCATGAAGCGTGCATCCCTGCCGATGATGCCCAGCCTGTGCGCAAAAGCGATGATGCACCTGCCCCCGTTGCCGCACATGCTGGCTTCACGACCGTCGGCATTGAAGTAGCGCATTTCGAAATCATGCGCTTCCGAGTTTCCAAGCATGATCATTCCATCGGCACCTATACCCATGTGCCTGTCGCACAGGCCTGCAATGATGTCAGTCCTGTCGGTAATGGCATGATTTCTGATATCCGTAATTATGAAATCATTGCCGGCGCCGTGAAACTTTTCGAAAGCGAACGTCATGCTGTTTACTGGTGAAAAATTGTCAAACAAAGGTAGTAAAAAAAATACCTGGCTGCCATGCCACTGTGTCGTGCAGGCGTTTAACATAATTTAACAGGGTGGAAAGACTATCGCCCTGGCAGCTACGTTAAACCAAGGCGCTTTTTAATTGTTATAATAATAGTCGGGAAACTGATAAAATTCAATTGCCATGAAGAAGTTTTTTTCATTTTTCGCAGTTTTTGTCCTGGGCGGACTGATGTTTTATGGTATTACCCTGTTGAATCCTGCTGCAGCGCCTGAGAGGGGGGTGCAGGAATATGATTTAACGCCGGTACGGCCGGCAGCCTTTTATAATTCGCCTCCGGCCATCGGACCAGATTTCAGGGAGGCGGCTGACAGGAGCATTCATGCCGTTGTGCACATCCGTTCGCAGTTTATCCGCAAGAGCCCGGCTTACGATGATTTCTTCGGGGCGCTGCGCGAATACCTCGGTTATGACAAAAGACCCAACAGGACTTATCCCATTTCCGGCTGGGGATCGGGTGTGATCATATCACCCGAGGGTTATATCGTTACCAATAACCACGTGGTGGAAGGTGCTGAAATGGTGGAGGTGATCCTCAACGACAAGCGGGTGTTTGAGGGAGAGGTGATAGGGCTGGATCCCCGTACCGACCTGGCCCTGCTGAAGATCGATGCCGGCAGGTTGCCGACCATTGAGTTTGGCAATTCCGACGAGGTGATGGTGGGCGAATGGGTGCTGGCCGTTGGCAACCCTTTTAACCTTACGTCAACTGTAACGGCAGGCATAGTCAGCGCCAAAGCACGCAATATCAATATCCTCGGGACCCCGGGCTCCATCGAGTCGTTCATACAGACCGATGCGGCGGTAAACCGCGGAAACAGCGGAGGCGCCCTGGTGAACAACAGGGGTGAACTGGTGGGCATCAATGCCGCCATCGCTTCCAATACCGGATATTACCAGGGGTATTCGTTCGCCATTCCGGTCAATATTGTCAAAAAGGTTGTTGCCGACATGAAGGAATATGGTGAAGTGCAACGGGCATACCTGGGTGTGGTCATCAGGGAGATCGATCACAAATTCGCCGAAGAACTGGGGCTGAAAAGGATCGAAGGAGTTTTTGTCGACGGATTGGTAGAAGGCGGGGGCGCCATGGAATCGGGGATCAGGATCGGGGATGTCATTCTTGCCGTGAACAGCAGCCCCGTCAACAGCATGGCGCAGTTGCTCGAGATCATCGGGCAGTATAACCCCGGGAATAAACTCGATGTTCTGGTCATGCGCGAAGGCCGGCAAATGATCGTTGACGTTGAATTGCGTGCCGAGGACGGCACAACCGGCATTATCAGCCGTGTGGAAGATTTTTATAACGAACGGCTGGGAGCTGCCTTAAGCAGGCTCCCGGTTGAGGAAATGCAACGACTGAGGATCAATTCGGGCCTCAGGGTGAAGGACCTTGATGACGGCCTGCTGAGTCGGGGCGGGATCCGTGAAGGATTTATTATCATTACGGTAAATGGCCATGCGGTCGATTCACGCACCGGACTTGAATCAGCGCTCAATGATAATGATGATCGTGTGAGGATCAGTGGGATGTACCCCAATGGCATGCGGGTCACTTTTGAATTTGGATTGTAGACAGGCATGACTTACCCGTTGCTTAACAATATTTTAAGAATTTAATTAAGAAAAAGCTTTTAAAACAGACTCGAATTTCGTATCTTTGCATGTTTTCCCAAAATGATGATTCGAAATAATTGTCTGGGGATATCAGATCTGGAGGCAGAAGACTATGAGACAATTAAAGATCACTAAATCGATTACCAACCGCGAAACAGCTTCTCTCGATAAATACCTGCAGGATATTGGAAAGGAAGAATTGATTACCGCAGAGGAAGAGGTAGAGCTGGCGAAAAAGATAAAATCAGGCGATCATCTTGCACTGGAGAAGCTTACCAAGGCCAACCTCCGCTTTGTCGTATCTGTAGCCAAACAATACCAGAATCAGGGGCTCAGCCTGCCCGACCTCATTAACGAGGGCAATCTGGGGCTTATCAAGGCCGCCAAGCGCTTTGATGAAACCCGGGGGTTCAAGTTCATCTCTTATGCAGTGTGGTGGATCAGGCAGTCGATACTGCAGGCCCTTGCCGAGCAATCAAGGCTTGTCCGGCTTCCGCTTAACCAGGTTGGCTCCCTCAACAAGATCAAAAAAGCCACTTCCCTGCTCGAACAGCAATTCGAAAGGGCACCGTCGGTAGATGAGATCGCTGAGGTGATGGAGCTGCCAGAGTATAAGATCGATAAGGCCATGAAGATCACCACCCGGTATGTGTCGGTTGATGCACCGCTGAATCAGGAAGATGATACCAACTTCCTGGATATCTTCATCAGCGATGACATGCCCAGGACCGACAGCGACCTGATGCGTGAATCACTTAACAAGGAAATCCAGCGTTCGCTGGCTACCCTTACCGAAAAGGAACGGGACGTGATCAACCTCTACTATGGTATCGGGATGCAACACGGGCTTACGCTCGAAGAGATCGGTGCCAAATTTGATCTTACCCGCGAAAGGGTCCGCCAGATCAAGGAAAAGGCCATCAGAAGGCTTAAACACACATCCCGCAGCAAGTTGCTGAAAGCATACCTGGGGGAATGAGGAAAAAATGTCAATAAAAAAAAGGGGGTAAAATTTTTTGTTCCCCCTTTTTTTTTATTTTTGATTTCCATAGGAGTGGGGTGTGCCGACAATCTCACCCGCTGATTTCAGAAAACCAGTAAAACTGCATGATATGGGACTAGACCATTATGAGTCATCATTGAACAAATGGATCGATGATGAAAAAACTGCTTTGGAATTCGTTAATTTGCTTGGGAAACTGTTTCTTGACAGGAATATTGAACTGATCCTTTTCAGGAGCCAGTTGATCGACAGAAGTGCCAGCGTCGTTCTCTTCAAACATTCCTATGCCAAAAACGTTGTGGGCGATGTCCTGGATGTCCGCGATTCGCTCCTGCTCACCCAGGCCATTGAAAGAGCCGACATTTCAGATGCGCGCCTCGATATCGGTAAACTGAACAGTGAATGGCGGGAGCAGAAGGATAACTTTAAAGATGCCGACGACTTTATCTCCCAAAAGCTGCGGGATGGCATCGGGCGCAAGCCTGCCTACCAGGAACCCCGCGACGTGGTGCTGTTCGGCTTTGGCCGTATCGGACGACTGTTGCTGCGCGAACTGATCATCCAGGGCAATGGCAGCCAGTTGCGCGTCAGGGCCGTGGTTACAAGAAAGGTTACCGACGAAGACATTGCCAAGCGTGCATCCCTCATCCGGCATGATTCCATTCATGGTCCTTTCCGTGGAAATGTGATAGAGGATTTTGCCAACAAATCGATCAATGTCAACGGAAATGTCGTCAGGATGATGGAAGGCAGTAACCCGGAAGACCTGGATTATGAAGCCGAAGGAATAAAGAATGCCCTGCTGATCGATAATACCGGAATTTTCAGGGATCGCGAAGGCCTCGGACGCCACCTCAGGGCAAAAGGAGTGAGCCAGGTGATCTTTACGGCGCCGGCAAAAGGTGATGTCCCCAATATTGTGTATGGCATCAATCACGAAGACCTCGACATCGTCAACGAAAAGATTTTCTCGGCAGCTTCATGTACGACCAATGCCATCGTTCCCACACTCTACGTGATTGAAAACAAGCTGGGTATCGATAAGGGCCATATCGAAACCATTCATGCCTATACCAACGATCAGAACCTGACCGACAATTATCATAAAAAGCCCAGGCGCGGGCGGTCGGCCCCCATGAACATGGTGATCACCTCTACGGGTGCCGGATCTGCGGCAGCAAAGGCCATCCCCTCACTGGCCGGCAAACTCACTGCCAACGCCGTGCGGGTGCCCATCCCGAACGTCTCGCTGGCACTACTCTCCCTGTCGCTGAAAAAGAGTACGACCAAAGAGGAGGTTGACAGCATCATGAAAGATGCCGCCCTCCACGGAAAACTGGTTGAACAGATCAGGTATTCGACTTCCAACGAAGTCGTGTCGACCGACTTTATCGGCGACCCGGTAGCGGGCATCTACGACGCCCCGGCCACACAGGTTTCGACCGATGGGAAAAACCTTGTGATCTACCTCTGGTATGATAACGAATTCGGATATACCATTCAGGTGATCAGGCTTGCCAAACATGTGGCCGGCGTGAGGAGGTTCCTGTATTATTAAAGGATTTTATTTCGGAAGGGCAATCCGCCCCGGATTGCCCTTTTTTTATTGATAAATGTCCCGGAAAACAACTGCTTATGTCAGAAACAAAATACATTTTCGTAACAGGCGGCGTGACCTCTTCCCTGGGAAAGGGAATTATCACCGCCTCCATCGCCAAACTGCTCCAGGCAAGGGGGTTTTCAACCACCACCCAGAAGATCGACCCCTATATCAATGTGGATCCCGGAACACTGAACCCTTACGAACACGGTGAGTGTTACGTGACTGAGGACGGGGCCGAAACAGACCTCGACCTGGGGCATTACGAACGCTTTTCGAATGTACATACTTCCCAGGCCAACAACGTAACTACGGGCCGGATATACCAGACCGTCATCAACAAGGAAAGACACGGCGATTACCTGGGCAAGACCGTACAGGTAATCCCGCATATCACCGATGAGATCAAACGCTCATTCATGGTGCTGGGCGAAAAGGGCGATTATGATTTTGTGATAACGGAAGTGGGGGGGACCGTTGGCGACATCGAATCCCTGCCATACGTGGAAGCCATCAGGCAGTTGCGTTTCGAGCTCGGCAGCAAAAATGTGATCGTGGTGCACCTCACCCTGGTGCCGTATCTGGCTGCCGCCGAGGAGCTCAAGACCAAACCCACCCAGCATTCGGTAAAAACCATGCTGGAAGCCGGAGTGCAGCCCGACATCATCGTTTGCCGCTCCGAGAAGCATCTGGGTGAAAACATCAGGCAGAAGATCTCACTATTCTGCAACGTTCCCATTTCGGCCGTCAAGGAATCGATCGATGCCGAAAGTATTTACGATGTGCCACTGCTCATGCGCGATGAAAAGCTGGATGAAGAGATCCTGAAGAAAACCGAGATGCCACTGGCCAACTATCCCGACCTTACAAACTGGGAACGCTTCCTGGGGAAGCTCAAAAATCCCCGCGGCAAGGTACAGATTGGCCTTATCGGGAAATATGTGGAACTCAAGGATGCCTATAAGTCGATACAGGAGTCATTTATCCATGCGGGTGCCGAAAATGAGTATGCCGTAAATGTACACAGCATACAGTCGGAAAATGTTACCGAAGCCAATGTGAAAAAGATACTGAAGGACCTTGACGGTATACTTGTCGCCCCGGGCTTCGGAGAGCGGGGCATAGAAGGAAAGATCACGGCCATCCGTTATGCGCGCGAGAACAAGATTCCTTTCTTCGGCATATGCCTGGGCATGCAATGTGCCGTGGTGGAATTCGGGCGCAATGTGCTGGGCTTTTCGGGTGCACATTCGACCGAGATCAACCCCGACACTCCCTTTCCGGTCATCGACCTGATGGAAGAACAAAAGGCCATCCATGATATGGGCGGCACGATGCGGCTGGGGGCCTATCCCTGCAGGATCGAGCGCAACAGCAAGGTATATGGAATATACGGAGAGGAGATGGTCAGGGAAAGACACCGCCACCGCTATGAGTTTAACAACAAATACCTTGATGAATACAGGCAGGCCGGGATGATCCCCGTTGGGATCAACCCCAACGAAAACCTGGTTGAAATCATAGAACTGCCGGTGCATCCCTGGTTTATCGGGGTGCAGTTCCATCCCGAATACAAGAGTACCGTTGCAAGGCCGCATCCTTTGTTTGTCAGCTTCGTGGATGCCTGTATCCGTCATGCACAGGCATAACGGCTGCCTGTTATTCATAGAAATGACATAAAAAAACTATATTTGCGGCTTCATACCCAAAAATAATTTTCAGATGAACAGGAATACGATCATTGGGCTGGTACTGATCTTTGGCATTTTTATCTTATGGAGCCAGTGGATGTCGCCGCCTGAGGAGGATGACCAGGCTCCTGCGGAAACCACAACCGGCCCGGATACCGCTCCTGCCGCTCCCATTGAGGAAAAAGTGTTGCCGCCCGTACAGCCGGCTGCCCTTCCCGCCGCCGCGGAAACCGTATCCGATACAACTTCGGATCTTCACCGGCTGAAAGCCGTTTACGGACCTTTTGTGCATGCAGGCACGGCTGAAGAAGGCCGGATCATGATTGAAAACGACCTGATGAAGGTGGTGATCAATACCCGGGGCGGGATGATCGGTTCCGTGGAGTTAAGCGACTACCAGACCTATGATTCACTGCCCCTGCAGCTGCTTGGAGCTGATTCCACCCGCTTCGGTTTCAGCTTCATGTCACGCGTAAACCCGGATCCCACAGGACAAACACACAGCCCTCATATCAATACCGCCGACCTGGTCTTTGAGCTTGTATCCGTCGAACCTGAAATGCGGGCCGGGGAACCCATACGGGTCAGCGGGAGCGATTCGCTCAGGCTTGTGCTGCGGCTCTATGCCGATGCCCCGGGGATAGCCTTCGACCCCGGAAAATACTTCGAGTATACATATACCTTTTATGGCAACCGTTACATGCTCGATTACGGCTTCCGTGTCGTCGGGCTGAACCAGGATATTATTCCCACTTCAAGGCCGGATGTGTTGCAGCTAAACTGGCATACATATTTGCGGCGACAGGAGAAGACACAGGATATGCTCAGCGGGACCACGATCTATTACCGTGAAGTGAATGAAAAGGTGCATTATTTATCAGAGTCGGATTCCGACACCGAAATACCCAAAGACCACCTTCAATGGGTGTCGTTCAAACAGCGGTTTTTCAGTTCTTCCCTGATCATGCGGAGTGATTATTTCAGGGAGCCTGTGCTGGCGCATTATACCCTCGAAAACCATCCCGACCCACGCTACCTGAAGTCGATGAAGGTGAGCATGGAAGTGCCCATTCAGAGTCTGGGCAACAGCGCAGCAGATTTCAGTTTCTATTTCGGCCCCCTGAAGTATAAGACCCTGCGCTCATATAAGCTTGGCCTTGAACGGCAGATCCCGCTGGGCTGGTCTTTCGCTCCGCTGGCATGGATCAACCGCTATGCTGTGATCCCCGTCTTCGACTGGCTGGGAGGCTACGGCTGGAACTACGGCATCGTGATACTGGTCCTTACCATCATGCTCAAGATCGTACTCTTCCCCATTGCCTACCGTACTTATAAGTCATCGGCCAAGATGCGGGTGTTGAAGCCCGAGATCGATGAGATCGCCAAAAAATTCCCGAAGAAGGAAGATGCCATGAAGAAGCAGCAGGCTACCATGGCCCTATACAAACAGGCGGGTGTAAACCCCATGGCGGGCTGTGTGCCCATGCTGCTGCAGTTCCCCATCCTGATCGCCATGTTCAGGTTTTTTCCCTCTTCCATTGAGTTGCGGCAGGAGGCTTTTCTTTGGGCTCACGACCTTAGCAGCTATGATTCCATTGCCAGCCTGCCTTTCGAAATACCGTTTTATGGTGACCATGTGAGCCTGTTCACACTGCTCATGACCATCTCCACCATCATCTATACCTGGATGAACAACCAGATGATGAGCAGCAGCCAGCAAATGCCGGGCATGAAGACCATGATGTACCTGATGCCGGTGATGTTCCTGGGTATCTTCAACAATTACGCCTCCGGTCTCAGCTATTATTACCTGCTGGCCAACCTGTTTACCTTCGGGCAGATGTTCGTGATCCGTCGTACCATCGACGAAGACAAGATACACCGCAAGATACAGGAGCACAAGAAGAAGCCGAAAAAGCAATCGGGATTCCAGAAGCGGCTCGAAGATGCCGCCAAAAAGCATTATAATCCACCTAAGAAGAAAAAATAATTTCACTAATCCCATTCCGGTATGAGGATAAAACCACGGCTGAGTTTCTGGCAGATCTGGAACATGAGTTTCGGATTCCTGGGTATACAGTTTGGCTTTGCCCTGCAAAATGCCAATGCTTCAAGGATACTGCAGACTTTCGGTGCCGATGTGGAACACCTGAGCTGGTTCTGGCTTGTGGCCCCGGTCACGGGCATGATCGTGCAGCCCATTGTCGGTTATTTCAGTGATAAGACCTGGAACAGGCTGGGCAGGCGGCGACCCTATTTTCTGGCGGGCGCCTTCCTTACTTCCACGGCATTGATCCTGATGCCGAATGCCCCGCACCTGGCTTCATTCATTGCACCCATGTTCATCGGCGGAGGCCTGCTGATGATCATGGACGCATCCATAAACATATCCATGGAGCCTTTCAGGGCCCTGGTGGCAGATAAGTTGCCGGAGGAGCAGCATACCCTGGGCTTTTCCATGCAGACGCTGCTCATTGGCATCGGGGCCGTGGTGGGATCATGGCTGCCCTATGTCCTGGGCAACTGGCTGGGCATTCCAAAAGAGGCCGCCCGGGAAGGGCTGGTGCCTCCCAATGTTGTCTTCTCCTTTTATTTTGGTGCGGCGGTATTGCTGGGTACCATCATCTGGACCGTTGTCCGCACTACAGAGTATCCCCCCGAATTTTATGAAGATGAAACCGCCGTAAAGGAGGAAAAGGGCAGCAAGAAGTTCAGGATACCCAGGCAGATGATGGAATTGCTCATTGTACAGTTCTTTTCCTGGTTTGCGCTCTTTACCATGTGGGTGTATACCACGCCGGCGGTGGCACGGCATTTTTACGGGAGCACCGATCCCAATTCTGCGGGTTATCAGGAAGCGGGCGACTGGGTGGGCATTCTTTTCGGCATCTATAACGGGGTGTCGGCGGCTATTGCTCTTTCATTGCCCAGGGTGGCCATGCGTATCGGCAGGCGGGCCACCCATGCCATTGCCCTGACGCTGGGCGGGCTGTCATTTCTTTCCTTTGCCGTGATCCCGTCGGCAAGCCTGCTGGTTATTCCGATGATCGGTATTGGCATTGCCTGGGGGAGCATCCTGGCCATGCCTTACGCCATGCTGGCCAATTCCATTCCCCCGAAGCAGATGGGCGTATTCATGGGCCTTTTCAACATGTCGATCACCATCCCGCAGATCGTGAACGGCGTTACCGGGGGGCTGATGCTGAAATACTTTTTTAACGGCGATCCGCTTTATTCGGTGATGCTGGCCGGGGTGCTCATGATCTTCGGAGCCATCGCCACCATGTTTGTGAGCGACAAGCTCGACCTGAAAAGGGGCTGAACCGGAAAATCCTGGTGATTTCCGGCAGCCGGTATTTATTTTCTGATCACTTCGTATTCCCTTGTTATTAGGAAATCGGCTGAATTGCGCAGTGCCAGCACCATTTTGTGTTCCTGTTCCAGTACCGCCCATCGGTATTCGTTCTGGGGTTCCTTGCCGCGGTCGGTCTGCGCTTTCTTGGTCTCATGGTAAGTGAGCTCAATAAACACCCTCATGTCGACGCCTTCGGTTTTGATGGCATACAGACCGTCGATGATCAGCATGTCAACACTGCTGAAATCGGTGATCAGGGTGTCGACCTGCTCGGTGACCAGGTCAACACAGGGCATGGTGGCCCGCTTTCCCTGTCTGAATTCATCGATGTTCCGGTAAATGATATCCCAGTCGTATTCATCATACCCCACGCATTTCTCAATGACGTTGTCGATGCGCCACTGCTTGCGTTCAAGTGGCAGCACCCGGTAGTAATTGTCGATATGCAGTGGCTTGGCAAAGATGCCGTGTGCGCGCAGGCCCCTGGCCACCACGTGGGCAAGTTCCGTTTTTCCGGAGCCCGACTCGCCCGAAATTGCCACAATGAATTTATCTTTTTTCCTTTTCAGGATCTCGTCGATGAGGATGGCACCGGCATTGCGGTGCCTGTCCTGGATAAGCAATACGTCTCCTAACATAATGATGGTTTTTTGTTTTTAAGCCCACGGTTTAAACCGTGGGCTTGGTTTTCGAACAATATATGTTGAATGGATTTTTTCATTTTTATTCAGCCCTGGGCTGTGGATAAAGCGTTTTGTCATTTTTTTCACCCTTTATAGCCCACGGTTTAAACCGTGGGCTATGGTTTGCGATTGGTATTATAAGAATGGATTCATCCATTTTTTTTCATCCTATTGAAGGATCAATTATTTATTTTATAAAGTTTTAAAAACTCTTCGTATTCCTGCTGAAAGCTTTTTTTGATATGGTGTTTCTTTTGGGTTTTTACGTACTGAGCGACATTTTCAACGTTCGATTCTGAAACTGAATATGCCGAATAGCCCGTTTGCCAGGAAAATTTCTCGGCAATCAGGTTATCATGATTGATATAATGCGAACTACTCCCTTTTATCTGCTTAATGACTTCTGCAACTGATTTTTGCGGGTTTAATAAGAATAGGCAGTGGATATGATCTGGCATACCATTAATAATATTAACGGGACATCCCTGCTCACGAAATTGGTTCGAAATATATTGATAAATTTTTTGTTCAATGTTTTGGTTTATCAATTTTACTCTCTCTTTTGTAGACCAGATAGCGTGTATCCATATTTTATTAAATGAATGTGGCATAATTCAAATTTTTTGTCTTTTAAAGCAGTTAAAAAACCGTTAAAACGGTTTTTTATCATTTGTTTCCCGTTATAGCCCACGGTTTAAACCGTGGGCTATGTTTAAAACGGTTTCCCGTTATAGCCCACGGTTTAAACCGTGGGCTATGTTTAAAACGGTTTTTTATCATTTGTTTCCCGTTATAGCCCACGGTTTAAACCGTGGGCTATGGTTAAAATGGTTTTTAAATCATTTGTTTCCCGTCATAGCCCACGGTTTAAACCGTGGGCTATGGTTAAAACGGTTTTTTATCATTTTTTTCCCGTCATAGCCCACGGTTTAAACCGTGGGCTATGGTTAAAACGGTTTTTTATCATTTTTTTCCCGTCATAGCCCACGGTTTAAACCATGGGCTATGTTTAAAACGGTTTTTAAATCATTTTTTTCGCGTCATGGCCCGGCGGTTTGCTGCCCGTTCATTTAAATGGATATCCATGTCATTGTTTTCCTCATTCGCCGGGGCATTCCCTGTCGGGGGCTTCACCCGGCAGCAGCTTTATTGTCTGCCCGTTGACCTCCGCCATCACATCGCTGTCTGACAGCAGTTTCACCCCTTCCCGCGTCACCTCGCAAAGATAATTCACCCTTTTGAATGTGAATTTAAACCTGACCGACTTCCAGTGTGCCGGCAGGTCGGGATTAATCCTGACGGTCTCACCACGCAGGTCCAGACCTGCATAGGTTTCGAGGGCGCCCAGCACGGTGCCTGCCATCACCCCGGCATGGATGCCCTCGGCCGTGGTGCCTCCCTGTATGTCGTTGTAGTCGCTGGTGAGCGCATCCAGATAAAGTTTCCACCCCAGTTGCCTGTCGCCCACCATACCTGCCAGCCTGGCATGTACCACGCGGCTCAGCGTGGACCCGTGCGATGTCCTGGCCAGGTAGTATTCAAGGTTCCTTTTGAGATAGCCTTCGGGCAGAGTGTATCCCATGCCCCTGAGCAACGCGTCCACATCCTTGTCGTTGAGGTTGTAACAGGTCATCAGCGTATCGGCCTGCTTGGCTACCTTGAAAGCATCGGGTGAAAGTCCTTCGGCCTTGAGCAGGCGGTCCATCCGGTAGATGTTGCCGTATTTCTGCCTGTAGTGTTCCCAGTCGAGTTCATCCAGCTCAAAATAACCGTCGAACTGGGCGATGATCCCCTCATCGGAGATAATCAGGTTCAGCTTTTCCGAAACATCCTTCCATTTATTTATTTCCCCTTCGGTGAGTCCGGTTTTGCCGATCACTACATGTTTTGCATTTTCGTCCATGCTGTTGATGATGCCGAGGGTCTTCTTCATCATCCAGGCGCACATGAGGTTGGTATAGGCATTGTTTCTCAGCCCTCCCTCATCTGCACCTGCGTATTTTTCATGGAATTCGTCCGGTCCCATCACCCCTTCGATATTGTATCGATCGCTGTTTTCATCCTTTTTTGCCTTATTGGCCCAGAACCGGCAGATACAGACAAGCATCTCCGTGCCGTACTCCTTCATGAATTCATCATCTTCCGTATAATGTCCATACATGATGATGTTATAGGCGATGGCCAGCGAGACATGTCTTTGCAGGGAGCTGTGGTCGGGGCCCCATTCGCCCGATACGGGATTCAGGTGTATCACCTGTGTTTCCTCCCTGCCGTCGCTGCCGCTTTGCCAGGGGAACATGGCACCGGCTTCGCCATGCAGGCGTGCGTATGACCGGGCGGCTTCCAGACGCCTGTAGCGGTACATGAGCACCGACCGGGCCGCTTCGGGGAAATGCATGTAATAAAAGGGCAGGATGAAGACTTCGTCCCAGAAGATATGCCCGCGGTAAGCTTCCCCGTGCAGTCCCCTGGCCGGTATGCCGGCATCGATATGCCTGTTGTGCGGCGAGATGGTCACCATCAGGTGATAAATGTGCAGCCTCAGCAGCTTCTGCGCCAGCCGGTCACCTTCGAGCTGAATGTCGGCCTTGTCCCATATCGCCTTCCAGGCGGCAAGGGAGCGTGCCCGCAGGCCGGCATAATCATCAGCCATCTCCGCTTTCTCCATGGCCGATTGCAGCGGGTCGCGGCCACTGTCGTCGCCACTGCGGTAAATGGCCGTTATCCTGAACAAGCGCAGCGGTTCATTTTGCATCACCGATGCACGGATGCTGCTGTAAATATAATCCTTTCCTGCATGGTGTTCGGGGATGGCCTGCAGGTGTGTATTTCCTTTTTCGGCCGTAATGCGGGAGGCCATCCCGATGACAATATTCGACTGTGTGGTTTTTGCCTCGAGGAACTGCAGGTTCTTTTTTCCTCCTGCCTTCAGGGCTTTGAGGTGTTTTTGGTTAAGCGGACGGTAGCGTTCCACCCCATCGTTGATATGGCCGGCGGTAAGGCCCGACCGTATTTCGATCATGCCTGTATAATTGAGGGGTGTGAGGGTATACCGGATGCCGGCAAGGTGTGGGTCGTCCATGCTGGCAAAACGTTCGCTCTGAACCAGGGTTTCGCGTCCCTCCCCGTCGCGTAGGGTCATCTCCCTGATGAGAATGCCTTTGTCCATTTGCAGCCTGCGTTTTACGGACAGGATCTCTGTCTTACCGGCCTCCAGCCATTCTCCTTTATCGATCCTGAAGGTCAGCGGCAGGTAGTTGGTCACATTTACAAAGTCTTCGTTCTCTGTGTCGCGTCCGCTCACTTTGGAGCTGAGCCTGTTGAAGACCCCTGCCATATAGGTGGCGGGATAGTGCGTTTCGCCAATCCTTGCCTCCTCGGGTGCCCCCCGGGTCCCGAAATATCCGTTTCCGGTTGTAAGGAGTGTTTCGCGTGTCTTTTCCAGGCCGGGATCATAGCCATGGTATACCAGTTCCCAGTTGTCGCGCCACAGCCCTTCCTCAAACCAGTGGCAGATGCCTTCAAATCCGATCTCATCAATATCGTTAACCACGATGTCGGCTCCGCCTTCAAGCAGTTCTTTCCTGTTGCCTTCACGGGCTATGCCCAGTACCAGGCCGAAGTTTCCGTTCTTCCCGGCCTGCACACCCGAAACGGCATCTTCCACCACTACCGAGCGGTCGTAAGTCGCGCCGAGGCGGTCGGCAGCCGTTGTGAAGATGTCGGCCTCAGGCTTTCCTTTCAGCCCCAGCTCCGCCGATACCACGCCGTCGATACGGGTTTCGGCCAGCCCGCTGAGCCCTGCCGCCTCAAGCACCTGTTCGCAATTCTTGCTTGATGAAGCCACCCCCACGCGTATGCCTTTTTCCCGCAGGGTCTTCATCAGCTTAACCGTGGAGGGGTATACCTTCACGCCTTCATCCCTGAGCACCTTGTTGAAGACCTGGTTTTTCCTGTTGCCGATGCCGCAGACGGTTTCCATTCCCGCTTCATCGGCGGGATCCCCGTAGGGGATATCGATGCCTCGCGATTCAAGAAACGACTGAACACCCTTGTAACGGGGCTTGCCGTCGACATAAGGGAGGTAGTCCTGCTGGTGCGAAAACTCCCTGAAGGCCTCTCCGTATTTTTTCTCCCTGTAAGCCAGGTATTCGTCAAACATCTGCTTCCAGGCCCGGCTGTGTACCAGCGCCGTTTGGGTGATCACCCCGTCGAGGTCAAAAATCACGGCATCAAATAGAAAATCAGTCATGTTGTAATATTTAAATAAAAAACCAGTAATAGGCAAGGGGTGGCATGAGCAGGGTGAGGCTTTCCGGTTCGATCACGACCTTTTGCCCCAGCATATCGCGTTCATAGCTTGTCAGTTTGGACAGGGGCAGCCCGATCCTTATCTCCCTGCCGGAGAGGTTGAGCAGCACCAGTATGCGGTTGCAGGAGTGTGTCCGGTAAAATCCCAGTATTTCCGGAGCCACTTTCCCCTCAGCAGTAAGGACCTCTGACATTTCGAGTTTGCCACGCCCGAAGGCCGGGTAGTTTCTGCGTGTGTTGACCAGGTGGCTGACTTTCTGATAGACCTGTGCCGTGAGTGAATCAGGATCGCGGAGCTCTTTCTCCGTTTTATTCCAGTCGAGGCGTCCCCTGACCAGGAAGCGTGTGTCGTCCTTTCCCGTCAGGGCTGTCATCTCCCTGTAATAATCATGATCGTTGAGCTTGCCGTATTCATCACCATAGTAGATTACCGGCGTGCCGGGCAATGATAGCATCATGGCGTAGGCCAGGGCGATTTTGCGGGGGTCCCTGTCCATGAGTTCGGCCAGGCGCGCCGAGATGCCCTGGCCCAGGCGAAAGTCCCATTCGGGCTTTTTGCAGTAGTTGTCGTGGATATATTTCCGGTCTTCCTCGCTCACATAAACCAGCTCCAGGCTCAGTTCGTCGTGGCAGCGCAGGAAAGTGAACCACTGGCTGCTGTCGGGGATATCGGGCGTAACCTCCGGGCTCAGCACTTCCTTTACCGGGGAGGCTTTTTCCATGTGCAGCGATTTGAACATCTGCGGCATGAGCGGGAAATGGTAGCCCGCATGGCACTCGTCGCCCGTGCCGAAATATTTTACCACCTCCACGGGTTTCTGGCATGCTTCGGCAAGCAGCAGGGTGTTGGGCCTGACCAGGTCGAGCACGGCCCTGAAGAATTTAACGATGAGGTGGGTTTGCGGGAGGTTTTCGCAGGTAGTGCCTTCCTCTTTCCATAGGTAGGGAATGGCATCGGCGCGAAAACCGTCGACGCCCAGCTTCATCCAGAAAACAAAGTTATCGGCCATGGCCAGCAGCACCTCCGGGTTACGGTAGTTCAGGTCGGGCTGGAACTCGAAAAAGCGGTGGAAATAATAGCGGTCGCCATCCTTCTCCCAGTTGCTGCTGCATAAGCCTTCAAAGATGATCCTTGCCCCGGCGTAGCCCTTATCGTCGCCGGCCCAGATGTAGAAGTCGCGGTATGGGTTGTCGTCCTGCTCTCTGGATTCCCGGAACCATGGATGCTGATCGGAGGTATGGTTAATGGCAATGTCGAAGATCACGCGAATGCCTCTTTCGTGTGCTTTATCGAGAAATCGTGCAAACACGGCCGTTTTCTCCTCCATGGGAGCATCGGCCGGGAGCCCCAGCAGGTCGGGGCGTATGCTCCGGTAGTCGCTGATGTCGAAACCCGCATCACGACCGGGGGAGTCCAGGATGGGCAGCAGCCACAGACAGTTCACACCCAGCCCGGCGAGGTATCCGAGTTTTTCTTCCAGTCCCCTGAAATCCTTGTTGAAAAGGTTTACATAAAGGGAGTATACAACGGCATCCTTGTACCAGCCTTCCTTGTCGGGCTGAAGGCTGACCTGCCCGGCGGCTTCCTGCAGTTGCCCGATGAATTCCTGCAACCTGCGGGTGTCACTGCCGGGGTAAAGGCTTTTCCAGATGTTTACCATCCGGCTCACGGCATCGTTTTCCATAAAATCCTGTTTATAATGAATATCAAAAATAATATAAGGCAATGAACTGCAGCGCATTCTTTTGTTAAATAATATTAATTACCGTTTTGCCGGCCTGCTTTGATGAATTATTTGCAACTTTGGTCATGAGATAAAAGATTTTGTGATGTATAAAACATTGATGATGATCATATTGTTGTTGATGGCATCCTGCGAAGGGCGGCAGACCGGCGGCGATGATGTTGCTCCGGCCGGGGATGGCTTTGTGCCGGACTGGGCCAAAGGCGTGATATGGTACCAGATATTCCCCGGACGTTTTCGTAACGGTGATCCCGCCAACGACCCGGACCTGGCCAGCCAGAAGGGTTGCTGGCCCCATGAACTGCGAGAACCCTGGGAGGTGCATCCCTGGGGCAGCGACTGGTATGCCATGCAGCCCTATGAGCAGGCCAATGGCGAAGATATCTGGTATAATATCACCCGCAGGCGTTACGGGGGCGACCTGCAGGGGATCATCGACAAGCTTGACTACCTCCGGGACCTGGGCGTGGAAGCAGTGTACCTCAACCCGCTCTTCATGGCTCCTTCACACCATAAATACGATATTGCCAGCTATCATCATATCGACCCCCACTTTGGCCCCGATCCCGAAGGCGACAGGCGCATCATCGCCGGGGAGATCCCCGACGACCCCTCTACCTGGCAATGGACGGCAGCCGACCGCCTGGCACTGCACATGATCAGCGAGATGCATGAAAGAGGGATCAGGGTGATCTTCGACGGGGTGTTCAACCATGTGGGCCATGAGCATTTTGCCATGGCCGACCTGAGGGAGAAGCAGGAGGATTCGCGCTTTCGCGACTGGTTCACCGTTCATTCATGGGAGGATGAGGAAGCCGGAACCTCCTTTGAATATGAAGGCTGGTGGGGCATACGCGACATGCCCGAGCTTCGTGAGGACAGCACGGGCATTGTAACAGGACCCCGTGAATACCTGTATGCGGTTACCCGGCGCTGGATGGACCCTGAAGGGAATGGCGGTGTGAGCAAAGGCATCGACGGCTGGAGGCTCGATGTGGCCTATGAGGTGAAACATCCTTTCTGGAAAGACTGGCGCAGGCTTGTCCGGAGCATCAACGCCGAAGCATACCTGGTTGGCGAGGTGATCGACAGTCCGGAAGCGCTGAAGGCATGGCTGGCAGGCGACGAATTCGATGCCGTGATGAATTATAACTTCCAGTTCCTGTGCAGCGAATTTTTTATCAATAAAGGACTGACACCCTCCGATTTTGATGAGAAACTGTCGGAATTGCGCAATGCTTTCCCCCCCGGGTTAACACATGCCATGCAAAACCTGCTGGGCAGCCACGACACCGACCGCTTGTCGTCGCGCATAAAGAACAAGGGACTTGCCTCTTTTCTCGACTGGGAAGCGTATTTTGAAAGGGGCAAGGCAAGGAACCCCGCCTATAAGACTTCCCGGCCTTCCGTGGAGGATTATGCGGTTTTAAGGCTGATGGCCGCCTTTCAGTTTACTTACCCCGGATCCCCCATGATCTATTACGGGGATGAGGCAGGGATGTGGGGCGCGGGCGATCCCGATTGCCGGAAGCCCATGTTGTGGGACGATATCAGTTATTCTGATGAGATCGTTGATGCGGCAGGAAACCCCTGTGCACAGACCTCCCGGGTGGCTCCCGATAATGAGTTGATTGATTATTATGCCGGGCTGTGCAGGATCAGGAAAGCGCATCCTGCTTTGCGCACCGGGGATTTCAGGACGATCCTGGCCGATGATGAACGGGGTTTGTACGGCTTTGAGCGCCGCCTGGGTGATGACATGATAATTGCCCTTTTTAATAATTCGGATAAGGGGGCCATGGTCGAAATCGCCTGCGGTGGTGGCGGGTTGGAGGATGTTTTGGGCGGAAGAGCGTTCCCCTGTCGCGACGGTATTGCCGGATGCCTGCTCCCGCCCGTTTCCGCGCTCATATTAATCTCTGATAAAGAATTGGAAAAATGAAAAAAAAGAACCCGGGTGCCGAAGAGATCTTCCTTGCGGGCGCCAATTGTGCACAGGCTGTTTTTGTTTCACGCTGCAGCCGTTACGGGATAAGCCCGGAAGCCGGCATGAAATTGTGCAGTGCCTTTGGCGGGGGCATTGCCGGCACTGGCAACACCTGCGGAGCCGTTACGGGTGCCCTGCTGATCATTGGATTGCAGGAAGGCCATGAGCATATCCGTGAAGGTTTTAATGATACGGCAAAGGAACGTGCCGGGGAATTTCTGCGCCGCTTTCGTGAACTGCACGGGACCACTGTCTGCAGGGAACTGCTGGGCTATAATATGGACATCCCACTGGAAAAACAAGCCATCACTGAACTGGGATTGACCGCGAAACGCTGCCCGGGCATTGTGGCTTCGGCAGCGCAGATCCTGGATGGGATGGGGGGGCATGCTTAGGGGGCATCACAAAATTTGGTTTTCCAGACCGGAATAATGAAAATATCATTTGTCCGTGAGAGGATGGATTGTGTTATCATTATCCTTATCTGCATCACTCGTTTTTAACCTGGCGAGGATATTATGTACTTCTTTATCCAGAAGGGATTTAAATTGAAGCTTCTGTTGTTTATCAAGTTTTTTGTATAGCGTGATTGAAAAACCCCGGCTGCCAAAATTTACTTTATAGGGTTTTTTGTATTTTCCCGAGGCTTCGTAAGCTAAGTCGTGAAGCTGAGCACGGGTTAAGTCTTCATTTAAAAATCGTTGATATAATGAATATTGTGCCTCAGATATTCCTGCAGCATTCACATCACCGGCCTTCCGTATTATTCTGAGAAGTCGTACATCACTGGTTGGGTTATTTAAGGCGATATCACTGATAATTCTTTTATCCATTCTCAAGATGTTCATGATATCGCCAATATAGGTTTCGTCTTTCCCGATTGCTTTTGACAACTCTTTTTTGCTTTTGAAAACACCGGCATTTAAAACCCTTTCAAAGGCCAGGGCTTTTTCAAAATTCGAGAGGCTGGCTCGCTGCAGATTGGCAACAAGGCTCATTGCCTGCATTTCTCCATCCTCACCTTCAACAAGAATGGCTTCGATCTTTTCCCTCTTTAATATCTTGTGTGCCTCAACCCTGCGATGACCATCAATTATTTCGTATTTACCCGATCTGGATCTTACAACAATAGGTTGCATCAGCCCTGTCAGTTCAATGCTTTGAGCCAGTTCATGTAAACGGTGCTGAAGATAAATACTTTTTGATGAGTCGCCGGGCAATATCCTGCCCTGGTAGGGCGACTTAATAAGATCCTTGATATCCACACTGATAAGGTTCATCTTTTTTCTTGATTTTTGGTTTAATATTACTATATTTAACGCGTTGTGCGGTTTAATTTGCCAACGCATATTTTAAGTGATTTAATGGTTTGTCGTTCTTTGAATTCATGAATTGCAGCAAAGTAACTGCGGTAATCTTCGTCAAAATGCGAACGGATAATCC
>Ga0334900_1000162_pt1 | contig 112354 bp, 113 predicted proteins | sample GraSluR3_MG_2_FD_207231 | JGI IMG/M metagenome (GOLD analysis project Ga0334900, IMG submission 207231) | Sludge microbial communities from methane-producing bioreactor in Wageningen University, Netherlands - Granular Sludge_31_08-R3 | ecosystem: Engineered > Bioreactor > Anaerobic >... | reverse complement strand
AGCAAGAAAGAAAAGCGAAAGCGGGATATATCATATTTTGTTGCGAGGGCAAAACAGGCAGATAATTTTCGAAGATGATGAGGATAAAGAAAGGTTTATACAAACATTAAAAGACTGTAAAAACAAAAGCGGATGGAAAATATACGGATATTGCCTAATGGGAAACCATATTCATTTGTTGCTGCACGAATTTGACGAAGAAACAGGAATAATAATGCGGCGGATTGGTGCGAGTTATGTATACTGGTATAACTGGAAGTATAAACGCTGTGGACACTTGTTTCAGGACCGTTATAAAAGTGAAGCGGTTGAAACAGAAAAGTATTTTTTAACAGTCCTTCGATACATACATCAAAACCCGGTAAAGGCTGGTCACGCAAAGAAGGCCCTGGATTATAAATGGAGCAGCTATAATGAATATATGAATAATAACGGGATAACGGATACCGGCTTTGCACTGGGCATTTTCAATGAGGACAGGGAAAAGGCGATTCAGAATTTCATAGATTTTCATAATGAACAAAAAGAAGCTAATTGCCTTGAAATGGAAGAGCGCTTCAGGCTGACAGATGAAGAAGCAATGGCCATCATAAAGGAGGAGTATTGCGTATCCAGTAGTTTGCAGCTAAAGGATTTTGAAAAAAAGAAAAGAGACATATGTATAAAAGAGCTAAAAGATAAAGGTCTGTCGACAAGGCAAATGGAGCGGCTGACGGGGATAAGCAGATACATTATTCTGAAAATGTAACCGTAAGAACCGTCCCCTTGGTTATCAACCGTAAGAACCGTCCCCTTGGTTACATTTGCGGATCATATAACAACACCATGGGGGGCGCATTATATTGACAGATTATGAAAATTAGTGTATAATATTTATGCATTAAAATCGGTTCTATATTAGGTGAAGTACACTCAAGCAGTAGCTTATACAATGCGAGCTGGTACACGTTATCTTAGTGGGTGTGAGTAAGCGTTAAATAATTTTGAAAGTGAAACTTGAGCTGGAAAAATCTTTAACAATGGAGAACTGGGATCTTTATTAGTTCAGGATTAAACGGGCTGATAATAGGCTATACTGAATAATGTATGGCTTAAGGTGAGTTGAGAGGCGAAACCTAGATACTCTAACTCTCTTTCTGAATAAAGGCAGAAAGGGTTAGAGTGCCTGGGTATTTTTATGACTATAAAAAGTTATAAATTGACTTATGTAGAAAATTATGGAGGGAGTGAGGGTTGTATTTTTCGGGCATTATCTATATGAGAGTATTGGAAATTTAAAATAAAGAGGAGTGTTTTAATTAAATGTTAAAGAAAAAAGGATTGCTTATAACAATAGTATTGATGCTGATTTTGTCATTGGCTTTAGTGGGGTGTACTGAAGACCCTGCAGAAGAAAATGGTAATGATGTAAATGGTGATGATCCATCTGAAGCGGCAGAAGATGTTGATGATAGTTTGGACAGGGTATTGGAAGCAGGAGTAATCACTGTTGTTGGCAGCGGCGACTATCCTCCATTTAACTTTTATGATGATAATGATGACGTAGTAGGATTCGATGTGGACACAGGCGAAGAAATTGCAAAGCGTTTAGGGGTTGAACTCAATTATGAAACATCAGCCTGGGACGGACTGCCTGACGGGTTAAGAACGGGTCGCTATGATGCTATTTTAGGTAGTATGGCTATAAATGAAGAAAGACTTAAAATTGTCAGCTTTACTACTCCGTACTATTATTCAGGAGCACAACTAATCGTACGAGCTGATTCCGGTATTACTGATACAGACCAGATGGAAGGCAAGGAAATAGGAGTGGTAACAGGAGAAACATTTATGGAAGATGCCGAAGGCCTGGGCGCAGAGGTTGTTCTGTACGAAGGCGTTAACCAGATTCTTTTGGAACTTCTAAATGGCAGGGTGGATGGTATGATTACTGACCGTTTGGTTGCCTTAAATGGAATGAGTCAAATAGCAGATGGTGATGAATTAGTATTTGCCGGGGACTTGCTGCGGCTGGAAGAAATGGCGTTGGCAGTCAGGCAGGAGGATAATGAGTTGAGAGAGAAGCTTGATGAAATACTTGAGGAAATGCATGCTGACGGCACTCTGGCAGAGATAAGCAAAAAATGGCATGACGGAGAGGATATTACAATTAAGTAACCTGATAGGGCACGGTTCCCTCAGGAACCGTGCCTTTTTTATTTAGAAGAGGAGATGGGCGAATGTCTGAATTACCGTGGGATTTTACAGTTATACCTTTCTATTTTCCCAGGTTTTATCAAGCCGCATGGTTGACTTTGCAGATTACTGTTCTTGGGATTGGTTTAGGTCTGGTACTGGGATTAATTACTTCACTAATGAGAATATCAAAAAGTAAGATTATTCAGGGGCCTGCTCTGTTTTATATTTGGATAATCCGGGGCACCCCGCTATTATTGCAGCTTTTTATTATCTATTTTGGTCTTGCGGAATTTATTGATATCCCTAGATTAACTTCGGCTGTTATAGGGCTGGGTATTCATAACGGAGCCTATATGGCGGAGATTTTTCGCGGAACTATTCAGTCTATTGACCGCGGACAAAGAGAAGCTGCTTATAGCTTGGGAATGACAAAGACGCAGGCCATGAGAAGGATAATTTTACCTCAGGCTTTTAAAAGGTCGGTGCCTCCATTGGGGAACCAATTTATTATAGCGTTAAAGGATTCATCTTTGGCCAGTGCAATTGCAGTACGTGAGCTGTTATTAACAGCAAGACAGATTGGCTCATCTAACTTGATGATGCTGGAGATGTTCGTGGTGGTTGGAATTTATTATTTGCTAATGACTTCCGTTTTAACTGTTTTGGTAGGCAAGGTGGAGAAACGTCTAAAAGTCAGTGACTATAGGAGCTAGGGAGGTAAGCCGTTAATGATAGAAGTAAAAAAACTGAACAAATGGTATGGAAAGCTTCATGTTCTTAAGGATGTAGATATGTCTGTAAAGGAAAAGGAAGTTGTAGTTATAATTGGAGCCAGTGGCTCAGGTAAAAGTACTTTGCTAAGGTGTATTAACTTTTTGGAAAAAGCGCAGAAAGGGCAAATATTTATTGAGGGAAAAGAGGTTAAGCCTAAGGGAAAGGATTTGCATCTTATAAGGCAGGAAGTGGGTATGGTCTTTCAGCATTTTAATCTTTTCCCTCATATGACGGTTTTGCAAAATGTTATTGAGGGGCCAACTCAGGTAAAAAAAATGCCTAAGGATGATGCAGAAGAGTTAGGCTACGAGCTTTTAGAAAAAGTAGGCCTGGAGGATAAGGCTTACTCCTATCCGAGCATGATATCCGGTGGTCAAAAGCAAAGGGTTGCCATAGCAAGGGCACTGGCCATGCAACCAAAGGTATTGCTTTTTGACGAGCCTACATCTGCACTCGATCCTGAACTGGTTGGAGAGGTATTAGTGGTAATGGAGGGTTTGGCAAAAGAAGGGATGACAATGGTTGTTGTAACTCATGAGATGTGGTTTGCTGAAGAAGCAGCCGACAGGGTGATTTATATGGATGAAGGCAGGATAATTGAAGAAGGAACGCCTGAAAAAATATTTAGCCAACCAGAAAATGAACGAACGAGGGCTTTTTTGAAGCAAATACTATAAAAAGCAGAACATCCATGACCTTATTGACGTAATACCCAGGTATGAGTTATCATAGTGGTTAGTTGCATGAAAAAGGCAAACCTGACGAAAGTCAGGGACGCAAAGCTGCGAGTCTACGGTAATCTTACTACGACAGTCGGGCTGCCATAAGACATAATACATTAGTTTATGGCTGTCGTAGTTTAAGTGGCTACGACTTTTTTATGTTATTTCCGGACTATATGGAAGGGGAAAAAATCTTGCTACAGTTGGCTAGAACTCTTGTTTTTATGGAAATGCTGTTTATAAATTTGATAACCACGCACCGCTGTTCGCGGACAAGATATTCACAAAAGAGTATTACAGCAGGATTAATTTTTTATACGGCTTTGGTGATGTTGACTTCTTTTTTAATCAAGCGTAATCTTAGACTGGAGTTTCTTAACGGCAGTATAATCATCTTACTGGGATTTACTTATTTTTTTCCATTAAAGTACTTGTATGATGAATCTTCAGGTAAAATTTTGGCTATCATGTTTTTTTCCTGGATTCACACAATGGCTGTGACCTCTATATCTATACAGATTTCTATGCTGTTTGAATTGGACAATTATTTTTATCTGGCTCTTATATTACAAACCATAATCTATTTAGTCAGCACCCGGGCTGTAATACGTTTTGTAAAGAATAAGTTTATACCTATTTTGAAGAACATTCCGAAGGAAATGAACAAACACCTTATCGTACTAAGCCTGATGGAATTCACGTCTGTGACGATAGTCTATCTATTCTTTAACGAAAACGCAAATCCTTACTGGACAATAATAATAGTGGCACTGATAGCGTCAATAGCAGCGATAAACTACCATTTAATCTATGTAGTAGTTAAAAACTATAAAAGTATAAGCTTTTTAAAACTGCTTGCTTATTCGGATACTCTAACCGGTATCAAAAACAGACTGGCACTTTTTCTTGATTGCGATAAACTGATTTCCCAAAATAAGCCCTTCACTTATATATATATGGACCTGGATGATTTCAAAAAAGTAAATGATACATACGGTCACTCTGTCGGGGATGATTATCTGAAGCAGTTTACCAAAGCAGCAATAGAAACGATAGGGGATAAAGGAAGCATCTACAGAATGTCAGGCGATGAATTTGTCTGTATATATAACGAAGACAAAATAGATTTATTACTGGCAACATTTGATGAAAAAGTTATGAACCTGTTTGAAATGAGCGTACCGTTCTTAGGAGTTAGTATTGGCTATGCAAAGTTTCCTGAAGATGCCGATTCGTTGGATAAACTTGTGAATAAAGCAGATAAAATCATGTATAAAGTCAAAAAAACCAATAAACTCAAACCGATTTAGGCTATAATGAATATCTGCCACAAGGGAGATTACTGCCTTAATTTATCGGAGGCAGCAATGATATAATAATACTTAAAGATGGCTAATTCTTGTTTATGAAGGAGTGCCTGGCTTTGTTAACACAGCAGCATATTCTAAAACGTGAGCATATAATTACAGAGCTTGACAATGTTTTTGACTATCCGATGACGGTGGCAGTAGCGGCTATGGGCTATGGGAAAACCACAGCGGCAAAAGCCTTCTTAAACGAGACCGGTGCAAAATATGCGTGGGTATCTGTCGAAGGTGACGAATCTTCACCCCAGTATATATGGAATTCCCTGGCGGGACAACTGGCAAAAACCATACCGGAGCTTGGTAATCAGTTTCGTGCTTTGGGCTTTCCCGCCGATGCACCGCAGAGGGATAAGATTTTAAAGATGATAGAAGATTATACTTATTTGACCAATACAGTACTGGTAATTGACGACTATCATTTTTCTCATTCTCCTGAGTTTGACAGGTTGCTTGAAAGAATTGTCCGATCAGGTATAGATGGTTTCCATATTCTATTGCTTTCAAGGACAATTCCCGAAATGAATATTGATGAATTAATGCTTAAAGGTTATTGTTATATTATAAAGAATGGCTTGTTTGAGCTTAACAGGGATGAAATTAAGGAGTATTTTAAGCTATACGGCTGCAATCTTTCTGAAGATACGGCAAGACGGATTCATGAGATATCGGAGGGATGGATATCGGCTGTATATCTGATTATGCAAAGATATATCGAAATAGGCAGGCTGGAGCCGGGGAGAAGCATTGAAAAACTGATTGAAACGGCCGTTATATCACGGTATACAGCCAGGGAAGTAATGTTATTAAAATCACTGTGCATACTTGACAGTTTCACTCCACAGCAAGCGGTGTATGTGACAGGCGATATGGAAGCAAAAAAAATTATTCAAAAACTGAGCAGTGGGAATTCCTTTATTCGTTATGATGCACAAGGTGATACATACAGGATTCATAATATTTTCAGCAATTATTTAAGGCAACTGATTGAGGAACAGCCATCTGATGTGCAGCTTGATAAACTATATAAGCGTTCCGGTCAGTGGTGCATTCTTAATAATGATATTATTTCAGGGCTTAAGTATCTGTTGAAAGCAAAGGAATATGACCTTATACTGACCCAATTTGAGAAGAGCAGTATAAACTTAGTTATAGACAACAATCCCGGATTTATATTGGAATTGTTTGAGAATATTCCTGTTGAGATAAAATACCGTCATCCCATTGCCTATCTTGCCTATACAGGTTTCTACGTTACCAATGTTGACAAGGAAGCCGGTGCGCGCCTTTTGTCAAGAATCGAGCGGTATTACCAGAATGATGATGGTATATCCCCTGAGATGAAAAAACGCATTTCAGGAGAGATAGAGCTAATAAAGGCCTACATTGGTTTTAATGATGCTGCCCTGATGCGGGAAAAGCTTGCCAAGGCCCACCGGATGCTGGAGGGACGTTCCTTTATCGCCAATAAGGATAAGATTATTACCTTTGGCTCTCCCCATTCATTATACCTTTATTACCGTGAAAAGGGTAAATTGATGTGGACCAGGGATTGCGTCGAGGAGATGTTTCCTTTTTACATGGAGATGGCAGATGGTTGTGGCAAAGGGTTTGATTGTCTGCTAAATGCTGAATACTACCTGGAAACCGGAAATGTCGCCAAGGCTGAACTTTACGCCTACAAAGCCATGTACAAAGCTAAAAGCATGGAACAGGTATCTGTCATTATATGTGCACAGTTGACACTTGCAAGGGTTTGTACTGCAAGGGGCAAGTTTAATGAAGCACTTGAAATCATGGATGATTTAAGCGAAGAGGTGGATGCGTGCAACAGCCCTATTCTTAGCAGTGCATTTGATTTATGTACCGGTTATATGGGCGGGATAACCGGAAATGATACTTATTTTGCCAAATGGCTCAGGTCCGGGGATGTGGAGCAGAGTGAGGTTTTATATCAAGGTATGGGTTTTAATCATATTATCCATGGGAAATACCTTCTGCTAGAAAAAGAATATGTAAAACTAGAGGTTCTCTGTGAAGAAATGAGGCAGATTTTTTCTTCGTTCAACAACTTGTTAGGACATCTTCATATCCAAATATTGGATGCAGCTGCCAAATATAAGCTTTATGGCATGGAGAGTGCAAAATCCGCGATATTTCCTGCCCTTGGCATAGGCAAGACAGATGACATTGTACTTCCCTTTGCGGAATATGGAAAGTATATTCTGGAAGTATTGAAAGAGCTGCAAAAGGATGACGGCAAAGACGAATATCTCAACAGGCTTGTGGCCTGTGCATCTCAGTATTGTGACAACCTGAAAAATATGGAAGATATGCAATCGACAGCGTCTATGCTGACAAATCGTGAAAAGGAAATACTTGAACTAGTCGTAGAGGGCAAAACCAATAGGGAAATAGCATCAGGGCTTTTCATAGCCGAGGTTACTGTCAGAAAAAATATTACCTCTATCTACAGGAAACTGGATGTAACCGGGCGGGCATCTGCCGTTAAAAAAGCCATTGAACAGAAAATTATCTGAAATTCAACAAAAAAGTATCGCATGAGATAATATATTGTTTTTATAAACTCTGCTATGATTTTTATAGTGGGTTTTTTATTTGCATTAAGGGGGAACAGATGTGTCCAGGATTATAAGTATCATTCCTAATGACGACCATACACTGACTATAGAACTCGATAATTCCCATAAAATTGTCTACGATATGAAGTCCAGGCTGGAGTCGGCCAGGTTCTGTGAACTTGCTGATATTAAAAAGTTCAAATCTGTAAAGATTGAAAACGGGAATACCCTTGTATGGAATTACCTATGCCAGATTACAATTGATGAAATTATCAACATTGTTGAGAGATAGTGTTTTAATGCCAGGTCTGTTTTTAGGTGCGATCAATCTTTTGAAGGGTGATGAATGATGAAAAAAAAGCTATTATGTATTTTGGGATTTTTATTATTCTTTGTTCTTATTAAACCTGTTTTTGCTTCCGGATCAGGTATCATAACCTTTAAATATGATGATTTTGCAAATCCCGGTTTAATTAAACTGGATGGTACGGATGGTTATGCCAGAATAATACACGATTCTTCTACAGGGAAAGATGTGATTAGGCTGACTCCTGCAGATAGTATTACAGCTGTCAGAGGTACTGCGTATTATAAAAATTATGTTTCTCTTGCAAACGATCGCTCTTTCAGTACTTATTTTACTTTTAAAATAATTCCGATTGGCGAGGGTGCAGATGGTATTGTCTTTATATTAAATAACGATACCAACGAATTAGGTGGCGGTGGTGGCGGCATGGGGTATGCCAATATGGATAATAGCATAGGTATTGAATTTGATACCTACGATAATAGCTACAATTGGGGGGGAGGTACGCCTTCCAATACGTATGGGGATGACGGACTTGGTAATGGGCGGTATGGATTTAGTCATATGGCTGTCAATGTTAATGGTGATATCGATAAGCCGGTTGCTACTGCTTCTAATACGCAAATAGCCGATTATACCGGCGAACCATGTAATTTCAAGAATGGACAATTACATCATGTGTGGATTGATTACGATGGCCCAAATTCTACTATAGAAGTGCGAATAAGCAAGGATATAAACAGGCCTGATGAGGCTCTTATTACTTATGATGATCTTGACCTTAATAATATTTTGAAGCAAGACGAAGTTTATGTGGGATTTTCTGCATCAACCGGCGGAAGCAAGGAATCCCATGATATTTACCAGTGGTATTTTAATAATGATTTTACCCCTATAGACACAGCAGATAAAACTTATGTCTCTGCGCCATCAGTTAGTCTAACTGCTACTCCCGTTACTGATATAGAAACCACTCTTACTGCTGTATTGACAAACGCTGACGGTTCTTTGTCGCCCAATGAACAAGTGGCGTTTAGCACAAATTTAGGAACGCTTAGTGATACATCAGCTACTACTAATGAAGATGGCGAAGCAAGTGTTACCTTGATAAATGATACTAATGGCGGGGCTTATGTCAAAGCAGCAGCAGCATACGGGGCTTATGATGAAGTTATAATGCCGCCCAATGTGCCGACACTTGAAGTCAGTACCACCACTTCCATTACCCTTTCCCCGATAGTTGATGCCGAATATAAAATGGATGATGGAGAGTGGCAGGACAGTAATCACTTTTCTGATCTTTCTATGAATACCGAGTACACATTTTATGCCAGAATGAAGGAAACCCCAACAAGTGCAGCGTCAATCGAAACCACCGGTGTAACTTTTGCGACATTGCCATATACAGTTACCTATAAAGGAAATGGTAATACAGGTGGCACAGCACCCAATGATTCCAGTCAATATGAATATGGAGCAACTGTAACTGTATTAGGACAGGGTGATCTGGAAAGGGCTGGTTATACATTTTCTGGTTGGGCTACCAATGCTGACGGAACCGGAACCACATATAAAGAAGATGATACTTTTTCTATGGGATCAGGAAATATTAACCTCTGGGCTAAATGGATAATCAATGGGTACACTGTAACCTTCCTGGATCATGATGGAACACAATTAAAAACAGAAACAGTAGCACATGGAAACAGTGCAACGGCACCGGATGCTCCGACAAGAGAAGGTTATACCTTTACAGGCTGGGACAAAGCGTATGATAACGTAATATCTGATTTGGAGGTAACAGTCCAATACAATATTAATGAATACAAAGTAAGTTTCGCAAGTACTGGTGGAAGTGCAGTTGATTTCATCAAAGCGGATTATGGAACAACTATAACGGAACCAACAGTGCCATCAAAAGAAGGTTATACCTTTGGAGGTTGGTATAAGGAAGCGGGATTAATAAACCGGTGGAATTTTGAGAGCGATACAATTCCCGCAGAGGATATATCTCTATATGCGAAATGGGATACAGTTGACTATAGTATTACCTACAATCTTGATGGTGGGGCAAATAACGGAATCAATCCGTCAAGCTATACAATAGAAACTGATACAATAACCCTGTGTACACCGACCAGGACCGGATACACATTTCTAGGGTGGTATGATGCACAGACAGATGGCAATAAGATATCAGATATAGTGAAAGGCAGCACCGGCGACAAGACTTTGTGGGCACGATGGATATCCAATGAAAGCCTCTGGATATCTGTTAACCCTGACATAGTTGCCGGCAGCATTAACTTTAGCCAGGAATTTGAACTAGCCCTCAATAATGATACAGTGGCAGGAACAGTTTATGCATCTGACATAACCCTTGGGGGTGTATTTGCAGGACTGGATATATCAGCGGTTGATAATACAAGCACAACAGTTACTGCAGAGGTTTATGGTAACCTGAATAGCGAAGGGACAGGTACAATCACATTAAACGGCAGCAGGCTTAAAATAAGTACGAACGCATTAGCATCAGAAGTAACAGTTGGCCTTAATAAGGTAACCTATGACAGTAACGAAAGTACAGGGGGAAGCGTACCAACCGACAATAATAAATATGCACAAGAAGCAAGTGTTACAGTGCTTGGTAACATAGGCGGTTTAGAAAAAAGAGGATATAGTTTTGATGGATGGAATACAAAAAGTGATGGAAGTGGATATTCCTATAAAGCTGATGATGTATTTAGTATGGGCGCAAACAATGTAAACTTGTACGCAATATGGAAACCGGCTATAGTAACGCGTCATAGGCCGTCAAGCAGAGGAAGTAGTAATACGCCTTCGGCAGAAATACTCATCAATGGAAAAACAGAGGCTGCGGCTACTTCCAGTACAAAAACAGTTGATGATAAAACTGTTACGACTGTAGCATTAGACGACAGGATAGTAGAAGAAAAGCTTCAAAATGAAGGCAATAACGCTATGGTGACCATACCTGTCAAAAATACTTCAGATATAGTGATTGGACAGCTAAATGCGCAGACCGTTAAAAATATGGAGGAGAAGGAGGGCGCACTGGAAATAAAAACCTGGAACGTGACTTATACGATTCCGGCATCGCAGATAAATATTGATAAGGTTTCAGAACAGATTGGCAGAGAGGTTGCATTAGATGACATTTTAGTCAATATAGAAATATCCGTTCCGCCCGACGAAACAGTAGAAATTATTGAGGATACGTCAAACGCCGGCGGCTTTATGCTTGTGGCGGAGCCGGTGGGGTTTGAAATCAACTGTAGGTATGGAGACAGGGCTGTGGAGGTGTCGAGATTTAACAGCTATGTGGAGCGCACCATTGCCATCCCTGAAGGGGCTGATACTTCAAAGATTACCACCGCCGTAGTGTTGAATCCTGACGGAAGCTTTTCCCATGTTCCGACAGCTATTGTTGAAATCGAAGGTAAATACTATGCAAAAATCAACAGCTTGACTAACAGCATCTACTCTGTCATCTATAATCCCAAGATATTCAAGGATGTTGAAAATCACTGGGCAAAAGATGCAGTGAACGATATGGGCTCAAGATTGGTTATCAGTGGAGTTGGTAAAGACAGGTTTGAGCCGGACAGGAATATCACAAGAGCAGAGTTTACAGTAGTTGTAGTCAGGGCACTTGGTCTTATGCAGTATGAAACCGGAGAGGATGTCTTCAACGATGTTCCGAATAATGCATGGTATCACGATGCAGTTTCAGCAGCCTATGAATATGGCATAATAACCGGTTACGGAGACGGAAGGTTCGACCCTAACGACAAGATAACCCGCGAACAGGCTTTTACCATGATATCAAGAGCAATGAACATTACCAGACAAAAAGTTGAATTTCCATCCGGCGAGGTCGAAAAGCTTCTTGCAGGCTTCAGGGATTCTGACAAATCGGCAGCTTATGCGAAAAACAGTATTGCTTCATGCATTAAATCCGGAATTGTTTCCGGCAGGAATGGCAATCTGATAGCCCCAACAGATAACATCACCAGGGCGGAAACTGCGGTGATGGTCAGAAGGCTGCTGCAGAAATCGAATTTGATATAACCGCGTCTTAAAAAGAGAATAGATAGCGTTTAAATAAAAGGTGTGTGAGTGTTTTAAACATACAGCATAGCATATTTTAAGTAAGAAGAAACAAAAATTTATAGAAAAAAGCAAACACGATGAAGGTAATGAGCACAAAGCTGCAACTGAAATTGGACAAAAGAATAGTAATATGGGCATATAAATAACCGGCCAGGATGGTCTTTGCACATCCCGGCCGGTTATTTGTTTTTGTACCGATATTCTTTTTTTATGTTTATAACAGGTATATAACGGATATAAGTTCTTATGTGAAGAATAATTTCCCAAAATAATGATAATATTTAAAACTGCATTCAAACGATATCTGTAAGGGGGCATACCATGAAAATATCAACAAAGTTTGGCGGCATCATGCTGAGTATTGTATTGCTAACCGGATTTCTTATGATTTTTACAATTAATTCCTTAAGTAGTATAAGCGGTATTATAAGTGAGCACCGGGACAGAAATACGCCTTTAATGATTACCTCGTTATCTTTACAAAAAGATATAATTCAGATACAGCAGTGGCTCACGGATATATCGGCCACCCGGGGAATGCCGGGCTTTGACGACGGGTTTGATATGGCATCGGATTACTATAATAGTGCAAAAGACAAAATTAAAGTATTAAGGGAACTGGGAGTTGAAACTGAACTTGCAGATACTATTTCTAATGATTTGGATGAATTCTACCAGACAGGTATAGAAATGGCGAATACATATATCGATGAGGGAACCGATGCCGGCAACATATTTATGGATATATTCGATCCCTATGCCGCAAGGATTGAAGATAGTGTCGGTGTTCTTTTGAATGAGGCGGATGAAGCTTTTAACAATGGAAACAGCATGATAGTTTTGAGTATTAATGATTTATATCAAAAATCTATAATCCTTTTCGGTATTGTTATTTTAATAAGTATCCTCTCTTTCTTTATTATTCAAAACCTTGTAATAAAACGTTTAAAAACGATGACCGGAATCTTTAAGGATATTTCAGAAGGAGAAGGGGATTTAACCAAACGGGTTGACGTTAAATCAAAGGATGAAATCGGAAGCATGGCAGTTTATTTTAATAATTTCTCAGACACTATTCATAGAATTGTTTCTACGGTCAAAGAAGTTTCCGAAAAAGTAAGCAGGGCTTCAGAAGAGTTAACGGATAACTCTCATCACTCGGCTGCGGCTGCAGAAGAAGTGGCGCAGACCATAGACGAAATTGCCAAGGGTGCAACAAGTCAGGCAGAAAATACTGTTGGAGGTTCCGAAGAATTGATGCATCTTGGAGAACTTATCGAAGAAAACAAAAGACACATCGAAGTATTTATGCAATTATCAAGCAGGATAAATGGACTGGTAAGCCAGGGGCTCAATATAATTGATAAACTGACATTGACGACTGAAGAAAGCAGCAGCGCGGCAAACAGTGTCTATCAGAGCATAATGAAGACCAATAAGAGTTCTGAGAAAATAAGCGAAGCAAGCAGCCTTATCACATCTATTGCAGAGCAGACAAATCTGCTTGCATTAAATGCGGCTATTGAAGCAGCCCGGGCAGGGGAACACGGGAAGGGTTTTGCTGTGGTGGCGGAAGAAATAAGGAAGCTTGCCGAAGAGTCGACGGATTCCACAAAGGTTATTGATGATATGATAAAGAACTTGCGTCAGGACGCAGCCCAGGCGGTGGAAATCATGAAAAGGGTGGAAAAGATTCTTAAGGAGCAGTTTGAGAGTGTTAGTACCACCGAAAGCAAATACAGGGAGATTGCTGAGGAAATGGACAAGTCAAAAGAAACCGTGCAAACAATAAACCAGACCGGCATACAAATGGAACAAAAGAAGAATGGAGTGCTGGATACCATTCAAATGCTTTCATCAATAGCGGAAGAAAACGCAGCAGCAACCGAGCAGGTTTCCGCATCTATACAGGAACAAACAGCTTCCATTGAAAAAATCGCAAACGCAAGTGAAAGTCTGTCCGAGTTGTTCCGGGAGCTTCACTCGACAATCGAAAGATTTAAAGTATAATGATACGCAGAAACTGAGGCGGAAGGCTGGGCAGGCAATTTTTATAAGAACAGATTTGACAAAGATTAAAAGGCATTCCAACCGAATATATGGTTTGAAAATGGCGTCCCAAACGGGAGGCTCTTTCATGTCTGTTTTCCCATAGCTATAAAGGATCACGTCTTGATGTTTTACAAGTAGTATGATATATATACTTTAAATCGCTTATGAATTTTGAACCTCAAATTGACATTGAGGAGGCGTTGTAATGGGAAAAGACTATTTGGAACGTATAGAATACCTGAAAAGGCGGGTAGTAAACACCAGACCCGAAATAGACCTTGAGAATGCCAGGATCCTGACAAAAAGCTTTATAGAAACCGCAGGAGAGCCTCTGGCTGTTCGTAAGGCAAAGGCATTTCGCAGGCAGTGCGAGGAAAAGACGGTTAAAATATGGGAAGAAGAGCTTATAGTCGGCTGTTCGGGAAGTAAGATGCGGGCAGGGATTTTGTGCGCCGATACATGCTGGTCGATACTTGACGATGAACTTGATACAATCAGCACCAGGAAATATGATCCGTTTTATTTAACCGACCAGGACAGAAAAACATTTCAAGAAGAAATTAAACCCTTCTGGAAAGGACGTTCCAATTATGAAGCTTGGCAAAAACAGATTCCTGAGGATACGAAGGTTCTAAGGGATAACGGTGTGGTTTATATAAACCGCAAGGCGGTACGCGGCTGGGGCGAAACAACCGCCGGCTATAGTCAAATCATTGAAGAAGGCGTTGTGGGTATCCGCAAAAACATTGAAAAGCGGAAAGCCGGGCTGGACCTTACAGTGCCGGGGGATTATGAAAGGGACTGTTATTTGGAGGCTATGCTTATTTCGGCAGAGGGGATTGAAATTTTAGCGAAGCGGTATGCAAAAGAAGCCGAAAGGCTGGCTGTTCTTGAAGAAGACCCGGTCAGAAAAGCTGAGCTGGAGATAATCGCGAGAACATGCTATCACGTGCCCAAGTATCCTGCGAGAACTTTCAGGGAAGCGCTTCAGTCTCTATATCTATATCAAATATGTATTTTTATGGAGCAAAACGCCGCCAGCTACAACCCCGGAAGAATGGACCAATACCTGTATCCATATTACAAAGCCGATTTGGATGAAGGAAGGATTACCCGGGATAAGGCCCAGGAGCTGCTTGACTGTCTGTGGGTCAAGTTCAGCGAGCCGTGCCTGTTCCAGGATGCACAAACTGCGGAGTTTGCCGCCGGATATCCCATGTTCCAGAACGTATGCGTGGGCGGGGTGGATTCTACCGGCAGAGATGCCGTGAACGATTTGTCATATATGATTTTGCAGGCGACGATGGATGTAAGGCTATACCAGCCGTCCCTGTCGGTCAGGTACAGTCTTTCAAAAAATCCGAACAAGTTTTTGAGAAAGGTGATAGAGCTTATAAGGTTAGGCACAGGATTTCCGGCGTTCCATAACGACGATATCGGAATCCGCATGGTTATGAATAAAGGAATCCCGTTAAAAGAAGCCTACGATTGGAATCCCTGCGGCTGCGTTGAAACCAATCTGGAGGGGCGGCTGCGCCACTATACCGCTTTGGCGGATATTAATCTGGGAAGTATCATTGAATTTGTAATGCTAAACGGCCGCAACAAAAAGAGCGGATTATATATTTCTGAACAAACCGGCAATCCTGTCACGTTTAAAACCTATAAAGAGTTTGAAGACGCAGTCAAAAAACAGCTTTCCTATGCCGTACGTGCAGTTGTTAAAGGAAGCCACGTTATAGATGAGGTATGTATGGATAGGCCCGTTCCGGCACTGTCTCTTACATTCAGGGAATGTGTGGAAAAGGCAAAGGATTATGCGCACGGCGGTGCCAAATATAACACCGGCAACGGCATAATACTGATTGGAGTAGCCGATTTAATCAACAGCTTAGCCGCCGTAAAAAGTATGGTATACGATACCAAACAGGTAACTATGGAACAGCTTGTTACGGCATTAGAATCTGACTTTGAAGGATATGAACGAATCCATAAATTGTGCAAGGACGCACCGAAATACGGAAATGATGACGACACGGCAGATGATATAGCCGGTGAAATCTTTACCTTTATTGCAGACGAGATTGAAAAATATCACAGTAAATTTGGCCGTATGACACCGGGTATTCTGCCGGTTTCGGGGAATACGCCCTTTGGCCTGGAAGTAGGTGCACTGCCTTCGGGACGCCGCGCATGGAAACCCCTGGCGGATGGGGTAAGTCCCAATGGCGGTACTGATTTCAACGGGCCCGGAGCAGTTCTTAAATCCGTTGCCCACATTCCCCATGACCGTTTTGTACAGGGAACATTACTGAATATGAAAATAGAGCCGGCGCTGTTGGCAAGCGAAAACGGTATTATTCAGATGATGGCACTTTTAAAGAGCATGTGCAGCCTGGGTATCTTTCATGTCCAGTTCAACGTAATTGACCGCGATGTATTGATTGAGGCGCAAAAGCATCCGGAAAAGTACAAGGGGCTTTTAATCCGGGTTGCGGGATACACCGCATATTTTGTAGAGCTCGGGAAGGACGTTCAGGACGAGATTATCGGCAGGACTGTCCAATCGGGAATTTCGGCGGGATAGAAAAACATTACAGCTGTCCGAAAACAATAATAAAAGTAAGGAGAAAAGAATGGACATATCAGGCAGAGTATTGCGGATAGAAAAAACTTCAATATATGACGGGCAGGGGCTTCGGACGGTTGTATTCCTGAAGGGGTGTCCGTTAAGGTGTAAATGGTGCTCGACGCCGGAGGCACAAAACTTCGAAGCCGAATTCGGATATGGAACAGATATGACTGTATCAGAGGTGGTTGAGGAGATTTCCAAGGATGAAATATTCTTTTTCCATTCCGGCGGCGGCGTGACCATAAGCGGCGGTGAAGTATTGGTCCAGGAGGATTTTGCAGCAGAAATACTGAAAGAATGTTTAAAAAGAGGAATTCATACTGCGATTGAATCCAGTTTCTACTCAGACTATGGACGAATTGAAAAACTAATGCCGTACCTGAAAGCTGTCTATGTGGATATAAAGCATATGGACGATAAAGCCCACAGGGCATGGACCGGCGTTTCCAATACAAAAATCCTGGAAAACATACACCGGCTGGACCGATCGTGTTATCCTGCAGAAGTCCATGTGCGCATACCTGTTATTCCGGGGATTAATAATGGCGAGGAAAACCTGTTGGCGGTTACAGGATTTTGTCAGGGCCTTAAAAAATTACGTGATATTGAACTGCTGCCCTATCACAGGCTCGGAATCAATACTTACAAGAAAATGGGTAAAGAATATGAACTGATGGATGTGAAGCCCCCTTCAAAGGAAACCCTGCATAAGTGTGCAGAATTTATGGCAAATCACGCAAAGGGTTTAGAAATCATAGCAGGCGAAAAAGTCTTTGCGTCTAGGGATTGATTTTGACCATTAAAAAGGCCGTAGTATTCCAGCGGATTAAAAACTTAAAAAGAAGGGTTGACTCTCCGGTTAGGGGAGAGAGTAGACTTGATGTATCCGGAGAAAGTGAGGCAAGTAATATGTATCGCATTGGCCTGTTTTCAAAGATTTCAAAGACTACCGTTTTACAAAACCACACCCTAAATAGTGTGGTTTTTTGTTATATGGCGGTGCATGTAATTGATATTGATTGTTATACCGGGGCCCTGTGCCCGGTACTTAACCATAAGAATTTTATTGTCACCGGCTGTCTTTTTGACTTAGTCTATTGACATGCGGCATAGAAAGTTATATATTTATAACATAAAGTTATAAATATATAACGGGAGATGGTTAAATTGAAGAACAAAATTAGTTTGTTGGGGTTGTTTGGTTTTCTGGGGTTATTGGGGCTTACAACCCAAAATCCTGGCTTTTACGGGTTTTTTGGTTTTTTTGGTTTTTTCGGGTTTGCGAAGGTTTTGCCGGATGAAATGTTCAGGCTTAATGTCAACAAAGCGTCCAGAAACGCTTTTTTTACAGGATTAGTATTGTACCCGGCAGTTGTGGTTATAGGAGCATTTACTTCCATTTCTGCAGCTTACGCTTTTGGGTTCGCAATAAACTTTGCCGTTCAAATTCTAGTGTTCAGCATATCTTTATCAATATATGAAAGATAGGTGACAGGTTGATGAAAATGATAACAAAAATAAAGGAGTACAGAGCCAAAAACAACATGACGCAGGAGAATTTGGCGGCTATTGCCGGGGTCAGACGGGAAACCATAGTACACCTGGAAAACGGAAGGTATAATCCTTCCCTTAAGCTTGCTTTTGATATAGCAAAGGCGCTTAATACAACGATTGAAGAACTATTTAGTTTTGTAGAAGAATAAGTAATAACTAAACGTTTTATATTGCACTGATTGTTGACTGCTGCTTCAGTTTTGTTATTGGGAGCATCACTGGTTGTTATTCTAGTTACGATAAAATTTGCAGGAGACAAAAGACTTGAAGAAAAATCCTGGAAAGAAAACAAACCCGAAAAAATTGAAAATCCGGGTAGCTTTAAGGATCTGAGAATACTACCATTAATTGATTATTACACAGATAATGATGACTTGGAAGGTGAGCCGGGGGTAGCCTATTTAATCAGTGCGGATAATAAAAGGATTCTTTTTGATGTGGGGTATAATCCAGCAAATGAACACCCGTCACCGCTCTTGGGGAATATGGGTAAGCTGGGCATAGAAACGACCGACATTGACGGTATTGTAATATCTCACAAACATGTTGATCATGTGGGCGGAATTAAGGCGGTAAGAAATAATACTTTTTTGATATCCGGGGAGGATATTGACCTGAATGGCGTGAAAGCCTTTGTGCCGGGGAAAATGTCTCATTTAACTGCGGAAATAGAGGTTACGGAAAAGCCAAAGAAAATAGCCATGGGTATTGCAACCATTGGAACTATAAACAGAGCTCTCTGGCTGATGGGGCTTACGACAGAGCAGGCACTGGCAGTAAATGTAGAAGGCAAAGGGCTTGTACTGATTGTAGGATGCGGTCATCAGAGAATAGAAAGAATTATCAAGAGAACGCAGGAGATACTTGACATACCGATTTACGGGGTGATAGGGGGGCTCCACTATCCAGTCCAGGCTTCAAGGATGAAGTTTGATATGCAAAGAATGCTGGGTACCGGCAAACTGCCCTGGCAGAGGATAAAAAGAGACGAAGTGCAAGTAAGCATCGATGAATTAAAAAAGCTTGACCTAAAGCTTGTAGGATTATCGGCCCACGACAGTTGTGATTGGTCTCTGACAAAGTTCAGGGATGAATTTAAGGATAAGTATACGGATATTGTTGTAGGTAAGGAGATAGATATTTATTAATATGTCGGGTAAAATAGTATAAAAGTAAAATATATTTGACATAGTATCAAGTATATGATACTATGTGTCTGAACCAAATGATAAAGACGGGGTGATATATTGAGTAAAAATCTAAAGCTTAAATCGGCCCGGGCAGCCAAGGATATGTCACAAAAGGATGTTGCCAATGCCGTGGGAGTGACAAGACAAACCATAAATGCGATAGAAAATGGAGATTATAACCCGTCCATTAACTTATGTATCGCCATTTGCAAAGCACTGGACAAAACGCTGAATGATATTTTCTGGGAGGATGATGTCAATGAATAAAAAGGGCTTGGATGAAATGCAGCTTCAAAGGAAGTACAAAATTGGGAACCAGGGTTTCGTGATGCTTTTATATCTTTTATTGCTCGATACGGGGCTTTACGGTTTTGGATTTAGATGGATCAGTTATCCCGCCAATGTCATGATTATTCTGACCCTTTGCTCGGGTATATATGTTGTTCGTTTGATATCTGGCAATGCTTTCGTGGGACCCTTTGCCAAAAATGAAAAGCCGGTATTAAAAGCTGTTCTTACAGCTTTATGTTCGGTTTCTGTTGCGGCGGTTATCATAGTCTTGTTAAAAAACGCAGGTTTCAGTAACGCTGGTCAGATTGATGACATGAGTGCGCCGATACTATTTATTACCGCAGCCACAGGGTTAATCATTGCGGCTGTGACAGGTGTCATAAAAAGAAAACAGAATAGAGACGATGGGAAATAATCCGATAATTGAAATGATGGGATCCTCATGGTACACCGAGGCATATGAAGTAGTGTCAGGCCAGTTTGTTCAGGGCTGGCATCTTGGGGGGAATGGTTTCTTGCCCTTAACGGATTGGCGTGCATAATTGGTTTATAATCTGCGAATAAACTCAATAAGGTCTGATAAAGAAAGTATTTGAAAGGCTTCTTTTTTTGCTGCCGTAGATACCGGGACAATTATGTGCAGAATGATAATAGATGAATAGTATGCGTAATATTGTTTTGTAACCTCAAATATATTATGATTGTTTTAGATATGGTATTTTAAAGAATTGTAAATTATTAATAAAACGAGAGGGAGGCCGATAAATGTACAGTTTTAAGGACGATTACAGCGAAGGGGCACATCCGAGAATACTGAATGCTTTGACCCAATCAAACTTTGAGCAGGCCAAAGGCTATGGAGAAGACAGCTATACGCAAAAAGCGGTTGAAATGTTAAAGCAAAGGATAGGGTGTGATAACATAGATATTCACCTGATCCCGGGGGGTACTCAAACAAACCTTACTGCTATTTCAGCCTTTTTAAGACCCCACCAAGCCGCAATTGCTGCCAATACCGGCCATATACTGGTGCATGAGACAGGGGCGGTTGAAGCCACAGGGCACAAAATTATTTCGATGAAATCAGACGACGGAAAACTAACCCCTTCGCACATCAAAGCTGCACTCGATGCACATACCGACGAGCATATGGTAAAGCCAAAGCTGGTTTATATATCCAACTCGACAGAAATCGGGTCAATATATAAAAAAGCCGAATTGGAGCAGTTAAGCAGGTTCTGCAGGGAGAACAATCTGTTTTTATACATGGACGGCGCCAGGCTGGGCTCGGCTTTGAGCTGTGAAGAGAATGACCTGGAGCTTTCCGATATTAGTACACTAGTTGATGCTTTTTATATAGGGGGAACCAAGAATGGAGCACTCATTGGGGAAGCGCTGGTAATTTGCTGTGATTTACTCAAAGAGGATTTCCGTTTTCATATGAAACAGAAAGGCGCGCTTCTTGCCAAAGGAAGACTGCTGGGGATACAGTTTCTGGAGCTTTTCAGGGATAACCTGTATTTTGAACTGGCAAAGCACGCAAATAAAATGGCAGGTTTAATAAGAGATGAAATAGAAAAAGCAGGTTTCGGGTTTGTGACAGACTCACCGTCAAATCAGATTTTTCCAATTTTACCCGACCGTGTAGTCGCCGAGCTCCAGGAAAACTATGCTTTTTATGTCTGGGCGAAGATGGATGCGGACAGCTCTGCAATCCGCCTGGTAACCTCATGGGCGACAAAAGAGGAAGCGGTGTCTGCTTTTATAAGGGACATGAAGAAAGCACTGGAAAAGTATAGATAGAAAAGGCATATTGCATATAAGGATATCCTGCAGTCGCCGTTTTATGCAAAAACAATTATAATTTTTACCGGTTGTGGGGAAGGAAGGAGTTAATTATGAAAAGAAGGCGGGTAGTATTGTTAACTATCTTGATAATTGTTATAGGATTTGTCATTGCTGCGGCGGGAATTATGACATTTGCGAAAAAAGGGCTGGAACAACTTGCGCATACAACCATTTCAGACGTAGACCTTGCCGGGATGGAGGATGGTGTTTATACCGGCAGTTATAAAGCGTTTCCGGTTGCCGCCGAAGTCACGGTCAATGTAAACAACCACAAAATAACCGGAATTGAGCTGGTAAAACATAATAACGGCCAGGGAGCCCCGGCAGAGGTGATACCCGAAAGAGTTGTAAAAGCTCAAACCCTGGATGTCGATATGGTTTCCGGTGCCACTTACAGCAGCAGGGTAATCCTGAAGGCCATAGAAAACGCGCTGGAAAGCGCCGGCAAATAAGAATTTGTTTAAGGAGGCTGTCATGAAGATAGGTATGATAGTTCATTCCCATACCGGCAATACCTACTCGGTTGCCCGGAAGCTCGAGGAGAAGCTGTTAATGGCCGGACATTCGGTGAGGATAGAGCAGATAGCTCCTGTCGGTGGTGAGAAGACCAATGAAAGGGATACAACAAAAATTCAATTGATAACACATCCGGATTTATGTAGATACGATGCGCTGATATTTTGTGGCCCGGTCCGCGGAGCTTCTATTTCCCCTGTGTTAGCCGCCTGCCTGGCACAGGTTACATCATTAAAGAATAAAAAGGTAGCCTGTTTGGTCACCGAAGCCTTTCCCTACCCGTGGATGGGCGGAAACCGTGCAGTCGCACAGATGAAAAATATCTGCCAGTCCAAAGGCGGGGAAGTCTGTGGTACAGGAATAGTGAACTGGATGGGTAAGGGACGCGAAAAAAGGATCGCCAATGTGATTGAAGATTTAAGCGGATTGTTTTAGATTGTGGCAGCTTGGGGCAGTTCTAACTAATAAAAAGTGGCATGTGCCACTTTTTATTGAGGGGAGTACATTCCCTTGCTTTCCATGTATTTAAAGACCGCTTCCCCGTGTTTTTGCTCCTCCTTTTGTATATGATTTAACACATCCCGGACCTGTGTATCCCTGAATTCAAATATTGCTGTGTCGTAGGTTCCCGAAACATATTTTTCCGTCATCAGTATATCGGTGCACAGGTCCTTATCGGAAGTCTGAAGGTTTACAGCGGTATTTTGCGGTTGTTGGGACTGCTGCTGTTGCTGATTTCCGCTGCCTCCGCCCTGTTGGCTGTTCAGAGCCGGGACCTGGCCGCTAAGAAGCTGATTGATTGAGTTCAGGTGCTCCTGTTCAATTTTGGCATGGTTATTGAACATATCCCTTAACTGTTGGTCGGATGCCTGATTGGCATAATTTGAATACTTTTGGATACAAATCTCCTCATGGCTTTTTTGGTCCTCAAGCAGGGTTCTTTCTTTTGAAGTTAAATTTATATTCATAATTAACACCTCCATGATTAGTATTTTCTAAAGCAAAAAATATATCCGAACACAAAAATAATGGTTAAATATGTTATAATATTGTACACATAAATAGCCAGGAAGGGTTGTGCATCATGCATGGAGCACGAAATAAAAACTGCAAGGCCTGATGAGTTTGTAAACATTACAGGTATTGTAAGGCTGGAAGTTGAAAAAAGCGGAATCAGAGACGGGATTGCGGTTGTTTTCATTCCTCACACAACAGCCGGTGTGACTATTAATGAAAACGCGGATCCCGATGTAGTGTATGATATATTATCGGGGCTTGGAAAGGTTTTCCCGGAAAACGGGGGGTACAGGCATACTGAAGGCAATTCCCATGCACATATTAAGGCTTCGTTGATGGGTTCATCCTGTACAGTACCCATTGAGAACGGGATACTAATGCTTGGAACATGGCAGGGTATATATTTTTGTGAGTTTGACGGGCCGAGAATTAGGAAAATCCAAATAAGGATTATGGGAGACTGCTAAATGAGCGGCCAGGGACAGCCTTTAAGTATTGCACCCTATGTTCTGTTGCTTACCTGTTCCCGGCAAAAATATACTGCAAGCGGGAATAAAAAGGAGAGATAAAATGTCACCACAAAGGCTTGATACAATAATTAAAGACTATGAGAAACTGGTAAAGGGTATTAATCAAGAGGCTATTAATAATGAGGACCGTGCCTATGGCGGAATAATCCGTGCAGGGAAGGGTAAACTTGTAGAAAGTATCACACAGGCTTTGGTGGAGATAGCATGGATTACGGTGCTTAAACAGGACCCTAATCGCCTGCGTACGGATAAGAACAAGATGAAAATAGGCATTAAAGAAGGTTATGAAAATAAAATAAAAAATAATGCGGTAAGGGAATACATTAACTTAAACAGAGATAAGCTGTTTTATAGATTTGGTACAGATGTTCATGTCTATATTGATGACAAACTGGTATTGCCCATTGAATGTAAAGCGTATACCGAAAACGCCATGCTAAAAAGAATATTGTTTGATGCTGTGCTGATGAAAGAAGCCAAGGGAATTAACAAGTATTTTTTGCTCCAGCTTGAAAGCCAGCTTGGAGGAGACTATAGTAAACATAATGGTATTACTTATGGGAGCGCGTCAACCCATGTGCTTATGTCACATGTTAATGTGGATTTGGAAATAATAACCTTGCTTGAAGGGGAGCGAAAAGTTGACAGACCGATCCATAAAGCCGAATATTACAAGCCGTTAACCGTGGAAAGCCTGAATTATGCCGTCAATGTCTTTTCTGACGCTCTTAAATACTATATAAAATAAGGATAGAAGGTTACGACTGCCGGAGTTTCGACCCCGGCAGTTTTTTTCCTATTCAAAAATGGAAATTTGTTTGGAAATGTTTAAAAGCCGCTGCTCCGCCGTTTTGCAGTATTCCTCAGAGATGTCAATTCCTATATAATTTCTGTCCAGCCTGTGGGCCACTGCTGTAGCCGTACCCACCCCGTTAAACGGGTCTAAAACAACGTCTCCCTTATAGCTGAATAGCTTCAGTGCCCTTTCAACCAATTGCTCGGGAAACATTGCCGGGTGCCCGTATTCTTTCATTCGTCTTTCGGGCGCAATGCTCCATTTGGCAACAACCCATTGTTTGAATTCCTCGGCGGATATGTCGATTTTGCCGGTATCTCCCTTTTTTTTCAGGTCACCCTTGCAGAAAATCTCGATAAATTCCCAGGTATATTTCAGATATGGACTTGAAGGGCTTTTCCAGCTGCCCCATGCGGTATACTTGCAGTTATAGTTGTTCTTTTCCCAAAGGATTTCGCCCTTCCAGAGCATTCCCTTTTGAAGGAAAAAATTGCTTATAATATGATGTGTTGGTATATAATCCGAAAACAAAGGCTGTACGTTTACTATAACCCTGCCGCCATATTTCAGAACACGGATGCATTCATTAAAAATGTCAAACAGTTTCTTAAAGTATGTATCCCAGTGTTTTGCATCATGATGATTATCATAGGACAAACCGAAATTGTACGGGGGTGAAGTGATAACTATGTCAATACAGTTATCGGGCAGCTTTTTCAAAAACTCTTCACTGTCTTCACAAAGGATTTCGTTCAGATATTCTGCCGGAACAGCGGTATTCTCATTTGAAAATATATTTGGATTGGCATTATTAATGCGCTGTTTCTCCTTTTCCTTTCTGTTTGTTACTTTTCGCTCCCTGTTAAAACCAACAAACACTCTTTTTTTGCCCTTTACCCCATAGCTGCCGATGTTTTTTATGCGTTGGATTAATTCCTGTGAAAATACCGGCTCTTCAGAACCAACCGTTTTCATATAATCCGAAAATGCTTCAACATCCAGCTGCTTCAGATGAATCAACACTTTGTTATCCGAAATCTCTGCATAAATATCTTTTTTTAGGTATTTTGAATTTATATCATCAACAATACTTTGTATATTTAAGACATTTGATGTTTCATCCAGTTCTATTGAAATCTCTTTGTAGGATGGTTTTTCCATACTGATAATTCCTCTCTTTTTGATATAATTTATAAACTGCACTGAGTATGCCGGCAACCGCTCACTTCTATATTTTATCACAGCAAAATATGTAATACAAAGCAACAGGCAGACTAGTAAGAATTGATTAATAATAGTATAATACCTTAAAAGGGAGAAAGAGGTGGAAGCGTGGTTAAACTTCAAAAACCGGGTCTGTTTTTTATTTTTTCACTGATTGTTGCGATTACGCTGGCATCTGTTCTTCCTAACCGGATTTCCGGACAGGCCCGGCCTGTTGCAGAGGCTCAGCAGAAGCTTAAGGGGATTTCCGAAAACGAAAAGTCTGCTCTTGAAGGTCTCTTTATCCTTTTGCAGGAGATTGAAGAGATGGATAGGGAGCAGGCGGAGATTGAACCGGAAATACAAGCCATGCAGGTGCAAATCCAAGACGTTCAAAGGAGGATTGAGCACAGGGAAAGGGATTATGATAATCAATTGGACATTTTAAAACAGGTTCTTGTAAGCTATCAAAGACAGGGGCCTGCCTCTTATCTGAAAATTCTATTAAGCGCAGAGGACCTGACTTCTTTTCTGCGCAGCATTAATATTATAAGGGACCTTACCCGGAACACAGGTGGACTTTTGGCTTCGCTGGAGGAAGGTAAAAAGAAATTGACGGCAGAAAAGAAAAGCCTGGCGAATAGTATGGCGTTGCTGGAAGCTAAAAGGGAAGAGTTTGGAGAAGCTTTGGCCAAAAAGCTGCAGTTAAAGGAAGAGCAGGAGGCATACCTGGAATCTTTGGAGGGAGAAAGAGAGTATTACCGGGGATTGCTGGGCGATTTACAAAGCATGTGGGATGATATAAAGATTTTATTTTCGGAGATTGTGGGAGAGTTTACCAAAATTATCGGGGATGGTAAATTCCCTGTGCAGGATTTGAATTTAAGCTTTGGCTTTCTTACTGTAAAGGGAACCATTCATGAGAAAACACTAAATGATATGCTGAAAGAGCACTCAAGTCTTCCGGAGATGATATTCCACTTTTATCCCGGAAAAACTGAAATAGAAGTTCCGGAGAAGCATCTTATCCTGACGGGAACATTTTCCGTTGAGAAGGGAAGCGCTTTGAAATTCGAGGCGGAGGAGGGCAGCTTCTACGGTATGGAGCTGGGACCGGCATCCATTGAAGAACTGTTCCGGGACGGGTATTTATTGATTGACTTTAGCGGGTTAATGGGAGATATTACCTTGCAATCGGTAAAGGTTTATGAAGGTTATATGGAGTTTGTGGTAAAACCCGGCTTTTAGAAAACTGTTATGAGGGGGCAAAATATGATTGAGGCAAAGGGGGTTTCTTTAAGATACCCGGACGGAACGCTGGCGTTAAAAGGTATTGACCTGGAGGTGAAGCCTGGCGAGCTGGTGTATATTACGGGGCCCAGCGGTTCAGGAAAGACCAGCCTTTTAAAGGTTATTATGGCAATGGAATATCCCACATCCGGTTCTCTAAAGGTACTGTGGCAGCCCGTTACCAAAGGACAAACCGGGAGAATTAACCAAATGCGGAGGAGAATCGGCCCTGTCTTTCAGGAGTTTAAGCTTATTCGCGGCAGAACCGTATTGGAAAATGTCATGATGGGTATGCGGTTTTTAGAGGTTTCACCCCGGCAGATGAAGGAAAATGCCGGAAGTGCAATTGCCAGGCTGGGCCTGGCGCATAAGACCCATTCATCGGTGGAAAACCTGTCCTGGGGCGAGGCCCAAAGGGCAGCCATCGCCCGGGCGGTGGCCAGGAAGCCTGTAATCATTTTGGCGGATGAACCCACAGGCAATTTGGACCATGCCAATGCATTGAACATATTGGAGCTATTGACTTCCTTCAGGGACAAAAACACAGCTGTCATTATAACTACCCATGCAACCCATTTGATTGAAAAGCAAAACAATGCTACCTTTATACGAATGGATGGAGGAAATATTACTATAGAACGGCGGGGAAAAGCGAATGAAGAATGCCTTGTATAATACAGGTTATTTCCTGAAAGAGGCAAAGAATATTATCCGGTTGAACTGGCTTTCCAACATTTTTTCCTTTATAAGTACAGGCCTCATTCTGTTCATTTTGGCAATGGTTGTTTTCGGTTGGGGTGTCAGTAATCTATTAGTTGAAATGCTTCAGGATGAGGCGGAAATAAGCGCATACCTTGACGGGAATACCGACATTCAGCAAGCAGCCGGATTGGTTGAAACCATAAAAGGCATAGACGGGGTATGGGATGTCCGGTTGGTTGACCAAACTGAGGCCTATGGAAGGATGGAGGAAATCCTGGGGGAAGAAGCCCGCGTTTTAGAGCTTTTTGAGGAAAACCCCTTTGAAGCATTTATTGAGGTGAGGATACACCCGGATGAACTGGAACCGGCTCTGGAAAAGGTGGGAAGCCTCAAAGGCATCGGGCATATAAAGGAGAACAGAGAGGTTTTGGGGCGCATTCAAAGCATTACGGAAGGGTTAAAGAATCTAGGATATCTGGTTATGGCTGCGGTGGGCATCAGTACCATGGTCATAATATCCCATATGATACGTCAGGGAATATATAATAACAGGGTTCAAATAGACACCCTGAGGCTTCTGGGGGCCCCCGGCAGTTTTATCGGATTCCCCTTTGTGTTGGTGGGGTTGCTGCTGACCCTGGGAGGAGGCGTACTGGCGAGCGCTCTTATAGTGCTCCTGATAAACCGGGGGTATGGATATATCAGCGGTTTGATGCCCTTTATCCCGCTGCCGCCCGTGGGTGAATTGGTTTCCGGTATTATTATACTCATTGTGGCTGTCAGTGTGGTTCTTGGAATCCTTGGAAGCCTTTTCGGCCTGTCCTCCACAAAAAACACATAGGTGGCAGGTTTCCCCTTTTACCTTTTGCTATACCAGCCCGAGCAGCCTTGCTCCCTGGGCAACAATAAAGCATACGGCGATACCGGTTATGGAAGGGACCAGCAGGGAAAACCAGGTCCATTTCCAACTCTGCGTTTCTTTGCGGATGGTCCAAAGGGTGGTACCGCAGGGCCAGTGGTTTAATGAAAAGAGCATCATGCAAACCGCTGTCAGCCAGGTCCAGCCGTTGTCCACAAATAGTTGCCTCATTTCATCCAGGCTGCCCAACTCCAACATAGACCCCTTGGACATATAACTCATTATCAAAATTGGGATGACTATTTCATTGGCAGGCAGGCCCAAAATGAATGCCATTAAAATATATCCGTCCAATCCCAACAGACGGGCAAATGGGTCTAAAAGCTGCGCGCCGTGCGCAAGCAGGCTTGCACCGGAAATTACAGTGTTAGCCATAACCCATATAAGCAGACCGGCGGGTGCAGCAATTACAACTGCACGGCCCAATACGAATAAAGTACGGTCAAAAATGGAACGGAGGATAATTCTTCCCACCTGAGGTTTCCTGTAGGGCGGCAGTTCCAAAGTAAAGGAGGAGGGCAGTCCTTTCAAAATCGTTTTTGACAACAGTCTGGATATAAAGAGTGTAATAGCAACGCCCAATACAATGGCAGATAGTACCGATAACGCAGCGGCAAGGGAATTGAAAGAGCCTGCGGTACCGGCGATGAAAATACTTGCAAGGGCAATCAATGTGGGGAACCGTCCGTTGCAGGGTACAAAATTATTGGTAATGGTTGCGATTAACCGTTCCCTTGGAGAATCAATAATTCTGCAGGCAATAACTCCGGCGGCATTGCAGCCAAACCCCATGCACATGGTTAATGCCTGCTTTCCATGGGCACAGGCCTTCTTGAAATAATGGTCCAGGTTAAATGCAACCCTCGGCAAATAGCCTAAGTCCTCCAGAAGAGTGAATAATGGAAAAAAAATCGCCATTGGTGGAAGCATTACCGATACAACCCATGCCAATGTACGGTACATGCCGTATATTAGAATATCATGAACCCACTGGGGTGTGCCAAGCCAGCCAAAAAAAACGGTGAGTTGTCCTTCAATCCGAAACAGGCCGTCCGCCAGCATGGCTGAGGGAATATTGGCTCCTTGGATGGTAATCCAGAAAACAATTCCCAAAAGGGCAATCATAATTGGAATGCCAAAGGTTTTTGAGGTTAATACGCTGTCAATTCTATAGTCCAGGCCGTTATGGGTTTTGTTTTCCGAAGAAACAACTTCCAAGCTTATATTTTCAGCGGCTTTGACAATGCATGAAACAATCCGGTCCCGTAAATCTTCCGGTAAAAGATATTCCTCCTGCAATCCCGCACGAATATCCTCCGCTTTTTTTTGCAGTGGTTTGTTTCCCGACAAACCGAGATTCAGGTAATTGTCCATTGCTTCCAAAAGAGGAATGTCTCGGTCAATAAGGCGAAGGGCTGTCCATCTGCTGTTAATCTTATCGCCTGCCAAATTATTAATGTAAGGCTTTAATTCATCAATGGCTTTTTCAAGGGTTTGACCGTAATTGACTTTGGCAGGGGCAACCTTGATTTCTCCGCGGGCAACCCTTTCAACCGTGTCCTTTAATTCTTCTAACCCCTTCCCGTTCCTTGCAGAGGTGCCTACCACCGGTACTCCCAACAGTCCGGACAGTTTATTAAGATTAATGTTAATCTTCTTTCTCTTCGCTTCATCCATAAGATTTACACATACTACAACTTTATCGGTAATCTCCATTATCTGAAGAACCAGATTTAAGTTTCTTTCCAGGCATGTTGCATCGGATACAACCACCGTTGCATGGGGGCTTCCAAAGCATACAAAATCCCTGGCTACCTGTTCGTCCACAGAATTAGCCAGCAGCGAATAGGCGCCCGGCAGATCCACCAATATATATTTTCTGTCTTTGTGTGTGTATTTACCCTGGGCGCATGTAACGGTCTTGCCGGGCCAGTTTCCGGTGTGTTGATTAAGGCCTGTAAGAACGTTAAACAGTGTGCTCTTACCGGTATTAGGGTTGCCCGCCAGTGCGATGACAATATCATCGGGTGATTTCAATTCTACCTGGTACATGTCCTTTAATGCACCAAGGCATGTAGCCTGCTTTGTTAAACCCATTAAATAACCCCCCAATATTTCTGCTGTTCAGTTGATTTCAATAAGAATCTTTGATGCTTCTTCCGAGCGTAAAGCTATCACGGCTCCCCTTATCTGGTATGCCACAGGGTCCCCGGCGGGACTTTTTCTTAATGATTCTATGGTTGTATCGTATATCATTCCCAGGTCCAGCATCCTCCTTCGGGTGTTTCCCCGGGCAGTAAGTTTTTTAACTTTACCAAAACCGCCCACCGGCAATTGGTCCAGTGGAATTAAATTTGAATTCATATAAAAAAACCCCCTTTTATTAACTTTTCAACAGGTTATGTCATAAGTTAGTCGTAGGAAACTTTATTTGCCAAACCTAATAACTAGGATATGAACCGTTATTATTTCTTGTTACATGTAAAAAGGCAAAAAGGTGGGGTGAGGTATTTGAAAAAGGAAAGGGAATTTCGCACCGTCCGGGGGTATCAAATATTAAATGCAGGTAGTAGGATGTTAACTTCAAGTATGGAGGATTATCTCGAAATGATATATAGGACCTGTATAAAAAAAGGTTATGCACGTATTAACCAATTGGCGGAAAAATTAAATGTCCGTCCGTCATCAACGACTAAGGTGATCCAGAAATTAAGGGAACTGGGGCTGGTGGATTATCACAAATACGGGATTATCCAGTTGACAGAGGAGGGCAAGGCCATAGGGGATTTCCTTTTGCAAAGACATGAGATAATTGAAGAGTTTTTGGAAAATCTTGGAATAGAAGAAACCCGGCTTAAAGATACCGAAATGATAGAACACGATGTAAGTCTTAACACACTGCAGAGCATATATGTTCTCAATAGGTTCCTGTCTGAAAATCCTGATGTAAGGAAGCAGTATGAATTATTTAAATCAGGGTTCAATAAAAGTATTGACCTTATATATCCGCAATGATATACAAAAACCGTCATGATTAACGGCTTTATCCACAGTTTTGATTGAAATTGGGAATTTTTTGTTATATAATGGCTTTATTTAAACTATGCATTTTGTCAGAATATGTTTATAATAATTATTGCCGGGTATTAATGGAGCAACATTATCTAAAAAGACTGTTTATTAATTAAAACACAGCTATAACCATCTGATCTAAAGGCTTGCGGAACAGTCACAATCACGAAGACCTCCTTCAACATCACAGGGACGAACATATAAAAATGCGGTCTGGTATAAAGTCGAATGTGCTCTTAACAGGTAAGATACTTAAAGTTAGATTATTGAGTGCCTGCGTTCTGTGCTATGGCACGAAGGGGCTGGTCAAACAATGTCAAAGGATTTTTCAAGGTCAATCATTGAAATGAGCCCGATTGCCTATGCTTATCACAAGCTCATATGTAATGAAAACGGAGACCCCTGTGATTATGAATTTTTGGATGCGAATGCTGCCTACGAAAATTTCACCGGACTTAAGGCATGTGATATTATCGGCAAAAGGGCTGCGGAGATTTTTCCCCGCATCAGAGACGGGGAATCAGACTGGATAGAAATGTTTGGCGAGATTGCCATTAATGGCGGAATCAAAGAGTTTGAACAGTATTCATATCTCTTAGAGGGATATTACAGGATAACGGCATTTTCTCCCCGAGAATTCTATTTTGTGACCTTTTTCATTGAGATTGGCAAATCAGAACAAAGGCAGGAATTGAAGGCATTAAAAAGGAGCGGAGAACATCTTCGCCACATTTTGGACTCCACTGCTGAAGGGATATACGGTATTGACACCGAAGGGAAATGTACCCTGTGCAATGCCAGCTGTTTGACTTTACTGGGATATCAATACGAACATGAACTGCTAGGAAAAAACATGCATGAGATGATACATAAAAAACACCGGGATGGTACGCATTATCCGGAGGATGAGTGCAGAATATATCAGGCATTTAAAAGGGGAAAGGGAACCAATGTGGATGATGAAGTGTTCTGGAGGTCGGACGGCACATGCTTTCCGGTCGAATACTTTTCATATCCACAGTATCGTGATGGCGTCATTATAGGCGCGGTAGTAACGTTCGTTGATATCACCGATCGAAAAAAGGCGGAGCACGAGCTACGGGAAAGCGAACGCAGCAAGGCTGTGCTGCTGTCCAATTTACCCGGAATGGCCTATAGATGCAATTATGACAGGGATTGGACAATGCAGTTTGTTTCGGACGGGTGTTTTGAGCTTACAGGCTATCATCCGGAAAGCTTGCTGCATAACAGGGAAATTTCCTTTAATTCATTGATTGAACCGGAATACAGGGATGTTATATGGGATAAATGGGCTATGATACTTGCCTCAAAAAAGGTTTTTAAATTCGAGTATCCTATAATAACTGCCTCAGGAGAACTAAAATGGGTATTCGAGCAGGGGCAGGGCATTTATGACGAAGCTGGGGAGGTTAAAGCCCTTGAGGGACTGATTATCGATATAACGGATCGTAAAGCAAAGGAAGAAGAAATCCAATATTTGAGTTATCATGATTTTCTGACAGACCTGTATAATCACAGATTTTTTGAAGAGGCAAAGAAACGGTTTGATGATCAAAGCTTCCTGCCGTTATCAATAATTATCGGAGATATTAACGGTGTCAAGCTTATCAATGACGCTTTTGGTCATGGGGCAGGAGACGACCTCATTGCTAAAACTGCAAAGATTATAAGGGGCTGCTGCCGGGAGGGAGATATACTGGCCAGAACCGGAGGAGATGAATTCAGCATACTATTGCCTAAAACAGATTCCGAAACCGCCTTTGAAATAATGGAAAACATAAAAGCAGCATGTGAGGATTATAACAGCAGTATTTCGAATGATATATTCCGCCTTAACATGTCTTTGGGATACAGCACAAGGGATTCTATGGGTGAGGATGTCGATAAGGCAATAAAAGCGGCGGAAGATTATATGTACAAGCGCAAGCTTTTAGAGCACAAGAGTTCGCACAGTGCTATTTTAGCATCAATAAGGGCGACCATGCTTGAGAGAAGTCAGGAAACCGAAGAGCACGCGGAGAGGCTGATTAAGCTGACAAAAAAAGTTGGCGCACACCTTGGCCTTTCCCAGATAGAGCTTGATGAGCTGGAATTATTGGCTACACTGCACGATATCGGGAAGGTAGGCATTGATGACAGAATATTGAACAAGCCAGGAAAGCTAAACGAAGAAGAATGGGTCGAGATGAAAAAGCATCCGGAAATCGGGTACAGGATTGCAATGTCGTCCCCGGACCTTGTGTCCATTGCAGAATATATTCTGTGTCATCATGAAAGGTGGGATGGCAAAGGATATCCCCAGGGCCTGAAAGGCGAAGAGGTTCCATTGATTTCACGTATCCTTGCAGTTGTCGATGCGTATGATGCTATGACGGAGGACAGGCCATACCGAAAAGCAATGGGTAAAGAAGATGTCATTATGGAAATCCTGAACAATGCCGGTTCCCAGTTTGATTCCGATATTGTTGATATTTTTATTGATATACTTAAACATGAATAGCAGGCAAATCAGGCGTACCTATACTTATTATGGTATTTGCTATTATTAGCAGCACAGCCTGCCTATTTGGCGGCCATGCCACCATCGATTCTATACATATTTCCTGTAAGATATTTTGCATGATCCGAAGCCAGAAAAAGAATTAGATTAGCTACCTCCTCCGATTCTGCATACCTTTTCAGGGGAATAGCCTCGGTAAATGCAGACTGAACCGTTTCCGGATGCTCCGGTGAGGCCCCTGCTTCAATAGACCTCATCATACGGTTATTTACCGGTCCGGGGCACACGGCATTTATGCGTATTCCCATATCAGCGCATTCTAATGCAGCGGTTTTTGTAATGCCGTTCACTGCATGTTTTGATGCTATATAGGGAGCCATGCCGGGTGAACCAATAAAACCTGCAACAGAGGATACATTTATGATAGAGCCGGATTTTTGCGATTCCATGACCGGTATTACATATTTTAAACCGAATAATACTCCCTTTATATTTACATCCAACACCCACTGAAGGTCTTCCTGCCGGATTGATGGTATGGGAGCAACCTTACCTTCGGTGCCTGCATTATTTACAAAAATATCTATCCTGCCAAATCTGGATACAGTTTCTTGTGTGCCGGCCTTTACTTCTTCTTCCTGCCTGACGTCCACTGCCATATTTATGTAGTCTTCTTCAGGCAGCCCCAAACTTTCAGCCAGACAATTAAGTTTTTCCAGGTTGCTTTGGCGGGAGGTAACAAGGGCCAGTTTGGCACCTTGTCTTGCAAACAATGCAGCGGAAGCGCCCCCTATACCGCCTGTAGCACCGGTTATAAATACAACCTTGCCTTTAAAATCCATGTTATTACCCCTTTTCCTGCAGAATTTTCTTCTTTAGACTTTCCATCGATGAGCTTGTTTATTCACACTCTCCGCTGACAGAGAAGGGTGTTTTAAAACTCCGTTTATTGTGCTGATTCCCGGGACATGGCTATATATTGACGTCAATCTATGTATAATAATATAATTGATATATGTATGACAGGATAATATATGATAAGAATACGCAGTATTGGAGGCGCTATTATGGTAAATGCCAAGCCGAAGGCAGCTTTTATTTGTGTCCACAATTCATGCCGCAGTCAAATAGCCGAGGCGCTGGGAAAACATTTTGCCGGTGATGTTTTTGACAGCTATTCGGCAGGCACCGAAATCAGACCGCAGATAAACCAGGATGCGGTAAGGCTGGTTAAGGAGATATATTCAATAGATATGGAAAAAACGCAGTATCCAAAGCTTTTGACGGACATTCCAACCGTGGATATAGTCATCACCATGGGATGTAATGTGAGCTGTCCTTTCCTGCCTTGTAAGCATCGGGAGGATTGGGGACTTGACGATCCAACGGGAAAAAATGATGAGGAATTCAAAGCTGTAATTGTCCAGATAGAAAAGAAAGTCAGGAAACTTGCGAAAAACATACGCTTTAATTAAAACCCATGCTGTGTTATATTAAGAAAGACGAGCTAAAAAATTGCTGGTATAAACAGGACAGGCATAAACGGGGGGATAAGAGTGAGCGTCTTCATTAAGAGAATACTGGGATCGATGTTGATACTACTGGGTCTAAGCGGTATTGTACTTCCAATACTTCCCGGCTGGGTTTTCATCTTTGCCGGAATATACTTAATTAGCCCCCGAAGGCATAAAAGCATTAAGAGATGGTTAATGAAAACTTTAAAGATCAGAGGAAATGTTACTTGATAAAACACAGGGACAAACACAGGGACAGGCACCTTGTTTATCCCTTTGACATTACTCCTTCCCCGAGTACAATCCGTAGATTTTGTTAATATTAAGTACAAACATTATCCCCTTTCCGGGTTCATCAATTTTCATGGTCTCTCTGACGGAGGATACAATAGTATCGGTCAGGTCTTTTTCGGTTAGTATCATTACAATTTCCTTTTCCGGCTCCACAACTATAGAGAACAAAACGCTCTTTTCATCGATTCCCGAACCCCTTGCATTGATTATGGTAGCTCCTTTAGACCCGGCCGAAATCGCTGCATCTACAACAGCTTCGGCTTTGCCCCTATCCACAATCGTAAAAACTGCATTATACATTATATTTTTCACACCTCTTCCTTCATAGGTTTTATTATATTCACAATTGCCGGCTCCCAGGAAACTCATAACAGTAGTAGAAAAGGCTATTCCACTATCTGGCTTTTTAAAATCAAACCTTTCATTTAGTCCTTCAAGGGCTTTCATGGCGGTTTTCTCCTCCGCTATCATCAATACTATCTCTCTTTTAATATTATTGACGCCAAGAATTTCTAACAGGTGGTTTCTGACTGTCCCTTTTGCTAATAGTATCGTACCGCCGGGCACCCCACTTTTTTTTGCTGTTTTCAAAACTTTGCTTCCCAAGCCGCAGTCAACTATGACAAAGATGAGCTCGTACTTTGGCATATTGATATTATTTTCCATAGTGTTACTCTCCTTCCTTTACTGTTTGCCTCTTAAAAACGAGTCCCAGAATTTGCAGGGCAATCAATGGAGTTAACGCTACCATTGCAATTACACCAAACCCGTCAATCAATACGTCTGCCCCTTCAATGGCTCTGGCAGCGCCCTGGGCAAATGCTAATACAAAGGTTGCAGTCATAGGTCCCGAGGCCACCCCTCCCGAGTCAAAGGCTATTCCTACGAATAGCTTTGGAACAAAAAAGGTCAGGGCAATTGCTGCTGTATATCCGGGCAGTAAATAATGCCATAGCTGTATCCCGGGTATTATTATTCTTAACATGGACAGGGCTACCGCAAATGCAACGCCTATGGCCAGGGCAGATATTATTATTTTCCTTCTTATGAAGCCGCTGGTGACCTCTTCTATTTGATTTGTCAGTACATACAGCGCCGGCTCTGCCAGAATTACAACCAAGCCAAGCATAAACCCTACCGGGACAATTACCCATTTGCTTCCAAGGGATGCAATGCCGTAGCCCACTGCGCTGCCAACCTCCATAAACCCTGCATTAACTCCGGTAAGGAATAATACCAAACCGACAAAGGCATATAAAAGCCCCTTTAGTATTCTGAACAGTGCTTTATTTGAGAGCTTTAAATATATAATCTGAAGAATAATGAATAGCATTAGTAAAGGCAGCAGAGCCAAGAAAACCTCCGGAATAACAGTTGGTAATTTTTCGAAAAATGGCCCGATAACCGAAACTGAATAGGCCGCGTCCATCTCTGTGCTGCCGGTGATTCTGTCCGGTTTTGACAGAATACTCATAATAATAACTGATAAAATGGCTCCCGATGAGGCTATGGCAACCAGTCCAAAGCTGTCTTCCTCGGATGCAACCCCGCCTTTTAAAGAAGATACTCCCAGGCCCAGAGCCAGTATAAAGGGTACCGTCATGGCACCGGTGGTGGCGCCCGAGGCATCAAAGGATATGGCTAAAAACTCGGGGGATGTGAAAAAAGCTGCAGCGAAAATTAGCAAATATACTATTGTCAGAACCTTGCGCAGGGATATATTGTACACAATTCTCAATAAACCCAGGGATAACATTACTGCAATCCCTATCGATACAACAATTACTATGCTATGTTTAGATGCCATACCGCCCGTTACATTACCAACCTGTCCGGCCAATATATGCAAATCAGGTTCGGCAATCGAGATAAAAAAACCAAGTATAAGGCCGGCTATACCTATTATCCATACCTTGTTGCTTTTGGTGAGGGATGCTCCCATCAGGGCACCTATAGGCCCTACACCGATATCCGCGCCAAACAGAAATACCGAAAGTCCGAGTGTGATTAGTATTGCGCCTAATAGAAATCTTATTAATAAATGGGTTGCGAGGGGGGCAATTGTAAAATTTAATACCAATACTATTATTGTTATTGGAAGTACCGAATATAGAACTTCTTTAAATTTTCCGATAAGAATGTTCAAAAGCCCTCGCCTTCTTTCATTGTATTAGAATCCCACTTGTGTTCCTGCCTTCCGCACGGCAAATTAAGCTGTATTCACAGTTTAATTCTATAAGTTCCAAGACTGTTTTGCAAGCATGTTAAGAGCCTGCCCCCGGCACTTTTCACTATATGAACATGAACGTCAGTAAATGTTTACAATGTGAATAAAAGGAATAAAAAACCTGTACATAAACCGCCGTTAATGGACGGGTAAAACCGCAAAGCCCTTGACCCACGTGGGAAAGGAATATTTTTAGTTATAGAGGGAGAACACGGGATTTATGGCATATAAATTGCGTGACTGTATAGTACATTCCCCAAACTGAAATTACAGTACAAACCGGATCTGCAAGGATCTGTTTATTGTGTTTTACATTAACTGCGAAACATATTTGAGGGAAGGAGAGGCAAAATGGAGATAATTGTATGTATCAAGCAGGTGCCCGATACCACCGAAGTAAGGATTGACCCTGAAAAGGGGACATTGATAAGGGAAGGAATCCCCAGTATTGTCAATCCCTTTGACGAGTATGCGGTGGAAGCGGCATTGAGGATCAAAGAGGAAATGGGGGGCAGGGTTACAGTCATTACCATGGGGCCGTCCCAGGCGGTTGAAGCCTTGAGGAAGTGTGTTGCCATGGGGGCGGACCAGGCAGTACTGGTAAGCGATAAGGCCTTCGCCGGTTCGGATACATGGAGTACCTCCTATACCCTCGCCGGTGCCATTAAAGCCCTGGGCAAATTCGATTTGGTACTTTGCGGCAAGCAAGCCATTGACGGCGATACCGCCCAGGTGGGTCCGGGGATTGCCGAGCATTTAAAAATATCCCAGGTAACCTATGTACAGAAGGTATTGAATGTACACCAGGATGCGATAGAGGTTGAAAGGGGTGTTGAGGCGGGATATGAGCTGATTGAAACCCCGTTGCCCGCTGTTTTAACAATAGACAAGTCTGCCAATGAGCCCCGGCTGCCTTCCATGATGGGGACCATGAAAGCACTGAAAAAGGAGATACCGACGCTGGCTGCAGGGGATATCGGTGTTAAGGAAGGCCTGTTCGGTATGGAGGGTTCCCCTACCCGGGTCAAGCGTACCTTTACACCCCAACCGAGAAAAGGCGGCAGGATGCTGCAGGGTGAGATGGAAGAGGTATTGAATGAGCTTGTTAAAATACTCAGAGAAGAAAAAATCGTTTAGGGGAGGATTAGGATATGGCTATTAGTATCAATAAAGACGACTGTATAGGTTGTGGGCTTTGCCTTGACTCCTGCCCCTATCCCGGTGCGGTTGAAATTCTGGAGGGCATCGCCGTTATTACGGATAAATGCGTTGAATGCGGCGCATGTGTTGATTCCTGCAATGCCGGAGCCATAGAGTTTGAAGAGGGAAAAAGAGAAACAGGAATTGACCTGGAGCAGTATAAAGGCGTATGGGTATTTGTTGAACACAGGAAGGACAGGATTGCAAATGTCACGTTGGAACTGCTGGGCGAAGGCAAAAAACTGGCAGACCAATTGGGGCAGCAGCTGTCAGGCGTTCTGATAGGAGACAACGTGGAAGACCTGGTAAGGGAATGCTTCGCCTATGGAGGCGATAAGGTTTACCATGTGGATGGGGCGGTATACGGACACTATTCGACCGGACCCTATACAGCAGCCTTTTCACAGCTGATCAAGAAATATAAGCCTAACATTGTGCTGTTTGGTGCTACCCATGACGGAAGGGATTTTGCCGCCAGGATTGCAGTCAGAATTTATACAGGTCTTACCGCCGACTGCACAGAGCTAACCATAGACCCCGAGACCGGACTGCTCAATCAAACCCGGCCGGCCTTTGGCGGTAATGTCATGGCAACTATTCTGACACCAGAGCACAGGCCGCAGATGGCTACCGTAAGACCTAATGTAATGAAGAAACCAGAGCCGGACTATGGCAGGACCGGCGAAATAATAAAATTTGACGCTGAAATCACCCGGAAGGATATTTTTTACCAAATCAAGGAAGTGGTGGAGCATACCGCAAAGACGGTGAACCTTGAAGAGGCAGACATAATAGTTTCGGGAGGCAGGGGGATTGGCGGTCCCGAACATTACCATCTTATAGAGGAATTGGCCGAGATTCTGGGCGGTGCCGCCGGCGCATCCCGAGCGGTGGTGGACGCCGGATGGGTGCCTCATTACAGGCAGGTTGGCCAAACCGGAAAAACAGTAGCCCCCAAGCTATACATAGCCTGCGGGATTTCGGGGGCAATCCAGCACCTTGCAGGAATGCAGACCTCGGATTTTATCGTGGCTATTAACAAGGACCCGGAGGCCCCGATTTTTAAGGTGGCGAATATAGGGATTTGCGCTGATCTTCATCAGGCTCTGCCTTACCTGAAGGAACGCTTTAAGGAGCTGCTGGGCTAAACCGGGAACACCCCGGCAATGCGACAGAGGGACGGTTTTAGATTGCCGCGCTGCTGTAACAGCGATGAGTGGTCAGAAGAGAAGACGTCCTGACCCGAGAGCTTATCAATCGGGGACATTTTAGAAAGGAGGTGCCCGGATAATCCGGGGAAATTATGAAAAAGTCTGTAATCGTCAGTGCTGTCAGGACACCGGGAGGTAAATTCGGAGGAAAAATGGCAGGTCTGGAAGCGCCGAAACTGGGTGCACTGGTTGTAAATGAAGCGGTAAAAAGGGCTGGAATACCGGCGGAGGCAGTTGATGAGCTTATCTTCGGCTGCGGATGGCAGGCCGGGATTGGTGCCAATGTGGCCAGGATATCCAGTGTAAACGGAGGACTGCCCCATGGAACAACCGCCTATACAGTCAACTTAAGGTGCGGCTCCAGCCTTAAGGCAGCAATTATCGGAGCATCTGCAATCATAAGCGGAGATGCGGATGTCTTGGTTGTAGGCGGGACGGAATCATCTTCCAACGTTCCCTATGTCCTTAAGGATGCCCGCTGGGGGCAAAGGATGGGGGATAAGCAGGTTTATGACGTACTTCACAAAGATGGTTTTATGTGTCCGCTGGCCGGGATGCTGATGGGGAATACCGCCGAGCTGCTGGTGGATAAATACCAAATATCCAGAGAGGAGCAGGATGCCTTTGCGGTGGATAGTCACCTCAAAGCCCTTAAGGCTATGGGGGAAGGCAAATTCAAGGAGGAGGCTATGCCGGTTGAAGTAAAGGCTGGAAAGACAACCGAGATATTTGATCAGGAGGAGATACCCAGAAGCAACATTTCTTTGGAAAAAATGGCCAAACTCCCGCCGGTCTTCAAAAAGGATGGAACTATTACGGCGGGCAACAGCTGCGCAATGTGCGATGCGGCATCGGCTATGGTAATGATGTCGCAGGAAAAGGCCGGAGAGCTGGGTATTAAACCTATGGCAGCCATTCGCTCATACGCAACGGCGGGTGTTGATCCCAAATATATGGGTATAGCTCCGGTGGAGGCTGTCCCGATGGCTTTGAAAAAGGCAGGGATGACCCTTAAGGACATCGACCTCATAGAGCTTAATGAAGCCTTCGCCGCACAATATCTGGCGGTGGAGCGGGAGCTGAAATGGGATAGGAGTAAGGTGAATGTTCATGGTGGCGCTATCGCCCTTGGTCATCCCGTTGGAGCAACAGGAGCCAAAATACTAACTACGCTTCTCTATGCGCTTAAGACCTATGACAAGCAGGTGGGTATGGCCACCCTGTGCGTTGGCGGTGGCCAGGGTGTAGCCATTATCGTGGAAAGAGTTAATTAGTTGGCAGTTGGTAGTTGGTATAGCGGCATCCATCATCTGCACTGCGTAAAGCACGCCGACCCGTAAGGATATCAATCGGGGACATTCCGCAGCAAGGAATTCTAATGGGGACATTCCTTGGCCATAAAGGAATACCAACTATGAAGGTATGTCCCCTGACCTTATTGAAAGCGGTGTGTCCCCTTTCCGCTAATTGAACTCGATGGCTCCGGGAACTCCGAAAACTCGCCTAACGGCTCAGACACTTGGAAATTCTACTCCTTCGCCATCTGCGTTCCTTTTAACTTTGCGTGTCAATACTCCGTTTCAGATGATTAGATGCCTTTTGTAAGACAGCTAGCAACTGATAATTGTTAATGAGGAGGATGGTAAATGGATATTAAAAAGGGATTAGTTCTGGGTGCCGGGACCATGGGCAGCGGAATTGCCCAGGTTATGGCCCAGAACGGTATTGATGCCGTACTTGTAGACGTTAAGCAGGAGATTGTACAGGGAGCATTAAACAAAGTTGAAAATGGGATGATGAGAAGGGTAGAAAAGGGCAAGATGACCCGGGAGCAGGTTAGAGATATAATGTCAAGAATTACCGCTTCCACCGATATTGAGGCTGCCGCAGGCTGCGATTTTGTAATTGAAGCGGTGCTCGAAGACGTAAAGCTCAAGAAGGAGGTATTTTCCAAGCTGGATAAGCTCACCAGGGAAGATGTCATCCTTGCAACCAACACAACTGCATGCTCCATTTCCGAGATTGCTTCGGCTGCCAAAAATCCCGGAAGGGTTATTGGCATGCATTTTTTTAATCCTCCGGTGGTCATGAAGCTGGTGGAGATTATGCCGGCATTGCAGACCCTGCCCGAAACGGTTGATAAAACCCGCGCTTTTGCGGAATTCCTGGGGAAGGAACCGATTGTCACCGTTAAAGAAGGGATAGCCGGTATTGCTTCAAGGGTGCTTGCGGCGCTTTTGAATGAAGCGGTCTGGGTTCTGGAAGAGGGTATAGGTACGGCGGAGGACATAGACAGGGCAATGAAACTGGGAGCAAACCAACCGATGGGACCGCTGGAGCTAATCGACCTCATTGGTATAGACATACATCTGGCCAAAACAGAGACCCTATACAGCAAACTGGGGGATGCCAGATACCGCCCCTGCTATCTGTTAAGAAAAATGGCGGCTGCAGGATACCTGGGACGTAAAACAGGCAAAGGGTTTTATGACTACGGCCAGAACCCTGCGGTTCCGACCAGGCTCTAATTAAACCAAATTGATGGAGGGATGGATAGATGAACTTTGATTATACACCTGAACAACAAGCGGTAAAGGGCATGATGGAGGAATTTACCGCAAAGGAAATAACCCCCTACGCTGCCCAATGGGACAAGGAAGAGACATTCCCGTGGGATGCGGTCAAAAAAATGGGTGGTCTGGGCATATTCGGCACAGCCCTTCCGGAGGAGTACGGCGGCAGCGGCCTGGACGCCATCTGCCATGCCATAGTAGCGGAGGAACTGGGAAAGGGCTGCTCGTCCATAAGGGGGATCTATTCGGTGCAGATTTCTTTAGTGGCCAAAACCATAGCGGCATATGGCACGGAGGAGCAAAAGAAAAAATACCTGCCCGGTATGGCTGCCGGCAGCATATTGGGCTGTTTTGGCCTGACAGAGCCAAATTCGGGCAGCGACGCTGCGTCAATGTCCACTACTGCCGTTGAAGACGGCGGCCATTATATACTAAACGGCGGCAAAATGTGGATTACCAACGCCGGGGTTGCCGATGTTGCGCTTATCTTTGCCAAAACCGACAAGAATGCAGGCGCAAGAGGTATAACAGCTTTTTTGGTAGACAAGGATACCCCTGGTTTTTCTACCAAGGATATACATGAAAAGATGGGGCTTAAGGCTTCCAATACCGCCGAGATTATCCTTGACAATGTAAGGGTGCCCAAGTCGGGCGTTCTGGGCACGGTGGGCAAGGGCTTTGGTATCGCCATGGCAACCCTTGACAATGGCCGGTATACCGTTGCTGCCGGCTGTGTGGGAAGCGCCCAGGCGGCCATGGAGCATGCGAAGAAATATGCGAAGGAAAGGATTCAATTTGGCAAGCCCATAGCAGCGCATCAACTGGTACAACAATTAATCACCGATATGGCGGTGGACATCGAGTGCGGCAGGCTGCTGGTCTACAAGGCGGGACATGTCAAGAACAAAGGCCAAAGGTCCACTAAGGAAGTTTGTATGGCCAAGTACTACTGCAGTGAGATGGTGAACAGGGTAGCCTATAAAGCAATACAGGTATTCGGAGGATACGGATTTTCGGGCGAATACCCGGTGGAAAGGATATACAGGGATGCCCGTATCAACACGTTGTATGAAGGAACTTCCCAGATACAACAGCTTATCATCGGCAACTTTGAGCTTGGTGTGCAGGCATTTGTATAATTAGGAGGTGTGTGCGTTGTTTGAACTGCTTATCTATAAAAAGGAGGCACCCCTTGCCTTTATTACCATAAACCGTCCCCAGGCGATGAACGCCCTTTCGAATGCTCTGGTTGAAGAATTTGACAAAGCCTTTGACCTGGTGGAACAGGACGATGAGATAAGGGCGCTTATTATTACCGGTGCCGGTGAAAAGGCTTTTATGGCAGGGGCCGATATAAATGAACTCAACGACCGGGATTTTGTACTGGGCCGACAGCAAACAAGGCGGCGTCAGCAGGTTTTCAACAGGATTGTCGAGATGAACATTCCTGTCATTGCCGCCGTAAATGGTTTTGCACTGGGGGCCGGGTTGGAACTGGCTATCGCCTGTACCCTGAGGGTGGCCTGCCAGGAAGCGCGCTTCGGCGCTCCGGAAGTCAACCTTGGTATAATACCGGGGGATGGCGGTACGCAGCGTCTTCCAAGGCTGATAGGTTTCGGAAGAGCTATGGAAATGGTTTTGACGGGGGATTTTGTCGATGCCGGGCAGGCCTATAGTATTGGCCTTGTTAACAAAGTGGTTGACCGGGAGGAATTGATGGAGGCCGCCAAAAAGCTGGCGTCTAAGATTGCCTCCAAGGCTCCGTTGGCCATACAGTGTGCCAAGGAGGCGCTCAACCGCTCGATGGAAGTTGGGCTTTATGAAGGATTAGCCCACGAGTCCTATCTTCATGCCTATACCTGTGCCACCCAGGATAAAAAGGAAGGGGTGGCCGCGTTTCTCGAGAAAAGGAAACCGGGCTTCCAGGGTAAATAAAAGGGACTTTTCCCAAAGACTATAATATATCCAAGGTGTTTATTAATATTGTAAATCAATATTAATAAACACCTTAAATTATCAATAATGCAAAATAGTCTGGGAGTGGATTAGTGATGACGCCGGAGGTGGCACGGTTTTGCCGTTTCACGCTTTCCGGGACAAGGGGTTTGTCCCTCCGGCCCGTTACTTGATTTTCACAAATATATAGAAGTCCACGGATTCGACTTCTAACTGGTCGTTCAACCTGTCCTTCCAACCGTTTATACTCTTGAACACATAAAGCACCTTAACGTTTTGGGTTTGGTCTTTATATGACATTTGGCCGGTATTCATAGGTTTGTTATCATCCAGGTTTTGATACAGTCGGGATATTAATTCCGACAGATTTGCACTGTAAACTCTCTGCCCTTCTTCCATAATCTGAAGCTCTTTGGTATCGGCAGAATAGGAAACGGAAACAGGTCCGACGGCGCTGTCCATACCGGCATGTTTAGAAATTGTGAAGTTTGCAAAGTAGTCGTAGTCTCCAATTTCAATTGGCATGTTATCCTCTGTCAGGTAATAACGAAAATATTCTTTTGTATTTGAGCCTCTGAGGTCATAATTATATTCAAATCCAAACAACTCTTCCGTCTGATCTGTGGTGAAACCGTCAGGCAGGTATTTGAGGTCATTCAAATCGTGGTATCTGCCAAAATATCTGATGATGGCACTGATTTCCCGTTTATCCTCCATAGATAAGTCCTCTGAGGGCAGGGCAATATTACCGTCTCGAATCATTTCATGTCTTTCTAATATGTTCTCAAACCTCATGTTTTGGCTCAACCGTGAAATCCCATAGGCGCTCCACGGGCCTGTTACCGTCAGAACTGCCACAAGGGCCAGCGAAACGGGGAGGAGTATATTGCGCACATCCTTTTTGACAATGTAATATATAAAACTTCCCGCCACCCACAGACCCGCAGCCATGACAAAATACCTGTTTTCGGTTATACCGTAGGCATTAATCCTGATACCCATGGAAACAAACATCATTGCCAGAAGGGGTATAATTAGTTTCGGGTAAAACGAAACAAAGGTATTAACCCACCTGTTTATTTTGCGCAGCGGGAACACAAAGAACAGGACAAGGATGCCGGCGAAGGAATACCACAGTACAAGGTGTGAGACCAGCCCGTCGGGCCACTGGCGGGTGAATACTATCTTGGCAAAGTAAACGTACAGTATGGTGGAATACGCAATCAGCAGCGGCATTACAATATAAAGAAGCAGTACCTTAAACACCACAGGGAAACTTTCCTGGTGTACCTTTTCCTTGTGACCGGGTATATCAGCAAGAAAATATGCCGGGGCGAATACCCCTGCAACAATCAGCCAGATATCGAAGTACAGTTTGCTGGAGATGTCCAGCAAAAAGAGAGCATTTATCGTGAAAAGCATGGCAGCAAGGCCTAGAAACAATACCGCCGAATACAGATAGGTAATGAAAAAATTTGTAAGCAGCTTTATTACATAGAGTTCATAGTTATCTTTTTTTAAGAAATACGGGATGAATGTAAATGCCAAATACAAAGCTATGCTGAAGGCTGTGTACCTGGTGACCGATACCATTTCGAAGTCCTTGAGCAAAAATAAGCAGTACAAGAGCAATCCTCCGGCGGCACCGGCATATACAAGCGCTTTAACAGCTGTTTTTAAAGCGGGCATTCTTTCAAACAGGGTTTTCATGCACAGGGATACCGGTATGCCCAAAGCCAGAGTCATCGCAATGCGCCTGAGCATTTCCCTTGCGTCAGCGGTCAGGTCGAAGCCGAAATGGTTTGTGTATATTAGAACCGACACTACCGAAGCGGCCAGCAGTATTGCTTCGGGAAATCGTTTAAGGCTGGATAAAAGCTTACCAATAAGGGTTTTACAAAGTGCAGTAATTCTGTTATTCATGCCCGTCAGTCCCTTCTAATGCGACAGGTGACCGTTGACAAACTGCCGCATTTTGAATATTATTGCGATTTTACCGTTACATACCCCTTAATAGTGCGCTAAGTAAATAGGGCAGTACAAGCGCTGCGCAAATCAGTATCGCAAGGGCCCTGGCAATTATCTTTTTTTTGTTCATTAATCTTTCCCCCCGGTTTATCAAGCTTTTTATGTTGCCGTGTTAATGCATTCCAGGTTTAACTTTAACGGAATGGCGGTCAACTATTTTTGTTATCCATATATATGAAAAGGTAAACAGCAAAGCCGCTGCAATACGGCTTCCAACAATCACCAATCCGTTGGCGCCAATGGCGGTAAAAACAATCGTTTCCTCAACAACTCCATGACATATTCCTACAAACAAAAACAGCACGTTTATCTGGGTTTTTGTCATGTTTGCATCTTCCTGTATTTGCATTATAACCCCTGAACCAAGTACTATACCGGTGAAAACTCCTATTATGAGTCCAATGGCGGATTCCCCCGGCAGTCCGAGGAATTTTGTGAAGCTATGGGAATGATCTGCAATTTTCTCCAGCCAGCCTATATCCTTCAGACATTCAATGGCTATAAGCAAAGGGATAATCACTAATACAATCCTTAATATGGTTGAATAACTCGAGCTGAGGGTTTCGAGTAAAACCTTTGACCAATCCATAATCATACCCCCGGAATAACAAAGTTCAGAATAAAACCTGCAAGTACTGCAGCAGCAACCCTGGAACCTGCATTTAAAAGGCCGTTGGCACCGCTCTTGGCAACGATTGCAGTTTCCAATACCAGGACATGGCTGATGCATAGGACAGTGCTCATAATAGTAAGCTGCTTTGCTGTCAAATCCAGTATTACCATTGCAGCAATGCCACTATAGACTGTAACCTGTCCGAACAGCAATACAAGGGCTCCTTCCCCCGGCAAGCCAATATAAGCCATATAGGGGGCAAAGAAATCCGCAATCCTGACAAGCCACCCCGAGTGCTCAAGTATCTTCATAAAAAAGATTGAAGGTATAATGTACTTTAACAGACTTAAAACTAATTTTACTGCTTTGTTCCACCCGCGTAAAACGGTTTGTTTGGTAATCATAGTATGTATCCTCCATAATTGATGTCTCATAAGACAAATATATCTTTAAGTAATTCGTTGCAGTGTATGATTCTCCTTCTTTAATTATTCCATACAAAATCAGGGAACCACATTTTATTACTATATGCTTTTTGCATCTTCTGACATAATCAAATTTAGGTTATACTAGTATACATAGCATACCGGGTTATAAAAAAGGAGGGCACGAAAGGTGGCTAAAGTTGTTATTAAGGATTGCGGGGATTACCGTCCGGACTTGATAAAGAGCCGGATTGATGCCGGAATGGAGCCTCTGGGAGGCTGGGAAAAATTCGTGCAATCAGGGATGAAAGTGCTGCTGAAGGTTAACCTGATTGGTCCTAAAACCTCCGATTCGGCCGCTATTACACATTCGGAATTTGTGAGGGCTGTTATAAAGATTTTGAAGGAACGCGGATGCACTGTCTGGATAGGCGATAGCTCGGGAGGAGCTATCGCGGGTATGGCCCCTACCGCCCGGAGTTTTGACGTTTCAGGCCTTGGGAAGACGGCAAAAGAGGAAGGGGCGGTCATAAAGAATTTTGACAGGGAAGGGGTAGTCCAGGCAGAGACTACTGCGGACAATACAGGAAAAATGTATATAGCAAAGCCTATGTTTGAGGCCGACCTGGTGATAAACCTGCCCAAACTTAAGACCCATTCGGCGGGAATATATACCGGTGCCGTCAAGAACCTTTTTGGCTGCATACCCGGCCTCAAAAAAGCCGGTTACCACCGTATGGCTCCAAACCCAAAAGATCTGGGACTGGTGATTGCTGATATTCACCGGGCTGTTAAGGTTGAGCTGAATATTATGGATGGAATTGACGCCATGCATGGAGAAGGGCCGACAGCAGGACAGGTCTATCATGCGGAAAAAATCCTTATAAGTACAGATCCCCTTGCGCTGGATGTAACAGCAGCTGCAATGCTTGGTTTGGATATTACGGACATTCCGATTTTGGTAAGTGCCCGGGAAAAAGGGATAGGAGAATCCGATATGAAAAAAATCCAGATTGCCGGGGACTACAATACACCGCCTGGTCTTCAGGGTTTTAGGCTTCCCAAAAGATACAAAAACTTCAGGCGGGGTAATTATACCGCTCTGGTGAAATTAATAGATTTTTTAAAGACAAGGCCAAGAATTAACACCGGAGTGTGCAAACACTGCGACATGTGTGTTGAAAGCTGTCCGGTGGGGGCTATTAACAGAGAGACCAAAATGATAGACTATAATACTTGTATAGAATGTATGTGCTGTCATGAACTCTGCCTGCATAAAGCGGTTGAATTAAGAAAGGACAACCGTTTTGCCGATGTCCTTATCCGGCTTTACCGCGGAAAGTACAGATAGGAAAAGCAAAAAATATGCTTTGCTGGCGGGAAAAAGGGAAAAAGTATAGTATCTTGTCGTCAACCTGTGGAGCTACTATAATAATATAGAGGCGAGGTCATAGTATGATTGATTTTAAAAAGATTGAACCGGAGGACAAACAATGGATAGACGGGCTGCTTGCACCGGCCGGCATAAGGAGCTGCAACCACAATTTCACAAACCTTTTTATATGGTCAGATACTTTTAATCATCGTGTGGCACGAATAAACGATTATCTTGTGGTTAAAGGCGGTAAAACCGGCGATATTCAGAGATATCTGTATCCCGCAGGTACCGGTGACATCAAGCCCGTAATAACTGCCATGAAGCAGGATGCAGCCGACTGCGGGCACGGGTTTATGCTCATGGGTCTGCTGACGGAAAATGTCACAGAGCTTGATATGCTGTTCCCGGGCAATTTTGAATTCAGGAAGAGGCGGGACGGCTTTGACTATATTTATCTTTTGGAGAAATTAGTATCTCTGCCGGGAAGAAAACTCCACGCCAAACGAAACCATATCAATTATTTTAAGGGGAACAGAGACTGGAGGTTTGAGCATATTACCCCTCAAAATCTGCCCGAATGCAGGAGGATGAATGATGAGTGGTATGTTAAGAAGGGGTATAGGGATAACAAGGGGCTTATTGACGAGCGATACGCAGTTGACCGGTGTTTTGATAATTTCTCTGTGCTGGGATTAGAAGGCGGGATACTTCGTTCGGACGGCAAAATCATTGCCTATACCATGGGGGAAATACTGAATTCAGATACCTATGTCATACACATAGAAAAGGCCTTTGGCGGTATTAGGGGAGCCTATCAGATGATAAACCGCGAATTTGCTTATTATATAAAGCATAGGCATCCCCATATGCTTTATGTAAACCGTGAGGACGATATGGGAAGCAAAGGATTGAGAAGGGCAAAGCTGTCCTATTATCCCGACAGGATGGTAGAAAAGTATACCGCCGGATATATAGGAAAATAACCGGCAGCGGGGGTTAATATGTTTGAAATCAGAACGGCGAAAAAGAGCGATACACAGCGTCAAAAGGAAATATGGAAAGCTTGCTTTGGAGATAGTAATGAGTATATAGACTTTTACTTTGCCAACAGATACAGGGAGAATGAAACCCTGCTGCTGCTTTGGAATGGTAATATTACTTCCATGCTAACCATGATCCCGGTGCGGGTGATAACAAGCGATGGCCGGAGCCTTCCCTCTGCCATGCTGTATGCCATAGCAACCCATCCAAAGTACCAGGGAAGGGGATTGGCAACCCGGATAATGGATTTTAGCGACAGATACCTTATGGATAACAATAACCGGTTGTCGCTTCTTGTTCCGGCGTCCGACAGACTTTTCGACTTTTATGGCAGACGGGGATATATAAACGGTTTTTTTATAAAGGAGGTTACCATAACCGATGATGCTTTTAAGGATATTAGGGAAGATGCAGCCTTCCGGTCATTTATTACGCCCGCCTCACCAAAAGGTTATAACCGCAGACGGGACGAGCGGCAAAATGGTGGCCTTTATGTTGCCTATGGCGACGGGGAGATTGCCTACCAGAAAAAGCTGTCAAAAAGGACGGGAGCCGATATCTACACAATAGAAATTGACGGAACCTGTGGCTGTGCGGCGGCAGAAAGGATAAACGCCGGCAGAGTGCTTATCAAGGAATTGCTTATGCCCGAAAGTTTTGTCTACAGGTCGGTGGCACTAATTGCAAAGCTTCTGCCGGCAAAAGAATATATAGTGAGATTGCCCGCAAACCAAAGCCAAAGTCTTTGCGGTGAGATCCGCCCCTTTGGTATGATAAAACCGTATGGCCAATCAGGTGATGAAATGCTCCATGATGAAGCCGGATATCTGGGTATAGCCTATGATTAAAAGCACAGATAATGTGAATATCGGTATTCGGGCTTATAATAAAGCTGATGGTTGAACAGGATATGCTTCAGGAGCAAATAGAGCCGCTTATTGACAGTCAGCTTAAAGTTATGTTCAATGGAATTATGAGCAGGAAGGAGGTCATGTAAAATGAAAAATGGGGGTAGAAAAATGAAAACGTTAATAGCGTATTCCAGTAAGTACGGCTGTACGGAAAAGTGCGCCACAGCTCTTTCGGAGAAACTGTCAGGGGAGACTGATTTATTTAATCTGAAAGGGGGCAGGTCGGTGGACCTTAACCAATACGACAGGGTTGTTATCGGGGGGTCAATATACATGGGCAAGATTCAAAAACAGGTCAGCAGTTTCTGTTCCAAGAATCTCAATCAGCTTATGGACAAAAGGATAGGCCTCTTTATATGCTGTATGGCTGAGGGGGAAGATGCAAAAAACGAGCTGGACGGTGCTTATCCCCAGGAACTGTTAAAGGTTGCCGTTGCGAAGGAGTATTTCGGAGGGGAATTTATATTCAAGAAAATGAACCCCATGTACCGGTTGATAGTGAAAAAGGCGGCCAAAACCGACAGGGATGTATCCAATATACTGGAGGAGAATATAAGCACTTTTGCAGGGCTTATTAATAATGCATAAGCCGCCAATACAATATTTTCAATTCAGAAACGGGGTAAATCAATATCATGGAGCACAAAAGAACAATAAGTATTTTGGTTTTATTCATAGTTGTATTATCGCTGGCGGCCACAACTGCCGGGATATTCTCTAACCAAGGCCCCGGGCCCTTTGAACACGAAACGGTTCGCGGCCGCACTGTTGTGATATACGGTAAAGGAATATACAGGCACATGTCGATGGATGTAGCGCCCCAGGGTATAGCCCAGGATGTGGTGACACTGGGTATTGGCATCCCAATACTTGTAATCTCACTATATCTGTCCGGAAAGGGTCTCTTTAAGGGCAGGATACTGCTTGCGGGTACCCTTGGATATTTCCTGGTTACATACCTTTTCTATATGATTATGGGGATGTATAATGAATTCTTCCTGGTATATGCAGCACTTACCTCATTATGCTTCTTTGCATTTTTGCCGGTGGTATTTTCACTGAACATAAATAGTGTAAGTTCATATTTTAGTGATAGACTGCCCGTGCGGTTTTTAGGCGGTTTTCTTTTGTTCAACTCACTGGCAATAGCTGCGCTGTGGCTTGGCGTTGTTGTGCCGCCGCTGCTTAAGGGTACCATTCCGGTGGAGGTGGAGCACTATACCACTTTGGTTGTTCAGGGGATGGATTTGAGTATCTTGCTTCCCGCAGCCTTTGTATCCGGAGTGCTGCTTATAAAGAGAAGGCCCTTTGGGTATATGCTTGCGCCGGTATATATGGTCTTTCTTAGCATACTGATGACAGCCCTTGTGGCAAAGATGATCGGGATGTCCATGGTGGGGGTGAACGTAGGGCCTCCGCTAGTGATAATTCCGATAATTGCGTTGATGTCAATTTTTTGTGCAGGCTTAATTCTAAAGAATGTAAAGGAACCGGGCCGGTAATATCCGATAAGTATCAGGAATGCATAATTGGGGATGGTTTTGTTGAGGTTATCAATAAAACTGTCTCCAATTTTTTCATGTAACGTTTTGGGGTGTTTAAACGTTAGAATAGATGAATGGGGACACACCGCTTTCAATAAGGTCAGGGGACACATCTTCATAGCTGGTATTCCTTTATGGCCAAGGAATGTCCCCATTAGATTTCCAGCTGCGGAATGTCCCCGATTGATAAGCTACCGGGTCAGGGACACACCGCTTTCAATAAGGTCAGGGGACACACCTTCATAGCTGGTATTCCTTTATGGCCAAGGAATGTCCCCATTAGATTTCCAGCTGCGGAATGTCCCCGATTGATAAGCTTATGGGTCAGGGACACACCGCTTTCAATAAGGGCAGGGGACACACCTTCATAGCTGGTATTCCTTTATAGCCAAGGAATGTCCCCATTAGAATTCCAGCTGCGGAATGTCCCCGATGATGGAAGAAATCTGGCCGGGGGAGAAGGGAACAAAATTATGTTTGGAATGGATAAACCAAAAAAAACGCAACAATATGACGTAAAGTCCATAGAGGAAATATGCAGTGCAACGTGGGAGCCATTATACCGGTATGTATATTTCAAAGTTCAAAACCGCCAGGAAGCGGAGGATATTACCCAGGAGGCATATGTCAGAGTGCTCTCCTATTCGCATAAAGGGGCTTCCCGGCCTGAAAACTTCATTGCCTATCTAAAAACCACGGCACTAAACGTAATACGGGACCGGTGGCGCAAAGACAAACGCCGGGGAACCGAAGTGGATCTGGAAACGATAAACCCATTGGAAGCGGCAGTGGAGGACCTCTCCGAAGAAAGCAGCAGGAGAATACTTATTGAAAATTCACTTAAAAGGCTTGGACAGGATCAGCGCAGGGTAATAGAGTTAAGGATTATTAAGGGATTTTCGGTGGCCCAGACAGCCGGAATGATGGACAAAACAGCATCCGCTATCCGTGTATTGCAGTACCGGGCGTTACAGACCCTTGCAAATATCCTTGAAGAGAACGATTAGTAAAAGGAGGCGCCAATCAATGAAAAACAAAGAGCGCAAACTATCCGAATATATCGACAAACTTAATGCCGGACAAAAACCTGAACAGCATGGGAAGCCAACTGATAAGTCTGAATTAGAGAAGCTCTGTGAAACGGTAAGGAAGGTCCGCAGTTTAAAGGAGCCTGACATGCCGGCAGGCGATTATCCTGCGAGACTGGCGGCATCAGTTAATAAAGGATTAATTCGGAACAACCCTGAAAATAATAAGAAACGTATTTGGCTGACCGGTATGGCCGGTGTTGCTGCAATACTGGTCATGGCCGTTATGCTGAATTCAATCCTTCCCTTTGGCGGAGCCAGTATTGTACACGCTATGGAAGAGGCCTTCCGGGAGGTTAAGGCTTACCACGGTACTCTTGAAATTGTGCAGACCAATGCCAAGGGGGAGCAAAGCCTGCAGGCAGAACTGGAGGTATGGGCCAATAAAGAGGGGTATTACTATATAAAGGGGTTGGAGGGTTGGCAGAAGGGTATAGTTACCGCAAACAACGGCCAGCGTAAGTGGCAGGTCCGGCCAGACCGGGAGGAAGTCCATGTTTTCCCTGCCTTCCCTGACGCCTATCGTTTTACTTTTGAACTGGGAAAAGAGATCCAACAGGTGAAAAATGCGCTGTCGGCCAAAGTAGTCGGAGAAGACACGGTAGCCGGCAGAAAGGCTGATATACTGGAAATATCTCCCCATAACGGAAGGGCTTACCGGATATGGGTTGACAAAGAAACAAAGCTGCCGCTGCAAAAGCAATCTGCGATGCAAAATGCGCTGCAGTATACCATAACCTATACACAGATTGATTTTAGCGGCTCAATACCCGATGAGTTTATTGCATACAGTGTACCCTATGGGTATAAGGAAATTGACACAAACCCGGAACAGTTGGTAAACAGTGTGGAAGAGGTCCGGGAAATTATCGGGTTTAATCCCAGACCACCCGAAAGCATACCGGCAGGTTTTGACCAGGACGGAATAGCGGTAGCACCCGGTGCCGGCCTGTCCAAACTATATTACCTTGAGCAGGATAAGGGTGACAGGGTTATAGTTGTGCAGGGCAGACCCGTTGGTGAGTTTAACGCAGCTCCAACAGCAGTCCTGGGAAAGGCTGATAACAATATAGCAGAAATCCAGTCACCGGTCTATGAGGATTTAGGTATTCTCGGAGGTGGAGCGCTGTATGCGGGCATAACCGATATAAGCTCTATCCGCTGGCGGCAGGATGGATATGAATACGCCGTTGTCGGCAGTGCTCCGCTGGAGAAATTGGCTGTATTTGTACACAGCCTTACCGGTGGCAGCTTTGAAATGCCGTCTGCTGATGACCAGACTTCGGACGCTCCAAGGATAGAGGTCCCGGTTGACCTGGAAGTGGAGCAAAGCAGCCAGAAAGGCGTTGACGCGGGAAGCTCCCCATGGAGACTTGACCCTGCCTTTGTTGCCCAGGTGTTTGTAAGCCTTGAGATGTCACCAGGAGGTATTACCGGAGAGTATCCTGTCGGATATGAGGAACTGGAAGTTATCCGAAATAACGGTAAAGACGCAGTGGTCGAGGTAAGCGGGGACAAAACTCCTATAAGGAGAGTGTATCTGAAGCGGCTTATAAGGCAGGATTCCACAGGTATATGGACTGTGATTGGGTATGACCCTTCAGACAACGAATAGGTTAAACGGAACCAAAAAATAATTGTGCCGTCAAAACATTATTGAGGGCATACCGCAGCAGGGAAGCCGGGTGGGCTAAAGGAGGACTATTAAAATGCGCAGCAAAAAAATATTTATTGGTGTACTGATAATAATTACATTGGCTTTACAGATAGGGTGCACAGCACAGGTACAGGACAATGGGGAGGATATGGAAGACAACGCGCAGCATGACGTACAAAGGGAAATAATGGAGGAATTTGACCGGTTGGTTGATTCCGAGGCTGGCTTGGATGAGATTATCGGATTTATCGATGACAGTATTGCGCAGCTGTCGGAAGAGCATGCTTCGATTATGCTTGACCGGCTTGAAGGGCTGCAAGAAAAGAACCTGCCCGTACTGGATGAAAAGTTTTACAGTGACCAGACTATACAAAGCGGTATTAACAAGATATATGGGCCGGGGTTTGATATGAATACCGTTGACCAAATGGAAGACGGCAGGTTGAAGGACCTGTTGGCAGAGGCAGGGAATACCGGATATAGGGTAGAAACAGCCGAAGGCATGTACTTCCCTATAATAGACTATAAATTTTATGAAAAATACAGTTACTATGTGACGGCCGATATGAATGAATACATCGACATTATGGCAGTTGAATCCGATGAGGTGCCTGCCAAGGACGCCGCACTGGTTATTAGCTGGGACGCAATATTGGAAAGGGCTTTGCGTCAGGAGAGATTTTTAGGGCAGTATCCGGATTCAATTAAGGCAGACCAGATAAGACGGCTATATAAAAAATATGTCAGCTTCACATTATTCGGCCTGAACAATACCCCTCTTTTTGAATATGATACCAATACCATGAAAGATGATGCAAAAGCAGTCTATAAACAGGCAGTAGGTAGCGGTCAGGACAGCGGGTATCTTGATACTATCCGGGAATATATTGAAGTGTTGGAAAAGGATAATTTCAAGCTTACAGACGAGGTCGACAAGTACAGGAAAAATGTATATGGAAGCATATAGGCAACAGGCAGAAAAAAATGGTGTTGGCCTGTTCGGGGGAGAGGGTCTTGCCGACAGGATTTACGCCGCAAGTAAAGCCGGCGAAGGCAGTATAATTGGGAATACCGGTATTGGAAGCTTTTTCGGCAGCGATTAAACCGTATATAAATATAAATAAACGTTCAGTGGGAATCTGCTCCTTCGGACGTTTTTTTTTGGCAGGGTGCAAGGGCCGTGACGGCTGCCAGGCGGGTGTTTTTTGAGCTGTAGAGTTTAACCTGCCGGCTTACGGATAAATTATTATTGTGAAAACATTATAATTGCTGATATACTATTTACTGGTGGAAGACTAAACCTACCCTTTGGCAGACAACTGTTGAAGAGATGGAGCTTTCTATACAGGGAGGGAAAAATATGGTTAGAACAATAGGTACGACAGTCAGAGGCATCAGGGCTCCTATTATCAATGAGGGGGATGATCCTGTAAAAATAGTGGTTGATTCTGTTATTGAATCTATGGCTTCTGAAAGCTTTAAGCTGAGGGACAGGGATGTCATAGGAATAACCGAATCCCTTGTAGCCCGTGCCCAGGGTAACTATGCCACATTGGAACACATTGCCCTTGACATAAGAGGCAAATACACGGGAGATATAGCCGTTTTGTTCCCTATTATCAGCAGAAACAGGTTTTCCATGATACTCAGGGGAATATGTATGGGGGCCCGGAAGGTGTACCTGTTTTTGAAATACCCCTCCGACGAGATGGGAAATCCCCTGATGGACATTGAAAAGATGGCCCAGGCTAAAATAAACCCTTACACAGATGTACTGAGTGAAGCACAGTACAGGGAAATATTTGGATATAATGTGCCCCATCCCTTTACCGGTATTGATTATGTCAGCTATTACAAAGAAATTGCCGAAAAGGGAAACATTGAAATATACCTTGCGAATAACCCAACAGCGGCTTTGAACTATACCAGTGAAATACTGACAGCCGACGTTCACGACAGGCACAGGACTAAGAGAGAATTAAAAGCGGCCGGAGCCGAGCGGGTGTACGGCCTGGACGATATTCTAAATAAACCGGTAAACGGAAGCGGCTACAACCCGGAATTCGGGCTGCTGGGTTCCAACAAAGCCACCGAACACAAGGTAAAGCTCTTTCCCCGGGACTGCAAAACAGTTGTGGATGAAGTCCGGAGGGCCATATTGAAAAAGACGGGCAAGCAGGTTGAGGTAATGGTATATGGTGACGGAGCCTTCAAGGACCCCCAGTGCAAAATATGGGAGCTGGCTGATCCGGTGGTATCTCCTGGCTACACCGATGGTCTTGAGGGGACCCCATGCGAAATAAAGATAAAGTATATTGCAGATAATGACCTTGAAGGTATGCAGGGCAGCCAAAAGGAGGAAGCGATAAGAGACAGGGTAAGGCAAAAGGGAAGCAATCTGATGGCCAGGGACGAATCCCTCGGTACAACACCGAGACAGCTTACCGATTTGCTGGGCAGCCTGTGTGACCTGACAAGCGGCAGTGGGGATAAGGGGACTCCCATAGTCCTGATCCAGGGATATTTTGACGATTACGCAAAGGAATAGAACAGCATTTAATAGGCAGGGAAAAGTCCGCCGGCTTTGCCCGGCCTTTATTTTTCTTATCGGTTGTTTGGAATGTTTAAGCCTTGCATGGCAGGGATAAGTTTATAGTAATAGCTGCAAAGCTAATGATTAAATTATAATAAGGGGTGTCGCCACAGTGAAAGAAGATAAGAATAACACAAACGACGATATTATACCAGACAAACCGCAAAGGCCGATAATCAAAATATTGGTACCCGTATTGGTGATAGCAGTTATCTTTGGTATATGGGCTTATAAGAATTTGCTGCCGGCAAGTGATGTGAAGGATGAGGATACATCCGAATTTGCCCTTGATGCTACCGAAGACTTTAACCTTGAAGAGATTCTATCCCATGGCCTGCCTGTACTAATTGACTTTGGTGCAGACTATTGCGCTCCGTGCCGGGAGATGGCGCCCATACTGGATGAACTTAACAAAGAATACAGAGGCAGAGCCGTTATAAAGTTTGTAGACATACAAAAAAACCCCAGGGCTTCCGAAGGGTTTGGAATAACGGTTATTCCGACACAGTTTTTCTTTGATAAGGAGGGTACGCCCTACTCCTATCATGAGGGTTTTTTGTCCAGGGAAAATATTATAAGAGCGTTTGAGGAGCTTGGTGTCGAATGATCGATAGATGGCTTAGTATTCTGGGAGAACTGATTACGGGCAATATCTGGTTTGCTCCTTTGCTGGCGCTTGTTGCCGGCGTTTTGACCTCCTTTACCCCATGCTCTCTGTCGAGCGTTCCTTTGGTAATAGGGTATGTGGGGGGTTATGCCGGCAATGATACCAAAAAAGCCTTCAGGTATTCCCTTGCATTCTGCGGTGGGATGACGGTAACTTTCACCGTGCTGGGGACTTTGGCTTCGATATTCGGGAAACTCCTGGGGGGAACGGGTTCGTGGTGGTATATTCTGCTTGGAACCCTGATGGCGCTGATGGCGCTTCAAATGTGGGATATTATAAATATAATTCCGCAATCGCAGGTTTTGGCCAAAAACCCTAAAAGAGGCTATATTGGAGCTGCTGCGGCAGGAATGCTGGGCGGGATTTTTGCGTCCCCCTGTGCAACGCCGGTACTGGTTGTATTGCTGGCCATGGTTGCGCAAAGGGGGAGTCTTTTGTGGGGGATATTGCTGCTGCTTCTCTATTCGGCAGGTCACAGCGCGCTGCTGCTGGCTGCGGGCACTTCGGTAGGCCTGGCAAACGGGCTTGCATCATCCAATCGGTTTGACAGGATGGGCAGAATATTTAAAATTATCATGGGAGGAGCCATTCTTTTGCTTTCCTTCTATATGTTTTACCTGGGCTTTTAAAACCAAGTAAAACCAAGTAAACCAAGGGGACGGTTCTTGTGGTTTGTGAGGAACCAGAGGGACGGTTCTTGTGGTTTAGCAACCAGGGGCAACGACGGTTCTTGTGGTTTGTATAGGGGGACGGGCGAGCTGTCCTTCTATTATTTTTTTAAAAAAATATATAAACCCTTGACATTGACGTTACGTGAGGGTGTATAGTTAACATGTCGGGAGGTGAACTTATGGAATACACAGTGCAAAAGCTGGGTGAGATGGCCGGAGTAAGCGCCAGAACGTTGAGATACTACGATGAGATTGGAATTCTTAAGCCGGCAAGAATCAATTCGTCGGGGTATCGGATATATGGCCAGGGAGAGGTTGACAGGCTGCAGCAGGTACTCTTTTATAAAGAGCTGGGTGTGAGCCTGGAAAACATCAGGGCTATAATAAATGCGCCGGCCTTTGACAGGGTGAAGGCACTGCGTGTGCATTATGACAAGCTTCTCGAAAAAAAAGCGCGGATAGACACCTTGCTAACCAACATTAGTAAAACCATAGCTTTGGCAGAAGGGAGGATTAGTATGACTGATAAAGAAAAATTCGAGGGTTTTAAGGAAAAGTTGGTAAAGGATAATGAGGATGAGTATGGCGAAGAGATAAAAGAGAAATACGGTGATGAGGCCGTCGAAAGGTCCAACCGGGCGTTTAAGAACATGACCGGGGAAGAATATGACAGAATGCTTGACCTGGATAAACAGGTAAAACTGGCACTGGCAGAGGCTTACAAAGATGGTGATCCTGCAGGGGAGCCGGCTCAAAGGGCAGCGGAGCTGCATAAGAAATGGTTAACCATATGCTGGGGACATTACGACAGAGAAGCCCACGCCGGACTTGCGCAAATGTATGTGGACGATAAGAGATTTACAGCCTATTATGACAAAGAGCAGCCGGGTACGGCAGAGTTATTAAGGGATGCAGTATACATCTATACCGGTGAGAAGGAATAGTACCTGAAGGCATAAATAAAAGCGGCCGGTTTATCCCGGCCGCTTTTGCTTTTTATCCTCCTCCTACCGGCGGAAACAGCGAAAGCACATCTCCTTCGGCAAGCTGTTCATCAAGGTTTCCGTCCCTTCCGTTGACCAGCAGCAGGGCCACATCCTCTTGTCTGATATCAAGCAGCTCCAAAATTTTGCGTGCCGAGGAGTTTTGCGCCACTTTCATGTCCAGTACTTTTGCTCTCCCATCTCTTAACGTGGCAAATAATCTGACCTCAATTTTCATATATTCTGACCTCCCTAAGGACAAATAATATATTTCCTGGCCCAGAGGCAGTCGGAGCAAGAAGGGCTTCCGGTGTAGCAATCATAAGATGTGTCCTTTACCAAATCACACCCCTCCACGTAATCGCAGTCAATGCATGAGGGATATCTATTATTCCTGACAACAGACCGGAAATGGCTATATTCGCTGCTTTCCCAAATATTTTCCAGATCATTCTCATACAGGCTGCCGAAGGAATGCTTAAGAACCGTCTTTTCCCTGCCAAATACATACTCTCTGTATGTATGGGAGAGTCTGTAACAGGGAACCATTTGGCCGCCTGCATCAATAAAGGCTGATTGATCTTCCACAAAGCTGCATCGTCGCTCTGTTTTTAACTCATAGTTTGGAAGCACCAATTTTATTCCCTTTTTAAAAGAATACTTTATTGCTTTATCAAATAAAAGCTTACCCTGTTTATTTTCATATCGGGTATATAGTATCCTATCTGCATTTTCTCTGCTTTGCGGCAGTAAGTTGGATACTACTAACACATGGGCCTTTAAAGTGTCGGCCAGGTCAATCATCTTAAAAATATCATCTGCATTATCCTTAGAAAGAACAAATTGAATTCCAATATAGGGAGAGCTTTTTGCGGTATTTTCTTTCAATCTATTTATTCTATCTATGTTTTTAATAATTACGTCCAGATTTGCATTCCTGATTTTGACGAAGTTTTCGTGCAAACCATCAATCGAAACCATAACAAGGTTTACTCTTCGGACAATCAAATCCAGCAATACATTGTCAATATCCATGGCATTGGTAGTCAGCGTCAGATGGTAATGTCCAAGGGCTCTTATGGCTTCATATATCAGGGGTGCGCAAGTGGGCTCCCCAATCCCTCCCAGAACAACCGAATTTAATTTATTCATGTGGCTAATTTCTTTTATTATCTTACTAAACAATTCCGGATCCATGTCCAGAGGTTTTTCATTCCAGGAACGTCTGTAGCAAATGGAACAGTTCAGATTGCACTTGTTGGTAAGTTCGAGATAGAGCTTCTGTAATGTCATAACATCAACCTTCCTGAAGTATTTGATATTAAATCAAAGTTTCGGAAGTGAAAGTACCATAAAGACTTCAATCCGAAGCCTGGAGCCTATGATAAAATACTTTATTTCACTTTCTGATGATAGGGCTTCATGAAAGGTCAGCGCATGCATTAAATGGTTTAACAAGGCGCAAGTTTCCTCTAATGCATTTTCCCATAAGCGGGTTCCCATGAAGCCCATTAATATTTTTCTGCAATTAGTTTTATTAGAAGCCGTTCATATTAAACACTAATCAGCCATCTATTCCGAGTTGCTTAAGCCTTTCCGAAGTTGGGATTCCGTTAACATCCCATCCCCTGACCTCATAGTATTTGGGAAGCAGCTGATCTAATTTATGAACCCATCCCTTTGAAGGCCCGTCGGGAATAGGCTCATCCAACAGCCTCCTGGGCAGAGTATCCTGGGACGAGTCGATACCGGCTTCTAAGTTGTACAGCTTTTCAAGGTTCCATATCCTTTCGCCGGCCTGTATAAAGTCATCTCCGGTCAGATATGTTCCGCAGACAGCATTGACCAGATTGGCATAGTCATCGGCACCCAAGGCGAAGGAAGTAAACAGGCAAAGTCCGGAGGAATCTATAGCTGCGGTGAAGTCTTGGAATATCTTGGCCCATTCAGGCTTTCCTTCCAGGGAAAGCCTGTCGAGCTTTTCAGGAAGCCCTAAAATTTCCGGAGAAATCATATAACCTCTAACATGGCATCCACCCCTGTTGGAAGTGGCATACTGTACTCCATGACCCTGTATGCCTCTTGGATCGTAAGCAGGCAGCTCCTGCTTCTTGACCGTCATGGATAGTTCCGGCACGCCATGCATCTGGCAAAGCCTGTATGACCCCTGAGCCAGTTTAGCACCCAGTCCGTCGGCATCGGCCATTCTCTTTGTCCATTCAACTATGGCCTCGGCATTACCCCAGACCAGCTCAGGCCCTCCATCCAGCTGGTCCTTTTTAATATAACCTTTATCATACAGTTCCATGGCTGCGGCTATTGTTGCACCGGCAGAGATGGTATCTACGCCTATCTCGTTGCACCAGTAGTTTGCCTTGATGATATCAGGGAGGCTTGATACCCCGCAGTCGGAACCAAAAGCCCAGATGGTTTCGTATTCCGGTCCGCAGCCTTCAATATCATCCACCTTGCAGTATCTTCCGCAGGCTATGGGGCACCTGAAGCAGGGGTCCTTCTTTTGCAGATATTTTTCTGCCAGCGTTTCCCCGCTTATCTCTTCAGCTTTATCAAAGGTACCATACTGGAAGTTGTTGGTTGGGAACACACCGTTTTCATTGATAATATTTATAAGTATGGCAGTACCGTAGGCGGGTAGGCCCTGGCCGGTGACTCCGTTTTCTTTAATCTTATCCATACACACCGAGAAAACTTCCTTAAGCTTATCAGGGTGGGCTATATTAACCTTTTGGGTTCCCCTGACTGCTATGGCTTTTAGGTTTTTTGAGCCCATAACTGCGCCAACACCCGAACGTCCTGCTGCCCTGCCCAGGTCATTCATTACCGATGCTATTCTTGATAGCTTTTCACCGGCAGGTCCTATAGCCGCAACCCTGACTTTTTCCCCGTGCTCCTTTTCGAGAGCATGGGTGGTGTCCGAAACAACTTTTCCCCAGAGGTGGGAAGCGTCCTTTAGCTCCACCTTGTCGTCGGCAATATTAAGATAGACTGGTGCTGCAGCTTTACCTTCAAAGATAATTGCGTCATATCCTGCCAGTTTGAGCTCGGCACCCCAGTAACCGCCCGAGTTGGAAGACGCTATGGTGCCTGTAAGAGGTGATTTTGTAACTACCATGTATCTTCCGCCGGTGGGTGTATTAGTTCCCGTAAGCGGACCGGTGGCAAAAATCAGTTTATTTTCCGGGCTCAAAGCATCGACACCGGGGTCAACCTCATCCATCAGTATTTTTGAAGCCAATCCTCTGCCTCCGATGTATTTTTGCGCTTTTCTCTCATCCAGCGGTTCGGTCTTAATTGTCATTTTGTTTAAGTCTACCCTTAGAATCTTACCATTATAACCGTTCATGGCAAACCTCCTATTATTAGATTCTTAATACCGATAACGAGCAAGGTTCATGCCAATACAAAAAACCCCTCGAAGTCCAACTGTTTCAAGGGGTCTAAAAGCATTGACTGCGGCCATGTTCCATATGGGTACATAAAAATGACAATTCATCTGTTACATATCAGAACACTGCTCTAAAGTGGAACTGTCTATTCCGAAATTCTCTATTTTCCTATAGAGGGTATTTCTGCCAATCCCTAAAACCTTTGCACTTTTGCTAATATTTCCGTCGTATAAATTCAGTATCTTGAGTATGTGCTGCTTTTCAACAGCAGAAAGGCTGTATCCTTCGTTTCCATGCAATTCTATAGTGTTTGGAGCCGACATATTAAATGGTATCTCCGGGTTTTCTGATAATACATTTCTTTCATCGCCAATTCTATCCGGAATGGTCTCGGTATTAATCATCCATTCTATCAGGTTTTCCAGCTCCCTTACATTACCTGGCCACTCATATTCCAATAGGGATTTCATAAACTCATCGGGGACTTTCACGCTTCTTCGGTTCATTTTTTTCGATTTGGTTGTCATAAAAAACTCAAACAGAAGAGGGATATCCTTTTTTCTTTCTCGTAAAGGCGGGAGCCGTACCGGCAGGACATTGAGCCTGTAATATAAATCCTTGCGAAAATTCCCTTTTTTCACTTCAGCATAAAGGTTTTTGTTTGTGGCAGCAATAACTCTGATATCGACCATAGTATTGTTAATACTTCCAATTCTGCTGACAATACCTTCCTCTATTACACGGAGCAGCCTGGTTTGCAAATCCAGCGGCATTTCTCCGATTTCATCAAGAAAGATTGTGCCTCCATCTGCTATTTCAAATTTTCCCGGCTGTCCGCCGCTTTTTGCTCCGGTAAAAGCGCCTTGCTCATATCCGAACAACTCCGACTCAATCAGGTTTCTGGGTATGGCGCCGCAATTTATGGCTACAAAGGGTTCATCACGCCTGCTGCTGCAATTGTGTATAGATTGGGCAAAAAGCTCCTTACCGGTACCGCTTTCGCCCATTATGAGTATATTCGATCCGCTGTCGGCTACCTTCCTGGCAAACTCAACTACCTGCAAAAAGTTTTTGTCCCTGCCGACTATTTTGTCAAAGGTGTAGATTGCCTGACGTCCCATAATTCTGTTGGCCAGTTTTCTTATCTTTTTTACTTCTTTAAATACGAAAACTATATTTCTTAAATTATGCTCGTCATCTAGGATAGGGTAGGTGCACAGGTTAAACTGGAGTTTATTCTTTCTGGCATTAACAGAAACATCCTCATCCATTATACTCTGTCCGGTAACGCTGGTTGCTTTTACTTTTTCCCATCCTTCAAACAGGTTCCAGGTCTTTATTCTTCTCATTTCATCGGTAGTATAGCCGAACATTTCGGCCACACAACGGTTAACGGTTACAATATTTCCATCCAGGTCGGATGTCAATATTCCTGCGATGATAGAGTCAATAACAGTGTCGGTATACATTTTTGCCATGGATAGTTCCTGGGTATATTTTTTTATTTCCAGCATTTTTTCTATAGCATTTGCCGCGGCCACTACCATACCTAGGGTATGAGAATGGACGGATTCACTGTAACCGGTTAAATCGAGGGTTCCGATTATCTCACCCTTTGTATTTCTGATTGGTGAGGCCGAGCAGGTCCAGCGGTGATAGACTTTTACAAAGTGTTCCTGTCCTGATACTTGCAGCGGTTTACCCTCGGCCAGTGTAGTCCCCATTGCATTTGTCCCTATATTTTTTTCATCCATATAAGCTCCGGGTATCATTTTGAATGAAAAGGCCTCAGAAAGTATCTCTTCGTCTCCTATTACGCTTAATATGCAGCCTTCTTCATCGGTTAGTATGGAAAAGAAATTTGATCCCTTTACGAAATTATATAGTTGATTCATAAAAGGTTTTGCTGTAACAATCAATTCCTGCTTGGCTTGCAATCTTTCAAAAAGCTGGTTGCCATCAATGATTTTGCCGCTAAGCACCCGGTTTATATCAACTTTGTAGCGTTCGCATCTTTTGTGAGATTCTATAATATAGTCTTTTCTGTTCGTGATTTTCGGGTTATTCACCGGATATCCCCCTTAACTTTGAACAATATCAGGTCATGAAATTCCATTTTATGAAATCATTATAACATATATAATATTATTGGGATATCAAACATATGGACAAATACACAGGGTAAGGATTAAAAAAGCGGCCGAATCTTAATCAGCCGCTTTTTTATAGCATGTGCCGCTCATTTTTCTAAAACCCCGGCCGCCCTGTCCAGCCAGTCTCCTTCAAAGGATTCAATCTGGCCTTTATCACAGGCGGATGCAATCTTGGGATCGATTGGAATTCTGCCAAGTACCCGTATGCCATGTTTCTTTGCAATTTCCTCTATATGGCTTTCACCAAACACTTTAATCTCATTGCCGCAGTCGGGACAACTGAGATATGACATATTTTCAATTATGCCGATTATGGGTACATCCATCTTCTTTGCCATGTTGACAGCTTTGGATACTATCATTGACACCAGTTCCTGGGGTGATGTCACTATTATAATCCCGTCAACGGCTATCGACTGGAATACAGTTAGCGCGACATCGCCGGTACCCGGCGGCATATCTATAAACATGAAGTCCACATCACCCCATATTACATCCGTCCAGAACTGTTTTACGGTACCCGAGATAAGGGGTCCCCTCCAGACTACAGGATCGGTATCGTTTTTTAGAAGCAGGTTTATTGACATAATATTTATTCCCGTGTTAGTTTCTGCCGGCAGAAGGCCCTGGTTATTTGACAGTGCCATGCCCTTGATGCCGAAAGCCTTGGGTATAGAAGGCCCTGTTACATCCGCATCAAGGATTGCGGTGCTGTGTCCTCTTCGGTTCATTAAAATTACCAGCATAGACGCCACAACGGATTTGCCGACACCGCCTTTACCGCTTATAACACCGATTACTTTTTTGATATGGCTTAGTTCATGGGGTTTTTCCGAAAAATCCGTTTGTTTTTCTTTCCTGTCACTGCATTCATCACCGCAAGCACTGCAATTCTGGTCACAATTTTCGCTCATTGTTATTCTCCTTTTGTCGTTTTATTCAAAATCCTTTCCATGCCTGTGTCTGTAGCATCTAATACACCCATACAACTGTTGGTTTTGGTCGCAGAGTTTATAATCCCCTCCCTCGATCTTGAGCATCTTTCCGTTAACAAGGGATTCGGCAAGTTTTTTTCGCGCCTCATTATAGATTCTCTGGACGGTTGTACGGGCAACGTTCATTTTTTCAGCGCATTCCTCCTGCATCATTCCTTCCCCGTCAATAAGCCGGATAGTTTCATATTCATCAACCGTCATTATTATGGGGTCACTTTCATAAGTATGTGTGTTGAGCGGTCCAAACAGGTCGTTTTGGGGCAGACCGCATACCTTTCTCCATTTTCTCGGCCTGGGCATAATTTATACACCTCCCGCGTTAGCAACACTGGTATAAGGGAGATTAATCTCCCCTATACTAATCGGTATCAGAAAGGCTGTCCAATTGTTTGCTAATTATATCAAGCCTGCTTTCGAGGAGCGTTTTTTGTTCTTCAAGCAATTCTTTTTGTGTTGTTGTGTTGGCAGTATACCCAACGGGATATTCAGCAGGATAAAATGCCATGTTTCTCCTGAAGCCCCGTCTGCGTCCCAGTCCAAGGCCCAATCCGAACCCCAGCCCCAAACCGAATCTGGATATATTCGCTGCGTTGCATAGTCCCAGGCCTCTTCCCGTCATTGGTCCAAGTCCTAAAGGACCGGTTCCATTCCTTCCTGGCATAATGATACCCTCCTTTCGTTATTAGCATATGTTCATTATAATACTATTATACTCCGTTTTGGGCATATGTCAACAACGGAATTTTGCAGAAATAACTTTGGAACATGTTTCCGATCTATCACTTAATTAGTTGGAAACAGGCGAAGAATTATTGACCGTCGATGGATTGGTTAATTTTCAGGTAAACCGGTATGAGACATCCCAGAACGTCATCGCCACGCGTAAGCCGCAAAACAAAGATAATTGATATCAGGAAAGTGTTTGTTTTGATATAAAACATGGGATTTCAGGCAAGGCGGTAAAAATATAAAAGGAGTATTGACAGTGGAATGGCGGTGTGGTAAACTCGAAGCAGAAATGTACGTATAACGAAATATTCGCCGGGGGAATAAACTATGGAGAGTAAAAGCACACTATATGACTTTTTGGTTGACAATCTCAAAACCTTCTTTTTTCCGGAGGACTGGTTAGAGCTGGATTTGAATTTTTCCAAAACCGAGCTTATGGCCCTGGTGGTGGTTGAGCGGTATGGGGAAGTGAGCATGAGCCAAATCTGTGATGCCCTGAATATACCTATGAGCACTGCTACAGGAATTGTGGACCGCATGGTTAGGAAGGGGTTTTTGCAGCGTGAACGCAGCGAAACCGACCGGCGTATGGTTGTGGTCAGCATGACGGAAAAGGGAAGAGGGATATTCCAGCATTATAAAGGGATGCTAACCGGGTATCTTGAACAGATTGAGGCAGCCCTGACCGAAAATGAGCTGCAGCTCTTGTATAAGATTTTCATGAAAGTCACTGCTATTATACGCAGGGAGGGAGAACCGGACTGCGGACAGTCAACGGATCCCATCATCAACAGGATAGAGATAGACTGAAGTTTTGCCATACAGCCCATACAAATGGGCGTTTCTTCAGGGGTATACTACGGATGACGTAATATACTTAATACGAAGCATGTCTGGAGAACTCTAAACGGGGAGGTTTAAATATGAGAATAATTTTGTATACAGGTAAAGGCGGGGTTGGAAAGACCAGTATAGCAGCCGCTACGGCATTAAGAAGTGCAGGCCAGGGATTAAAGACGCTGGTGGTGAGCACGGATGCTGCCCACAGCCTGGGAGACTGCCTCGACAGAAGGCTATCGCCCGAACCGGAGGAAATACAGCCCAACCTCTGGGCACAGGAGATTGACGTTACCCATGAAGTGGAAAAGGGTTGGGGACTGGTTCAGGAGTATTTTACAAAGCTTTTTACCTCAAAGGCGGTGAAGGATATAACCACCGAAGAGTTGACAGTTTTTCCGGGGATGGAGGACTTGCTCAGTTTGCTGAGGATTTTGAAATATTACAGGGATGGCACCTTCGATGCTATTATCATCGATTGTGCTCCCACAGGAGAGACCCTTGCGCTGCTAAGCTTTCCTGATATGTTTCGGTGGTGGATGGAAAAGCTGTTCCCCATTAAGCGAAAAGCTGCCAGGGTTGCCAAACCGATAGTAGAGCCTCTGCTGGGGGTTCCCATACCGGGGGATGACGTGATGGTGGAATTTGAAAAGATTTACCACCAGCTTGATGAGATGAGAAAAATATTCAGCAACGGCCAAATCACGAGCATAAGAATCGTAGTAAATCCCGAGAAGATGGTTGTGAAGGAGGCACAGCGCAGTTTCACCTATTTGAACCTGTACGACTACAAGGTAGACGCCGTTATTGTAAACAGAATTATTCCCGATGGGGTAACCGATTCCTACTTTAAGGTCTGGAAGGATATTCACAGCAAGTATAAGGATATGATAAGAGAGAGTTTCAATCCGGTGCCAATCTTCTACGCACCGTTATTCGAAAAAGAGGTGGTGGGACCGGAGATGCTCAGGAGGATGGGAGATGCCATTTACGGTAAAAAGAATCCCACATCGGTATTTTACCACCAGCGGACCCAGCAGTATTTAAAGCAGGATGGCCATTATCTGCTGTCCATATACATGCCCTTTGTCGATAAGAAGGAATTGTCTCTAAACCAAAAGGGAGATGAACTTATTATCCGGGCGGGACTGACAAAGCGTACCATTACCCTGCCGCGGACCCTGCGCAGCTATACCGCGAAAGGGGCAAAGTTCGAAGAGGACCGGTTGAATATAGTCTTAAGGAGTGAGAGTAATGGAGAAGAGCCTGATAATCAGTCTACTCAGACTAAAACTTGAGGCGCTGGATTTGGTTGTGGATTCGTTGCCCGAACCGGTAAAAACCCAAGCTGCGGATAACAGCAGAGAACTGATAGAGATGGTGCACCGGTTGACGGGGGAGTACCTGACCCGGGAAAAGGCGGATATAAGCAGTAAGAACACTCTGAAGAATGTGGATATAAAATAATGCAACAGGGAACGGTTTATGCATTTAAGGAGCAACAGGATTTTTGTGATGAAAGTATGAAATTTTAGGCCAAAAACGCTTACAAATACTTTTTTGTGTTAATATTTATGTATCAAGCTGTTGGAAGGTGAAGCTTATGGCGGATGAAAGGATTCTTATTGTGGACGATGAAGCCGGGATACGGGAAATGATTAAGGAGTACTTTGCACCGGAGGGGTATATCATTGACCAGGCGGCGGACGGTATTGAGGCTTTGGCGCTATTTAACAAAAGCAAATACTCCCTTGTGATTTTGGATATTATGATGCCCAAAATGGATGGGTGGACGGTGTGCAGGGAGATACGAAAAGCCTCCCAGGTCCCGGTAATTATGCTTTCGGCCAGGGGTGAAGAATACGACAAGCTTTTTGGTTTTGAACTGGGTGTGGATGATTATATGGTTAAACCCTTCAGTCCGAGGGAACTGCTGGCAAGAAGCAAAGCCATAATACGGCGCAGCCGGAACGCAGGACCAGGAAATAACCGGAAAAACAGCGCTGTGTTTGAGGGGCTTAAAATAAACTTTGATTCTAGAAATGTAACGGTAAACAACAGGCCGGTTACACTGACACCGAAAGAATATGAACTGATGAGCTTTTTTGCCAGAAACCCCGACAGGGTTTTCTCCCGCCAGCAGCTTCTTAGTGAAGTGTGGGGCTATGACTTCTATGGCGATGACAGGACGGTGGATACCCACATCAAAATGCTCAGGGAAAGCCTTGGAGAATACAGAAGGTTTATAGTCACCGTATGGGGGACAGGCTATAAATTTGAGACGGGAGAGGTAAAATGAAAAGTATAGCCCATAAGCTGTGGGCAGGCATGATGCTGCTTGTGGTGGTTGTTCTGGTACTCCTTTGGTCCTTTCAGGTCGTTTTTTTGGAGGACTTTTACACACAGCAGAGGGTAGGCGAAGTCAGGAACAAGGGCATCTCGTTTGCCGGGGATATTGACAAGCTGGGCAGTGAACAGCTTGAGGACAGGCTGGACAGCTTTGTATACGACTATAACTGCAGTATAGAGCTTTTGGACAAAAAGGGCAATACTGTCTACAGCAGCGGACCCGGTATGCGCATGCCCATGATGGCCCGCAACTACCAAAGGGGCAGTTTTTACAAGGACCTTATGTCTGGCAAGGTGGTTACTGAACCGGCGACCCATCCAAGGTTTGACAGCAATTATATGGTGATAGGGATACCCATAAGCCAAAACGGTGAAGTATACGGGGCACTGCTAATAAATATGCCCCTTGCGCCGGTGCAGGATACCGCCTCCATACTAAAGAAACAGCTTGTATACATTTCAGCCGTTTTATTGGTGGTTGCCCTTATATTGTCCTTTGTAATGTCCAGGTCGTTTATCAAGCCGATATTGGATATTACCGCAGCCACTGCCCGGATGGCTTCGGGGGACTTCGGGGTACGGCTTAAACCAAAATCCGCCGATGAGATTGGCAGACTGTCCCGGGGTATTAACCATCTGGGCGAAGAACTCTCAAAAACAGAGCAGATAAGGCGGGACTTTATCGCCAATGTATCCCATGAGCTTCGAACGCCTTTAAGCCTTATAAGGGGCTACGCAGAAACCGTAAGGGACGTATCCGGCGAAAACAAAGAAAAACGGGAAAAACAGCTTGAAATAATAATTGAAGAATCCCAAAGACTGGGCCAGATTGTGGATGATATACTCGACCTGTCCCGGATGCAGTCGGGCAATATTGCTTTGGATACAGCTCCCTTTGATTTGGATGCAACAATACGCGGCGTAATTATGAAGTATGATATTTTAAGCGATCGGACCGGGATAAAAATAGACTATACCAATAACGAAAGCTTCATCGTAAAGGCGGATGAAGCAAGAATAGAGCAGGTATTATTTAATCTTATAAACAATGCCTTTAATTACAGCCTGCCGGGGGGGTTCATAGCGGTAGGGCTTATTCCGAAAGGCGGGTCGGTGAGGGTTGAGGTCTCGGATACGGGTAAGGGCATATCTGACCGGGATATAGACAACATCTGGGAAAGGTATTATAAGGGGGATAAATCGGATGGCAAAAACACAATAGGCACCGGCCTGGGCCTGGCCATTGTGAAAAATATACTCGAAGCGCATAAATATAAGTTTGGCGTTGAAAGCGTTAAGGGGGAAGGTACAACCTTCTGGTTTGAGCTGGACCTATTATAGCATTTTAAATATCTTTCATCCTTTTATCACAGTTCTGTCACATTTGCCCTTTATAATTGAAACCACAGACCAATAAAAGAAGGAGGGTGATTTATGTGAAAGGCTTTGGAAGGATTGCAATACTGGCAATAGCAGCGGTGGTACTTACAACGGCTGGGGTGGCCCTGGCTGCGGAGTTTAAAAGCCCGGTGGAGATATTATCCGGACTTTCCGGTCAGTCAATAGAAGAGCTTCGCAACCAGAGGCTGGAAGGTATGTCCTATGGGGCCATAGCGGAAGACTATGACAAGCTGGACCAGTTCAGGGAGCAAATGCTCGGGCGAAAAAAAGCTATTCTTGAACAGAGGGTTGAGGATGGAGTACTCACCAGGGAAGAGGCCGATGAGATAGAGGATTCATTGGCAGCAAACTGCAACGGTGAAGGCAGAGCCCTGTGCGGCCAGAGATTTGGTGCCGGTTTTGGGATGGGCTTTAATGGCAACCAGGACGGTCAGGGAAGAAAAATGAATATGCTCCAAAACGGTCAGGGCAGAGGCCCCGGCAGAGGATGGGGCAGGTAGAAAAAAGCATGGGGTCAGGGCATTAAGCCCTGACCCCATGCTTTTTCAATCGGGGATATTTCACATTCCTTCTGTCATTTCGCATTTTACCAGGGAATACCGCAAGGTTCATTAGTGGAATTGGTACAGGATGTATGATAAAATGTTAAACTGGTTAAAGCTAAATATAGAAGAATATAATGGAGATATTACCATAACCAATGCAGGTTTTAAGGAGTGGTATTTTATGAATGAAAAAATCCTTGACGATATACTTGCGCGGATAGACGGAAAAGGGTACAAGGCTTATAAGGATTTCACCGGTACATATAAAATAAAGAATTTTACGCTGTTTATAGACTATGTGCAGGGGGATCCCTTTGCATCGCCGTCAAGGATAAGGGTCAGGGTGGACCAAAAAAATGCGGGTTTCCCCGAAAGCCTGTTTGAAGGCAGGCCAGGAAGGATTGGTTTTGAGGATTTCATAACCCGTGCTGTTGCCAATTCCATAAAGACAAACGCAAAGGGAAACAGGGGGACAGGCAAAAGCGGCCTTATAGCCATTCAAAGCTGCGGACAGGAAATGCTGGAGCGGACCTCGGTTGTAATTAACAAGGACTTTTTAGAAGCGCGCCTTACCATAGGACTGCCTGCCAGCGGCAGAAGAGTCCTTGCAAGACAGGCCAGGGAGATGCTGCTATATGAACTGCCCCGCATCGTTGACCGGTCGCTGTTCTACCGGTCTGTGGACAGGGAAAAACTAAGAATGCACGTGGAGACGATGGAGGACCAGGATTTCCTCAGGGAAAGGCTTGAGGGAATGGGGCTTGTGTGCTTTATTGCGAATGGGTCGATTCTTCCCAGGGAGAGCGGTATAAGCCAAAGGCCTATGAAAGGAAGAGGCGTCATACCCTTTATATCTCCCACCTCCATGGAGGTGGAAATTAGTCTGCCCAACCGCGGGGAGGTTAAGGGGATGGGGATTAAAAAGGGGGTAACCCTTATCGTGGGAGGAGGGTACCACGGGAAGTCCACACTGCTAAGGGCCGTTGAAAGAGGGGTATACAATCATATACCCGGAGACGGAAGGGAGCTGGTGGCAACCTCTTTCGATGCCGCAAAGATAAGGGCGGAAGACGGCAGAAGCGTTGAGAAGGTAAACATATCCTCCTTTATAAACAACCTTCCCAACGGCGATGACACGGTACGGTTTTCAACCCAGAATGCCAGCGGCAGCACATCCCAGGCGGCCAACATAATAGAAGCGCTGGAGCTTGGTGCGGGGACACTGCTGCTGGATGAGGATACAAGCGCCACAAACTTTATGATAAGGGACGGTAGGATGCAGGAACTGGTGGCAAAGGACAAGGAGCCCATAACTCCCTTTATAGACAGGATAAGGCAGCTGTATGACGAAAAGGGAGTATCGACGGTGCTTGTGGTAGGGGGCTCGGGGGATTATTTCGAAGTTGCCGACAGCGTGGTAATGATGGACAATTACCGACCCCAGGATGTCACAGACAGGGCCAGGGAGATTGCCGGAAAGAATAAGACCGCCAGGCAAAAGGAAACCGCAGGGCCCTTCGGTGGAATAACCGAAAGAAGACCTATCCCCCCTGGCAGGATGGATGACAGGTTTAAGGTTAAGGTAAAGGGTATAAATACCATACTCTACGGCAGGGATGTAATTGACCTTAGCTTTGTCGAGCAGTTGGTGGATTACAGCCAGACCAATGCCATCGCAGATACTCTTAAGTTTATGCAAAGGTATGTTGACGGCGAGAAAACGCTGAAAAGCATACTGGATAAAGTGATGGAGGACATACAAAGAGAAGGGCTTGATATCATTTCACCCTATAGGGGACATCCCGGGGAGCTGGCACTGCCAAGGAAGTTTGAAACAGGCGCCGCCATAAACCGGTTAAGAAGCGCCCGTTTTTCTCAATAAGAGGCAATATCTGTATCTCGGGATACAGGAAACTAAAAATTGGTATTCCCTTACATGATATATTGTGTTATTATCATGATAAGAGTTTTCTTATGACTTAATATAGGTATATTATTTTTCGCTGGTATTATTACATAGTACCCGCATTGGATTTTGTCAATTATCATATCACAGGCAAATCTTCATCATCGGTATTGAAAGCTCTTAAACTATTAATAAGGAGGATAAGGATGAGTAGAAAAACTGGAAAAATGTCTCGCAAACTGCTTGCAATTTTAACTATCTGTGCTTTGATTACACTGATGCTTCCGGGGTATGCACTGGGGGATGAACTGGATGATCCAACCACACCGGTTGAGGGCGAAGTTGTAGGTGAAACGGAAGAAGAGGAAGAGGCTGCAGATGAAACCGAAGAAGAGGTTGTCGATGAAGCAGAGGATAACCCAAGCGAGTGGGCCGTGCCGGAAATAGAACTGGCAATAGAAAATGGCCTGGTTACCGAAAAGGTACTTAGCAACTATCAGGACGATATTACACGGGAAGATTTCTGCGAGCTTGTTGTAAAGCTTTATGAAGCATTATCGGGTGAAGAGGCACAATTGCCCGAAGTAAATGTATTTACCGACACCGAAAATGAAGAGATATTAAAGGCCAATGCTCTGGGTATCGTATTTGGTGTAAGCGAAACCGAGTTTGCTCCGGATGCAAATATAACCAGAGAAGCAATTGCGGTAATGTTTTACAGGACACTGGAAGCAGTGAATCCTTCATTGGTTGATGAAAGCTACGAAGTAACCTTTGAAGATGCAGACGAGATAAACGAATGGGCCTTGGAAGCCATAGGATTTATGAGTAATAATGAAATTATAGGCGGGGTTGGCGAAAACATGGTGGCTCCCCAGGGGAATGCTACAAGGGAGCAGGCCATAGCTTTGGTAATCCGCACATTCGAAAAGTTTAAAGACGTGCCTGTAGACGAAGTTGAAGAAGAGGAAGTAGTAGAAGACGAAGAAGAGGAAGTAGTAGAAGATGAAGAAGAAGGCGAAGTAGAAGGCGGAGCAGAAGATGAAGCTGAAGATGAAGAAGTAGTGGAAGACGAAGATGAAGAGGAAGACGAAGAATAAGTAGAAGAAGATACTTTGGAATAACTTCAGCAGCCGGTTATAACCCGACTGTGATGTAGTCAATAAACCGAATAACAGAGTTTAGAACCCTTCCGGAGAACAGCCTCCGGGAGGTTTTTTTTAGAAATTTTTCAATCTTTTATCATACTTCTGTCACATCTTTGCTTTATTATGAAGTTAAATACCAGTTAAAGGGGATGATTAAAAGATGGGCAGAAAAAGATTTGGTTTATTATTGCCGGCAGTTACTCTGGTGGCCATGGTATTTAACCTTGTAGCCTGTACCGTTGAAGATACCGGCAATACTCCGGAAACCGTGCCGGTGAGTATGAATGACAAAGCAGACATTGATGACTGCGACGAAGAGGCGGCCCTGCAAGACGGCAGGGGAGGCGAACTGGAGCCGGCCAGGTTTACGACCGGTGAGTATGCCGGACAGTATAACCCTGCAGACATAAGAGGCTCTCATACCATGGACGATATATCTAGGTATTTTGAAATCCCGCTGCCGGTATTGTCAGAGGCCTTCGATATGCCTGAAGAAGAAGCGGGCAGCATCCAGAACAAGTATTATAAATATATTTTTGAAGGGCTGCTTGGAAGCGGCAAAAACATAGGAAACGGTTCAATGGTAGCCTTTGTTTCAATGTACAAGGGGCTGCCCTTTGAACTCCACGAACCGGAATACCTGCTGGAGCCTGCAGCGGATATTCTCAAAAGCCTTGGCACGCTTTCAGCGGGAGAGTTGGACTATCTGTCACGGTATGTAGTAAGCCTTGAGGAAGCCGGTGCGGTACCTTTAACCGAATTTATTCCACCCGAGGACGGCTTTGATGATGATTTTCAGATATACGGACGTACTACCTTTGAGGACCTTCTTGGCATGGGCATGTCCAGGGAGCAGATATCAGAAATTATTGGAGCCCGGATACCTGATACAAATACAAGCGTAAAGGATTATTGCGTGGAAAATGGACTATCCTTCAGTGACGATGTGAAACTTCAAATATTTGAAATACTATACAACCTGTAGTTAAAACAGCTTTTGACTGCCGGTATTACCCGACGGGAGGTGCCTTGCATATGCACCGGCCAACAAAAAACCAGGACCATATAAGAAGTATAATTCAGTTTGCATTCTTCGGAGGGTTTTTGGCGATATCTGTTAACTCTGTTCTGTTCGATTTGTACAAATCTAATCTTCCCCCGGTCTCATTGCTGGGAATTTGTCCTGTTGGCGGCGTCACTGCCCTCTACATACTGATAACCACAGGAACGGTGGTAAGCTTTGTAACAATAGCAGTGGTGTTATTGTCCCTTTTCTTTGGCTCGGCGTTTTGCGGCTGGGTATGTCCCTTAGGTGCATTTCAGGATTTGGTATCAAAGCTGACAGGGAGATTCCATATAAAAGAATATAATGCCTGTATACCGGATGGTATTGATAAGCGCCTCCGATTGATAAGATACGGCATGCTCATACTGGCGTTGTTCTTTTCCATGTTTCGCATTACTCATCAAATACGGGAGTATTGCATTTACAGTTCGATAACAGGTTTCCGAACCGGTTTTGCTGCTGCCGGCGGATTAATTATCCTGGCACTTATCACAGCCGTTACGTCTGTTTTTATCCAAAGACCCTGGTGCAAATATTTGTGTCCCTATGGCGCTTTACTGGGCATGACCAATAGATTCAGTTTTTTCAACATAAGACGCAAGCCGTCAAACTGCATAGGCTGCAGACAGTGTGACAACAAGTGCCCGATGAATATACGTGTGTCCGGCAAAAGCATTATCAAAGATCCCCAGTGTATTTGGTGTTTAAGATGCATCTCTGAAAGCACATGTCCTGTTACTGATACAATTACCCTTGGAAACAGAATAAGACAGGGCATTACGGTCAGCCGGAAGAGTCTGGCGCTTGTGATAACGGTTGTTTTCGCCTTTTCCATATCAGTAGTATGTTTTGATGAAGTCATGACATGGGCATCTCCCGATGGTTCAAGAACCGGCCAAAATTCCTCCGATGAAGCACAAGCAAGCTTATCATACACGGTACAGTCTGGAACGAAACGCAGTGACGGTGAATATGAAGGACTGGCAGTTGGTTACAGGCCTGGTCTGAAGGTACTGGTATCCATTGAAAGTGACAGGATAACAGCAATAGAAATTGTGTCCCACAGGGAGACCAGAGGGTATTACGAGGAATCCTTTGATTTAGTCCCACGGCTTATAATTGAAAATCAGTCTACACAGGTGGATTCAATTTCAGGTGCAACCGAGACAGGTGACGGAATAAAAAAAGCGGTTGAAAACGCATTAAGAAAGGCAGGATACTAAAAAGGCAACGGCAAAGGCCGGCCGGACCTCTGCCTTTTGTACGGCCAATCTACTGTTCAGGATTGTTTTCATAGGTGGAATGCTGGGAATTATACTGGTTAAGCTGTTCGTATTTGTTTAAGGCTTCCGTCCCATGAGTATTCTGGGCAACCTGGTCCCTTATTACGGCAATATGCTTTTCCTCGGCTTTGGCCAAGTCCGCATAAAGGGCCGCTATTCCTTCATTCTGGTTGTCCTGGGCTTCCCTCATATATCTTACATACTGAACAAGGGCCTGTTCCTTTTGATGTAAAGCTTCCTGCAACTGACTCAAGGTATGCATAATAAGCCTCCTTTTATATATTGACTGTGTAAGCCTTTGTTTTAGATATTATCTGCGATTCCGGCTTGGAATATACCAAAGTAAAGACGCGTTTGAGTTGAAGGGAGCTTTGAGGTATGTTATAATTGCGTTAAATATCAATAGTTATAGAGGTGCGCGATGAGGAAAGTGTTTTTTAACTAATTATAATCTAATAGCATCTTAAAAGCGTTGTAAGTACCGTGGGAGTAGTGCGCGCTTTTAAGGGTTGATGGTTAAAAAACGCTTACAGGGAAACAAATATCAGCGCATATAGGTTTTTAGCTTAAATATTTACCTATTATGCTGCAGTATAACACCCGGGTGTTTGCTGCGGCTTTGTATTTTTCGATTATAATTGCTAATGCCTCTGATAAATACAAGGAGATGATTGAATGGATTTACACTTTTCAAGTCTTTGTAAAAGCTATAAAGGGAAAAGGGTATTTGAAAATATAGACGGACAGATTGGCGATGGAGACAAGATAGGACTTATTGGCGCAAACGGTGTCGGGAAAACAACCCTGGCGCGGCTTCTGGCGGGGCGGGAGAGCTGTGATGCAGGCCAGGTCAACTGTTCGCCATCTTATATGGAAATTTTGTATATCGAACAGTACCCCATATTTGATACGGATATTTCTGTTTATGGAGAAGCCTGCCGGGCGGTTTCAAATAACGGTCGGGACATTAAGGATACCAAAAGGATAGTGCAGACAACTCTTGACAGGGTGGGTTTGGGCAGGGAAAAATGGCAGCAAAGGGCAGAGACTTTAAGCGGCGGTGAAAAAACAAAGCTTTTGCTTTGTAAAGCCATGATGTCTCAATTTGATTTACTTATCCTTGACGAGCCAACCAATCATCTTGACATGGACAGTTATGTGTGGTTGGAGGAATTTGTAGGAGAGTCGGATAAGCCCATGCTTATTATTTCCCATGATCGATTTTTCCTTGATAATGCCGTGAACAGGATATGGGAATTAACGCCCCTGGAGTTAAAGGCCTATGAGGGCAATTACTCGGCCTACAGGCTTCAAAGGGAAATAGAACAAAAAAGCATAGCCAAAGATTACGATAAGCAGCAAACCAAAATCCGGCATCTTAAACAGGTGATATATGAGAGGAAGGGCTGGTACGAAAGCGCCCACAAATCGGCGGGACAGAATGATTTTTACAGGTCCAAGGCCAAGAAGCATGCAGGCGTCTTGAAGGCCAAGGAAAAACAGCTCGAAAGAATAGAAAAGGATAGGATAGATAAACCACGAAAGTTAGTATCCCCTGCCTTTGAGGTTATCAATAAAAACATTACAGGCAAAAAACTTCCGTCATTTCTTGTCCGGGGTAAAAATATAAGCAAAGGCTTTGCCCAAAACCTGCTTTTTGACAGCGTTTCTTTCAATATAAAGCGGCGGGATAGAATAGCGCTTATAGGGCAAAACGGGGTGGGAAAAACAACCTTCCTCAAAGTAGTATGCGGTATTGATAAAGATTATGGTGGTACGGTTGCCGTAAATCCATCGGTTAAGATTGGATATTTTGCCCAGGAGTTTGACAATCTTGATAATGATGCCGCCATACTTGACGAGCTTGTGGCTGTGGGTGCCGGCGTCGGGGACGTGCGGCTTTTGCTTGCCGGGCTGCTTTTCCGCGGTGACGATGTTTATAAAAGGATTGGAAACTTAAGCATGGGGGAAAAGGGCAGAGTGGCCTTTGTAAAGCTGATACTGTCAGGAGCCAATCTGCTTGTACTGGATGAGCCTACAAATTATATGGATATCCAGTCCAGGGAAAAAATAGAAAAGGTGCTGGACGAGTTCGGGGGCAGCATTATTTTTGTCACCCACGACAGGTATTTTATCAGGAAACTGGCAAACCGTATTTTTGTTATGGAAAATCAAAAACTATGCTGTTACGATGGTGATTATGAATATTATATGGATAAGCTGAAGGAAGAGCGGGCAAAAAAAGAAACAGGCGCCGGATACAGGCGTCTGGCCGATAATATAAGAAAATTGGAATGCCAGCTGGCTTTTTTGAGCGGTAAACTAAGCGAAACCAAAGATGAGCACGAAAAACAAATATTAAACGAAAAATTTCTGGAAACCGCCATGGAACTCAATGGATATAAGGAAAGCTTAAATGGACAGGAACCGGGGTCAGAAAGCTAAACGAAACAAGGGGACGGCGGTTCTTTTGTTCCGTTTTCCGCTCCGCTTTCCATCTCTTTGTATTTTAAAGCTCGAATACCTTACCCGAATTCATCGGGAGGTACCTGTCGCCAAACCTTTCACAGAGTCTGTACTGGGCCTTCTGACCTGTACAATGGCCCGGTATAACCACGGCGGGTTTTGTTTTCTCAAGATGGTCCATGGTTTTTTCTATTACCGTGTCATCTGACTTTATAAGGTGCAGACCTCCGATAATACCGTATACTTTATCAATTCCGGTTATCTTCTGGGAATGCCTTATTATGTTTACTATCCCGGCATGGCTGCAGCCCGCCGCGATAAACAGGCCCTTATTCTTAAGGTTTACGATAACAGACATATCGTCAATCAGGTTGTCGGGTTTCAATTCACCGTTTTCCAGGTTATAGGTTCCTATCCCCGTGCCCTCAAAATCGGTGCTCCTTTCCACTTCCCCGGTTGAAAGCACACCCTGCATTAGGGGGAAGGGTTTTTTGACAAGGGTCAGATTCGCCCCCAGCTTTGCCAGTCTTTCCGGTTTGTTTTTATCGGTGGCGCCTATTTCCTTCAGGAAGGGGTCCAGGGCAAAGTTCTTTCTGAATACGTCAGGGTGTCCCACAACCGGGATTCCTTTGTTTGTTTGTATCAGAACATCATAAAGGGCCATGGTATGGTCGTAGTGGCAGTGGGACAGAAAAATCATATCTATTGAACCCGGGTCAACGCCTGCCATTTCCATGTTATGTATAAGAGCTTCAGAGGACTGGCCCACATCTAACAGTATTCTACTTTGGGTGTCACCGGCTTTAATGTCGAGCAAAAGGGCGATACCGTGGCTTCCCCAATAATCGGATTCATAGCCGGCATAGTCCTCCATAAGTACCGTGACTTTGAGGGAATCCACCTCCCCGAGCTTCTTTATGTCATACATTCATATACCTCCTTTTTCCTTTATTATACCATATATTAGTTATAGAATTTCCCTATTAATTACATTATATGGAGGACAAGGCCCGGTACACAGCAATAAAAACCCGGACTGAATAAAAAAAAGACAGAGGCTATTCCTCTGTCGCTGCTGTTGTGTTTAATATGCCATATTATCCTCAAAGCGTACGTAATTGAGCAATCTTGTCTCTTTCGACAGCCAAAGGCCTATAAACCCTTCATCGATTATTTTTTTCTGATGCTCAAGATCAACAAGGGGTATACTTAAAAGCTGGTTTGTTTTTCTGACAGGTGCCGGCTCCAAATTCCTGTGAAGAATAAACCTCCACACGCCATCCCTTCCGTTGTCGTCCGTTCCGTATTTTCTTTTGAGCGCTTTTATTCTTAAGCCGTTCTTTATTATGTTATAAAGACTATAAATATTTTGAGGCGATACCGTACAAAGCAGATGACTGTATCCAAAATCCTTAACCATCGGCATAGCTTGCTGCAGCGTCAAGCTCTGCAGTGAATTGCCCCTGTATTCGGGATGTACAACTGTCGTTTCAAGATGCGCCACTTTTATTAACTCCTGCTCCGGTATGTTTATATCATTGCCAAGATTTTTTCGGGCCATGCCCGGGAATCCTATATAGCGATATGCAATCAAATCCCTTGCTTTGTTGAATACACCGATTACCTTTGCCCCCTGTTTCATGTCATCAAACATCTCTTCGTAGGAATCCATGTACAAAACCTGTTTGTTGGGGAGCTGGTCATAGACATATTTCTCAAGCGCGACTACATCCCTAAGTTCATCTATTGTTATAAGACGCATAATATATTCGTCCTTTTCAGTTCTTTCATCTTTATGTTTATTTAGCTGTCCCGTTCTTAATATTCTCATATATGGCCTCCCTTCATAGTTCCGCTTGTAGTTGTACAAGAACCTGCATAATGTGACAACTTATTACATATACATAAGTTGTTTCTTTGACCTAATATTATCACAGACTACTCATATTTGTCAATTAAGTTGTCAGATAAATTAAAAAAAGCTGCTATCCTTTGAGATAGCAGCTTTCCGCATTAATCCCGGTTCACGTATTTGTTTACCTTTTCGGAAATACTGGGCCCGTTTCCCACGTATAGAATAATATCATTGGCGAAAAACACCATCTTAGGTCCCGGGGACAGGTACAGATGTCCCGAACGGTTTATCCCTATTATTGTTGCACCGGTATGATTCCAAAAACGGACCTCACCGATGGTTTTACCTATGAGATGGCTTTTTTCAGAAATTTTCAGTTCCAAAGGGTAGATAATTCCAATATTTCGAAGAAGCATGGCCTGCTCAATAACCGAGTCCAGCCTTTCGAGAACCGAAGCTTCAATAGCTCTTTTTTGCTCCATCAGTTTGATGATTTCCTCCCTGAGGGACAGGATCCTATCCTTGGACTGGTATTCCTTAATAAAGGTATTCGCCGCTTCCTTCGATTTTATCAGGACGCCTTTTTTTTCTATAACATTTACCACCTGGAGCTCTTCCAAAAGTGCCAGTGACCTTCTGATTGTCTCGGGAGAGACGCTGTACTTGCCGGACAGTGTGGACCGCCCTTTAACCATTTCGCCTGCTTTCCATTCTTCGTTAAGAATACTGTAAGCTATATCCAGCGCTATCTTCTCATATTTTGCAACCGATACGCCTTTGTCTTCCGTATGGTTTTTAAGATACATTTAAACACCCCTGAATTTTTGATTAAAGCCATTATATTATTAGTATATCATACTATTATTGTTCAATTTATAACTGCAATTGTCAAGTGGGTTGCTCCTGAGTTTTTCCAGCGCCGTCCGCGGAAGGGAAAATTAGCAATTTACTGCTTCTCCCTTTGCATAATAGGAATAAGAAGGGAAATAAGCATTTTTATAGAATACATAAAGTACACATTTCAGATGCCGTTTTGACAATACTGCGAAAAGTTTAGTAATGGGAGTATGAATGGTCATGAAAATGCACGATGGACACAGGAGAAGGGTTAAGGACAGATTCCTGTCCGAAGGGCTGGATGGGTTTGAAGACCACCAGGTGCTTGAAATGCTGCTTTTTTATTGCATCCCCAGGAGGGATACAAATGAACTGGCCCACAGGATGATTAACAGATTCGGCTCGCTGGCAGGGCTGTTTGAGGCCGACCCGAAGGATATAAGCAGGAAGTGCGGGGTGAGCGAGAACACAGCCATACTGGTATCGCTCATACCTTCCCTGGCAAGGAGATATTTTAAAATCAAATGGGGGGACAAACCCGTCCTGAACGCTTCATCAAAAGCCGGGGAATATGCTGTCTCCCTTTTTGCCGGGAGGACCTATGAAGCATTCTTTGTAATATGCCTGGACGCCCAGAACAGGGTAAACTATTCTGCCCTGGTTCAGGAGGGCACCCTGACCGAGGCGCCGGTATATACAAGGCTGATTGTCGAGGCCGTCCTTCGTCACCAGGCAAACAGCGTGATTATTGCGCACAACCACCCCGGCGGCAAAATGCAGCCCTCGAAGGCCGACATTGAGGTGACGGCAAGGATAGCCCAGGCTCTGGATACAATATCGGTGAAGGTGGTAGACCATATTATCGTGGCCGGGGAGAGTTACTTCAGCTTCAAGGAGAATGGGTTGATTTAGAGGACAGGGGCAGACGACTTGGTATATTAAGTTTAAACGAATGATGCGGGGTTGAAGAAAAAAGGCAAACTGACCGCAAATACTTTGATATGGAGTTTTACTGCCAAACCATTAAAAGCAAGGTATCAAACGGCACTACGGCAGCCTAAAGCATACTTTTGCGGTGGGGGTATCGCATTTATTCCACGATCCGGTTGACAGTGGGCCTCTGGCCGAACGATTCCTGGCACCGCTGGCAGCCCCTTTGTTATGGTTGCCTATCATGCGGCCCTCTCACTGTGTAGCCCGGCTTTTGCGGCATAAACGCTTACTGATTATGCTATTAAGAAAGTGCGAGGTACCAAGCCGTGTACTTACAAAAATGTTACCGAGGTAATTTACACACTAATTTGGACTTGACAGTATGAGGTAATGGCCGGGGTTCTATGCATTTCAAGGTAGAAAGCTCATGGAAATGCCGGATAATGTTATGGGCAAGCCCTCTGCTGAGTTCATAAGGTGGCACAATAAAAACGAATATAGAGAATAGCAGATATAGTAGAATTGGGAATAGCTGCAAACAGGTTTGAAACGGAAGGAACAATGGGAATACTTGAATGGGGAGTGAATGTGTTGGATAATGTCCTGGAAAAAATTAAGGAAATTGCTGTGAAGTATAGAATTGAGAAAGTTTTATTGTTCGGGTCTCGTGCCAGGAGGGATGCCTCACCGGTCAGTGACTATGATATTGTGGTTTTCGGTAAAGATATGTCCGCGTTAGACAGAGCACGTTTTTGTACCGATGCTGACGAAATCCCCACATTGAAGAAAATCGACATAGTGTTTGTAAATGACGGTTTAACCGATGACCTAATGGAGAGTATTAAGAAGGATGGTGTTGTTATATATGAGAAAACTGGATACAAAACTAACTAATTTTAATAAGGCTTTGCAAAGGCTCAAGGAAGCAGTAAAAGAATTTGAGCAAATTAATGCAAGCGATGTGGTACGCGATGGCGTCATTCAGAGGTTCGAATTTACCTATGAGCTTGCCTGGAAAGCTGCAAAAGAATACCTTGAGTATGTTGGTATTGTTGGTAAAAGTTCTCCCCGGGAGGTTATAAAGGAAGCTTTTGCACAACAGCTTATTAGCGATGAGGATAATTGGCTTATTATGCTAAACGACAGGAATACGACTTCACATATTTATAAAGAAGAGATGGCGAAAGAGATCGCACAAAGAATCGTCAATCTTTATGTAAAAGAATTCGAATTGCTTTTATACAGGCTTATGAAATAAGAGATATAGGGAGTTGGACCAAGGAAATTAGATAGCATATGCATGAGGAACAGTATTGTAATGCATCATGAATGCTAGAGAGTAGCTTATTAATAGAGTAACGTGGTAAGAGGGAACAAGTTCCTGACAGCGCACTGTCCAAAAAGGAGACGAATGAAACGTCTCCAATACTCCCTCTCGCCTCCACTCGCAGTCTTTCCTACTAAATAACTATAATATCCTTTGAGAACTTGCTCAAAGGCTCGCCGCCGTTTTCGCCAACCGCCACAACGTCCTCAACCCTTATCAGCAGCTTGCCGTCCATAATAACCGAAGGCTCTATTGTGAAGGTCATATTCCTTTGGAGCACCTCTTTGTACCCGGGCATAAGGTAAGGGTATTCATGGACATCCCTTCCGATAGAATGTCCCAGTCGGTGTCGGAAACCTTTATCATAGCCCCGTTCTTCGATATACCTTCTAGCCACCATATTAAGCCCCTCGCAGGTTATTTTACCCGGCACCATCGTTTGGATAGCATGCTTTTGGGCTTGCATTACCGTTTCATGTATTTTTACCATTTCTTCGGTTGGCTCGCCGGCATACACCGTTCTGCCAAAGTCGGAACAGAAGCCGTCCTTCATCACCCCGAAATCAAAGGCTATGGTGGTGCCTTTTTCAACCATGTTGACAGTGGTACCGCCCCAGTGAGTTTTGCTGCTGCCGCCGCATATCATTACGCCGGTGTGGAAGGAGGTGCCTTCACAGCCCTCCTGCAAAATTTGATGCTCTATTTCAGTCTTGATGTCAATTTCGCTCATGCCCACCTTAAGCATAGGTACTATTTTGCCAAACACCCTGTCGGTAATTTGTGCCGCTTCTCTCATCTTTGACAGTTCATAATCGGTTTTTACCTTACGCAGGTTATTCATATACTTTTCCAGCGACATAAAATCAGCTTCGGGCATCATTTCCTTAAAGTTTATAAGCGTGGTCGAAAAGGTGTTTTTTGAAACGGCTATCCTTCCAACTTTTTTCAGCCGGTCGCCGATGACCCTTTGCACCGTGTCTTTAACCGGTATACCCTCAACAATAGTGATGTATTCGTCGATTATGCCGTGTGCATCTTCTTCAACGTGGCCTAAGTTTACCAGCATCTGAGGAACCAGGCAAAGGGTTTTGTCCGGAAAGATGTATGTTCCATAGGCCCAGTCGCCGTATGTGTTTGCATATGTAGGGTTGCAGCGTCCCTTTGGTATGCCGGCTAAGTATTCCAGCTCGCCCGATTTGGGAAGAAAACACAAATCAATATGTTCACGCTCCATATATTCCATCAGGTTCTTTATTCGCTCCTCGAAATTTATCATGTTACATACCTCCCTCTATAAATTGAATTCGCCATAGCCAGGTTTTTTCCTTTTATATAAATTACAGTATAAGTTCAATATTTTTAACAATTCTACAAATAAAAAAATATTGACAAGAGTCGACAAAGTTCATATAATGGTTCGTAATATTATTGTTTAATACATAAACAAAACAGGAGGATTAAATGGGTAAAGAAATTGAACTGCTCGATGAGTTGTTAAACCGTATAAGTAACTCTATCAATGCATTAGAAAAACAGACCAGGTGCTATGATGGAGAAATTACATCCACCCCCCCCGAGGCCCACTTGATTGAGGTTATACACAATCACCCGGATGCCAATACAAGCGAGATTGCGGCTATTCTGGGTCTTACAAAGGGCAGTATCTCTATACGAACAGCAAAGCTCTGCAAGAAAGGTCTGATTGAAAAGTACAATCAGGAGGGTAATAAAAAAGAGATATATTATCGTGTTACTCCCCTTGGACAAAGGGTGTATGACGGGCACGAAAAATATCATACCGAACAAAACCGGAAGATTTATAACAGATTTTTATCCTTTTCGGAGAAACAAAGAAAATTTATTTGTGATTTCCTTAAGGAGTATGCGGATTATCTTGAAGACAGCTATTTCCCGAAAAAATAAACCTCATGTCCCGGCATGGGTTAATTATATAAAATCAGATTTACAAAAAAGGGAGGGCAATAAAATGAAGAAAAAATTAATGTGCTTGGCATTGGCTGTGGTTATCATTCTGACAGTTGCCGGTTGCTCGGACAACGCAAGCACGGACACAGGCGCAGATGCACAGGAAGAAACAGTTAAAATCGCCGTCATGGCGCCGTTGACAGGAAATCTCGCCAACATAGGTGAGCAATTTAAACAGGGCGTGGAGCTAAAAGCTAAACAAGTAAACGATGGCGGAGGAGTCAACGGTAAAAAGGTAGAGATTGCATATTTCGACGATAAAGGTGATGCAAAGGAAGCAGCCAACATTGCTCAGCTTATTGTAAACGATAAAGACATTGTTGCTGTAATAGGCAGCTATACAAGCTCTGTCTGCTTTGCAGCTACACCGATTTTTGATCAAGTAAGTCTTTCCATGGTTACTCCTTCGGCATCCAATCCCGACCTCATAAAGGATAACAAGGTAATGTTCAAGATGTGGACCGGCTTTGATGTCTACGCTCCCATGATTGCCGACCTGGCAATTACCGAGCTGAATGCCAAGGATATTGCCGTTATTTATGCATACAATGACTGGGGTATAGGCGTTAAGGACTATTTTGTTGAAAGGGCTAATAAACTGGGTGGAAACATAGTTGCAGAAGAAGTTGTCTATGATGGTGACAAGGATTTTAAAACACAGCTGACCGGTATTAAAGCAAAGAATCCCGACACCCTCGTAATTCTGACGTATTATGCGGAAGGCGCGGTTATTGTACAGCAGGCAAAGGCCCTTGGGATTGATGCCCAGTATGTTGCATCAGGCACCTTTGTAGAGGATCAATTCCTCGAAATGGCAGGGGAATACGCAGAGGGAATGTATGTTATAAACGAATTTGTTGCCGATGACCCAAGACCGTCTGTTAAGGAATTTGTAGATGCTTACAAGGAAGAGTTCAACGGCGAACTGCCGGGCAACTATCAAGGCAATTCATATGATGCACTGGGTGCCATTGTCCATGCATATGAGAATTCAGGCGAGACAAGGGAAAAGGTTAACGAAGGCCTGCACAACCTGAAAGACTACCAGGGTATAAGCGGTTCACTGACATTCCAGGGGCAGGAAATAATCAAGCCTCAGGTCTTTGTACAGCTTAAAGACGGCGAATGGTCATATTACAAAGAATCTCCAGTCAGGTAATAGTGCTGCTAATGATAAAAGTGGGGGGGAGTATTCTCCCTCTCCAAACTTTGTTTGCAACAAGGCAATAATCGGAAAAGGAGACAGGATTATATGCTCATTCAACAAATAGTCAACGGCATAACATTGGGTAGCATCTATGCGCTGATGGCAATTGGCTATGCAATGGTTTTCAGTCTTCTGGAGCTCATAAATTTCTCCCATGGCCAAATATTTATGTTGGGCGCATTCTTAGGTCTTTACACGATGAGACTTATAAGCGGCAATTTTATTGTTATCCTGGGTGTTGCTGTTGTGTTGACAGCGCTGGCAGGCATCTGCGTCGAACGCATTGCAGTCAGTCCTTTGCGCAAAAAGGGCGCACCAAAGGTTTCATCTCTTATTACAACGCTTTCCATGGGCATAATAATTGAAAACCTGGTTCTGGTAATTTGCGGAAGCAGGTTCCAGGGTTTTAAACCTCCCTTTGAAGTTAAATATTTTGATATTTACGGGATAAGGATTTCTTCACTAGAGATTGTAATCATTGCACTGGCATTGTCACTTATGGTAGTAATTTCCCTGTTCATGTATAAAACAAAGTATGGCATGGCAATCCGCGGCTGTTCGCAGGACATAGAAACCACATCGCTTATGGGTGTAAATGTCAACATATTCATTGCTGCGACCTTCGGAGTTGGCTCTATGCTTGCTGCGGCTGCCGGTATACTTATAGGTTATTATTATAACTTTGTTGAACCGTCAATGGGAGCAATCGTTGGCATGAAAGGCTTCACCGCGTCTGTTCTGGGCGGCCGTGGCATGATTTCAGGCGGCGTGCTTGGCGGGTTTGTTCTTGGTATTTTGGAGTCACTGGGCACTATGGTTTTTACCGCCCAATACAGGGATACCATTGCTTTTACCGTACTTATTCTGATTTTGCTCTTTAAGCCGGACGGATTGCTTGGAAAACGGAGGGACAAATAATGGATAAGACGAAGAAATTTATAAAAAAATATTTTCTACAGATGCTTGGACTTATAATAATTCTTGTACCTGTGATTTCGGGAAATTCGTATTATTATCAGGTTGCCACAATGTGCGGTATTTACTGCCTGTTTACAATAAGCGTAAACCTTGTCACAGGCTTTACAGGTCAGCTGACCCTGGGACAGGTTGCTTTTTATGCTATAGGTGCTTATGCTTCAACTATACTTGCAATGAATCTTTCAGTACCGGTGCTTTTGGCAATGGTACTGGGCGGTTTGATTGCCGCCGTGTTCGGACTGCTCATTGGCTTTCCGGCGCTGCGGCTTTCGGGGGTTTACCTGGGTATTGCCACCCTTGGCTTTGCGGAAATTGTACGCCAGGCATCATTGATTTGGATAGATCTGACGAGGGGCCCGTTGGGTATCCCCGGTATTCCAAGGCCGGGTATATTCGGCTATGTCATTGACTCAGGGTTTGATTATTTTGTTTTGATATTGGTGATTTTAACTCTGGTCTACATTGCCGTCGACCGTCTTACCAAATCAAAGGTGGGACTGGTGTTTCTGTCCATCCGTGAGGATGAAACGGCAGCCGAGTCAATAGGTATAAACATAGCTTTTTACAAGGTATTAGCATTTGTAATAAGCGCTTTTATTGCCGGAATAGCAGGTGCCTTTATGGCTCATTTCATAACGTATATCAGCCCGTCAAACTTTACAAGTGCGGAATCCTTTCTGGTTCTGTCCATGTACGTCCTGGGAGGCCCGGCATCACTGCCCGGTTCAATCGGAGGCGCCGTAGTGCTTACCGTTGCTTCGGAAGCCTTACGGTTTTTACAGGGCTACCGGCAAATCTTCTATGGGGTGCTGTTGATTACAATAATACTGTTCAAGCCTGACGGCATAAGCGGAATTTTAAAAATTAATAAAATTACCGCGGGCCTGCCAAAAAAATTGGAAGAGCTTAACCTTTCGTCAAAGGAGGGTGAGAATTAATGGCACATTCTTTAATGGTAAAAAACCTTTCAAAGCATTTTGGAGGACTAAAAGCTGTGTCAGGAATTTCCTTCGACATTGAAAAATGCAAAATATCAGGGCTTATTGGCCCCAACGGAAGCGGTAAAACCACAACCCTTAACATGATTTCCGGGTTTTTGACCCCGACAACGGGTGAAATCCACTTTAAGGATGAGAACATCGCCGGCAAGAGAATGGCAGAGATTAACCGGATGGGTATTGCCAGAACATTTCAGCAGATAAGGCTCTTTCCCGAGCTTACCTGTTTTCAGAATGTTCTTGCTGCACGCCACTCCCAGAAGGGAGAAACATGGTGGCATTCCATATTAACGCCAAAAAAGAACGAAACCGAAGCGAAAAAATCCCGCAAAAAAGCACTGGAAATCCTTGATTTTGTGGGTATTTATGAATACAGAAACACCCAGGCCAGAAACCTTTCATATGGCAATCAACGCAAGCTGGAGATTGCCCGTGCCCTTGCAACAGAGCCCAAGCTGCTGCTGCTGGACGAGCCGGTGGCAGGCATGAACCCAACAGAGGCGGAAGCGGTGGTAGTTCTTCTAAGAAAGCTCAGAGACGACGGTTTAACCGCAATTCTTGTAGAGCACACCATGAACGTAGTTATGAATATTTGCGACGATATAGTTGTTCTTGACATGGGACAAATAATTGCAAAGGGCAAACCGATGGAAATTTTGGCAAATCAGAAAGTTATAGATGCTTATCTGGGCAAAAGAGGAGGAAAAGGTGATGCTTAAAATTGAAAACCTCAATGTCCATTATGGAAAAATTCATGCCCTTAACAACGTATCCATTGAGGTACCCGATAAATCGGTCATCACGATAGTGGGCAGCAACGGTGCGGGCAAGAGCACGTTGTTGCGTTCGGTGGCGGGGCTTGTCAGGCTATCGGGCGGCAAAATCACATTTGACGGTCGGTCCATAGAGCAGCTGCCGCCGCACAAGCGGGTAAAGGCAGGTATTGTCCTCACCCCTGAAGGACGCCGTGTTTTCCCGAAAATGAGCGTCCGTGAAAACATTGCCCTTGGTGCATTCACAAGGTCAAAATCAGAACTGCAAAACGCTGAACAGACCGCGTTTTCAATGTTCCCACGCTTGAAAGACAGATATAACCAGCTTGCCGGGACCCTTTCGGGCGGCGAACAGCAAATGCTTGCCATTGCACGATCCATGGCTTCAAAGCCAAAGCTTTTGCTTCTTGACGAGCCGTCTATGGGGCTTGCGCCTAATATGGTGGATGTGGTGGAAAGCGCAATCAACTATATCAGAGACCAGGGAGTTTCCATTTTGATTGTTGAGCAGAACATTTTCATGGCCTTTGATGTTTCCGACTTCGGGTATGTAATCCAAACTGGAAGCATTGTGCTTTCAGGTAAATCGAGCGAGCTTGTAAATGTTGATATGGTAAAGAAAGCATATTTAGGCGAAATAAAAGAATAAAAATTTAGGAGGAACGCTCTAATGGGTAATATAGTCAGCAAGGTTGTCGAAACCGAAATCCTCGTGGTGGGCGGCGGCGGTGCGGGAATCACTGCGGCAATCGGTGCGGCAAGAAGCGGCGCCAAGGTGCTGCTTGTCTCAAAAGGACAGGTGGGCAACAGCGGAAACACGATTATGATTGGCGGCAGCTTTGCCATGGACGGGCACAGTGCCTATTATGATTATGATATTAAAGAAGCCGATAAGGAATTTACAAAGGCAGATTTATATGAGTCCATTATAAAGGACGGCTTTTATATAAACGACCAAAACATGGTCCGGCAGTTTGTTGAAGAAAGCCCTGCAATTGTCTATGAGGTTGTGAAATGGGCGGAGCAGACAGGCAAGCCCTTTGACTTCGGACCGCCGTCAACCTGGTGGATGTCGGGCAGGATGATGGGCAATGCATTAAAACAAGGGCTTGTGTCCACGCCGGGTATTGAACGGATTAGTGATATTGCTGTTATTGAGCTGCTTTCAGATGGCGGCCGTGTATGCGGTGCTCTGGCCCTGGAGCTTAATACGGGGGACTTTGTCCAGATCAACGCGAAAGCCGTTGTCCTGGGAACAGGTGGATTCCAGCCCTTCTCACTGAAAAACACCAACTCGGATATGACCGGTGACGGTGTGGCTATGGCTTTTCGTGCCGGAGCAAAGGTTTCGGATATGGAATTCCTGCTGTTTTTGATGACTGCTCTTGAGCCCCAGGATATCGTTGGCTCTATTCTGCCTCTTATGCTTGTGACTATGCCGACATTTAAATATGTGGCAACCGACAGAGAAGGCAAGGAGCTTACAATGCCGCAGGAACTTAAGGATATGGAAACAAAGAGTGAGATCTGCAAGCTTTTGCACATGGTTTATTACGGTAAAACAATTACCACCGACAATAAAACAGACAAGGGCGGTGTGTTTCTCAAAATTACAGGTACAGATGAGGAAATTAACCAAGCCTTTGACGAAACGGTGGAATTGTTCAGGAAGTTCTATAAAGAAGGATTTTATCACCACAACGATATAAATAAAGTCCGGAGAATGTGCCTCGATAAGAGAAGATGGGAAGTGGGACTGGGCAACGAATATTCTGTTGGTGGTATTCTGGTTAACGAAAAAATGGAGACCACTGTAAAGGGGCTGTTTGCCGGAGGCGAATGCGCCAGCGGGGTATTCGGCGCGAACCGCGTTGCCGATGCTGTCACTGAAATGGTGGTTCAGGGCTACCGTGCAGGGTTAACGGCAGCGGAATATGCGAAAACCGCACATGCCGGCAACTGCGGTACGGAATGCGGCAGTATAATCGCAGAAAGGCTCTTGGAGGTGCTGAACAACAAGGGAGGCATTTTGGTCAACGAAGCAGTCAGGAGATTTGAAGCTATCTCCGACAAATATCTCAATTGCTATCGTGACGGCGAGGGACTTCGCGCCGCAATTGAACAGTATGAGCAGTTGGAAAAGGAGCTGGAAAATGCGACGATTTTATGTAAGGACATGGCATACAACGCAGAACTAATGGGGCTTATTGCCCTGAAAAACCGTCTGCTGTGTTCAAAACTTGCTGCATATATGGGCGAAGCACGAAAGGAAAGCCGCGGGCTGCATTTGCGTCTTGATTATCCTAATATTGACAACAAGAACTACTTTGTCCGATCAATTGCCCATAAAGACGGAGACAATATAGAGCTTTCAACCCGCAAGCCAATAGCAGGAGAAATAGCTCCGCCTGATTATGAAACAATCGAATATGAAAGATATCTGCTGGAAACAGGCATAGGCCTTGAAAATCTTCAGGATTGATCTGAAAAGGGGGATGATTATGAAAGTTAAAGTATTAAGAACTTCGCCGGAAAAGCATTTTGATGAATTTACAGTCCCTTTTCCAATAGACGGTGAATACACGATAATGGATGTTTTGCGATATATCTCGGATAATATTGATCCGACTCTGGCGTATTTTTCCCATGCAGTGTGCAACCACGGCATTTGCGGCAGATGCGCCGTTAAGTGCAACGGCAGGGTTGTTGTTGCCTGTATAACCCATGCAGATTGTGACGAGCTGATGCTGGAGCCCAAAAACAAAAAGGTTGTCAAAGATTTGCTTTGTCAATAAGGGAGGTGCCATATGGACTTTACCGAAAGACATCATGCTTTTATTTCCGCTTACTTTTACAGTGAGCTTAAGGAAAGGTGTCCTCAAAACGGAGAGGCTACCTTTGTTATGGCAACACAGAGATATGCCGAGCAAAGGGGCAGCCGCATGGCGCAGCGGGCGGTCCGTGACGGTCAAAGGTTGGATTTTGCTACGTATTGCGCCTATGGCGAGTGGTCGTATACGGAGGAGTATTTTGCAGCATTCAAGCATATAGAGCCGGTTTCCAAAAGCCCTGACTACCGGTATTATGTCCACGCCTGCCCGTGGCATGATCAATATGCGGAGATGGGCCTGATTGAGGGGGCTTGCCTTTACTGTAAGCACCTTGATCTGGCAATCGCACGGGGATTTAATCCCTATCTCACCTTTGAGGTGAGAAGCACATTGCACAGGGAGGGTAAATGTGAATTTGTACTGAAGGATGCATATATCGAAGAAAGGGGATATTCTGTCGACAAAAGTAAAACCCAAATGCCCTTCGAATACCACTGTGGACATATTTATAAAACCTTTTCCGATATTGTAAAAAGTATACAACGGGAAAAAGGCGAGAGGATTTGTAAAAATGTCGCAAATGAATTTGCAAAGGAGTATGGAGAAGACATGACAAAGGTGCTTTTATCCTATGGTGACACCGATTTCAATGTTTTGCCGTAAATGAGAGACTTAAGAAGTATTAATCCAGTGGTTGCTTAATCTCTTAATAGGGTTTTGCGCCATAGAGTCTTTCCAGCCACTGTTCTTCAAGACGTTTGATATCGCTGCTGAAATCCTGGGCGGTGCGGCTGGTGGCATCTGCCCAGATTTCGCTGTAGTTTGTTTCCCCGGTCTTTCGTTTTGCCGCAGCAGACGATATATTGTCAAAGAGTATATTGATGTCAGGCGCTTTCCTGTCGGTTATAACATATGTACCTCTGTTAATCAGCCAGTCAATATGGCATCCCATGATAAAAAAGTCCACTATACCGGCAATATCCCGGACAGTATAATCATCGCGGATGCTCATGTCCTCCTGTCCCTTTTCAATCAAATCCACAATAAGCGGGTAATACGGCTTGTCCCCGGGAGCCGCGTTGGTTTCTTTCAAGCGGTATACGGTGAAAACGCGTCCGAATTCCTCGCCCACCGAAGTCAAAAGCTCTAGTACATACACCGTGAAAATTTTCAGCCTTTCAAGAGCATATTTGTCGGCATAGGCGGCGTTGGATTGCAGACGGCTGTAAAAATCATGGCAGTATTCAAGCACCTCACGCCGGTAGGAGACTATCAGCTCATCCTTACTGCCGAAATAGTTGTAAAAGGATCCGGTGGATGAATTGGTGGCCTGAACTATTTCCTCTATCGAAACATTGTAATAGCCGTCTTGCTGAAAAAGACGGATGGCCGAGTGCAGTATTTTCCTTATTTTTCTGTTGCTTCTTTCCGGGTATCTTTCCGGCTGTTTTTCCATGGTTTATCTGTCCCTATTTCGATTTTCGTGTTTCGATTTTCGTGCAATACTGTTACATAAGAATTCTATCATATAGGCATATTTTTCGGTTATCCCGAAGGAGCCCTTTGATACCTCCCAGTCATATATTATACCGTTGGATAACATATGTATACTGTCTACTATCTGTTCTTCCGATAAATCCTGGCGGATGCTTCCGTCGGACTTACCCATATTGGTAAGATTGAGTAAAATGGTATTAAAACTATCGTTGACGGGAGATGACCTTTTCAACTCAATCCCGTCCTTAAAAAGACGTATATCAGAAATCCGCGCGAATTCATCGCCGTTGGATGACATGGTTTGTAGGGCGAACATGCTCATTAAGTAGAGTTTTTCCAAGCCGTTATAACCCTTATAGGCAGGATCCCGTAATAATTTTTCATAAAAATCCACACATTGGGCATCCAAAGCCTGCCGGTAAAATACAAACAATTCGTCTTTGCTGTCAAAATAATTATAGAAGGAACCCTTGGAGGAATCGGCTGCCTTGGCTATGTCATCAACAGAAACGTTGTCGTAGCCATGATCGGCGAAAAGGCGCATAGCACAATTCACGATTTTCCTTTTATTCTCTTCGGATTTTCGCTGTCTTTTTGTTAGTTTCTTTGCCATATTTCCCTCCAATAACCAATGCAAATTCATTATATTTCATTTTCAGCACACTGGCAAGCTTCAAAATAGGCTCAAATAGCCGTTTAACCCGCATTTTCGATACATTATTGACAGATAAATTTGACTGTGGTAGTATTTTATTGAAATCAAGTCTAAACTTGGTTCTAATAAATGAAATCATGGGGTTCAGCTTTGCTGAATATTCCCCGAAAAAATGGAGGTGTAAAAATGAAATCCAAACTGGTACTATTGCTTGTGGGGATTTTGCTGGGAACAACAATTTTTGCCGGCTGCACTCCCGCTGATGAGCCGACAGATGTTGATGAGCCCGGCAGCATTGAAACCGTAAAAATCGGCGCTATTCTGCCTTTGACCGGCGGTGCCGCCGCAACAGGAGTTAAGTTGCAGGCAGCCATGGAAGTTGCCCAGGAGATTATTAATGGTGAGCATCCTGAAATCGCTGTTCCTCTGGCTGCAGAGGCAGGGCTGCCAAACCTGGGGAATGCCAGGCTGGAGATTGTATTTGCCGACCATCAGGGTAATCCCGAGATGGCCAAGTCCGAAGCAGAGAGGCTTATAGATGAGGGAGTGGTGGGATTAGTAGGCTGTTATCAGAGCTCAGCTACCAAGCCGGCCAGCCAGGCAGCCGAGCAGTACGGCGTACCCTTTGTGGCAGGTTCTTCGTCTTCTGCCGCTTTGACGGAACGCGGTCTGCAGTACTTCGTGCGTGTTGCTCCCAACGATGATATTGAAACCGAGATGTTCTTTGATTACTTAATTTACCTCAATGACAATTTTGACGCAGACATTAAAAGCGTGGCAGTTGCTTATATCGATAATGAGTTTGGCGTTCATGCCAAGGATATGGTGGAAAAATGGGTTAGTGAAAAATACGGCGCCCTCGGTTTTGAATTGGCCGGCACAGTGGCCTATGCGGCGGATGTGACCAATGTTGATACCGAGGTACAGCAGATTAAGAATTTGAATGCTGACGCGATTTTCCATGCTTCCTACATTGCCGATATAACTATGTTCGTAAATAAGTATAAGGAGTTCGGCATTGCACCGAAGGCTGTTTTGAACTACTGCGGCGGCTTCCAGGATACCCAGTTTGTAGTCAATCTTGGCAATGACGGTGATTATTTTGCCGGCGGTGCTGCATTCTCGGCTGAAAAGCTTGGCGATATGCCTGAGCTTACGGCTATCAATGCTCTTTATAAAGCCAAGACCAACGCAGACCTCGACGGTCCTGCCCTGGAGGAATTTTCTTCGGTACTTGTGCTTGCAGAAGCCATTAATATTGCCGCAAGCCTTGACGGCGATACCATCATGGACGTGATTATGGGCACTACCTTCGATGCTCCTTATTACGCCGCCGGCGCGGTTAAATTTGATGCCAAGGGACAGAACGAAATCCTGGCTTCCTATGTAGTACAGACCTTGGATAAGAAATATCAGGCAGTATATCCCGCCGATACCGCCACAGCCGAACCGGTGGTACCTATTCCGGCCTGGGATGACAGATAGTTTAGCAAAGTTTACACTGTAGACGGCAAATAATATTTCAAAAAAAACCGTGCAGGATTCCGGGAGTGCGGAGCTATCTTCGCTTCGCCTCCTTTATTTACCCGGATGGAAGCGGCTGTCTGCAATGTGAAAAAGGAGGACATATGATAATAGGGCAAATAATTGCTAATGGAATACTTATGGGCTTTATTTATGCTTTGGTGGCGGTGGGGCTCACCCTTACATGGGGTGTTATGGATATCATCAATTTTGCCCATGGTGAATTCTTGATGATTGGCATGTATACCGCCTTCTGGATGTTTACGCTTTTTGCTTTGGATCCGCTGGCAGCCCTGCCTGTTTGCATAGCGGTGCTTTTTATACTGGGAATATTAACCTATACGGGAATTATCAAAAGGGTTATTAACGCGCCCGGTCTGACGGCATTGCTTGCCACTTTTGGTTTCAGTATGTTTTTGAAGAATTTTGCCCAGTATCTATGGACACCCAATTACAGGTATATTAACGAGGCGTTAGTTTCGGGAAAGTCCCTTGGGCTGGGCAGCGTTGTTATAGGGATGCCGCAGATAGTAGCGGCAATCGGAAGTATTATTTTAACTATTGTAATAATGGCTTTTATGGATAGAACCAGAACAGGGAAGGCAATTCAGGCTACAGCCTTAAATAAAAACACAGCCCTTTTGATGGGCATCAATACCAAAAAAATGTATGCCATAACCTTTGGTCTTTCAGGTGCCTGTGTGGGTGCGGCCGGTGCGCTGATGTCCACCTTTTTCCCGATATACCCTGCGTCAGGTGCCCTGTACAGTATCATCGCCTTTGTTATTGTTGCGCTGGGCGGGTTTGGCAATATCAAGGGTGCTTTATTCGGAGGCCTAATTATTGGATTAACAGAAGCCCTGGGAGGATATTTCCTCGGAACTCAATTCAAATATGCCCTTGTATTCTTAATCTACCTGATAGTGATACAAGTTAGGCCAAAGGGGTTGTTCGGATGGTAAAGAATAAAAAAGCACTGTTTATCCTAATTGCGGTACTGGCTCTGCTTCCTCTTTTTACCCAGACCAAGGCGCTGCTTAACGCCATCATTCTCCTTTTGATTTTTGCCACTCTTGGTGAAGCATGGAACCTAATTACCGGCTTTGCCGGGCAAACCTCCTTCGGTCATGCAGCTTTTTTTGGTATCGGTGCATATGCATCTGCAGTAATCTTTTACCGTTACGGCGTTACTCCGTGGCTTGGAATGGTCCTGGGCGGGATAATTGCTTCCATAATTGCCGGAATTATGAGCTACCCCTGCTTCAGACTCAAGGGGCATTACTTCGCCATTGCTACTCTGGCGGTGGCGGAGATTATCAAGCAAATCTTTGTCAGTTGGAATTATGTGGAGGGTGCTACCGGTATATCCATACCCATAATACACCGCTCGTCAGGCTTTGCCCAAAGGCTTTTCTATCTGCAGTTCAATGATAAGCTGCCCTGGGTGTATATTTGCCTGATGTTGTTTGCATTGGTGATTTTTCTGTGCAGTTATCTGGAAAACTCGAAGATGGGATACTATTTGAAGGCTATACGCGAGAGCCATGAAGTGGCGGAGGCTATTGGAATCAACCCCACGAATTACAAACTGTATGCGATGATTATATCGGCTTTTATATCAGCCCTCTGCGGCTCTATATACGCCCAGTATATATTATATATCGACCCATTCATGATGTTTTCACTGGATATATCGATGAAAATAGTACTGTTGACGGTTTTGGGAGGCATAGGCAATATTTACGGCCCTATTATCGGTGCGGCTATCTTTATCCCGCTTTCAGAATTTACGCGGATAAAGCTTGGCGGTTCGGGCACAGGCATAGACCTGATGATATACGGGCTTGTAATAGTCCTTATTACCTGTTTTCAGCCTAAGGGTGTCATTGGCATAGTCGAAATGCTGGCCAACAAGTATAAACGACAGAAGACTGGAGGCGAGGGTAAAATTGAAGCCACTTCTTAAGATTAAAAATATAACCATGAAATTCGGCTCTCTGGTAGCAAACGAGGATGTATCTTTCACTATACATGAAAATGAAATTGTGAGCCTGATAGGCCCTAACGGTGCCGGAAAAACTACCCTTTTTAACTGCATTACCGGTTTTTACAGACCCTTCAGCGGGCGTGTGGTTTACGATGGCAGGGATATTACCGGGATGACTTCCTATGAGATTTGCAGTCTGGGAATTACCCGAACCTTTCAGATAGTTAAAACCCTTAACGAAATGACGGTGGAGGAAAACGTAATGACCGGTGCTTTTCTACATACCCGCAGCCGGAAAAAGGCAGCGGAAATTACCGAGGATATTCTTGACCTCACCGGTATTATACCCAAGAAGAATATGTTGGGCGCCAATCTTACCATCGCAGACAGAAAAAGAGTGGAGATTGCCAGGGCTTTGGCTACAAACCCCCGGATTTTAATGCTGGATGAATGTATGGCAGGCCTGAACCAGACTGAAATAAAGGATGTGATGCATCTTTGCTTAAAGCTCAAGAAAAAGGGGCTGTCTCTTTTGATTGTTGAGCATATAATGGAGGCTATAATGCCTATATCTGACAATATCGTGGTCTTAAACGCAGGCAAAAAGATTACCGAGGGCATGCCGCAGGATGTTGTGAATAATGAAGAGGTAATAAAAGCTTATTTGGGGGATAGATATCATGCTAAAAGTAAAAAATCTTAAGGTAGGATATGGGAATGTTCCGGTTATCTTTGATTTTTCCTTCGAGGTGCGGCAGGGTGAGGTTGTATCTATAGTCGGCTCTAACGGAGCGGGCAAATCCACGCTGCTTAAGACCATATCCGGCATATTAAAGCCCTCCGCCGGCGAGATTGAATTTTTAGGCCGGCGTATTGATACCATTCCCGCGTATAAGATTGTGGAAAGGGGTATTTCCCATGTGCCCGAGGGACGGCAGGTGTTTGGCAAGATGAGTATTAAGGACAATCTGATGCTGGGCGCCTTTGTAATACGTTCGGAAACGGAAAAGGCGGCGCGGATTAAGGAGGTTTATGAATTATTCCCAATTCTGCGGGAAAGGGAAAACCAGAAGGCGGAAACCTTAAGCGGCGGCGAGCAGCAGATGCTGGCTATCGCCAGGGGCCTGATGTCAAATCCCAAACTTTTGATGGTGGATGAGATGTCGCTGGGACTGGCCCCGTTTTTGGTGGACAAGGTCATGGATACACTTAAGCTTATCAGTGATAAAGTGACGGTACTTCTGGTTGAGCAAAAGGTACAGGAGGCGCTGGAGATTGCCAGCCGCGGCTATGTACTGCAAAACGGACGTCTTGTTATTGAGGGCAGCGGAGCGCAGCTTTTAGAATCGGATATAGTAAAGAAAGCCTACCTTGGCTTATAAGCGAAAAACCCTCTGCAAAAAAGGAGCATCCGACGATGCTCCTTTTTTGCAGCCTGCATGGTATAATATATACTAAGGGTACCGGCTCACTGACACTGGTGGCGGGTATCCTTCTTAATATAAATATTTCGGAAGGAGGGGAGTTCTCTTGCTATTTCTGTTACTTATCATAGCGATAGTTGTTCTGCTGGTGGAAAACAACCAAAAAACAGAAAAAATAGCCGGTATGCTGGCCGGCAAAGAAAGAAGCGAGCTTGCCAACCTTATTATGCTGAGGGATTCCGGAATCCTGACAGAGGAAGAGTTTAAAGAAAAGAAGAGGGAGTATGAAAAATTGATGGCCCGTAGAGGACTTGACGACGAGAGGAAGGCACTTATAGACCTGCACGAAAAGGGCATCATAAACGATGAAGAGTTTAAAAAAAAGATGGAGACTCTGGAAAGTATAGAAAGACGCAGGGAAGGGGTCACCGGTACCGACTTGGCCGAAATTAAGCGCAAGACATCCTACAAAGAGGCAATATGTTTTGCCGAAAGAACACCGGATTCGTGGATATGCATCTGTGGTACCGAGAATAAGCTGTCCGACAGGAACTGCAGGAAGTGCTGCAGCAACCAGAGATATGTACTGGAAAACTGTACGAAGGAAACCCTGTGGCAGTAAAAGAGGGAGCAAGAGGGGAGCAAGGGAACCGTCCCTCTGCTTCACGTCTTTCCTGCTTTCTTCATATTGCTTTTCAGGGCAGTAAAAGGGAATGAATATATGATAACGGCTATAGAAGTTTACGGAGAAAAAAGAAAAGCAAAATTCATAACAAGGCTTAACCGGTTTGAAACTCTGGTTGAATGCGGCGGCGAAAGCACCCTCTGCCATGTCGCCAATACCGGCAGGATGAAAGAACTCCTAGTTCCCGGAAGGGACGTGGTGATTCGAAGAGCCAAAAACCCCGATCGCAAGACAAAGTGGGATTTAATAATAGCACATACTGTTGACGGCGTACCGGTATTTTTGGAATCGGTAATGGCAAACCGGTTGGTTCTGAAGGCTCTCAGGGAAGGAAGGCTAAAGGGGTTTGAAGAGTACACCGGTATAAAACGGGAAGTAAACTACGGCAACAGCCGTTTTGACGTTCGATTATCAGACAACTGGCGGACATGCTATATTGAAGTGAAATGTGTCACACTGGTTGAATGCGGTACCGCCAAGTTTCCCGATGCTCCTACCGGGAGGGGTACAAAACATGTGCTTGAGCTTATCAGGGCAAAGGGGGAGGGCTTTGGTGCCGCTGTAATTGTTGTTGCGCAAAGGGAGGATGCGAAGAGCTTTATCCCAAACAGGGACATGGACCCCGATTTTTCAAAAGCCCTGACCGATGCAGCCATGTCAGGAGTACAAGTCTATGCATACAACTGCAGGGTTTCGCCGGATTGTATAACCCTGCTTGGCCAAATAACCGTCGAGCTGTAAAAGAGGCGGTTGTTTTTATTTTGTATGCAGATTTGTATGCTGGTGCAGGGGAAGCCGCGTCAACGGCATGCGGATACGGCGTATATTTGCAATAGCGGTGGAAAAGCTAATCCTAACAGGTTTTGGAAGGGGGCTTTAAATGAAAGCACTGGTATATGAAGGCATTAAGGACGTAAAGGTTAAGAATGTGGACGACCCGGCAATAAAGAATTCCGACGACATTATAGTCAGGGTTACTTCAACGGCAATTTGCGGGTCTGACCTGCACCTTATACACGGGATGGTTCCCAATATGCCAAAGGGTTTTGTACTGGGGCATGAAACCATGGGCATTGTAGAAGAAGCCGGAAAGGATGTAACCAAAGTTAAAAAAGGCCACAGGGTAATAGTGCCCTTTCCGGTTTCCTGCGGCTACTGCTGGTATTGTGAGCATGGCCTGTGGACGCAGTGCGATAATTCCAACGCAAACGGCGAAGTGGGAGGAATGTTCGGTTACAGCAACACCTTTGGGGGGTATGACGGGGGACAGGCCGAGTATTTGAGGGTACCCTATGCCAATGTAGGCCCCACCGTGGTACCCGAAGAGTTTACAGATGAGCAGGTCTTGTTCCTTACCGATGTTCTGCCGACTTCATACTGGGGCGTGGAAATGTCCGGGATGAAGGAAGGGGATACCATAGTTGTGCTGGGCTGCGGTCCCATAGGCCTCACGGCAATCAAATGGGCGGCCTTTAAGGGAGCGGGCAGGATAATAGCTGTGGATTATATAGACTACAGGCTTGAGCATGCCAGGACTAAATACGGGGTGGAAGTATTAAACTTTGACCGCTATGACAATACCGGAGAGTATATCAAGGATATTACCGACGGAGGGGCGGATGTTGTCATCGACTGTGTGGGCATGGACGGTAAAATGACGGTACTGGAAATGGCGGAATCTGCATTAAAGCTCCAGGGAGGCTCAAAGTCGGCCATAGAAATTGCAACCCAGGCGGTCAGGAAGGGCGGAACCGTTGCACTGGTAGGTGTATATGGAGCCAGATACAATATGTTTCCCCTGGGAGATTTTTTTGCCAGAAATATTACCCTTAAAATGGGACAGTGTCCTGCTCATACCTATGTTGAGCCTATACTAAACCTTATTAGGGAAGGCAGGTTCGACGGCACCGATATTATAACCCATGTTTTGTCCCTTGAGGATGGTGAGCATGGTTACGAGATATTTGACGAAAAAATGGATAACTGTATAAAGGTTGTCATGAAACCTTAAAGTATTGTGAACTACAAAAAATGAACAGGGTGATTTGAATATGGAAATAAGAGAAAAGGTTATGGTGCCTCTGGGCTATGGAAAGTTCATACGCTCGGACAAAATAATAGGCCTTCATCCGATAGAGGATGACAGAGGTCCCGGAAGAAGAACGCTTGTTTATGTAGAGGAAGTGGGAAACCCCGTTGTGGCTTCCCGTACCGAAAATTCCATACTGGCGGGTATGGTGGAGGTGCCCAGGGAAGTAATGGAGGCTACCGCCGCATTGGAGCTGCTGCAGGATATTATTGACGATTTGAGCCAGATAGGGCCAATGCTAAGAAAGAGCATCAAAAAAGAGGCCAACCTGGACCTGGACAAGATAGAAAGGCGGGTAAACGAGATACTAATGCATGAGATAGAGTTTGAGATGAGACAGTAACAGATTAAAAGGGACAGGAAACAGCCTTTGTACTGTTTATAAACTATCAGCAGTGAATCAATAAGACAGGACAGAGGGCACGTCCTTTGATGCCCTAAGGGGTGCCCCTGTTTAAACTGTGTTCCCGTGAGAAAGCTTGCCTAGTGCTGTACCCGTTCCGGAGTGGTACTTTGATTAATGAATTAAACGCTTGCTTTGCGGTATCGCCATCAGGGGGAAATTATCTGCAAGGTTTTTTAGCTGTTCTGTTACTTCCTGGCCCTGCATGGGAAGGCCATGGCTTGAAATTACTACTTGTGGATTCAAGTCCCTCATGGTTTTGACCGAGGTTTCGGCATCCTTCCAGTCTATAGTGAAGTACGCCGGTGGTCCGTTTATCTCCCTTTCCCTGTTTAACACCGATTGGGCGGAATCCTGCTTCAGCGTTGTGATCGCATCACCGGCTAAAAGAGTTCTGTCGCTGTTGCGGAAAAGTGCCACATGCCCCGGTGAATGACCCGGTGTGTGTATCCAGCGCCAGCCCGGCATACCCGGCACGCTTTCGTCTGAAGGCAGCGGCCCGACACGGTTGCCCAAGTTTATACCCTTGTTCGGAAATGCAGGCGATATTTTGGCAATAAGTCCGTCGTTCACGGTAGGATCGGCAGGGGGATAGTCCATTGTGCCGGTTAGGTACGGCAGTTCCAATGGATGGGCGTAGACCGGCACGTTCCACTTATTCAAAAGCTCAAGTATGGCTCCCACATGGTCAAAATGACCGTGGGTGAGGATGATGGCCTTCGGCTGCGAGCCCATTCCAAAACGCTGCTCTGCCGCACTTATAATATCCCGGCCGGTGTGTGCCATGCCCGCCCCAACAAGGGCCCATTCGCCGCTGTTTGCGTCGGGGCTTCCAATTATAAATGCATTGACAAAAGGGAACTCCAGAAGCATTATATCCGGTGCCACCTGGTGATGGGCAACCGGTTTTTGCGTTATTTGCGCCAGTATATTCCCGTCAATGTTTTGCTGTGTTTTCTGTTGCATTTTATTACCTCCGGTAACTGTATTGGTTTTGATTTGTGTCATTTTCTGCTTTGGGATTAGTATGTGCAGATTTGGACGCTTTATCAGTAATTAATTGTTAAAAGGATTTTACAGTGGAATATAGAAGTTTACGGAGTTGCAGAAGAGTGCGCAAAAATCTAATAGAATACAAATCAGGGGATATGCAAAATGCTGGAAAAATTTTATTATGCAGCAATGGCAGCTAATGTCATTGTATGTGTTTCAATTATTATTGTAGAAAAGCGCCGGGAAAACAGGACAAGGGATAAGGTGGTATACTACCTGGCAAGACGGGCTGACTCAAGGCTTGTAAGCGGCGTATTGTGGTTGGTGCTATTTGCATTCTGGCTTAGTTTCTTTTTATGGCAGGCCCAAAAGGTGTACCGGGGCCTGGGAGATGAATACTTCCAAGACGTGTTTCAACTGTTAAACCCGTCATACCTGGAGGCTTTGCGAAGCTATTTTTTTGAAAGCCAGATGATTAGTAAACTGATAAGGATTCGTTTTTACCAGAGCGGGATTCTCAACATGCTACTTTGGATAGTTATTTCCGGCTGTCTTGCGGTTACGTGGCTTTTCCGGAGCCGGCAGCGGGATGCGGTCTGCCATAACGGAATTGTGGCGGGCGGAAGGCTGTACAAATGGGATAAGGTGGTCGGATACGGCTGGGGCAAGCGTTTTGCAAAAAAATGGCTCGGCAAAGAGGTCTGGTACCATGAGCTGACAATAGAAGTAAGGCATGGTAAATGGTCTGCCAAAATACTGGGAGAAAAAACTACCAAGGTAACGCTGCGGGTTGAGGAAGACAACAAGGAATCTATTGGTTCATATCTTAATGGTTTTGTAGATGAAAAATCCCGGGGACAGGCCACTTGAAGGCTCCTGCCGCCGGGATAGTTGACAATATCACGTGCCTATTTCATGTCTTTCGGGTTAGGTGCTTTGACCACAAAGAACTCCAATACTTCATCGTATTGGTTTGTCACGTTCATTTTTGTCTTAAACGGTATGTTGAGGATGTTCCCCTTTTGGTACTCGTTGGATTGGCCGTCATCTAAGGATATGGTCATGCACCCCCTGACGATGATCATATACACGTTGGAGTTTGAATAATGTACCGGCAGGCCGGTATCCTTTGTAAGTACCATATGGTTTATCTCGAGGTGGTTATCGCTTATTATCTTTTCTATTAGCTTTTGGTCCACGTTGCTGTAGTCATACTTTGTTTCAATCATTTAATCAACCTCCCTAAATTTTTTAGGTTATTACTCGCCTATCAAACAGGGTGACAGGTACCTTGTTTGAAGGTGACAAAAACTCTATTCCCTTGTTATGGCTGTTATGTGCTGGCGCCCTTTGGAGCCCCCTTTGCATAAACTATTGAATCGCTGGGACATCTTTTCGCACAGGCAGTGCATTCAAGGCATAGGCCCTTGTCTATGACAGGATAACCGTCTTTGCCGTCTTTTGTTATCGCCTCGGCCGGACAGACCCTTTCGCAGACACCGCATTTTTTGCAATTGGTCTCATCCACCCTCCAATAGTATCTTGAAACCGACCCGGTAATATTCAGCAAAGTGCCGTAGGGGCACAGGTACCGGTGCCAGAGTGAGGGTGCGTAAATAAGGGTTATAAAGACGCCCAGTGCTGTAAGAATGGGCAGTACCGGCAGCTTTCTCCCGGTTTTAAAGGTAATTACCATAGTTCCAAGGAACAGAAGCAAAATACCGTAACGTACCGTCCTGTTTTTTACCCATCCGGGAACCTCTCTTCTTTTTATACCCAGTTTTTTATACAGCCAGTCGACTGCCTCGGTTAGCGTATTTATGGGGCATACCCAGCCGCAGTAAAATCTGCCCAAAAGGACTGCCCCGATAAGGCCGGTAAGGAATACCGCCATCCAAAGCTGTATTCTGCCTTTGAGCATCAGAAGTACAAAGATTGCCAGGAATATAAGCTGGACCGCCCGCCTGAATTTTAAGCCCATTTGACTACCCCCTTCTTTTTATAACCGCATAGTCTTTGGTTAAATTATATAGGGTTACCTCTTTCAATGCGGTAACATATGTTACCCGTGGTTGGGGGCTTTGGATGGGGCGTTGGGACGTGAAAAGGGATGGATTTAGGAACAGGAGATACTGGAGTTGAAATTTCATGCTTCTACTACATAATAAGCTTTCCCAGCATTTCCTGCAACACGCCCTTAAGTGTGTCGTAGATGCCGTTTACATCCTTGATGTCATTTTCCTTGATTAGCTGCCTTAATTGTTCCCTTGGCAACATTCCCATAAAAAACTCCTCCTTGGCTTGGTTATTTGATTCTTGCCAAGAAGGAGCTTGATTTTTCATCAAATACAAGATTCTTTACAGTCTCCAGTTCGCGGGACACTCCCTATCCTCTTTCTTGCACATCAGTAAAAGAAAGATTATGGTAGCAAATATCTTTAAAATGGGCAATAGTTGTCACTGCACTATTTTCCGCTAATGCTTAATTAATTATCGGAGACAGGTGCATCCAACTTGCCTATTTGATTGCACTAAAAAATCGAAATACTCAATCTAGAAGTTTTTGTTGTTCCATCCCCAATAGGGCGTTTCGGAGTACTTTATATAGATGCGGTCGGCAGGAATGCCCAACTCATCATACATAATTTTCATAATGGCAGGTGTGATAGAATCGTATACAGCATTAGGAGCTTTTCCAAAAATGCTGATTTCAATATATGCCGCATCGGAATCGCTGCCAGAGAACCATAGTTTACAATTGTCCTCCATCAAACACATCAACCAGGTCTCACTTTTCCCGGGTATTAATTTAATAGCTTCTGCTAGCTTTTTCTTAATAAAAATCTCAGTTTCTTTATTTATTTCTTTATTTGTCTTTATCGCAATACATGGCATTGGGGGAAACCCCTTTCAATTATTTTACTTTTGCTAGAGACGATAAAACACATTGTATATAATTAATCGAATGCATGCGCATTAAATACTTGCAACGTTCTTTATCGCGAGCATGCAATGCATTATATACTTGTTTAATATCGTGAACTTGATCGATGATTTGATTTGTATCCATTTTCGCATAACACCAATATCGTTCACAGTTTGCCTGCAGCTTACGACATACCGAAATTAAATATGGATTTTCTGTAGAATTATACATGGCAATATGCACTTTTGCCTCAAGGTTTCGTAATTCTGTTAATGTGGATTCCGGCAGTGGTTGGTCTTTATAGGTGAGCATAATGGCATCAGCCTTCTCAAGAAGCTTCTTGATTTCATCCAATTGCTCCTGTTTAATGTGTTCGTTCAGAATATCTACTACCAATTCTTCCAAAGTTGGGCGTAATTGAGCAAGGTTCCGCAAATCATCTAAACTCAATGGTGTGACAATGGTTCCGTATCGCGGTAAAACATTAACAAGCCCATCCCTTTGCAAATCGAACAAAACCTCACGGAGGGGAGTTCTGCCAACATTAAATGTTTTTATTAATTCTTTTTCGTTTAAGACTTGTTCAGGTTTGAATTCTTGGGCTATTATCCGATTTTTGATTGTTTCATACAGTTCTTCCTTAGTCAAAATGACCCTCCATATAGATTTGATCTATACTCTTCTATGAGCAGAAAATAGTTACAGGCAGATATATCTGTAAAATAAAGTATCACATATATACATTGATGTCAATATGCGACTTAATGCCCACATTAAACAAGTAGTCAGTAAATATTTCTGATATTGACTAGATATTTCTAATATGGTATCATTGATATATCACAACGTTGTGTTAAGAAGATAACAACTCGGATAAAGAACTTATCATGTTTGTTTTGTGGTACCTTGATAATGCCATAAAGCGTCTTAGTAAAGAATGGACTTACTATTCAAACTGTACTTACCTTGTGGTGAGAAAGGGAGTATTCCTGACTATGACAGAATTGATACTTGGAATTGATATTGGTACTGGCGGATGTAAGACAACACTAATTGACACACATGGCAACTTCATTGCTGATGGTTTTTCTGAATACATAACATATCGTCCATTTATAGGTTGGGCCGAGCAAAAAGCCGCGGATTGGTTTCCGGCATTTTTATTTGCTTTTAAATCCTCGTTAGAAAAAGGAGGTGTTTCTGCTAAGCAAATTGTTGGTTTAAGTATGAGCGCTTCTGCTCATAACGTTGTTTTGTTGGATGACAAAAACTGTGTAATCCGAGATACTATTATGTGGACGGATCAGCGAAGCGCTAAGGAAAGCGAGTTTCTTAAACGGGAATACGGCGATCAAATATTTAGAATCGGCTTTCAAGTTCCCGCCCCGACTTGGACTCTACCGCAGATGCTCTGGATTAAGAATAACGAACCAGAAGTATTCAACAGGATTTCTCGTATTATGTTCATTAAAGACTATCTCCGTTATCAACTTACTGGCGAGTGGGTAACAGACCATATAGAAGCGCAGGGAAGTTTGTTGTTTGATAATACCAACTGGAGATGGGCTCCCGAGCTTTGCAGTCTTGCCGGCATTTCAACTGTACTGCTTCCCCCGGTAGTAAAACCGACTGACATTGTTGGCAGCATTACTGCCGAGGCTTCAGCGTTAACCGGGATCCCCATAGGCGTTCCGGTTGTGAATGGCGCGCCCGATACTGCCCTTGAGCACTATTGTGTTGGTGCGATTGAAGAGGGGTGCTGTGTTGTGAAAATCGCTACAGCAAGCACGGTAAGCATTTTTAGGAATGAGGCATATCCCCACGAAGCTGTTTTGACTTACTCGCAAGTACCGGACGGCCTGTGGAGTACATGCCTTGCTACCAGTTCCGCAGCCGCCAGTCTGCGTTGGTATCGCGATGCGTTTTGTGGTTTAGAACTACATCAGGAAAATAATGGTGGAAAAGATGTATATCAGCTTTTGGATGAGGAAGCCGAAGATATTGCACCGGGCTCCAGCGGATTGATCTTCCATCCTTATCTGATGGGAGAAAGATCACCACACTGGGATTCTAAACTTAGAGGTAGTTTTGTAGGAATTACAGCACACCACGTCCGTGGACACTTTAGCCGTGCTATTTTAGAGGGTGTTGCCTATTCAATAAAAGATAATTTTGTCATTGCGCAGCAGATGCAACCGGTCAGACAAATCAGTCTTGTTGGGGGCGGCGCAAAGAGTCCGCTTTGGCGCTCAATTATAGCAAATGTATTGGGCAAGCCCATAATCAAATACTACAAGGATGATTCTTCGTTTGGTGCTGCAATGCTAGCTGGTGTTGGCATAGGGGTTTTCTCCAGCCATCAGGATGCAATTTCCAAATGTACGCGTGAAGCAGAGCGTACATATCCGTCACTGGATACTACTGAGGCTTATAAAAACGGATTTAAGCTGTACCGCGAAATTCATAACAAGCTTAAAGATTCCTATAAAAATTATGAATCAAGTTAGAGTACAATGAACAGGGGGCGATAAAGTGGGCATAAACGTAATTGCGATGTTAACCAACAATGACCTGACAGTTCCAAATGCTTTGGAAACATTTGAAGCAAATAAGCACGCCAAAACCAACTGCTGGGGGTTCAAAGATATAGGGATAGACACAAAGGACGCTGTCAAATTAGTGGGGTACATGAAGTCAGCGGGGAAAATGACATTTCTGGAACCACTGATGGAAGATGAACAAAGCTGTATTAAGGCGGCACGAATGGCAGTGGAATGTGATTTTGACTATGTAGTAGGCATGACGTTTAATAAAAAGGTTTATGAAATACTTAAGGCAAATGGTGTAAAGTATTTTCCGACCTGTGGCCGCAGGGAGGGTTTGCCTAGGATGCTCTATGGAACGCACAGAGAGATAATCGATGATGCAAAGTGTTTGCTACAAAAGGAAGTGGATGGAGTTTGTTTATCATCATATAGGTATGCTGACGGTGATCCCGAAGAAATGGCTATACAATTTCGCAGTGAGATCACCAGCCCTTTAATTATATCGGGTGGGATTAACAATTATGATCGACTGGGTTTTGTAAAAAAAATTAAGCCTTGGGGTTTTACCATTGGCTCGGCTTTGTTCACGCATAAATTCGGAAAAGAGAACTCTATTGCGCAGCAATTGGATTTGGTTCAGGATTATATGGCAAAATGACAGGATGGTTTTAGCAACGATATTGTACAGTAGTAAAAACCACTGATAGAACAATTATTAATTGAAGGCATTCGAAAAGTAGCTGGTAATATTGTCAAAAGGAATATTTAGCTATAAAACAGGTATTATCTGGGCATGAAGCCCGTGAACTTTGAAAACCGCATATTGTTACGAGAGGGAAAAGGAAAA
>Ga0334900_1000160_pt1 | contig 112670 bp, 83 predicted proteins | sample GraSluR3_MG_2_FD_207231 | JGI IMG/M metagenome (GOLD analysis project Ga0334900, IMG submission 207231) | Sludge microbial communities from methane-producing bioreactor in Wageningen University, Netherlands - Granular Sludge_31_08-R3 | ecosystem: Engineered > Bioreactor > Anaerobic >... | reverse complement strand
GAAATTTGTGTAACAGAAACAAAGTTTTATCCTGTGGCTGAATCTATTTGGCATTTCGATAATGTATATTCGGGAACTGTAAGTTTTGAAACAAAATTTGATACCCTAAACTATTCTCAATACAATGTAAATACGGGTTCTTTTAAATTAAGAAACCTACAAGTAGCTGCCGGGCTAAAAACCGGTAAAATTTTTCATGCATTGGCTTACGCATATGGTTCAAGCAATGGTTATAAGTTTAATACAGATTATAAAATATACAAATTGTTTTACACTTTAAAAACCACATTTTCCGGCAATGCAAATATGCTTGTTCAGAGTGGAATTTCTAATAAAGCTTTTGGAGCACAGGGTTTTTATTCCAACAAATACCCATATCAATACGAAGAGCTTAAAACAGGTTTCATTAGTTTGCAAACAGATTTTGGTAAAAAGCATGTTTTATCTCCAAGTATTTTATGGCGAAGAAAACACGATAGATTTGAGCTTTTTCGTGAAAGTTTGTACGCTTACGATAATGGCTATTATATCTGGGATTCTGATACTGCCAAATATCTTAACAATAATTATGAAGATTGGAATTATTATTCTGGGCACAATTATCATCTTACAGATAATTTCAAATCTGAAATTCAATTAAAATTAGGTTTAGCTAAAGGCATAATTTTAATGCGGATTAATTTAAATTCAGACAGAATATATAGTACTGTATTAGGCAATAATACCGGTACAATAAAAAATGATAATTTCAATAATGGCATTAGTTTTACTCATTTTGCTTCACGTAATCAACTTAATTTTTTCTCTGGTTATAAATTCAGTCCCATTAAAGGGCTTCAAATTAAAACAGGATTTACAGCTTCGTACTACAACAAAAGTATTGTACCGGGTGGAAGTATTCAAGTTAATTACAGCTTATCTACCCGATTAACAACCGGACTTGCATTAAGCAAAACAGGAAGAATCCCGAGCTTTACCGAATTGTATTATAAAAGTGCAACAAATATTGGCAATGCCGATTTACAAGCCGAAGAATTATTAAACTATGAACTAATATTTGATTACACTTCGCAAAAAATAACACTACAAAACCGACTTTTTTTAATGAATGGTATCAATACAATTGACTGGGTTCGCTTGCCTAACGACATGGTTTATAGTGCGATGAACCATACTAAGGTAAATACTTACGGTAACACATTTTTTGTTAGTGTTTTTCCACATCAATTTGGTATTCCTATTATAGAAAATCTTAGCTTAAGTTATACTTTTCTTAAGAAACAAAAAATATCGGAGGATTATATTTCTGCCTATGCTTTAGATTATTTAAAAAACAATTTTAATCTAAGCCTAAAAATTAGTATTTTTAAACAACTCAATTCACTTATCCGATTTTCGTGTTACGACAGAAATGGAACTTATACTTACAATAGTTCCGAAATAGCTTATCCTGCATATTGCAATACCGACATTACTTTAAGTTACAGCTTTAAAAAAATTGATTTATACTTTAGTGTGTACAATTTATTTGATACAGAACAGTTTGATTTTGGCGGAATAAATCTGCCGGGCCGTAGTTTTAATATTGGCTTGCATTTTACTCACATTTATTGAGAAGAATGTTTGTCAATATGCTTATCTAATGATTTTTGTAGTCTTTCGTCAGTAAATCTTTTGCCATGACCTGGATAATAAATCTTACAACCTAAATTTAGTAATACTTTCCACGAGTTTAAAATATATTGCGGATCCTTACCAGTAATTGGCCACACATCGAACCCAATTATTGCAAAAGCAACATCGCCGCAAAAAGCAATAGTATCGTTCCAAATTACCGAAATGCTGCCATTAGAATGTCCGGGAGTAGGAACAATTTCCAAATCTAAACCTGTAAAACTCATGTCTAAACTACTATTTATGCGAATATCCGGTTGCACAGGCTTTATCTTAGTTTTATCAATATTAAAAAAATCGACAAACCACCTACCTGTTCTTCCTATTGTATTCATACCATCGGGTAAGCAAGTGTAGCCACTTTCTATATATCTGGCTTCGTCTTTATGAATAATAATTTGTGCTCCTGTTAATTTTTTAATTTCGGCTAAATTGGCAACATGGTCGTAATGAGTATGAGTAATAATAATGTATTTAATCCAATCAGGTGATTTTTTCAACTTTTCAAGTGCAGATTTGAATTTATGAAATTTGTTATGGCTACCAGCATCAATTAGAATTCCTGTAGTATTATTACCAATAATAAATGAATTAGACCCCATTTTAATAATACGAAAAAACTCATTTACTGATTGTGCCTGTATCTCTATTAAAGGAATACTTATTATACAGAATAATGCTAATAAAACCTTGTGTTTCATATAGGTGCAAATTTAATTATTGTAAGAAAATAATTTCATAATAGTTTAAGGAATGTATTACTAATCAATAGATAAATTTAGGAATAGCTATAAATCAATAAAATATATTTACAGTCATTGTGTCATTAGGTTCACAATACACAGCCTGCATACGATGTTCTGTTTCGGTATCACGAATAACCACTTGTTCAATCTGAATTGAATTTAAGCCAGTTACAGGACAGGTAATAATTGTGTCTATATCAGTTCCATAAAAATACCTATAACTTGTTTGGCAACAAACTTCACATTTATTGTGAATATTTTTTACTCTATATTTCATTTGGTCATTTTCATTTAGTGGACTTGCATTTTTAATACAAATTTTCAAATTAGACTCCAAGCCTATCTCTTCAATAATGTGATACTCATTAATTAAATCGGTTGGTTCTATCGTAAAGCTTCTTGTAAAATATCCATTTTTCACTAAAGTAAAACGATACTCTATAGCTTGATATGAACCTGTTTCAAATTCAAACTCTCCGTTATCGTCAGTAAATACACGCCCTATTTCCTCAAATCCGGTTGAAAAACCAGCAGATTTTAGCTCATTTACTTCAATAATAATTTCAACATTTTCAGCAGCATTGCCACTAATCATTTCATAAATTGTACCTGTAAATATATTTCGATTCTCCTTTTTGCAAGAATTGCCTAAAATTATAATTAGGGCAGCAAATACTATGATAGAAATATATCTTGTCATTTGTTAACAAATATAGCGAAAATTCAAAAATACATATCTTATTAAATAAAAATTCATGCTATTTTTTTTTTGACTTACATAAATAAATAATGTAATTTTAGGAGAAATTTAAAAATTATTAAATCATGTCAGTATTAAGTCATTTAGAACCCACCGAAGTGTGGACAATTTTTGAAGAAATAACCAAGGTACCCCGTCCAAGTAAAAAGGAAGAAAAAATAATGCAATACTTACTCGATTTTGGAGCAAAATATGGCTTGCCAACAAAACGAGATGAAATAGGGAACGTATTAATCAGCAAAGCAGGTACTCCGGGAATGGAGGATAAACCCATTGTAGTTTTGCAAAGCCACATGGATATGGTTTGTGAAGCTAATTCTGATGTTGAAATAGACTTCGATAACGATCCTATTACTCCTTACATTGATGGCGAATGGGTAAAAGCTAAAGGCACAACATTAGGTGCAGACGATGGTATTGGTATGGCTGCCGCACTTGCAATCTTGGCTTCCGATAAACTCGAACACGGACCTATAGAATGTTTGTTTACAGTAGATGAAGAAACAGGCTTAACCGGTGCTTTTGAACTCCAGGAAGGTTTCTTTAAAGGGAAAATTTTACTTAATCTTGATTCGGAAGACGAAGGCGAGATTTTTATTGGATGTGCCGGAGGAATTGATACGCTTGCCACTTTTAATTATAAAACAAAAAAAATCCCGAAAAAATCTTCCGCTTATAAAGTTTCTGTTAGTGGTTTAAAAGGTGGACACAGTGGAGACGAAATTCATAAAGGACTAGGTAATTCTAATAAAATAATTACACGCTTTTTACTTAAACTTACCGAAGAATATGGAATTAAACTTGCTAAAATTGATGGTGGAAATAAAAGAAATGCAATTCCACGTGAAGCCTATGCTGAGTTTACGATTAAAACTAAATATATCGACGAGTTAAAAAAGGAATTCGATTGTTTTTCTAAAACTATTAGCAAAGAGCTTAAAATTGCCGAACCAGATATTAAATTTAAGTTAGAAGAAATTGATTTACCTGATAGTGTTATAAAAAAATCGAATCAGAAAAAAATGTTGAGAGCTTTGTATGCTTGTCCTCATGGTGTACATGCATGGAGCAAGGCCGTTGATGATTTAGTTGAAACCTCTACTAATCTTGCATCAGTAAAGCATGTTGGAACTAATCAGATTTTGGTAGTTACAAGCCAAAGAAGCTCGGTAGATAGCGGTAAACACGATATTCGCGAAATGGTGGCTTCTGTTTTTAAACTAGCCGGAGCTATTGTAAATCATAGTGACGGATATCCGGGTTGGGAACCAAATCCTGATTCAGAAATATTGAAAAAATCAGTTGCAAGCTATGAAAGAATATTTGGCAAAAAGCCCGTTGTAAGGGCTATACATGCCGGATTAGAATGTGGTTTATTCCTCGAAAAATATCCTGATTTAGATATGATTTCGTTTGGACCTACACTTAGAGCCGTTCATAGTCCCGATGAAAAAATAGAGATTAAAACTGTTAAAATGTGGTGGGATCATCTGCTTGATATCCTTAAACATATATAGATAAAAGTTTAAATTAGAATGGGACGTAAGCCAAAAAAGAAATCAAAGTCTAAGATTAGTAAAGAAGATATTATTAAGGCTAACCGTAAAGGTGAATTTGAAGCCAATAAAGATATACGGGGGAGATTACGCTCATTCTTTTACAAAAGTAGAAAAAAATACAATCGTAAGCTAAAGCATAAGAAACGGGAAGAGTAGAGTTGTGGTTAGAATGGGAGGGTTAGGTTATTTTAAGTTTAAAATTTTAAACGGATACCAATTTTTTTCTAGTCTATTAAGTTGTAATTACAATTTGTACGATGTATAGTTTTGTTAGATTTGTTTCTGAGGTAATCGAAGGGTTTTGCTTGTCAGTTTCGATTAAGCAATTGCTATTTTTTATTCTTCAATTTGGTTAATTATCCAGTTTATCCATCCCAAAATTGTCGATGCTCTCCTGAAATAGGTTGATTCTGAACCAACATTATAAAGATTAGAATGTTTCATTATCTCAATAATTGATTCTTTAGGTGGCATTTCACCAAGATCAAGATGAAGTTTTAATGATTTTTTAAATACAGAATGAGAAACAATAAGTTTTATAAATTCCTTTTGTCTATCAATTAGATTGACAGTAAAAATTTGTTTGCCTCTTTTAGATAAAGTGCAGCCAATGTGATGGTTTTTTGGATCACGATAATTTTCGATTAATCCTAGATATTTTCCGGCATTAAAATAGTAATCTGTTTGTCTAGAGTCAAAATCATAATTTGATGTTATTTCTTCTTTACTTAAGAAATCTTTATGAAATAGAAGCTCGCATAAGTTTATTATTCGTTCAAAACTGTCTGCTTGGGGAAAAGGAACATGTGGTTCAGCAATTACATTTGTAGTGTCAAGAATTTCAGCTATAACCTCCAAATTGAAACTACCCTCTTGAACTACATATTTTTTGTGCTTAATTAAAGATATTGAATTATAATTATTAAGATCTGAAAATTCATATTCTCTTAAATGGAAAATACCGTTTGAATATGTTAAGAATATTGGTCTAACTTTTTTTTGAATTTTTTCGTTCCAAAGACGAAATGGGTAGTATAATTGTCTAATTAAGAAATCGTCAGATATGTAATTTTTTGCTTCAATTAGGTTTAATGATGTTTCTCCCTCATAACCTCCATCAATTTCTACCTGTGAATTTTCAATCTTTATACTTTGTACTCCTTGTAGTGAATTAATATTAAAACCAAATGTTGAAGATCCCATTCTTCCACTTACAGTAGGAAATAGACTTTCTTCTTCTGTGAAATCGTGCAAAATTCTCGAAACAAAACTACAATTAATAGCTGTAGCTTCACTTGTAATATTTTAATAATCAATGCTTTCTAAAAAACTTGGGAATTCAATAGGTGATATTCTAATTTCATCCTTGTTGAAGTTACAAAATGTTTCAAATGTGCCAATTTTATATCCACCTCTTGATGTTGGCAAAATAGATAATTTGTTTTTAGCGAATATTTCTGGAAGTTGAGAACGATGATCGAATTTTGTCATCAATCTTGCTTCTCTATATACATTAATATCTGTTGATGAAATTTCAAATTGTCCGTCAACTAAAACTCTTTCAATAATTTTGTATTTATCGAATAATTTTACCCAAGCAAGATCGTTTTTAGAATTACTCATAGTTTTTAATTAGTACTTCGTCTATTTCTCCTCGGCCAGAAGCGTTAGAATTTATATACCGAGTCGCTTTTACATTGATTATTTTATAATTTTCGTAAATATCTTTAATAAATGATGCAGAGGAGTTTGAAATTAATAATTTAACACCACGTTCGTTTAATTTATCGCAATTGTCTCTAAGTCTCACTTGATCATACATATTCCAACCACCTTGCACATAACCAGTAAAATTTGAACTTTCAGATATTGGATGATAGGGTGGATCTATATAGACGAAACTATTATTGTCAGCTTTCTCTAAAACTTTTTCGTAATCATCACAGTTAATAATAATATTACTGCTGTTTAAAAATTTATTTACGGCTTTTAATGTTGGTTCATTAACTATGTTTGGGTTTTTATACCTACCAAATGGAGCATTAAATTCTCCGGCATTATTAACTCTATATAAGCCATTGTAACAAGTCTTGTTTAAATATATTACTCTTGATGCTTTTTGAACAGCAGAGAGCTTGTTAAAGTCATCAGTCCTATCCAAACCCCTTATTTCATAAAAATAATCTGCATTGTTTTTGTGTATTCTTAAATCATTTATAAGAGCTTCTAAATCATTTTTTATTACCCTGTAAACATTAATTAATTCTTCATTAAGGTCATTAATTACTGCATTTTTAGGTTGTAAATGAAAAAGAACAGCACCTCCACCAATGAATGGTTCATAATACTTAAGGTTCTTTATTCCTTTAGGCAAATTCTCAACAATTGCAGGTATAAGTTGTCTTTTACCACCTACCCATTTTAAAAATGGAGATACAAGTCTATTCTTATTAGTTTTTGCCATAAAAATTTTATAATTCTAACCTACTAAGATACGTATTCCATTTGGGAAAAAAGTGTTAAATTTGAAAAAAATAACAAAAATAATTTAAATAATGAAAATACTAAATATTAAATATTACAAAAAGTTTCAGCTAAAAGTAGAACTGTCTGATGGTGTTCTAAAAATAATTGATTTAGAAAATTTTATTAAATCAAATACTCATCCTGCAATTACCAAATATAAGGACTTGAAATTATTCAAAAATTTCAAAGTTGATCAATTTGGTTCACCATGCTGGGGAAATAATGAATTTGATATTAGTCCAGAATCTATAATTAGAGGAGATTTTGATAAACGTTGTTGAATCGATTTTTAAACATTTTGAACGGTTTTTAACGGTTTTCGCCAATCCATATGGGTTGGCGTTTTTATTATAGTAGTCAAAAGTTTTAAAAATAGTTGTTAAACTAAAAGAAAATTAAAATGGATTTACCAAATGCATCTACAAAAGGTGTAGAAAAAGCGTTAAAACCACAAAACATAATTTTTGCGGTTGTTTTAACAATAAAAAGTTACAATTAATTGATTAATAAAATTAAGTTAGGCTATATAGTTTTTCATGTTATTGGAATTCATTTTTTTGTATTCTGAAATGTAAGTTAGGTGAAGCCAATATGTTTGAGTTAGCTGGGAAACATGGGAAACAAAAAAAGAGGCAAAAAATGCCTCTTAATGTTTGTAGCCTCGCAAGGAATCGAACCTTGATCTACGGTTTAGGAAACCGCTATTCTATCCATTGAACTACGAGGCCATTTTAAAATTTTACAATGCAAAAATATATGTTTGCAAGCATTATTACAAATTAGTATTTCCGGGTTTTTGTATCGCAAATAAATTTTTTCCAAATTGTTCCATAGCAATACCTCCCATTATCAAGAATAAACCTACAATAGTTGAGATTGTAATATTCTCTTTTAATACAATAGCTATCACCGTTAAGGATAAAAATGGAACAATAAAAATTAAATTACTGATTTTTGCTGTACTTTCAGAATGTTTTAAAGCCAGTCCCCACATAATAAAGCTAATACCCATTTCAAAAACTCCAACCCACGCACTGCTTAACATCCCTTTAAAACTTGGAATTGAAACAGACGAAAAGAAAAAACATGCAATAAATGAATAAACTGTTCCAAACAAAAAGTTTAATAAGAGCCTTGCATTAGCGTCTTTTTTGTCTTTTGTGTTCAATAGCCAGTAAACAGACCAGACAAAAGCTATACTTAAAGCAAGAAATGCACCTAGCGGTTCAGAGAACTTAAAACTTAGAATATCGCCACGTGTAGCAATAGTAATGACTCCGGCAAAGCTTATAAATAATGCAATAATAGAACGCCAATATACTTTTTGTTTTAATAGAGGAGCCGAAAGTAGTACTAAAACAATAGGCCATATATAATTTAATGGTTGTGCTTCTTGGGCAGGCAGTAAACTATAAGCTTTAAACAGAATTACATAATAAGCGAATGGGTTTAAAAATCCTAATAAAGCAGAAAATAAATAATCATGCAAAATAAATGTTTTAAGTACAGCTAACTTGTTTTGAATTAATAGAGCAATTAACATACAAAACAAAGAAAAAAGCGAAGCCCAAAACAACATTTGTAAAAAATCCAGATTCTCAAGAGTTATTTTAAAGGCAGTAGCTGCTGTAGCCCAACCTATTACAGCCACCAATGCATATAGGTATGCTTTATTTTGTGTTTTCAATATTATTCGTTAGTAATAAATTCAAATTTTATTGGATTTACAGTATAACCTCTCTTTCTTAATAATTCTATAACTCCTTCATTACCTGGTAAATGAGCTGCCCCAATAGCATTAAAAGTAGCCTGTTTCTTTCCAAACTTGATTATTCTACGAGCCATTTTTTTATTCCTTTTTACAAGAAAATACTCATTAAATTCGGCAGGCATTGTAGAATCAGAAGAAAGCTCATAAAGTTTATTAATATCTTGAATAATATATGCTTCTAAAAGTTCGTCGAAAGCATCCATCGAAAGGCTTGATGTGGTATCTGTTAAACCTTGGTAAAGCATATCCGCTTGGTCTTCTAATGACATAGCATCAATTGCTTTCATTTGATCTTTGAACTTTTCTATCCCCAAACAAAGTTTTTCATTATTTCTTGCATACTGTAAAAAATGTAAATCAAGAGCAAGTTCCATATCCATGCTTAATTCCATTTGCATAAGCTGGCTACTTAAAAAAAACGGTTTCATCTTGTTAAAAACAAACAATCCCTGTCCGGTGCTTTCTTTAACAACACTATCAAGAAACTCATATTCTTCGGGTGAGTATAAATCTTTTAATGTATGCTTTTTCATAAGCATAGCCTCCATAGCTTCTCCTTGGTCTATTTCGTCCATTAATACCTCCATAGCAAAAGCATCACAAAAATCTATTTTTTCGTAAACAACACTATCGAAAGCAAATACTCTTTTGTCTTGTATATGAATTGTACCATACAAATAAGATGGTTTCTCGAAACCTTTACCTGTAATTTCCCAAAGTAGTGATTGAGGGAAAGCACTAATACAGCTAATCAATGAAACTGTAAGTAATAAAAATCTTTTTATCATAATCGAACTTTATTTTTATCAAAATAGCCCGAATGATACGGGCTATTTTAGTTAATAATTAAAACATTAATCATCCTTCATAATTAGGTAATTCAAGACCATATCCTTTTTTCTTATCTTCAGCTTTCAATAAAACGGCTATTACAATAGCTAGTAAACCTAATCCGGCAAAAATAAACATAGGGATAGTGTAATCGTAAGTAACTTTCGTCTTTGTAATACCATCAACTATAGTTTCTGTTTTAGAAGTGATACAGTACTTATCAAGTACCCAGCCAATGAGTAAAGGCACACCCATTAATCCCCAGTTTTGCACCCAAAAAATCAGAGCATAAGCTGTACCTAATCTTTTTTCAGGAATAATTTTAGGAACCGAAGGCCACATAGCAGAAGGTACTAAAGAAAATGTAACACCTAATAATAGAATTAGAATTACAGCTATAAATGTCATATTTAATCCGGGAATAGCAAATAACAGATGAACACCCAAAAGCATTGCTGCGCCAATTAACATAATAGTAGCTCCTTTTCCTTTTTTATCATAAATACCACCAAACAGAGGTGTCAACAATATTGTCCCGAATGGTAATAAGCTAGGAATCAAACCTGCAGTTTCTTGTGCAACGCCATATTTTTGGTGCATCAAATCTGCAGCAAAATACAAAAATGGAAAAACTCCTGAATAAAACAACACACAAAGCAAAGCGACAAGCCAAAAACCTTTGTTTGTAATTACTTTTAGAATATCACGGGCTTTAAATTCCTCTTCCTCTTCCGCATTAGGATCTTTATTATCAGCAATGGATTTATCTAACTGCTTATCCCTAAATGTGTACCATAAAAAAGCTACGAAGCCAGCCACCAGAAGACCTAAGCCCAACATCACAGGAGCCGAAAGTGCTATATTGGGAGCTTTTCCACCTACAAGTAAACCGGCAGCAATAGGAGCGGGAATAGCCAAGGCAAGTGCCGTACCTAAACGTGCTGTTGCCATTTCAAGCCCCATAGCAAGAGCTAACTCTTTTCCTTTAAACCATTTTACTATAATTTTAGACACAGTAATTCCGGCTATCTCAACACCAACCCCAAAAACTGCAAATCCAAATGCACCAGTTGCTATTTGTGCATTAATACCAAAAATCTCACCATCCATAGGCCACAATTGCCTAATTGCAGCAAACTGGAAAAATGTCCCAATTATCATTGTTAAAGAAGCACCAAGCCCTGTAAACCTAACACCAACTTTATCAAGGATAATCCCACCAAATATTAACATAAGGAAAAACACATTGAACCAACCATATGCACTATTCCAAAAACCAAAATCAGTACTGCTCCACCCCATATATTCTTCAAATAATGTTTTTAAAGGAGAAATTACATAATTGATGTAATATCCGGTTAGCATAGTAAATGATACTATAGCCAATGCTGTCCACCTCAGAACTTTGTTGTCCCTCAATGTAGTTCTTATTACTTCATTCATAATAAATTTGTTTTGTTAAATTGAACAGCAAATGTAATTTTTTCTCATTGAAATATTTACTTTTTAAGAGAAATTTTATGTAATTAAATTTATTTTTCTAATTTCCAATATTCAAATCATCAAAAAAACGGTTACTCAAACTCCCTTAAAACCATGAATCTATAATAATTCTATTATTGTTAAAATAATTTTGTTATATTTTGCGAAAAATACCTATTTTTACAGTTTAGCTAAAATTCAAATTTTAACGAATATTATTATGAGAAGATTTTACGTTTTATTAGTGATGTGTTTACTTTCTGTAGCAACATTTGCACAAATGCTACCTGACAACTGGACAATTGGAAGTTCAGCTATTTCAGTAACACAAGAAAGTACTACTGTTAGCGATGGGGCTTATTCTATGAGTGTAGTGTGGACTAGCACAAGCAATCAAGACATTGATTCAGACCCATTTACAGTAGTTGAAGGTGCAAATTATTCATTAACAGTTGATGCTTTCGACAACGACCTTGCAGGGCGAGTTAGAATTGCAATTATTTGGAGCAATGGTACAAATGATTATTTTGGATACTCATCAGATGATCCTGACTGGCAGCTTTTAACTCAAACCGGTACTGTTCCGACAGGGGCTACTGAAGCATTTGTTAGACTACGCTTCTACGATGTTTCAGGCGATTGGGACGGCGATGCTAATGTAATACTCGACAATGTAGTTTATTCCGAAGATGGCGGAGCAAATTTAGTAACAAACTTCTCTTTCGAAGATTGGAGCGAACCCTCATATCCCGAATATACTATATACGAAATTCAAGGACAACTTGATGCATCTCCATATCTTGGAGATATGGTGCAAACAACTGGTATAGTTACCGGTGCTTTCTCAAGCGGATATTTTATTCAGGATGGTACAGGTGCTTGGAATGGAATCTATATATTTGACAACACAAATACACCTGCCATTGGAGATGAAATTACAGTTATTGGCGAAGTGGGTGAGTATTTTGATAAAACACAACTTGCCAGCATTTCTAGTTTTACGGTTAATTCTTCTGGTAATGTTCTACCCGATGCTACATTATTATCTACAGCGGATGTTAACGATGAGATGTACGAAGGAGTACTCGTAAAAATTAATAATGCAGTATGTACTTCAGAACCCGATAGCAACAACGAATGGGTTGCTAATGACGGTTCAGGTGAAGTTATAATTAACGATTTAATATACGACGCAAGCCCTGAACTTTACGGAATATATAATATTACAGGAATTGTGGACTATGGATATGGTGCTTATAAAATTGAACCACGTAATAGTACGGATGTTGAATACCTTGGCTCAGAATTAGACAATGCTCTTACAGATGCCGCCAACAATACAACAATGACAATAACACCCGAAACTCAAACTATTGACGAAGGTGTTGACGCTGCAATGAATGCAAACGTAGTTTTCCCTTCAACAATCGACGCTATGTTAGCTGATTACTACATGGATGCTGTAATTGATTTTGGTACAGCACTTCCTAACGATGTTGATGTTACAATCACATATTCTCAAAATGGTAGCACTCCTAACGAACTTGGTACTTTCACAATAACCGAAACTACTACCGAAGCATACTTAAGCGAAATTATTGGTTCCGCAAGAACTCTTCTTTCTGGACATGCAGGACTTGAACTTGATTGGGGAATTACCGTTACAGGACTTGTTGCCGGTACATATAATATTAATATAGAAACTGTAACTAATACAAACACAGAATTTGGAACAAACGATTTTGTCCTTGCTAGCGATGACACTGAAGTTATTGTTGAAGCTTCGGTTCAAGATGCTCTTACAGATGCCGCCAACAATACAACAATGACAATAACACCCGAAACTCAAACTATTGACGAAGGTGTTGACGCTGCAATGAATGCAAACGTAGTTTTCCCTTCAACAATCGACGCTATGTTAGCTGATTACTACATGGATGCTGTAATTGATTTTGGTACAGCACTTCCTAACGATGTTGATGTTACAATCACATATTCTCAAAATGGTAGCACTCCTAACGAACTTGGTACTTTCACAATAACCGAAACTACTACCGAAGCATACTTAAGCGAAATTATTGGTTCTGCCAGAACTCTTCTTTCAGGACATGCCGGACTTGAACTTGATTGGGGAATTACCGTTACAGGACTTGTTGCCGGTACATATAATATTAATATAGAAACTGTAACTAATACTGATACAGAATTTGGAACAAACGATTTTGTCCTTGCTAGCGATGACGCTGAAGTTATTGTTGAAGAAATTATTCCCGGCGACATTGTAATTGTTAACCAACCAACAGATGCATTTATTTGCGATGGAGATTCAATTGAATTTGTAATTGAAGCGAATGGCACAGAACCCCTTAATTTTGAGTGGTATTTAAATGACGAAATTATTGAAGGAGAAGAAAGTAACTCCATATACGCTTCAACAGATGGCGAATATTACTGTGTTGTATTCAATGATGTTGATACTGTAAGTACTGATATTTTTACACTAACGATTTCAATACCAGTGGTAGAATTCGATGAAGACACACATTATTGTATTAACTGGGAAGCCACACTTGATGCAGGTGAATTTGAATCATATCTCTGGAACACAGGCGACGATACTCAAATTATAAGTGCTGACACTTCAGGCACCTACATTGTAGAAGTTACTGATATTCATGGTTGTGTAGGCACAGGTGAAATTTCACTTACATTTGATTTAGACTGGGAACTAGATTATCCGAGTAAAGTTACATTGTGTGAGGGAGACTCAGTAACTCTCACAATGCCTGATGCTGATACATGGATTTGGAGTACTGGCGAAAATACTCAATCAATTACTTTAGATCAAGCAGGAACAATAAACGTAACCGTTGTGCAAGGCAACTGTATATCTGAAGCAGAAATAAAAATCGAATCATCAATAAATCCACCTGCTATTGACTTAGGTCCTGATAGATATCTATGTAATGGAGACGAAATTGAATTACAATCTCCAACATACGCATCACAGTATAGATGGGATCTCAATGGAGAAGTTGTAAGCACAACAAACAAAGTTGAAGTTACAGAAGAAGGACTTTACTCTTTAACAATTTTTAATTCTGCAGGCTGTTCAGAATACGATGAGATAAACGTATTCTACAATGATTACTTAATAATTAATATTGGAGATTCTATAAACTCTTGCGAAGGACAAGAAATTAAACTTAGCCCCGGCGAAGTTGACAGCTTAGTTTGGGATAATGGAACAGAAGTAGATTCTTTAATTGTAACTACCAACGGTTGGTATTATGTAACAGTAGTAGACGACCTTGGGTGTATTGGTCAAGATAGTGCCTACGTATTTTTCAATGAATTACCTGAAATTAGTATTGGCAACGATACAGCTTTCTGTGATGGTAATGAACTAGAAATTATTGCACCGGAAGCAGAATTGTATCTATGGAATACCGAAGATTCTACTCAATCAATAGTGGTAAATGAATCAGGCTCTTATACCGTTACAATTACTGACACAAATGGTTGCCAAAACAGTGATAGTAAAGTATTAACTGTTTGGGATAATCCATTTATTGATTTAGGTCCTGATAAAACTATAACCGAGGATCAAACAATTATTTTAGGAGCAGAACCCGGACATCCAGACTATGCATGGAGTACAGGCGAAACATCTGACTTCATTGTTATTAATGGACTTGCCTATGGTATTGGCGAACATTTAATTACTCTTACTGTAATTTCTGATAATGGATGTGAAAATTATGATGAAGTTTTAATTACTATAATCGAAGGTGTCGGAATATCAACTAACCTAACCGATGCTATTAGCATTTATCCAAATCCCGCAGATCAAATAATAAATATTGAATTAAATAAGCTTGATGATTTTGTCGGATTAGAAATTATTAACATTGAAGGTAAAGTAATTTACGAAAATAATAAAGACAAAGATTTAGAACTTGACATTGAAAATTGGCAGTCGGGTGTTTATTTTGTAAAAATAGTAACAGAAAAAGAAACAGGAGTTCTAAAATTCATCAAGAATTAACAAATAAAAATAACTTAAATAGACATAAAAAGGAAGATTTATAATAATCTTCCTTTTTTTAGCAATCAACTATTTAATGTTAATAAGTTATGAAAAAACATTTTTGTAATAATACTATTTTAAATGTATTTTTATATTTTTAATATAAACATCATGAAACAACGCTTATTAGTAATTTTGGTATTAGCTTTACTTGCCTTAAGCTTATTTTCTTGCAGATCAACACACGACTGTCCTGCTTATTCAGAAAATAATCAAGAACAGATAGAGCATCATTCATAGATTCCGGGTTAAATTACTGGAACTCTTAAATATATATTATTTTATATATACTCCGATTTTTTACTAATTTTGGGTCATACTATTATTTAATATGTACTCGAAAGTTTTTATTTATCACATATCAATATTTATCATGTTTGTTCTTTGCTTAATAAGTTTTAATGCAAAAGCACAAGGTGAATTACATGAAGAAAGAGAATTGCATAATTACAATGAAAACTCTTTTGGTATTAGTTTAAATAGCAGCGGATGGGGCTTAGATTATAGGTTTTCTAAAAGAATTAATCATCGCAACAGATACTTTTTCTCAGTTGATTACAGTTTTGTAAAAGACCCCAAAGAAATAAAAGTTATAAATCCATATTTCGAGAGTCAGAAAAAGTTTGTTTACGGTAAAACCTATTCATTCCATCAAATAAGAGCCGGTATTGGTTGGCAAAAAACACTCTTCGAGAAAAGAGATAAAGGAAGCATATCAATAAACTACATCTTATCGGCTGGTCCGGTTCTAGGTATTGCTAAACCAATATACTACGAAATAGTTGACAGCACCGAAACCATTGGTAATATTCAGTATTATTATGCAAGTGAACAATTATTAGACATTGATAATCATAGTGCCTCTGATATTATTAGTAAATCGGCATTCTATAAAGGTTTAGCAGAAATTGAATTAAAACCAGGTATATTTATAAAAACAGGAGTATCATTCGATTTTAGTAAAAATGTACTTAGAACTAATACATTAGAAATAGGGGCAAGTATTGATACTTATTTAAGACCTGTTGAAATTATGGCAAACAATTCAAAATATTTTTTCTGGACTATTTATCTTGAATATAGATTTGGTTCAAAATATAATGCAAATCTCCATAGAGATGCAAGAAAGGAAGCACGGAAGAATAGATAGTTGATATTGTTTTATTCGTATGAAATTGTTAAACATTATTAAATTTCATTTGATTAATAAAAATTTTAACCATATCTTTAGAGTTTGTAAAAACCAAAAGGTTTTACTAAGTTGTAATATAATGTAAATTATTGATTATGAAGAAGTTAATACTTAGCGTAAGTTTAATCTCACTAATTGCTGTGGGCATTACTCTTTTTTCACACAAGCAGAACATCACTGCTCAGTACATTCCTGACAATATTAGTTCTATGATTGTGTACGATTATGGATTTAGTGGTGCTGCTCAATATGAATATGAGCGTAAAGCTAATCTTGAAACTGGACGCATCGATGTAAAGGATGTTGAGAAAGCAAAATTACAAGTTAAAGAATTAAGTCAAAAGAAATCTTCATTAGGATTGAATTGGACTTTTGCCGGTCCTACAAATATTGGAGGAAGATGTAGAGCAATCTTAGTTGACAAAGATAACCCTTCAAAACTATATGTTGGAGGTGTTTCAGGAGGATTATGGGTTTCAACTACAAGTGGTGGAAGCTGGCAACAAATTGTTTACGACGGTGACGAAGAAACAGGAGGCATCCCAAATTTAAATATTAGTAGTATTTGTCAAGCGACAAATGGAGACATATATTTTGGCACAGGAGAATATTTTGCAAACCCTTATGGCTCAGGTAATTCAGGTTTTCAAGGTGCCGGTATCTGGAAATCTACTGATGGAGAAAACTTTTATCGCTTAAGTTCAACATGGAGCGACACTCAAAGTAAACAAACTTTTGTATTCGTTAATAAGCTAGTAGCTCATCCTACCGACGAAAACACAATATATGCCGCTACAATAAATGGATTACAGGTTACACATGACGGAGGTGAAACATGGACAAACCCTGTAATAGACAATGGCAACCCAGTTACAGAACCTTGCGGAGATGTTAAAATTAGTTCAGATGGAGAATATATAATAGTCGATTTAGGTTTTAGAGCTTTTGTTTCTCACAACTCTGGTGCAACAGATTCATGGACTTTAGTTACCGGTCAAAGTTCTGAAAACTTACTCCCGTTAAATAGTATAAGAACAGAATTTGATATTGCTCCTGCAAATAGAAATATTATGTATGCACAAACTACTAAATCTAATCGTAGTTTATTAAACATATATAGGTCAGAAGACGGTGGACTTACTTGGTCGATAATTGGTCCAGGTGGAAGTGCAGATTTTAACCCATTAGGCTCACAAGGAGATTACAACAATGTGATAGCCGTATTCCCAGATAATCCTAATGAAATAATGGTTGGTGGACAGTATAGCTTATGGCACTGGGAAATATCACAAGGTTGGGAACAATTAACATATTGGAATCTTCCAACTTCAAGCAGTATTTACGTACATGCAGACCAACACGAAATTACTTTTAACCCAAATAATCCTGATATAGTTTATGTAGGTTCAGATGGCGGAATTCATAGATCCCTAGACAGAGGACAATCTTGGGTTACATTAAATAAGAATTTTGGAGTTACCCAGTTTTATGGAATAGCTCACAGTGGAACCGGACAATTATTAGGTGGAACCCAAGACAACGGAACATTATATATAGATACTGAAACTACCACTAGCACAGGAACAGCATATGAAGCAGTTGAAGTTACAGGCGGTGATGGTGGATATTGCGAAATTTCACAAATTGATGAAAATATTATGTTCTCAACCTTATATTATAGCTCTCTTTTCCGCTCCGAAGAACGAGGTGAGAATATGCAAGAAGGATATGGTGCACGTGTTTATAGCTTAATGGACCCAGGTAACGACGAAAGAGGTCATCCGTTTGTTACACCAATAGCACTGTGGGAAAGCTTTAACGATCCTTACAGTACCTCAGAAATTGTATTTGTAGCTGATAGAGATTATCAAGCTGGAGAAGTATTATATATAGAAAGTCATGTTAAAGAAAAATACATCAGACACCAACTCGAACAAGATTTAGCAGAAGAAGAAGAACTTGTAGTTATTGATCATTATCAATCTCAAATGGCTGCAGGCTTTAGAGGTGGATTATGGGTAACTCGTGATGCTCTAAACTTTAGAAAAGTCCCTATTTGGGTCCCTGTAGCAAATTTAGCTGATTCCTCTATTGTAGAAACTGTAAATGTTATTGAATGGAGCAAAGATGGTAACATTTTATATGTTGGCATAAATTATTCTACCTCTTCTTCTATGAGCGGTAGATTATACAGGATTAAAGGTTTTAATGAAAATCGCGTTGATACGCTAATGGATATTACTCGTAATGGATATAATCTTGAACAATCATGTATAGCTGTATTCCCATGGAGAACAATTACAGGAATTGGCGTTGACCCTGAAGTTAGTGGAAATGTTGTAATTACACTCGGTAATTATGGAAACACAGATTATGTATATTATTCTACTAATGCAAATGTTGCTCCTAATATTACATCCGGCACAGGTACATTCACTTCAAAGCAAGGCGACTTACCTCAAATGCCGGTTTACGATGCTGAAATATTATGGAACGATTCTCGTAAAGTTATAATAGGAACAGAATATGGAATATTTGCAACAACTGACATTACTGCTTCTGCACCAAGTTGGACAGACGAAAACAATGGTATGGATTATGTACCAACATTTCACCTTCGTCAGCAAACACATAAAAACGGATTTATAAACGAAATTGCTATTGATAGCAAAGTAGAAAACCATGGATATATATGGGCAGGTACTCACGGAAGAGGAATATTCATGTGTAACGATTTTGCAGGTCCGGTTAGCGTTGAAGAAATTGAAAATGATATTGCCGACAGTCAATTAAAATTATTCCCTAATCCTGCTTCCGACTATTTAAACATAAATTTTGAATTGGAAAAATCAGGAATGGTAAATATTAATATTTTTGATATTCAAGGGAAATTAATAATCGCTGCTGAATACAATTTAGGAAAAGGAAATCATCATAAAATGATAAACCTTTCTAAGTTCGAAAGCGGAATGTATATTATTAATGCAAAAATCAACGGACAAAATGTATCAGAACAATTCATAGTTCAATAATATTACTTTACAATTATGAAAATAAGGCTAAGTGCAACAAATTCACTTAGCCTTATTTTTTATGTTTCTAAATAGATATTATATTTCGTCATATTTTTTAACTTTGTAAAACTTATTAATAAACTTAAATAATTTAGAAATGTCAATAAAAGTTGCTATTAACGGTTTTGGTCGTATTGGTCGTAGTGTTTTTAAAATTGCAATTGAAAAAGGCGATTTAGAAATAGTTGGAATTAACGGTCTTACAGACACAAAGACTTTAGCTCATTTACTAAAGTATGACTCTACTCAAGGTAAATTTGATGGCGATGTTTCATTTAATGATAAAGCCATAATTGTAAATGGTAAAGAAATTAAAGTACATGCCGAAAGAAATCCTGCAAATATACCTTGGGATAAAACACCAGATGTTGTTATTGAATCTACAGGAAAATTCCGTAGCAAAGAAAGTCCAAAGGGAGGCTACGGCGACCATCTTAAGAATGGAGCTAAAAAAGTTATTCTTACTGTTCCGTCTAAAGACGCAATTGATGCTATGATTGTTTTAGGTGTAAATGACGAGATGCTTAAAGAAGAACATAAATGCGTTTCAAATGCTAGTTGTACTACTAATTGTCTAGCGCCTATCGCTAAAGTATTAAATGATAGTTTTGGTATAGTGAACGGTTTTATGACTACCATTCACTCATATACTAACGATCAAAATATTTTAGACGGTTCTCATTCTGATTTAAGAAGAGCAAGATCGTGTGCAGTTTCCCAAATACCAACAACTACAGGAGCAGCTAAAGCAGTTGTAAAAGTACTCCCCGACTTAAATGGCAAAATTGATGGTATGGCTTTTAGAGTACCAACTCCTGCCGGTTCATCAGTTGATTTTGTTGCTAACCTAAAACGTGAAGTTACAATCGAAGAAGTTAATGCCGCAATGAAAAAAGCTGCCGAAGGAGAAATGAAAGGAATACTGCAATATACCGAAGACCCTATTGTATCTGCTGATATTATACATAATCCTTATTCATCAATTTTTGATGCAGGACTAACAATGGTTAATGGAAATACCGTAAAAATTATTAGCTGGTACGATAATGAATGGGGCTACAGTTGCAGAGTAGTTGATCTTATTTATCATTTAGTATAATATTTTTTCCATGAAAAGTATTTAGAAAACCTCAGCTATTATTTCTGAGGTATTTTTATGCATTGCATAATAATAACATCATCAAAACCACCTTCATAATTTTTATTCCACTTTTTTAGTGTACCCGCATTTTCGAAACCAGATTTATCAAACAGTTTTATGCTTTCTGTATTATTTACATTAATCATACACCATATCTGATTTACACGCAAAATCTTAAAAACATATTCCTTAACAATACTTATTGCTTTAGATGCAATTCCACGATTACGATAGTCTTTATGAACTACAATGCCAATACCAAGTCTTTGATGAAGAGGTTCAAACTTAAATAAATCTACAATACCATAAGTACTGTCATTATTATCGCAAATCATTAAACGCAACTCCCTACTACTAAATATATCCTGAGTAAGGCTTTGCTCAATGAAGCTTTTCAGTTGATGTAGAGAATACGGAGCTAAAGTTTCGCTTACATGCCATAATTCATGGTCATTTTCCCAATTATATAAAACAGTAGCATCTTGAGGCTCCATTGCTCTTAAACTAATACTTTCGTTGGTTAACATTATTCCCAAAGCTTTTTGAAACACTTAAAAATTATTGTTATATCAGTCATTAGCTTATAGTCCTTGGCATACATAATATTACTACGTTCTAAAACTGATAAACTAATATCCTTCATTTTATATCTATCTGCAGGACTTATAATAGATGGTCTTAACGAAGGTAATTCAGTATTGTTAAGCTCCTCATGATTATAATAACCCACAAAGGTTTTTATTCCTACAATTACTTTTACGATATTACAAAGAAACCTAAAAGGTTTTTTCCCAAACCATATTATCACAGGAGAAAAAATCAGTAAACCCCCTCCTATTACTAAATCTACTAATCTTTTCTTTCTACGATTTTCAGGTTTTGCAATACTATTAATATCAACAGAATACAATTCACCTGGCGTATTGATAGAATTACTACCTATTACCGAAACACTATCAGGACCAGCTATCTTAAAATCAATTTTTTCGTCTGCCATCCTTAACATATTTCTTATTATATGCCTAGCTTCAATATCCTTAGAACAAAATATTATTTCGTCAACTTTATGAATTTTAATTATCTCGTTTAGTTGTTCTATACTTCCAAGATAATCTGCATCAACTTCTGTATTACAAGGACTTACATATCCAACAATCTGAGGTTTAAGACCTACCTGTAAGATTAATTCTTCGATACGACCAATTTCATCTTTCTTCCCAACAAATACGATTCTTTTACGTCCTGGTAAACTTATTTTAAAAATTTGTAATCCCGTTAGGTTCAAAATATATCGTATAATGGGGATAACAATCATCGTACTTAAACTTACCAAAACTATTACAGCACGACTAAAACGAAAATGCTCTGGCAACAAACTATATATTAGCAATATAAGTAACGAACCTAAAATCATTCCATTAAACAAATTCTTAAATTTCAGGGGTTTATCGTATCCACCTGCAAATACAAGCGAAAGCATCCAGATTAACCAAAATACAGGCAAGGCTATTTTCAGGAAGTATTCGGGATAAGCATCAAAAACTCCATATTTATTATACGCCCATAAAAAAGTAATTGCAAAAAAACTTGCTGTAAATAAAATTGCATCTATTGCAGGGACAATTAGTTTTTTTATCAGCCTATTAAATATAGCTAAAGTAGCTCTAAAATAGATTGCAATATTTATTATAAAAATTAATAATCCTGCATTTCTACCTGCGAAGTGTTTTTTAGCAAAAATCAGCATAGCTTTATAAAAAACTATAACATAATTTATACTCCCCTTTTTAGTGCTTTCGCCTTTGTAATGTATAATAGTAGTATTGGGATAATAGTAATTATTGTAGCCAACTTGCGTAATTCTGTAACTAAGGTCAATATCTTCGCCATACATAAAAAATGCTTCATCAAGTAACCCGATTTTATCGAGTACAGTTTTTCGCAAAAGCATGAAAGCACCGCTAAGCACATCAACTTTACTAATTTCATCTTTATTTAAGTAGCTTAAATGATATTGTCCAAATCGTCTAGAATTTGGAAAAAGTTTTGCCAGTCCAAAAATTTTAAAAAATGAGACCATTGGTGTTGGCAATCCCCGTTTAGATTCGGGCAAAAATTCTCCTTTCCCGTTAATCATTTTAACACCAAGTCCTCCTGCATCAGGATGTGAATCCATAAAACTAACAATCTTATCAAAACTATTTTCTTCAACAAGAGTATCAGGATTAAGCAAGAGCATATACTTACCACTCGCAATTCTAATAGCTTGATTATTAGCTTTAGCAAAACCTACATTTTCTTTATTTTCGATAAGTTTTACTTTCGGGAATTTGTGCTTAACCATAGCACAACTACCATCTACAGAATTATTATCAACAACAAAAACCTCGTAATCCTCACTTATTACCGATGCATAAACAGAATGTAAGCATTGTTCTAAAAAATGCTTAACATTATAGTTTACTATTATTATCGATAATTTCATAATTATTAGAAACGAGAGTTAAAGTTAGTAATTATTCTTAGAGCAACATTTTTTAGTAGTCAATATCTATTTCTGTAATGATATTTCAGGTGCTTCATAAAAAAACAGAGCATCATAATCCGGTTTATAAGCACTTTTTATTTTATAATTTTTATTTTCTAATTGATTTATATGATTAGACGGATACTTAAAACCATTAGGCTCAAATACCAGACGATATAAATTATGCAACATCATATAATCCAGTCCTGAGTATTCGCTGTGTCCGGTTATTTTACCATGTTTATCATTACGCGAAACTCTTGGCCAAATAAGTCTGCTCGAAGAGGACCAATATGGTGAATAATCATTACGTCTGACATCGTTGTGCGGTCCACTTGGTGGGGCATCTTTTAATAACGAATAGTAGTACTGCTGATCTTCCGAATAATAAGGAGAGTCGGGCATATAAAAATTTTTGTACTTTGATTTGTGCAACAAATAAAGAATGAGAACCTGATGTTCGTATGTGAGTTTTTCTCTACGATCTCTTAGTTTATGAAAAAGAATTGTTGAATTTTTATGCCAATTAATATCTGCAATTGAGGCTAAATCGCGAAACATATAATCATCAAAGGACTTAGGTAAAGGAACAGCACCTCCCGGTAATATATATAGCTGCTTTAATAAAAATGCTTTAAACAAATAACTACTTAAACCATATCTTGAACCATCAAAATGGAAAGTATCTACTCCTGTTATTGCTGCTGCCGCCTCTGCTATTCCAAACGAATTCATCCATACTCCCATATCTTCACCACTTCCCTCTGACACAAGTTCGTTTTTTATAGGATTCATAATATACCAACGCGTTGACATAATCCCAAACAGACGATGTTTAGAAGGTTCTGCCATACCTCTCAAGGGTTTTAGCACCATTTCCCTTTCAGGATAAGGATGTTGCATTTGTGCAACCAATCTTCTTGTTAAATCATCAACCCATCTACCGATAAATATTGTATCATCCGAAATAATATCTTTACTCTTAAGATAATCTGGAATAAGTTTATTTTTAAATTTTACGTTTACCAAATTAATAGGTTCATTATCGCACATAGCTTTCACAATAGCTAAACCTTGTAAAAGTCGTATTATATTGTCCTGACTTTGCCCTTGAATCGGAATTTTACCTTTTTGAAAAACCGATCGGTATGTAGTAGTACCATTGCTACGCTCATTAAGCCGTCCCAGCCATATTCCAAAATGCTCGTAATATTTTGTCCAAAACCCTAAACTAACATCATCGCGAATTAAAAACCCATTAATGTCGTCGGGATATACTATGTAATCGGTAATTGTATCTCCGTTGACTATTTGATAAACTCCATCTGATTTTCTGGTTACATATTCTGAATATAAATCAAGCCTTTCTAATGCAAATAAAGTGTAAACTAGTAAATTTAAAGTCTCGCTATAATCCTGATGATTATTTTTCAAAAGTCGATACTCGGTTGATAATATGCTTAACCAATGATTAAAATTACTATTTGCATCGCTCCAACTTATCCAAACAGGACGTCCTGTATTATCGTGATTTCTATCTATTGCAGGAATATTTGTCCCGAACTCTTCTACTTCATCTGAAACTACTATAAATTCATTTATAACACGTTCTCGATATTTCCAATAAATATCAGTAACATCTTGTGCACTAAGTGTTTTTAAGTTGAATAATACAACAACAATTATAATTGGCATTAACCTTATAAACATGCCATAAAAATAGTGAATTATTCAAGTTTGTCCAACGGTTCGGTATGGACTATTACATTATATTTATAAATCTGTTTGATTGAATCCTCTATCCGTAACGTAATATCATGTATATCTTTGAGTTGCAAAGTTTTAGGCAAATATATATGCATTGTTAATTCTGCTTTATGAACGTAATCGTGTAACCTAATTTTGTGTGGATTAACATCAAATCCTACTGCTTCATTTGTTATATTCTTAATTTTATTTAAAGTTTCATCACTTGGTTGCTTTCCTAATATTTTAAGAATTGCTTCTTTCATAATTTTATAAGCTATAAAAGCTATAAAAACCGATAGTGCAATTCCCATGGCTCCATCTATCCACCATATATAATCGTTAAGAAAAAAACCTATTAATAATAATACTGATGATAAAGCATCTGAACGATGGTGCCAAGCATCTGCTTTTAATGATTCATTATTGCTTTTACGATATGTAAACATTGCAAATTGTGCCATTCCTTCCTTAAATATAATAGACACTATTACTGCAATCCAAGCAATTAGAGTATATTCAACATGCTTATTATCAAGTAGTCTTATTATTGATTCTTTTCCAAAATCAAATGCAATCACAACAAGAAGAACTCCGATAATAATTGCAGCAATTAAATCATACCGACCATGCCCATAAGGATGTTCTTTATCGGGTGGTTTATTCGACAACTTAACACTAACTAATACAACCAAAGAACTGGCAGAATCTGAAAGTGTATGCCATGCATCAGCCATTAATGCGATAGAGCCTGTAAGTAAACCTGCAGATAATTTTAATAGGAATAAAACAGTATTTCCAATTATAGAAACTATTCCTTCGAGATAACCATACTTTTTGTGCAGATTCTTTGACTCTGTATTTTTAATATGCATTCGCTTAATAATATATTTACGTTAATAATACAAAGTTAGCTACTAAATGTTTGCATTCATCAAAAATTAAAAAAATGTTAAATAGATACGATAAAATATTTGGTAAGGTGTTTGCTAAGTCAATAACATTTGTACTTTTGTTTTTTCAATTTTAAAATATAATTTATGTTTCTCGAAGGTATTTTATCAATTTCAGGACAGCCCGGACTTTTTAAGCAAATTACTCAGGGCAAAAACAATATTATTGTTGAATCGCTGGTAACAGGCAAACGGATGCCGGCTTTTATTACTGCAAGAATAAGCGCACTGCAAGATGTTGCTATTTATACTACAGGCGAAGAAAAACCATTAGTTGAGGTTTTAATTAATTTGTTTAAAAATTCAGAAGGTAAGCAAGTATTAGGCTCAAAATCAGACAAAGATGAAATGATTGCATTATTTGCAGAAGTTTTGCCTGACTATGACAGCGAAAAAGTATATGTTTCCGACATAAAAAAGATTTTTTCTTGGTATAATCTTCTTGTTGAAAAAGAAATCATAACCGAAGACAGTGTAAAAGAAACTGAAAAAGAATTAGAAAAGCAAAACGCTGAGGATGAGAACGAAAAACAAGAATAAGAAAATTTCTTATTTTATTTATAAAAACAGATAGGCTGCAAATTTGCAGCCTATCTGTTTATCTATGCTAAAACTAAGTATCTATTTAACAATCAGTTTTTCAGTATGTCTTCCATTTGTAGTATTGATAATAAGAACATAATTTCCTTTACTATATGCTCGCATATCTACTGAACAAATACTTGAGTTAACCATACTACTAATTATAGTTCTACCAGAAATATCAATAACACGAACTTCTGTAATATTCTCAGCTTCAACTGTAAATAATCCTGATGATGGATTTGGATAAATTCTAACATCATTAGCAATTTTATCGGCTATTCCTACCTCATCATTGATTGTTACGCTAATTTCAGCTGTAATTTGATCAGGGTTTGTAACACCGTCAATTAACACCACATCACCTATAATATTATAAGTGTCCGGCACATCTCCATTAGCTGGATAATTACCCTGATACCAAGTAATATCTAAGACTGTAGTCGAAGAATTATCGAGAGTAACCTCTGCCTGGGTTGGTAATACAAGATTTTCAAATATAGTTCCGTATTCAACAGATATTGGTTCAAACGATTCGATTGAAACTATTACTGCATCTTCAACCTGATCTTGAACAATAACAGAAATTTCAGCTTGCAATTCATCAGGGTTAATAATACCAGTTTCAAGAACTATATCTCCATACAATGTATAAGTTCCTGTAACATCGCCATTTAGGGGGTAATCTCCCTGCAACCATGAAACTTCAAGTTCTGTGGTTGATTCATCTTCTAATGTAACTTCAACACTTGCAGGCAACTCTAATGATTCCCAAGTGGTATTGTAAGGAACATACATATCATTAATGGGCTCCACGGCTGTAATTGCTAAGTCTTCACCAACTTCATATTCAAATGAAAAATTGTCAACCCAAATTGTACTTCCGTCAACAAAAACACCTCCTCCTTCTAGCAGGTCAGTAGCCGACACAATTATATTCATAGTATCAGGAAGCTCTGTGCTTGTCCATTCTATATCAATTGTAAATTCAGTCCAAGTATCTACAGTTTGGTCAAAATACATTTGTCCGTAACCTATAGTATCTCTTTGTCCGGCTACTTCGTCCCATTTCGACAGCCCCACTCCAATCATAGGTTTATCTCCACCAACCGGTGCAGATTTAAAATATCCCTTCAATTGAATTGGTCTGTAAGTAAAAGGAATTCCACCCTCAATACCTCCTGTTTGAGCTTGTATGTCCAAAATAAAATCTCCAAGTGTTAAAATACCAGGTAAAGTAATGTCTCCAACCACAATAATACTTTCTGTTGTGTTAGCTACCTTAGCTGCTGTAGTGCCGCTAGCAACATCTCCGGTTTCAGGAGTTACATTAGTAAACTGTACCATACCCATAATGTTTTCGTTAGAGGTATCCCACTCATCAGGAATATTCCCTGTCCAATTTTCAAAATCAGCGTTTGGAATAATCTGAGCATTTAATCCAAAAGCAGTAATTGCCATTGCTACAATAAGTAAAATTCGTTTCATAAGTTTATGTTTTTAATTAAAATTAATTTTATCGAATCAAATTTAAAGAAAAACAATCATTATAAGCCGAATAATAAAAAAAAACATTAACAAGAATATAAGGATTAAAACAATACAAGCTTCACTTATATTATTTTCATTAATTTTGATATAAACAAAGCACCACTTAAAAGCAAACAACTTATTAAACAGCTGTTCTTAAGTCTGTTAATAAGTTGCTTAATGCGAACTAAATAAACATTCTGTTTTGGTAAATACTATTAGCCTAACAGGTTTAATTTCACTTTTACATTATTCCTTGTAGCTTTAGAATATGGGCAAACTTGATGAGCTTTATTAATTAAATCTTCGGCAGTTTTTTTATCAACTCCATTCACTTCAATATCAAGAACAACAGAAATAGACAAACCTCCGTCTTCTTCTTTTCCAATGCTCACGTTTGCTGTAGTTTTACTTTCAATTTTATGACGACCCATTCTTGCTACTAAATTGAGAGCGCCATCGTAGCACGCCGAGTAAGCTGCACCGAACAATTGTTCAGGATTAGTAAACTCGCCGCCTTCTCCACCAAGACCTTTTGGCATTCTAACAGGCATATCAATAATTCCGTCATCGCTTTTTACATGACCGTTTCTTCCTCCACTAGCTGTAACTTTAGCTGTATATAAAATTTCCATATTATTGTTTTTTAAGTGTTTACTTAACGAATAACCATTAAGCAAGTGAATTGTTTATATCTTATAAATAACTAATTTAACAAAGATTCGATTAAACATTATTAATTCACAAATTAAAACTATATTTATTCAAATAATCTTAATATGTTTTTGTATGAATAGCCTTATTAAACTCAAATATCTTAATCGAAAAAAAACTGATCCCTTTGCTTTTATTTATACTGGCTTCGATCTTAGCGATGAAACTGAAATACAGCTATTTAAATATAATAACAGAGATTTTTCTGAAATTCAAAATATTTCAATAAATGATATAGAATCTTTTAATAATAATGAGTTTAAATATTGGCTTAATATTTACGGCTTAAATGAAACTGATAAAATTGCAGAAATATGTAATAAGATGAATATTGAGAGTATTGTAATTCAGGATATTCTTGATATTAACCAACGTCCTAAATTTCAAGAGTTTGAATTATTTAGTTTCCTTACAATAAAATCAATGACTCCAACTAATAATGAAATTACAACAGAACAAATAAGCTTTATTTTTGGAGAAAATTATATTGTTTCATTTCAGCAGAAAAGAGCAGATTATTTTGAACACCTCAGGGTAAGATTGCGTGAAAACAAAGGATTGTTACGTAAAAGTAATTCTGATTTGTTGCTTTATACAATGATAGAAGCAATTCTAGATAATTATTTTAAGACTATAATTACACTCGAAGATAATTTTAATAATATTGATTTGGTCGATCCAAAATCGAATTTATCGCCAACAATATTGAAAGAATTTGAAAACAATAAAAAACTAATCTACTTCATAAAAAAATCTATTTTGCCAATTAAAGAATTTGCAATTACTGTTGAAAGAGGCGAACTAAAATTTATTAGCAACTCGCATATCAAATATTTTATGGAAATAAAAGACCTAAGTCTTACAATTATTGATAACTGCGATATGCTAATATCTACTTTAGAGAGTAATATAAATTTGTTTTTTTCATTGCAGTCACATAGAGCAAATCAAGTCATGAAAACATTAACAGTAATAGCTTCTATTTTTATTCCTCTAACATTTTTCGCAGGTATATATGGTATGAATTTTAATAATATGCCTGAACTTAATTGGCAATACGGTTATTTTGCATTTTGGGGACTTATGTTTGTGCTAATAATAACTATGATATGGTATTTTAAAAAGAAAGATTGGTTTTAAACTAACATATCAATGGATTTAGCTTTGTAGTGCATGGAGATAATAACTATAATTTTGTAGAATTCATTACAATAGTTACCAAAACGATTGATTAAAGCTTAATACTACTGATTAATATCCGTTTAATCTTAATGCTTGTTGGTATTTTCTGGCATTTGCATTATGTTGGGCTAATGTTCGGGCAAAATTGTGATAACCCGAAAAATCTTCTCTTGCACAAAAATAAAGATAAGAATGTTCTTCGTAATTAAGTACTGCATCAATACTTGTAATACTAGGAATACAAATTGGTCCTGGAGGCAAGCCTACATATTTATATGTATTGTATGGGCTATCGTATTCAAGGTGAGAATACAGAACTCTTCTAATACTAAAATCTCCAATCGCATATATAACAGTAGGATCTGCCTGAAGCTTTATGCCTTTATTTAGTCTGTTAATATAAACACCGGCAACACGAGCTTTCTCATCGTCTTTTTGTGTCTCTTGTTCTACAATAGACGCTAATGTAATTACTTCTGATTGCTTAAAACCCAAATCATTAGCTTTTTGCAATCTATCTTGTGTCCAAAAGCTTTTAAACTCTTCTGCCATGCGTTCAATAAACTTTTCAGCTGATGTGTTCCAATAAAACTGATATGTATTAGGGATAAACATGGCAATAAATGTTTTTTCATTAAATCCGTAATGCTGAATAAGTTTTTTATCTCTAAAGCATTGAATAAGTTCTAAAGAATCTGCTTCGATTTGATCTCCTACCCTACCTGCCAATTGTTCTAATGTACGAACAGAAATAAATGTAATGTCAACCGGTGTTTGTTCGCCACTACGCAAAAGGTCAATTAGCTCACTGTTTGACAAACCATCGTGAATTAAATATCTTCCGGGTTTTACTAAATTTGGGTAGTTCTTTCGCTGTGCAACCCAGTCAAAAGCCTCTAAATCAGATATAATTGTATCATTAATCAAAGCTTCTGTAACGGTTTCGTATGTTGAACCTGTAGGCACATAAAAATAAACCGACCAATGATTTAAATGCACTGCAGGGGCATAAATATATTTATAATATTTGTATGCAACCGATGCCCCAATTGCCAAAATCATTACAAACACTATACTTAGAGTTATCCATATCTTTTTGCGAGAAGCCATACTTTTTTACTATTAAATTTTTCATAATTTTAGGAAAAATTTTGAATACATCGAAATGAAGGGAATAATTAATTACACTTTGATTATTTTTTTGGCATTATTAAGTTCTTGCCAACCCGAAAATCAAAGATGCTTTAAAAGTAATGGCGTACTTAGTGAAGAAATTATACTCTTAGATTCTTTTAATGAAATTGTTGTAGAAGATTTTGTTTATGTTGAATTAAAACAGGATACAGTTTATAAAATAGTATTAAGCGGAGGCAAAAATCTATTACCATTTATAAAATATGAACTAAATGATGGCAAGCTCTTTCTGAATGATGAAAACAGCTGTAGGTGGTTACGACAAAATGATGCTCCATTAATAACTGTATCTTTTCCTGATATTGACAAGCTTACAATTACTAATAGTGGTGTAATTACTTGTTCTAATACTATTAATCTTGATAATTTTTCGGTAGAGAATAGAGCGGGTTTATGCGATATAAATATACGTGTTAACTGTGATAGTATTTGGTTTAGAACTCATGCAGGCACAGGAGATTTTGTTCTAAGCGGAGAAGCTGATTATTCGTACATATATAATATTGGTTCGGGACATATGAGGGCTCAGGCTCTTATTAACAATACAACTCATATTGTTCATAGAAGCACTGGAGATATTACAATCAATGTAAGTAGTTTATTAATGGTAGAAGATTTACAACACGGAATCTTATACTATTATGGATGTCCTGAAATGATAGTAGCAGCCGAACATTTACAACAAAACATGCATAATATGGGCTACTACTAACATTTATAAATCTTATACAGATTGAAGAATAAAATTTGACTTAAAAATCAATATTTGCATAAGTAGCGTTTGCTTCAATAAATTCACGCCTTGGAGCTACCTCATCTCCCATTAGCATTGAAAATATTCTGTCAGCTTCTAGAGCATTTTCGATTGTAACCTGTCTAAGAGTTCTAAACTCAGGGTTCATTGTTGTAGTCCACAATTGCTCAGCATTCATTTCACCAAGACCTTTATAACGTTGTATGTGTACTGCAGATTCTTTTCCGCCTGCGAGCTCATCAATTACTTGTTTACGTTCTTTTTCACTCCATACATATTTTTCATTCTTACCTTTACGAATAAGATACAATGGAGGTGTTGCTATATAAAGATAACCTTTTTCGATAAGTGTTTTCATAAATCTGAAAAAGAAAGTCATAATTAAAGTTGCAATGTGACTACCATCAACATCGGCATCGGTCATTATCACAATTTTATGATATCTAAGCTTTTCAATATTAAGAGCTTTGCTATCTTCTTCGGTTCCAATTGTAACTCCTAAGGCGGTATAGATATTTTTAATTTCTTCGCTTTCGAAGACTTTATGTTGCATAGCTTTTTCCACATTTAGGATTTTACCCCTAAGCGGGAGAATAGCCTGAAACAGTCTGTCGCGACCTTGTTTTGCTGTACCACCGGCAGAATCGCCCTCAACCAGAAACAGTTCGCATTTAGATGGGTCTCTTTCGCTGCAGTCGGCAAGTTTACCAGGTAAACCTGCACCTGTTAAAACACTTTTACGCTGTACAAGTTCTCGAGCTTTGCGAGCAGCATGACGTGCTTGAGCAGCTAATATAACCTTATTTACAATGGTTTTAGCATCTTTGGGATTTTCTTCAAGATAATTTTTTAGTAACTCACTAATTGCCTGATCTACAGACAAACTAACATCTGAGTTTCCGAGTTTTGTTTTTGTTTGTCCTTCGAATTGTGGTTCTTGAACTTTTACAGATACAACAGCAGTAAGTCCTTCACGAAAATCATCTCCGTTAATATCAAACTTTAATTTTGAGAGTAAACCTGAATCATCGGCAAAAGTCTTTAATGTACGTGTTAAACCACGCCTAAAACCAGTAAGATGTGTCCCTCCCTCGATTGTATTAATATTATTTACGTAAGAGTGAATATTCTCTGAAAATGAACTGTTATATTGCATAGCAATCTCAACAGGAACATCTCCTTTTTCGGTTGTAATGTGTATTACATTATCAATTATCGTTTCTCTTCCACCATCGAGATATTCTACAAATTCTTTTAAACCTTCTTCCGAATAAAAATCTTCAGCTTTATATGCTCCATTCTCCAACTTCTGACGACGGTCGGTCAATCTCAATTTTACACCTTTGTTTAGGAATGCTAATTCACGAAGTCGTGAACTTAAGATATCGTAACTATACTCGGTAACAATAAATATTTCATCATCAGGTTGGAAATGAATAGTAGTACCACTATAAGTAGTCTCTCCTATTTCTTTAACATCATATAGAGCTTTTCCTTTTTCGTACTCTTGAACATAAATTTTACCATCTCGATGAATCGTAGCCTTTAAGTGTTTAGCAAGTGCATTTACACAAGAAACACCCACACCATGTAAACCGCCGGAAACCTTATAAGAATCTTTATCGAATTTTCCGCCGGCATGCAATACAGTCATAACAACTTCTAAGGCTGATTTACCTTCTTTTTCGTGCATATCAACAGGAATTCCTCTACCATCGTCTCGCACCGATATGGAATTATCTTCGTGAATTACTACTTCTATACTGGTACAATAACCCCCCATTGCCTCATCAATACTATTATCAACAACTTCATAAACTAAATGATGAAGACCTTTTTGGCTTATATCTCCAATATACATTGCCGGACGTTTACGAACAGCTTCTAATCCCTCTAAAACTTGAATACTTTCGGCAGAATAATTTCCATTACCATTCTGACCATTTTTTTTATTTTCTAACTCGCTCATAATCATCTATTTACATACATTTTCATAACATATACAAAGATACTTCTTTTTTACTAAGAAACAGTGAATTATTAGATAAAATTCAAGGGAGTTTTCAACAATTAATTAAACATTTTTAGAATGCATAATTAAGACCAACCATTACATTGAATCGGTGCATAGGATAGTTTTGCCAAATATAATTTTTTTGTGCAGCAATATTGTTAATATAAATGAATGCACCAAAATCTGAAGAAACTTGATATTCGGCAGAAAGGTTAGCCTCTACGTATGGTTTTAGCTTGTCAGGCTCATCAGAATATGTTTGTATGTATCGTGTACCTATAACATTAAAATTTGCACCAAAACTAAGTTTATCATCAAAATGATATTTTGCACCTATGCTAATATCAAAATCGGGTAAATGCCATGGTTTTTCTTCCGATTTAAGATAATGATAATAGTAATAATGCCCATTTAAAATTACATCTAATTGCGAAAAAGGTGTAATTCTTAATTCGCCATAAGCACTAAAGCGTTCAAGATTTGAATATACTGTTTTAAACTTATTTCTTTCTATAAGGCTGGTATCAATAACGAAAAAGTACATACTATCAATTTTAGAATAATTAGCATTAATATGAAAATACACTTTTTTATTAAAGTTCCCTTTCATACCTAAATCAACAACCTGGGCATAATTAGAGGGCCGCACTGTTAGTGAATCTATAGTATATGGGTTTTGCCAACCAATAGTTGCAACATCGTTTACTTTCAAATTTCCACTAAAACTGAAATATGGGATTAATGTATTTCCAATATTGTGTTGTATTAAAACATTAGGATAGAAGTGATAATTTACGCTATCGGCTTCGAAAACTCCTGTAGTATTTACGCCTAACTTAATTTGCCAATTTTTTGCCGTATGCTTAAAGTAAGGATTTAAATTTAACAAAGATACTTTATCGGTAAATAAATTTGAATTGTATAATTGAAATGACCCATCTAAACCGGCGTTTTCAAAATTTTTAAAATCTTTGTTTACATCTAAATTTGCACTAAAATAATGCTGGTTATAATCTTTAATCGTAAACAGATAACGGTAATCTAACGAAATATCGTAATTCATTTTTCGTGGTAGAATATTATTTGAAATTATTCCGGCATTTATAAAAACGGAATTAAACCTTTGCATTTCCATTTCATCTTTTAAAACAGGTTCGCTATAAGTAGCGGGTAAGTTAAGGTTTGTGTCAATATTATATCCATAGAAAAAGTCTTGGCGAGACTTAAATCCAATATCTGAATGTAGTGTAGAACCCCTTAAAAATTTCTTTCCATAAAGCAGTATATCGTTATCGTTAAAACCAGAATAGATTTTTCGCTCTTTGTAATTTTCAATTTTTCCATGCGAAGAATGATGCGATGCCATTGCTCCTACTTGATAATTACGCTGTCGTTTACTATGATAATATATTGAACCAAAAGGCATTAAATAGTTACCTAAACCTAAAGTTATTAATCCATTATTTAACGGTTTAAGTGGTTCGGACTTTAAGTCGGCAGCTTGCAACTGTGCAGGAGTAAATCTTACAGGATATGGTACTGAATTTATATTATAAGTAAAATCCGGATTTGAAATTACAGTATCCTTAATTACAGGTAAGTTTTGTATTCTGTATGCATCTGATATAGTTGGCGTAAACTCATTATATACAGTAATTTCTTGCGAAGAAATAGATTCTTGTTCTTCGTTATTTTGAGCAAATACCGAAATGCTCATTGCCAAAATAATTAATAATAAATGTATTTTATTCATAACTTTTCCTTATCTGTATTTCGTTAATATCTTATTAGTTTTTTGGTTCCGGTTCTGATTCATTTAAAGGCGTTTCTTCTATTTCGGATTCTGCTTCCTCTTCCTCATCTCCAATCAATTTATCATACTCATCATTTTCCTCCTCATCAAAAGACATTTTCAAAAACTCATCGGCATCTTGTTTTGCTTTTTCGGCATCTAATATTACCGCCAATTTATCTCTTGCCTCGTCCTTAATTCCATCTGTTTCGTTAGCATAATTATCTAAAACTAGTTGTAGTGTATGCTTTGCCTGAAAATAATCATCTCTATCATAAAAAATATCAGACAGCAACATGAAAGCCTTCGCCATCCAATAGGCATGAGGAGAATTTAATCCTGCAAATTCGTAAACAATCTCTTCGGCTAAAGTATCTCTTCCCATTTTATACATTATCTCGGCCTGTCTGTATTTTGCTTCAGCACCTTGGTAACTAGTTACTTCTGTTGATAATGACAAATACAGATTATAAGCCGGCATCCATCTCTCGAGCTGATAATAGGCATTAGCTTTTTTGAAATTTGCCTCTCTAATAACTTCCTGTTCCACTTTATCGGTTTCAATTACAACTTCGCAAGCAGTAATAAGCTCTTCGTACATTCCCAAATTATGAGTACAACGCATAATTCCTATCCTCGCAATTAGTTTATTATTCTTCTTTTGAGCAATTTGTTCTAATTGCCTATAATACTTAAGTGCATCATTGTAATTTTCAATTTCGTAAAGAATACCTGCAGTTTTTAAGGTACTTTCTTCGGTGTACATATCAACAGGTCGGTCGGCAACAAATTTATAAGATTCAAGAGCATCTTCGGGTCTTTCAAAGTAGAAAAGTAACTCGGCTAAATAAAAATTAGCATCAAGGCTATACTTACCATCCGGGAATTTATTTACATACTTTTCGAATGATTTTAGTGCATTCTCGTAATCTTTTTCAAGATATAATTTTTTTGCAGAAACATAAGTTATAGAATCTTGCTCATTTGGAGTAACTATCATCCCTGGTACTTCTGTATTTGCATAATCGATATAAGCATCAGGATCGTTCATTTCTACATAAATAGTTTTTATCATATCATTAGCAACAGAAGCTTCCTCAGAATTTGGATAATTAGCTATTATACTTTTATATGTAGCCAAAGCTTTATCAAACTGTCTCTTATTATAATAAATAGACCCTAAATCAGCGAGAGCAATTTTTACTTGCGGAGAATTTGGATAATTCTGACTAAAATGCTGAAGATACACAACAGCAGAATCAGGATTTTGAAGCATTGTGCTATAAGTTTTGCCAATTTCGTAATACGCATACCCAATATATTCAGATTTTGGATGCTCGTCAACAAGACGTGTAAGCGACCAAACTTTTTCTTGAGGTTTTTTCTGCCCTCCATAAGCCAATCCCATCTGATACAAAGCATAGTCAGCATCAAATATTCCCATTAGTGCCGACTTTTTATAATAATCGGTAGCTGGTGCATAATCTCGATTGATATAATAACAATCACCTATACGATTTAGAGCATCATTAACAGCTTTATTAGGTTCACCTTTGTATTGTTTTTCATATTTACGAAACCAATTACCTGCTTCATTGTATTTTTTCTGCATAAAATATGCATATCCTAAATTATAATGAGCTGTGGCAAATTCGGATGTATTTACAGCGCCACGCGACTCCAAGAACTCTGTATAGAGCTTAATTGCTTTATTAAAATCTTCCTGACGGTAATTTGCTTCAGCTTTCCAATAAATACAATAAGCTTCTATTTTTGAATTATACTGAGCATAAGACAAGGACTTATCAAACATTTTAACAGCCTCGTTATATTTTAGATTGATAAACAGTTCAAGTCCTCGCAAATAACATATTCTTTGGTATGCTTCATCAATTTTTGGTGTGCGATGTTGTATCTTCTCAATAACATCAATAGCACCCTTATAGTTTTTTGTATTAACAAATGCTTGCAGCAAGTATTCGTATGCCTCATCCAGTCTTTCCGAATTCGGATATTTATTAATATACTGATTAAATGCTTTTATTGCTTCGTTAAAAGGAGTATAATCAAGTTCGAAGCTAAGTTTCGCAAAGTTGAAAAGTGCATCCTCCGAAATTTCCGGATTATAATCGATTCTTGCAGCAGAAGCAAATGCAAGTTGAGCCGATTTTTTATTCCCAAGTCTTACATAGCAGTCTGCCAAATGATAAGATGCATTTTGACTAAGAGTATCGTCAATACTTCCAATATCCTGAAATAATTCGGCAGCCCTATTATAATTTTGTGTACGATAATAAGCATAAGCCAATTGATACACATCCAAATCAGAAGTGTTTTTTACAATATCGTATGATTTCTCAAGATAAACTATTGCTTCATCAAAATTGTCGGTTTTATAATAAGCATCGCCGATTATTCTAGAGATTTCGGCTGTACGTTCACCACTAACTTTTTCAAGCATTGGAGGTGCATAACTCATAATTTCCTCGTATTTATCCTGCAGATAAAGAATTTGGATTATATAATATGGTACTATATTAGCAAAGAGTGAATTGTCTTCTAATTCTTGAAATCCTAACAATGCCGTTTGATACTGTCCGTTCATGTATTTTATGTGCGAATAAAAATATTCAGCCAATGGGTTATAAAACCCCTGCTTATCTTTAATCTCATAAAATGCCTTACTAGCCTTGTCGTAATCTTTTCGTGCAAAATGGCAATAACCAAGTTTAAACCAATACTCATTATTTGCCTCAGGACTTAAGCTAAGTCTATCAACTTTTTCGTACCATTCAAGTGCTCTTCTGTATTTTTTTTTCTGAAATTGATAATTAGCTAGTTCAAATGCAGCGTCATTAGAATTATAACTTTCGGGATTAGAATTTATAAAATGCTCTATTAAATATTCTGCATCCATATTAAACAAATTAATTGCACACAAAGCATGATAATATTCAGCATCATCTCGATACGATGAATATTCTTCTCCTTGCATACCAACTATTTTGGCAAATATCTTCTGAGCTGGACTATAGTGTCCTTTTTCGTAAAGCATCACAGCACGATCATAATCTAAATGCGTACTATTGTATTTTAGACTGCTTTGTGATAAAGCATTTAAACTTATTATTATTAAGAGTAGTACAACCGCTAATGTTCTAATATTCATACGTTTTACTATTATTGAATTTGTTTTTCAACAAATTGGTTTTTGCACATTTATTCAAACTCTAAAATTATATTATATAGACACATAGGCATTACAACAACAAGGATTTTAATTAACAAGTCAATGTTTATTTCTAAGCTCCGTAATAGAAGTGAATTATTCATTATTTGTATTAAATTTGTTAATTATCAGTTTATATACAACTGATAAAGAATTTAAAAAATTGTAAAACGCAGTTTAAAATGGCAGAAAACAACATAATTTTACTTGAAAATGCTTCGATAGCACATGACGACAAAACGATATTGTCTAATATCAACATAAGAATAGAATATGGTGAATTTGTATATTTTATTGGCAAAGTAGGTAGCGGCAAATCATCAATTTTAAAAACGTTTTATGCCGAAATTCCATTACGCGAAGGCAAAGGACAAATTTTAAATTACGACATTATCAAAATAAAATCGAAGAAGATTCCCAACTTACGAAGAAATATAGGTATGGTATTTCAAGATTTTCAGCTATTAAACGACAGAAGTGTTTTCGAGAACTTGTTATTTGTTCTTAAAGCTACAGGCTGGAAGAAGAAGAAAGATATGGACGACCGTATAAATCAAGTATTATCAGAAGTAGATATGCTTGATAAAAAACACGAGATGCCACATAAACTATCGGGTGGAGAACAACAAAGTGTAAGTATTGCCCGTGCCAATTTAAACAATCCCCCATTAATATTTGCAGACGAGCCTACCGGAAATCTTGACCCTGCTTCTGCCGAAAAGATTATGCAGTTACTAAAAGCTCTTAACGAAAAAGGAAAAACAATAATAATGGTAACACATAATTACAATTTATTAAAAAAACATCCTGCACGTACATTTGAGTTTATAAATGGGACCGTAGTAGAAAAACAAAACGACGAAGCATTTTCATTAGATATTTAAAAAAACAAAAGCAGCCTCGTTAAAAAAAAGACTGCTTTTGTACCCGGAGCCGGAATCGAACCGGCACGACCGTTGCTGGTCATTGGATTTTAAGTCCAACGCGTCTACCAATTCCGCCACCCGGGCATCCAATACTGTAGATCGCATAAAAAAAGAGCGAGAAACGGGACTCGAACCCGCGACCCCGACCTTGGCAAGGTCGTGCTCTACCAACTGAGCTATTCTCGCATTTTCGGACTGCAAATTTATTTCATTTTTTTAATTTACCAAAAAACAATTTAAATTTTATTGAAAGAAAATTTAAATTACATACCAAATCATCATTACCTCAAATAATTATTGCAACTCTCAATAATATTTATGAAATTTGACACCTATGCATCAACACATTAGATTATGACTTATAAAGTTGAAAAATTGTACTATACAATTGGCGAGGTAGCCAAAATGTTTAAAGTAAACACATCTCTTATTCGTTATTGGGAAAAAGAATTCGATATTATAAAACCCCATAAAAATAAAAAAGGAAATCGCCTGTTCACTCCTCAGGATGTAAACAATTTTCATATAATCTATCATCTTGTAAAGGAACGCGGCATGACATTGGCAGGGGCTAAGAAAAAACTCAAAGAGAACAAAGAAGACGCCGAACACAATTTTGAAGTGGTAAAAAAACTTAAAGACATAAAGCAACTGCTCGAAGAACTGAAAGAATATATTTAAAAAATGAAAATTAAAGAAGTTTGCAATATAATTGAATCGTTTGCTCCACTGAGTTATCAGGAATCTTATGATAATTCGGGTTTACAAACAGGTAATCCTAATTCTGAGCTTAAAGGCATATTATTAACAATAGATGTAACCGAAGATATTGTTGAAGAGGCAATCTTGCATAATTGCAATATGATAATTGCCCATCATCCGGTAATTTTTAAACCACTAAAAAAGCTTACAGGGAGCAATTATGTAGAGAGAGTGATTGAAAAAGCAATTAAAAACGATATTGCTATCTACGCAGCCCACACTAATCTTGACTCTGTAAACGGAGGTGTAAGTACATATATGGCAAATAAGATTGGCTTAGAAAATATCCAAATACTTAATCCACAGCAAGGGCAATTGTTAAAACTGGTATGTTTTGTTCCGGTAAATTTTGCAGAAGTTGTAAGGGAAGAGATGTTCAAAAACGGAGCGGGTAATATTGGAAAGTACGACTCATGCAGTTTTAACACAAAAGGCACAGGAAGTTTTAAAGCAGGAGAAAACACAAGTCCGTTTGTAGGTTCTATTGGAGAAATACACTACGAACCCGAAGTAAGAGTAGAAACAATAGTAGAATCTCCCAATTTAAGCAAGTGCATATCGGCAATGATAAAAGCACATCCATACGAAGAAGTTGCTTACGATGTTTATCCTTTGCAAAACACTAATCCTAATTTAGGTTTGGGTGCTATTGGAGTTTTAAACGAATACGAACAAGCAAAAGAGTTTATTTTAAGAATAAAAAAAATATTCAATTGCGGAGTAATTAAGTATTCAGGAAAACTCAATAATAAAATAAAGACTGTTGCTATGTGTGGTGGAAGCGGAAGCTTTTTAATTAATAAAGCCATTAAATCGGGAGCAGATATTTTTATTTCGGCAGATATTAAATATCACGAATATTTTGTTCCTGAAAATGACATGATAATTGCCGATATTGGACATTACGAAAGCGAACAATTCACAAAACAAATATTTTATGAGCTTTTAATGAAAAAAAATCCTAAATTTGCAATCCGTTTTTCAGATATAAATAGTAATCCGATTAAACACATTTAAATATGGCAACAAAAGGACAAAAAATCGAACAAACAACCACAAACACTATTGAAAAATTACGCAATTTATACAGACTTCAACTTATTGATAGCGAGATTGATAAGATAAAACAAATACGTGGGGAATTACCTTTAGAAGTACAAGACCTTGAAGATGAAATTACCGGACTGGAAACAAGACTCGAAAATTACGAAAATGATATTGCTGAGTTGAAGAAACAGGTCGAAACAAAAAAACAAGAGATAAAAGAAGCTGAATTACTTATAAAGAAATATACTGAGCAACAAAATAACGTAAGAAATAATAGAGAATTTGAATCAATTTCAAAAGAAATAGAATTCCAAACCCTTGAAATTACACTTTTCGAAAAAAGGATAAAAGAATTTACAGTAGAAGTTGAAACTAAACAAGAAATTTTAGACAAATCTAAAGAAGCCTTAAACGAAAGAAAACAAGACTTATCTGCTAAACAAGACGAACTAGAAGAAATCATTAAAGAAAATCAAAAAGATATTGAAAAGCTGCAAAAACAATCTGATGAATTAAGTAAAAAGATTGATTCTCGCACATTAAATGCATATATCAAGATAAGGAATAATGCAAGAAATGGTTTAGCAGTTGTTACAGTAGAAAGAAATGCTTGTGCAGGATGTTTTAACCTTATTCCTCCTCAGCGCCAATTAGATATTAAAAGTGGGAAAAAAGTAATTCCATGCGAGTATTGTGGTAGAATATTAGTTGACAAAGACATACTTGAAGAAAACCCTCCAAAAGAAGTTGAACCCGAAATTAAGCCTACTACAAAAACAAAAAAGACTTCAAAAACAAAGAAGTAAACAATTGTTAATATATTAAATGCTTACTTAAGAAAAATTTAAGATTCGCTTATCTTAATTTTTGTAACTTTACACCATATTTATATAGTAACTAAATAATTTATTAACTTATAAAAAATGTATATTATGAAGAAATTTACACTTTTATTAACTCTTGCGATATTTACCGTTATGGCATTTGCGCAAGCACCTAATGGGTGGACACAGTCAACAACAGGCTATACGATGAGCCTAGAAACAACAAATGTAAGTGAAGGGACTAATGCTGCTTCAATTACATGGACAAGCACATCTACACAAAAACTTACCTCCAATTCGTTTAGTGTTACACAAGGTGCAGACTTCACAATTTCGATAGACATTTACGACAATACAAATGCAGGTCGTACACGTATCGGATTAGGTTATGATGATGATAACATCAACTGGAATGACTTTAATGCTTATTCTGAAGATGGTGATGCTTATCAAACATTAACATTTACCGGAACTGTTCCCTACACAGTAACCACTGGATACATTGAAATAAGATTTTATGACGAATCAGCAGGTTGGGAAACAAACGGAAATCAAGCTACAAATATTATTGACAATGTTGTTTACTCCGAAAACGGTGGTACAAACTTAGTTGTTAACGGAGGTTTCGAAGATTGGGGAACAATTGAACCTACAGAATACACAATTGAACAAATCCAAGATACAACAAACACCGATTCTGATGCATCAAACAAAATTGGAGAATATGTAATAACTTCAGGCTTAGTTACAGGCGTTTTTGGCAATGCAATAACTATCCAAAACTATGAAAGCACAAATGGATTATGGTCAGCAATTTGGGTAAGCAATAATGGAACAGCCGTTAATCTTAATGACGAAGTGGAAGTTACAGGTTATGTAGCCGAGAACTATGGTAAAACTAGAATCAATGCAACTGAAGTAGTTGTTGTTGGTCAGCCAGACATTGCTCTTAACCCATGGGAAATTAGCACTATAGATGCAAATGAAGAAGCATACGAAGCTGTTCTAATTAAAGCTACCGGTACTTGTACCAACGAAAATCCAGACGAAACTGAAGGAGATTTTGGAGAATGGTTAATAGACGACGGAAGTGGTGCTGTTAGAGTAAACGACTTAGCGCTTAACGAACCATTTGAACCAACTTTAAATTATGATTATGAAGTTGTTGGGGTAATGAATTATGATTTTGACAATTTTAAAATTGAACCTAGAACAATTGACGACATTACTCTTGTTGGTGCAGGAACAGATCCTATCTTAACGATTAACACACCTGCAAACGGAGCAACATTATCAAGCGAAGATGTTAATATTAGTTTCACAGTCATGAATTTTAATATTGCAGAGGGCACAGCAGACGGACATATTATGTATTCTGTAGATGGTGGTACCGCTATTGCTCATTACACAACAGACCCAATTGCTCTGACAGGACTTACCGAAGATTCACATACTGTTGTATTAGAATTGGTAGATAATGCAGGAGGTCCTCTTGACCCGGCAGTTTCTGACGAAGTTACATTTACTGTTGATTTAGGCTCTGGAGACGAATATACGGATGTTTATGATATTCAATATACCGAATCAGGTTCAGGAGACTCTCCTTTAATCTCAACTACAGTAACAAGCCGTGGAGTTGTTTCTGCAATTGACGGTAACGACTTCTGGATGCAAGACGGTGTTGGTGCATGGAATTCAATTTATATCTACAATACCACAGGAACAGCGGTTGCAATTGGAGATTCTGTTATTGTAACAGGTGAAGTTTCCGAGTATTATGATCAAACACAAATAGAAATAACTGATCTTACTATTGTTAACTCAGGTAATACTGTTGGAGCTCCAACTCAGGTTAATACCGGAGATGTAGGTACTGAAGCTTACGAAAGTGTTTTAGTTCAAGTAGAAGGAGTTAATAATAACCCACCCGACCAATATGGACAATGGACAGTGAATGATGGAACCGGCAACATATTCATTAATGACCTTTTATTTTCGTACACACCTACACAAGGCAATACATACAGAGTTACAGGTATATGTCAATATGCTTTCTCTGAGTGGAAAATAGAGCCAAGAGATGCTAATGATATCGAAGATTTAGGAATAAACACAGACCCATCAATCGCTATTACAAGCCCTGCAAATAATGCTGATATATATGTTGACAATGTTAATGTTGCATTTTCTGTTACAAACTTTGATCTGGGAACACAGGGTAAAGTTGCATGGAAAGTTGATGAAGGTGCCCTAACTTATGTTACAAGTAGCCCAATAAATATTGGTGGACTTACCGAAGGACAGCACACAATAACACTTGAGTTAGTTGATATGGATGAAAACAGCCTCGACCCTGCTGTTACTGCAAGCGTAAACATTGAAGTAAACCTTGTCGGACCTACAATTACTCCGATTTATGATATTCAATATACTACTAATGCTAATGGAAATTCTCCATTAGAAGGCTCAGTAGTTACAGTAACAGGTGTGGTTACAGCCAACTTTAATGGAACACCACATTTCGAAGGTTATTTTGTTCAAGATGGAGACGGACCTTGGCAAGGACTTTATATTTTTGATGAAACAAATAGCCCTTCAATTGGAGATTCAGTTATAGTAACAGGTGAAATTGTTGAATACTATAACATGACAGAAATGAAAAACATTGACTACTTCAGCACTATTGACATTGGTGTAAGTGTACCTAATCCTATTATTGTTTCTACAAACACGGCTGCAACTGAAGAAATGTACGAAAGCGTACTCGTAAAAGTACAAAATGCTGAATGTATTACTGCACAAGACACACACGGAGAGTGGGAAGTAAACGATGGGAGTGGTGTATTAATTTGCAAAGAAAATGGTGCTTTCGCCTTTACAGAAGATATAGGTACAGAATATGACATCACAGGTGTAATGGTATATTCCTACGGCAATTTTACTTTAAACTACAGAATTCCTTCAGACATAATTGAAAGTACAGGCATTGGAGTAATTAATGGAGAAGAAGTAAGAATATATCCTAATCCTGCAAGCGAAATGCTTTATATTGATACTCCATTTGAATTTGATAGAGTTTCTATTACTGATATAAGTGGTAAAGTTGTTTTAGAGCAAACTACTAATAATACAGTTTCAGGTATTAATATAAGTTCGTTAGCAGCAGGTTCTTATTTCATTAAAATTGAAAAACAAAATGAATCTACATTCATAAAATTTATTGTTGAATAACAACACTAAACAAATCATTTTAAAAAGTCTCTTTAATAAGGGACTTTTTTTTATTCAATAAAATTTACTATATTTGCATTAAACTAAATGAATTATGAGCAAAAATCTACTCATTGTTTCATTAATATTAACTCTAACTCTAATTGCCTGTTCTACATACGACGAAGGACCTTTTTTTAGTTTCTATTCACCCGAAGTTAGAATTACAGGCACATGGGAAATAGACTTAGTACTTTCTGATGATCTAGAAAGTAGGTCTTTGTCGGAAGAGTATCCTTATAAAAAAATTACTTTCGAAGAGAATAATGCTTTTACTATTGAATTAGAAGGTTCTACAACTAATACTATTAATGGCACCTGGGATTTTAGTGAAGATAAATATGATTTATTTTTAACACCTAACTACGAAGATATATTAATTCAATTCGAAGTTAAAAGACTAAGCAATAAGGAATTATGGGTTATACCACATTCCGAAAAAAAATCAACTACTGAACCAATTATTGAGTTACGTTATATTAAACTTTAAAAATGAAAAATATGAAAAAGTTAATTTACATTACATTGATTTTAGCAGCTACAACAATAGTATTTAGCAGTTGTGGCAAGTACGAAGAAGGACCTGCAATTAGTCTTCTATCAAAAACAGCTCGTATCACAGGGGAATGGGTACTCGACTCCCATTATTATAATGGCGAAGAGCAAGAACTAACAGAATATGATAATGTGGTAGTAGAATTATTAAAAGATGGCACTGGCACTTTAGAAGCACCATTTTTCGGGAATACTACATTAAGCATAGATTTAGAATGGGAATTTGACGGAGATAAAGAAAACCTTCGTACAAGAATAAAAGACCCTGACACTGGAAGTTGGCAATCATGGGAAGAATCAAAAATTCTTATGCTGAAAAATAACGAAATGTGGTTAGAAAGAGAAGAAATCGGGGAATTATCAGGAGAAACCGTTACAGTTAAAGAGATTTATGTAGCAAAATAAAGAAATTGTTTACTATTAAAAAAAACCTGTATGCTTTAAGCTTGCAGGTTTTTTTTGTATATTTACAACTCAAAACAAGATAATCTATATAATCAATAAAATAATGGACAAAGAATTATTCAAATCTCAAATTTTAGAGGGTATTCCCTATAAGTTACCGGAATTAAAACCATACGATAAAAGTATTAATCATGCACCCAAGCGAAAGAATATTTTAAGCGAAAAAGAACAAAAATTGGCATTAAAAAATGCATTGAGATACTTTCCGTCTGTACATCATAAAGTTTTAGCTAAAGAGTTTAAACAAGAACTTGACGAATACGGCAGAATATATATGTTAAGATACAGACCTGATTATGAAATATTTGCAAGAGATATAAGTTGGTTTCCTTACAAAAGCATTCAAGCAGCTGCTATTATGTTAATGATTAGCAATAATCTTGACAATGCAGTAGCCCAACACCCCCACGAGCTTATAACTTATGGTGGTAATGGTGCAGTATTTCAAAACTGGGCACAATACCGCCTTACAATGAAATATCTTGCAGCACTTACCGATGAGCAAACCCTAGTAATGTACTCAGGTCACCCAATGGGTGTTTACCCTTCACACAAAGATGCACCACGTGTAGTTGTTACAAACGGAATGATGATTCCAAATTACAGTAAACCTGACGATTGGGAGAAATTCAACGCTCTTGGTGTAACACAATATGGACAAATGACTGCCGGCTCATATATGTATATTGGGCCACAAGGAATTGTACATGGTACTACAATCACAGTTCTTAATGCATGCCGGAAAGTGAGTCTAGCCGGAAATACGAGTAAAACAAAACTATTTGTTACCTCAGGGCTTGGTGGAATGAGCGGAGCCCAACCAAAAGCAGGGAATATTGCCGGAGTAGTTAGTATTACAGCAGAAATAAACCCCAAAGCTGCATATAAAAGACTAGAGCAAAATTGGGTTGACGAAGTAATTGAGGATATTGATAAAGCAATTGATACAGCAATAGAGCATAAGGACAAAAATATAGCTCATTCAATAGCTTATCTCGGAAATATTGTAGATTTATGGGAGAAATTAGCTGAGCGAAATATAAAAGTTGATTTAGGAAGCGACCAAACATCATTACACAATCCATGGGCAGGAGGATATTATCCTGTAGATATTTCTTACGAAGAATCAACCAAAATGATGTCAGAAAATCCTCCATTATTTAAAACCCAAGTTGAGCAAAGCTTAAGGAGACAAGTAAAAGCGATAAATAAACTTACCTCCCAAGGAATGTATTTCTTCGATTATGGAAATGCTTTCTTACTCGAAAGTTCGAGAGCAAATGCCGATATTATGGCAGAAGACGGAATAAGCTTCAGATATCCATCTTATGTTCAAGACATTATGGGTCCAATGTGTTTCGACTATGGATTCGGTCCATTCCGGTGGGTTTGCTGTTCTTCACTACCCGAAGACTTAGAGCTTACCGACCATATTGCAATGGAAATCCTTCAAGATATCTCTAAAACTGCACCGAAAGAAATTACTCAGCAAATGCAAGACAATATTCAATGGATAAAAGGTGCCAAAGCAAATAATCTTGTAGTTGGGTCGCAAGCTCGTATTCTTTACGCAGATGCCGAAGGACGAATTAAAATTGCAAAAGCATTTAATGATGCAATAAAAGAAGGTAGAATTAAAGCTCCAATAGTTTTGGGAAGAGACCACCACGATGTTTCGGGAACAGATTCTCCATTTAGAGAAACATCTAATATTTACGATGGCAGCCAATTTACTGCCGACATGGCAATTCAAAATGTAATAGGCGACTCATTCAGAGGGGCTACTTGGGTTTCAATTCATAATGGCGGCGGCGTTGGATGGGGCGAAGTAATAAACGGCGGTTTCGGAATGGTACTCGACGGTAGCAATGATGCAGAAAGACGAATTAAAATGATGCTATACTGGGATGTAAATAATGGAATAGGAAGAAGAAATTGGGCAAGAAACGAAGGTGCCATTTTCGCCGCTAAAAGAGCAATGAAAGAAAACCCTGGACTCAAAATTACAATCCCCGAAATTGCAAACGATAATTTAATTGACGAATTGTTTTAATAAAATCAAGAAAATGAGAAAACTTATAATATTTAGCTTAATAGCTATAGCATTAGTCTTTAGCGCATGCAATAACTCAAATGATAACTCTACAAGTATTATAAAAATGTTTAATGAAGAACAAATCACAGAAACAATAAATGCATTATCTGAAAAATTCGGCGAAACAAATTCATTCAGAATTGAGCGTGGTGTAAATCAGGTAGCCTCACTTTGGCAAGAACAGGATGGAAATTTCGAAGATTTCAATCAATATTGCTTAGATTATTTTATTAATGATAACAAAGAATTAGAAAATGCCTATAATAAGCTTGAACAGCACTTTGAAGTGCTTAACGGCTATTTTAACGCTATGACGGTAAGTTTGATGGAACCACTACACCTTGATATAGGTAAAATTCATCACGTTGATAATATTATGGGTGCATATTCTCCATCTGCACATCTTACTGATGATTTGTTTCAAAACAAACTAGCTTTTTATATCGCCTTAAATTTCCCTGCCTACTCGCTTAAAGAAAAGGTAGAATTTGCAGAAAACTGGACACGCAAAGATTGGGCTTATGCACGAATGGGAGATATGTTTATTTCAAGAATTCCGGCAGATTTGATTCAAAAAGCAGCTACTGCCGAAACAAATGCCGATTCATACATTGCTGAATACAATATATATATGGGAAAACTTGTTGATGCAGATTTTAATACTCATTTCCCCGAAAACATGAAGCTTATTACACACTGGGGTTTACGAGACGAGTTGAAATCAAATTATAATAGAGAAAACGGAATTAAGAAACAGGAAATAATATATAATGTAATGCTTAGGATTATTAATCAGGATATACCTTCTGAAATAATTAATTCTGATAACTATGAATGGAATCCGGAAACTAATAAAGTTTATAAGGATGGTAAAGAAACACAGATTGATAAAGAACCGGACACCAGATATTTTCATTTGCTGGAAAACTTTAAAGCACAATCTGCAATGGATGCATACAATCCTGTATATCCAAGCTATATAGAAAGGGCATACGACCGTAATATGGAACTAACTCAAAAAGAAATTGAAGATTTATTTGTATCCTTTATTACAGCTCCTGAAATTAAACAAGTAGCAGATTTAATAAAATCCCGTATTGGGAGAGACCTCAGACCATATGATATTTGGTACGATGGTTTTAAAGCGAGAACAAACATAAACGAAGATGCTCTTACCGAAATTACAAGTAACAAATACCCTAATCCTGAAGCTTTCGAAAACGACATCCCACGTATGTTGCAAACACTAGGATGGACAGACAAGAAAGCTGAAGACATTTCAAGCAAAATAATCGTTGATCCGGCACGAGGAGCGGGACATGCATGGGGTGCAGAGATGAAAGGAGAAAAAGCACACTTAAGAACACGAATACCAGAAACCGGCATGGATTATAAAGGATACAATATTGCTGTTCATGAGCTGGGGCACAATGTAGAGCAAACAATCACGCTTTACGATATCGATTATTATATGCTACATGGTGTACCAAATACCGCTTTTACCGAAGCTGTTGCATTTATGTTTCAAGCAAACGATTTAAAACTATTAGGTACCGAAAACAATATTGATAAAACTGAAAGTGATGCATTGGCTGCTCTTGATAATTGCTGGTCGGCATACGAAATCATGGGAGTTTCGCTTGTAGATATGTATGTATGGCAATGGATGTACGAAAATCCTGAAGCTACTCCGACCCAGCTTAAAGATGCTGTAATAAATATTGCTACAGAAGTCTGGAATAATTATTATGCCCCCGTTTTTGGCATAGAAAACAGCCCAATACTTGCTATTTACTCTCATATGATTGCTTCACCTCTTTATCTGGCTAATTATCCAATCGGGCATTTAATTGAATTCCAAATTGAAGAATATATCGAAGATAAAAATTTTGCTGATGAAATTTCAAGAATGCTTCTGCAAGGTCAAATAATTCCGCAAGAATGGATGAAAGGGGCTGTTGGAACAATCATATCAGGCAAACCTACGCTTAATGCTGTAAATAAAGCTTTAGAAATAATTAAATAACAGTATGATTATCAGATTTATCACAGTAACTTACTTTATTTTAAATTTAAGCTTAGGTTTAAATGCTCAAACACATGATAATCAAATACAATACTCTTCAATTGGAATAGTTAACTCAGACTATACAAGATATATTGGAGCACCCCGACAAGGGATATTAAAACCCGATAGTAAAGGTAAAATAATAATATACTCTGAATATATTGATGGACTAAGTAAATTAGAGAATTTTGAATATATTATTGTCATTTATCATTTTCATGAGGTTAAATCATGGATTATAAGCGAAAATCCTCCAGGCTCAAAATATGAATTCGGCATATTTGCTACAAGGAGTCCGAAAAGACCAAACCCAATAGGGTTTTCTATTGTAAAGTTAGAAAAAATTGAAAATGGTGTTTTACATGTTTCAGGAATAGATATGTTTGACAAAACTCCGGTATTAGACATAAAACCATACTTACCTTCAATAGACTGCATAAAAAGCAAAATAAACTCTGAAACAGAAATGGAATACGGACATCATCATGATAATTTTATATACGATTCAATATATTTTAGATAAGATTATTAAAATATATTGATTGAATTTTTACTAATTAGTAATCTACAAATACTAAGCTTGCAATATTTGTTTAATTTTATAATATTCTTGCTTAAGCTTGTGTAATTCTACAAAACGAAGCATACTAATAAGTTCCAAATTATTATAAAATACTTTAAGAGCAGGAACACTCAAAACCAAATTCTGTGCTGCTATTTCAGGGTTGAGATTACAATCAATAACAAATAATTCCTCTTCCCAATTATCAATAATTGACTTTAGCTGTGGAAACAATGAATCGCAAACAGAGCATTTATCGTTTTTAAAATAAATAAATGACAACTTATCTCTTTTTACAACAAGCTTGTACTCATCTAAATTAGTGATTAATTTACTCATGTTTAAAAATTAAAGCAATAGCCTGAGCACTTATACCCTCTTCTCTTCCAACAAATCCCAATTTTTCAGTAGTAGTAACTTTAATATTTACTTGCTCTATTTCGATATTCATTTGTTTACTAAGGCAATTAATCATTTTAGGAATAAAAGGTGATAATTTTGGTTTTTGCAAACAAACAGTAGCATCAATATTAGCAATCTCGTATCCGGCATTCTTAATCATAAAAACACATTCTTTAAGTAGAATTATACTGCTTATTCCTTTGTACTTTGAATCATTGTCTGGAAAATGATAACCGATATCCCGCATTGCTGCAGCTCCAAATAATGCATCACATATTGCGTGAATTAACACATCTCCATCGGAATGAGCGACACAACCTTTATGGTATGGGATTTTTACGCCTCCTAAAACAAGTGGGATATTATCTGCAAGTTGATGTACATCGTAACCTATGCCTGTACGGAATTTCATAAATCCTAACTACCTTCTTCATTTAATCCCCCAATATCAAATGTCAATGTAAATCTGAGTGTATTTTGAAGTGGATGCTGTTGCGATGTAGGTATTAAATAAGCAAAGTCGAGACCAAAAACATTAAGTTTAAGCCCTGCACCCATAGAAAAATATTTACGATTACCTTTATACTGATGTTCGTTAAAATATCCGGCTCTTAATGCAAATACATTAGAATACCAATACTCTAAACCAATGCTCCACTGTATCTCTGCAAATTCCTCACGAAATACAGACGGTGAACCATCTTGTGCAAAAGGAGAATTTGTTCCGGGTGCATCAGTCCACGAACTAAACAGAGCTGCCGGTACAGAAATATTAGGATCTTTTCCATAATCAATTACATAATTTCCATTGTCATCGTAAACCCAACCTGCAGTATCTTTTCTATATACGGGGGGTGTAGGAACAAGGAGTTTATTCATATCTACCGTAAGCATCAATTTATTATATTCATCCAGTTCTAGCGAATAAGCTATTCCCATTCTAAAATTTGTAGGTAAGAAATATCTTAAATCGTTAGATGTATAAGACATCTTATTACCAATATTTGAAATATTTAAACCCCACATAAGATTAGAATTCATTCCGGCAAGTTTGATATTATCACTTTTATAGAAAAAAGCTACATCAGCAGCAACTGAATTACCGGGATGCGATTCAGCTCCGCTATTAGAGATTCCACCGGTAAGATTAGAATGAATATATCTTACCGCTACAGCACCACTAAATTTTTTACCTAATAATCTTGAATATGCAAAATCTATAGAAAACTCATTAGGTGTAAAGTCTCGAATTGTGCTACCTACAATATCGGTAAATGTGATACTACCCAGCGAAAAATAAGTTAAGGAAGCCGCTAGTGTGTTTTCGGCGTCTAATTTATAGTAACCTACAATATGTCCTATATTCATATCCGGTACTAGTTGTCTTAACCAGGGAGTATAAGATATTGCCACTCCCATTTCGTTCTCACAAAACATATATTTTGATGGATTCCAGTGCATTGAATTAACATCGGGACTAGTTGCGGCTCCAGCATCACCCATACCTCCGGCTCTAGAATCGGGAGCAATCATCAAAAATGGGACTGCAGTAGTTATTGTGTTTGGTGCACTTCTACCGATAGGATCATCCTTAAAAATCTCATTAGGGTTTTCGCTTTGTGCAAATGACTGATATACTAAGCTTAAAGCTAGAACAAAAACAAAAATTACTTTATTCATATTATTATTAATCTTAAACAAATATAAACAATTAACGATAGTTGGTAACAAATATTTTGTAGCACAAAAATATAAATTAGTTTAATATAACAAGTTTTTCAAATTTATCTACTACATTTCCATTAGGAGCTCTTACTTTTAACCTGTACACATAAACACCTTTTGCTAATTTATCACCGTAATCATCAAGGGAATTCCAAGCTATGGGCTGGCTTCTAAAACCGTCAGAAACGACAACAGCTTCAAGAGATTTTACTAGCTTCCCTGAAACTGTAAATACCTGAATCAGTACATCGAGAGGATTGTTTGGTTGATTATGTTCGAAATAAAATTCGGTATTAGTAGAAAAGGGATTAGGATAATTAAACACATGATCAATTACTAACTCACTGCTACTGGCAACAATAAATTCTGTATTAGCTTCTGATGAATTATTCAGTACGTCCCAAACTTTGAGTTTAAGAGTGTGAGGACCAAGTGGCAAAGAATTAAACGGATAATTAATTAACCCTCTGGTGTAGTCATCGAGTTCTGATTCATAATACTCATTTAAAATTATTGTATTACTTGTATTTTCGTCAAGAACTGCCGTAATATCGTGTCCAATCCCACTTCCGACGGTGTTTATACCTGAACTATCACTTACAAAAGCAAAAATATTGGGATTTTCATCTGTAATACCACCTATCACAAAATCTTCGTTATTCATATAAAGTTCTATTTCAGGACCATCGTTTTCAGTAATTAAGTCGTCGGCAGATCCTCCAATTACAATACCATTATAAAACCCATGAGCATCCTGGTTATCTTTCATAGCATAATAGCTAATTTTTCCATAATCATAAAAATAAGCAATATCAACAGGCACAATAAATTGAAAACTAAATTCACCATTTGTGATACTAGCTTTTCCCTTAAACAAAATATTATTTTGAAGAGTATAGTCTAATGGCTCTTTTCCATCGTTGCCTCGTGTTTGAAAATCCATTCTTTTATCGTAAACTGTGGGAAATAAAACGCCATTAAAATTATCCATGATACTTCCATATTGGTTGGCTACATAGCCCGAAACTGTAACCAAGCTTTGTGCTGCGACAGTATCTGTAAATACATTAGCATCAATTCCGTTTATAGTTGTAGTAACAATATTATACTGAGGTATTGCAGGTATAAGAGCAGGATCACCAAGTAAAGCAAAGTTTATTTTATTTCCGTCATTAGGCAAATTGTTTTTAGTATGCATTATGGTATATCCTAAGGGATATGCTTGTAAATTTTCGTCTTTTTCAAAAATATGATTATAGAATCTTTTATTTAATTCATAATTACTGTGTGCCTGTACTAGTCTAGTTGTTGTAAACAGAGCAATTCCACCACCATTTTCATTAAGCAAAATTTGCTCTCCTGCTGAAACAATTTCATAATCATCAAATCTAGAGAACTCACAAGTGGCAGTTACAAATATTGCAAGTCTATCGTTGTTATTCCATGAATTTATTTGACTTAAGTCAACAACAACTTCATGAGCAAGGGTTTTTGTATTTCCATGTCCTGTATAATTTACAATAAGAGCTCCTCTTTTTATTTGGTCATCAATCAACTCATTAACTTCGGGATATCTGGCTCCCTGCACAGTTTGAATTTGTTCGTAAGCATCAAGGAATATTTTATTTACATTATATACTGGATAATTTTCTTCTACTTGTTTAGCTAATTTATTAGTTTGCTCTTGATGAGTAACAAAATCTTCGGCATCATCACCAATAAAACACACGACATTTCGCCAATTTCCGTAATGCATTTGCTCATAATAATCAGTAATTTTATTTAATACAATTTGAGCTTCGTTTGCAGATTTCACAGTAAGCCTACCTACACCCATGTCTAAATCTTCGGTACCATCCACCACTCCTTCGCCATCATCTAGTAATACATAATAATCGTCGCACACAAAAGAACCACTTGGTAAAAATGATTGCAAAGCCTGATATGTAGGTACAAAATTTCCGTGAGTACCTGGAGTAGCCTTATTATCAAAACTACCATTACCAAATAATAATAAGCTTTCGGGTATTTCTGAATTAGACGAAGCTCTATCATAAAACATTTTAACAAAATTCCTTATAGCAGTAATATCTGTTGTGCCACTCGAAAATTCATTATATATATCTTGCGGAGTTACCACAATTACATCAAGTCCTCTATAATTTTCATGCAAAGTAGCAAGTTGTTGAGCATAAGTTTTAAATCCGCTGTAGCTTACTATTATTAAATCGGGATTATTTAAGGCATGCAAGTTTTGGTTATTTATTAATCCTGTCCCCACTCCCGTAACATCAGGAGAAGGGAAACTCCCATCTTTATTAAATATAACATACTCTTTAAGCTCAGAAGCTTCGTCAATAAATACTGTATTATCTCCACTTACCGATGTACTAATAATACCAGCTTCAACAGGATTTGTTATATCTAAAACAACATAATTATTACCGGCATTCTGAATAGTAAATTGAGCTACATTTAAACTATCAACAATTCTTGTATCTCTAAAAAGCATAAAATCGCCATTCATTTTTAGCTCTCTCCTCACATTTGTTCTTACAAAATTCAACCATCCTTCGCTATCGCTTGCAGTTTTATTATAAGTAATTTGAATATTAAGATCATCTCCTGTCGTTTGAAAATTGAATGTTTGTGTTTTATCTTTTGCATAAGGAGCAGAATATTGTCCTGTAATATACGGAATATTAATACTACCAAGACTTAATCCATTACACTTAACATCGAAACTACTATTGTTAGAGCTTCGAGCAGCCACATTAATATCAATACTTATTGGCTCTTCTAAAATTCTATTAGGAAACCTTTGATTAAATGAATGAGTGGTATAATAATCGAAATGCTTCCAATACCATGTTCTACCCATGTGAGCGACATTAACACTATCTACCTCACTAACCAAATAATCATCAAAACTATTAACAAATACATTTGGTCCTGATGAAGGAGGAATTTGCTGAGCTTGTTTTAAGCTTCCTCTATCGCTAACAAAATAATAGGCTTTATCGGAATAATAATGTTTTTCGTGCCGAACAGTACTATTTAGATTTGGATAATAATAGTTATCAGCACCTTCTGCGTAAAATAATAAATAATCTCCTTGATTAAAAATACCATCATTGTTCTGATCCATTAAGAAACACGGTCTTTCAGGTAAATCATCATAAAAATGTTCATTGCTATTTTGAGGTAATAATCCACCAAAACCAAAAATCCCAATATTCGACACATCAGTAAATCCCATATCGATTATTTGCTGATAAGTGAATTTATATATACCGGAATTGCTCACAGCGAATTTAAACCATTTACCTTGCGACAATATTGAGCTTGATGCAAACTGATGTGTTTTATTTAAGTTTTTAGTATTGCTAAGCGAAATTTCCACTTCGAAATACGTAAGCTGCTCTATTTCACCTGTTTCGGGGTTTTTTCTTAAAGGTATTAACTCAAAATTCAAAAAATATTCTTTCCGTGCAGTACTAACATAAGTCTCAATTGAAGGGTTTTCTCCAATCTCATCTAAAAATTTTACACCCTTCAATTTATTCTTATCAACAATTTTCCATTTAGCGTTAACAATTTTTAAATCTGAAACAGTTTTTTTTGTGTTAATTTTCTCTTTATGAAAATAAATTGGAAGATTATTTTGATTTGAACCATGAAAATTTTCAAAAATTAAAACATTTTGCCTATCATTTTCGCTATAATACCATGTAATATTATCAATTAAAGCAATACTATCAGAGACATTTATATTCTGCGATTTTACGTCGCTCATATAACTTTTGCCAAAGATTGCTATAATTATTATTAGAATTTTATATAATTTAACATTTACCCTCATTTGATTTTTTTTTAAAAAAGATTCAAAAGTTTTTTTCAAAAACGCTAAAAATATACTATTATTGTAATTGATATTTTATTTTAAACCAAAATATTTGTAATATTGCAAATTGTCGCTCAATACATAAAGGCATGATAAGACGTATACTTTTACTCAGTGTAATTACACTCGGAATAGCAAGCGGGATAAGTGCGCAAGATGCACATTTTTCTCAGTTTTACGCGAATCCACTACATCTGAATCCAGCATTTGCAGGTTCGGAACGATGCCCAAGAGTATCGCTTGGATATCGCAATCAGTGGCCGGCATTAGGTCCAACCTATGTTACTTATAGTGCTTCGTATGACCAACATGTTAACATTTTACAAGGTGGTGTTGGTTTACACTTTTTAAGTGATGTACAAGGTGATGGAACTATTACCTCAAACCAAATAAACGCAATGTACTCTTACACATTGCCTGTTGCAAGAAATTTTGCGATAGCAGCCGGATTTCAAGCTTCGTTTATAATGAAATCTATAAAGTGGGACTTTATTTTTCCTGATATGATACATCCATTATATGGACCAATTTATTCTACTCAGGAAGATGCAAATTTGGTAAACGACCATAGAAATTATTTTGACTTTTCGGTTGGATTAATTGGTTTTAGCGAGAGTACCTTTTTTGGTATTGCAGTACATCACCTAACCGAACCCTCAGAATCATTTTTAAGAGGAAGTGATGCTGTATTGCCAAGAAAATATACTGTGCACTTTGGTACAGATATACCTATTAATCATAAGAGCTTTAAAAGAGGAGAGTTATCTATTGCACCACAGTTACTTTTCCACCAACAAGGACAATTTCAACAGTTTAATTGGGGATTATATGTTAATAGAAAATCTATAGTTGCAGGATTTTGGTTACGTCAAAATTTCAATTTTCAATACGACTCATTTATTATGTTAGTCGGTTTTAGACAAGATAATATTAGATTCGCATATAGTTATGATATGACTGTATCCAGATTAAGAAATTCAACATACGGTGCTCATGAGGTATCTTTTGCTTACGTATTTGGTTGTCGTGCACCAAAAAATAAGTTAAAGATAATATCATGCCCATCTTTTTAGTTATATATAAAGTATAAATATCATAAATTATTAAGATATGAAACCTAAGTTGCTACATTTAACTTTACTTCTGGCTGGATTATTAGCCATGTCTTCTTGTAAAAGAGAAGCTTCAAATACAACCGGTTGGAATTATAATGACCCAAAGTTTGGAGGATTTCAAAATCATCCGGGTTATGAGCAAGAAACAGGTCCTGGACTTGTCTTTATCGAAGGAGGGACTTTTGCTATGGGGCGTGTTGAACAAGATGTATTATACGACTGGAATAATGCTCCAAAAAGGATAAGTGTTTCTTCATTCTATATGGACGAAACTGAAATTAGGAATATTGATTACAGAGAATATTTGTATTGGCTACGTCATGTATATTCTATTGATTATAATTTTTTATACAGACAAGCTCTTCCCGACACATTAGTTTGGCGAGAAAGAATGGCATACAACGAACCAATGGTAGAACTTTATTTACGACACCCTGCATATGAAGAATATCCGGTTGTTGGAGTAAGCTGGGTACAAGCTTCCAAATATTGTGAATGGAGAACAGATCGCGTAAATGAATTAATTTTAGTTCGTGAAGGTATTATTGATGATTATAGAGCTCCATTAGACGGTGCAATAAACAATTTTAATACTGATGTTTATTTAGTTTACCCAACTGCATCACCAGTAATTAATGCTGCTGTTGGAGAATCAGACCGCGACGGACTTGTTGAGGATTTATACAATCCCGATCCGCAAGCAAAAAGAGTGAAAAATCGGAGACCAATTCAAATTGAAGATGGTATTTTTCTTCCTCGCTATCGACTCCCAACCGAAGCAGAATGGGAGTATGCTGCTCTAGCTCATATCGGAAATCATTACAGAGAACGTATATATAACCGCAGATTATATCCATGGGATGGACATTATATAAGAAAAGACCCTAGCAGTAAAGAACAAGGACAAATTCTAGCTAATACTGTTAGAGGACGTGGCGACTATATGGGTGTTGCAGGTGCACTAAACGATAAAGCAGATATTACAGCACCTGTACGCAGTTACTGGCCCAATGAATATGGTTTATATTGTATGGCAGGTAATGTAAACGAATGGGTTATGGATGTATATCGTGATATGACATTTGGTGATATGGAAGAATTCAGACCTTATAGAGGTAATGTATTTACTCAGTATGAAATAGCAATCGATCCTAATGATGGAATGATAGAACTTACACGTGAAGCAGAAAATTATTTTGAATATAGTGGTAAAATACTACGTAAACCTGTAAATGATGAACATTGTTTTAATAGAGAAAACTATACTACTGCCGATAATATAAATTATCTAGATGGTGATTTAGAGTCTCTAATTCCTGGACAAACTTCTGATGGTTGGAATTCAGATGGTAATTTCACACACCAAACGTCTAATGATACTGCTAAACTTAAAATTGATTTGACTATCTTTCCAGACAATTCTGTATTTTCAGATAATACAGTATTATTACCTAATAATATTGAAATTAATCTAAAAGAAAAAACATACAATCTTCCTGAAGATCATACAATATTAGAATCAGGTGAAATTCAACTACAAGATGGAACAATAATTTCACAAGGAGGCGTAATAAGTCTAACAGACGGGACAGTAATTTACCCTGATAAAATATTTAATACTACCGACAAAATGTATGACGATGGTACTTGGGGCGAAGGCACTTGGGGTGATGGGATATACGATCCGAATAATCCAAAAGAAAATAAAGGAGAAGGAATGAAATCTTTAATAACAGACAGAAGTCGTGTTTTTAAAGGAGGTTCATGGAAGGATAGAGCTTATTGGCTAGTTCCAGGAACAAGAAGATTCTTAGATGAAAAAATGGGTCGTTCAGACCTTGGCTTCAGATGTGCAATGACAAGAGTTGGTGCTCCTGTCCAAAGCGAATAAATATTACTGTTTTAGCCCCTATATTGGGGCTTTTTTTAATACAATAATGACTAACATTGAACAATTATATAATTTGTTTATTGATTCCGCAGGAGTTTGTACGGACAGCAGACGCGTTACAAAAAATACATTATTCTTCGCTCTAAAAGGAGAGAACTTCGACGGAAATAGTCATGCAATTGATGCTCTTGAAAAAGGTTGTAAATATGCAATAGTTGACGATAAAAATCTAAAGAACACTAATTCTTGTATTCTAGTAGATGATGTATTAAAAACACTTCAACAATTAGCTCATCATCATAGGAAAAAATTAAATATACCTATAATAGCTATAACAGGGACAAATGGAAAAACCACTACAAAAGAATTAGTAGCTACCATTCTTGCTCAGAAATATAGAGTAGCTGCCACAAAAGGGAATCTCAATAATCATATTGGTGTTCCTTTAACTTTACTTAGAATGAACAATACTATTGATTATGGAATTGTAGAATTAGGCGCTAGTAGCCTTGGCGAAATTGCCGAACTGTGCAAAATATGTGCTCCAAATTATGGACTAATAACAAATATTGGCAAAGCTCATCTTAAAGGTTTTGGCTCTTTAGAGAATATCCAAAATGCCAAAGCTGAATTATATGAGTATCTAGAATCTACAAAAGGTGTTGTTTTTTTAAACAAAGACAACAAAACTCTAAAAAAGATGATTGGTTCGTATTCTTACATTGATTATGGCACTACCCCCGACTGTTACTGTTACGGCAATATCTTACATAAAGAGATGTATGTTGGTATTAATTGGTCATGTCAAAACAATTCTGGAAGTGCTTATTCAAACCTTATTGGAGATTATAATTTTGAAAATATATTAGCCGCTGTTACAATCGCAAACCATTTTAACATTGCCCCCTCAATAATCGATAAAACTCTTGATACATATTTACCACGCAACAATAGATCACAACTTGTACGCGGGATGCGAAATATTTTAATTATGGATTTGTACAATGCAAACCCAACAAGTATGGAAGCTGCTATTGTAACATTCAATAAAAACTCTGACGCAAAAAAAGCTCTAGTACTGGGTGATATGCTTGAATTAGGTGCAGATAGTGAATATGAGCATGAAAAAATACTAAAACTAATTAATGATTCTGGTTACGAAGAAGTTTTTTTGGTGGGAAATATCTTTGCAAAATTTAAAGAAAAATACCCATTCATTTATTTTAATACAGCTAAAGAGCTTTCTCAATATTTTTTAAAACACCCTTTGTGTGGAAAAACTATATTAATAAAAGGTTCAAGAGGAATACAACTAGAGAAATGCACAGATTTCCTTTAAATTTTTCAGAGTTTTCTAAACTTTTTCTTATTTTTATCCAGTTTTTAATTCATACTAATTAAACTTACGAAAATGGAAAAGATTTTTACTGCTCTAAGCTTTTTATTATTATTACCTGTTCTAGCTATATCGCAAACAGACCTCCCAAATATGGATTTTGAGAACTGGTACGAAAACCATTATAGTATAATTTATCCCGGTAATTTCTATTGGGAGCCCAATTCAGATGGTAACTGGAACACATGGGAAACAGGGAATTCTGCATCCGAAATCCCAAATGTTTTTCCAACAGAGCGCACAGAAGATGCAGTAAACGGGAGTTATGCTGTTAGAATGGAAACAAAAAGTATTTTTGGACAACCCGCAGCCGGTAATATTTTTACAGGTCACTTTATTGCAAACATGTTTAATTCACAAGCATTATTTGGGGTACCCTTTACCGGAACACCGGATGCCTTTAGAGGTTATTATAAATACACACCCGGAGATATTAGTGGTTCACCCGATACTTGTGCAATATACGCCATACTAAGCAAATGGAATGGTACCCAACGTGTTGAAATTGCAAAAGCAGAATTGTATCAACATCAAACAGTAGCCGAATATACATATTTTGACTTAGAGTTTGAATATTTTAGTTCAGACATTCCTGATAGTATATCAATTGTACTAACATCAAGTAAACTAGGCGACCAATTCATTGGTGGAATTGGGAGTACATTATATGCTGATAATTTAAGCCTATTTTATGATTTTAGCCCGGTAGATAACAATAATCTTGAACCTGAAATAAAGATTTACTACAATAACTCTATATTAAGAGTTCAGAAGAACACTCCCGATATGGCAATTATTAATTTATATGATATTACAGGTAAAAAAGTATTTTCAACAAAGCTTAGTGATTATTTTTCAGAGATAAATCTTCCTTCATTACATTCGGGAATATACATTTGTTCGTTAAGAGAAAATAATCACAATACAATCACAAAAAAAATACTAATAAGGTAATTCATATGAATTAAATTTAAAATACCGTATATTATAATGAAAAAAGCTTTATTATATATAATAGTTTTATTTTTAGTCTCTCCGTGTTTTGCTCAAAGTTTTGCTATCGGACCAAGACTAGGAGTTAATATTGGTTCTCCTATTCCTTTCGGCAATATTCCGGATGATGCCAAGGGTAATCCAATAATAGGAAGAAATATTGGCATAGTTATAGAAACTGAGTTAAACGACTGGTACTCAATACAGTTTGAAGTTAGTATGATGCGAAAAGCATGCGATTTTTTTACACCACTTGATAGCGTTGAATACATTGATAGGATGCAACACCCCGCCTTTCCGGACATAGTTTTCGAGATCGAAACATTTTTTACTGGGGAAGCAAAAGGTGCATTTGACAATTATTATATTGAACAAAGCCTTATTCACAACTTTAAGCTTACAGAGAAACTTGATTTAGCATTAGGCGTTTTTTCGGCATGGTTACATCATAGTAATACTACAGCTACGGGTATAGGCAGAGTTGGCTTCGATCCTAGTATTATTGAGGAAACTCTTGATTATGCAAGCAATATGAGGACATGGGATTATGGTTTTAAAGCAGGATTGAGATATCAAATGCTTAAACATATAGAAATTGGATTTCGTGTGAGTTATGGATTAGAATCTGTATTTGTTGATAGTTTCACTCTATTTAAGCATCCGGTAAATAATACTTTTTTGGAAACAAGTGTATGTTATAAATTATTTCCTGTAAGTATAAACGCTGCACTTTTACAATCTAATTAATTAAAATAGTTTTCAATTTTAAAAATAGCCTCTGGTAGAGCAAAAACAACAACTTTATCTTGAGCTTTTATATGAGTATCTCCTGTAGCAATAAAGCTTTTATTTCCTCTCACTACCCCACCAATAATTGCTCCTTTTGGGAAATCAACATTTTTAAGGATATCAGAAGTAATTATAGCATTGTTTTGAACGACAAATTCCATCACTTCGGCTTCTGAACCGGTAAGACATTTTATTGAAGCTACTTCTGCTTTCATTGTAAAGGTATAAATTCTACTTGCCGCACTAAGCTTCTTATTTATAATCGTATCAATACCCATTTGATTTGCCAAGTCGATATATTCCATGTTTTCAATTTCGGCAATAGTGCGCTTCACACCTGCGCGTTTAGCCATAATACATGATAAGATATTGGTTTCGGAATTACCCGTTACGGCAATAAAAGCATCCATCTTTTCAAGCCCTTCGTACTTGAGCATCTCAATATCACGACCATCTCCATTAATTACTAAAGTTTTACTTAACTCATTAGCTATTAATTCACTTTTATCGGTATCTATTTCGATAAGCTTAGCATTAAGATAGTTCTCGATGCTACGAGCTACCTTTTTACCAATACGGCTAGCACCTAAAATCATAACATTATTAATATCAAAATTTTCTTTACCAGAGTATTTAATTAAACTTTTTATTCCTGCAGGGTTCGTTATTATGTACACTAAATCATCTACTTGTAATACATCATCGCCTTTAGGAATTATGGTAACATCATTGCGAGATACAGCTACTGCCCTAAAATTAGTATTATTTATAACTTTTGCAGCTTCTCTAAGACTCATCCCTTTAATTGGAGCATTTTCTGATAATCTAATAACAAAAAGTGTTAATTTACCCCCCGAAAACTCAAAAATTTCGTTTGTTCCGGTTTGCTTTAATAAGCCAACAACTTCTCGTGCTGCAATATATTCGGGGAATATTAACCTATCTACACCTAATCCCAACATATATGGTTTATTTTTAGGCTCTATATATTCCATATTATCAACCCTGGCAACCGTCTTTTTTGCTCCGAGTTTTTTAGCAAATACCGAAGCAAGAATATTGATTTCTTCTGAAACTGTAACAGCAATAAATAAATCAGCTTTTCCTACACCAGCCTCTATTAGTGTACTTATTGATGAGCATGAACCTTTAATTGTCATCAAATCAAGCGAAGATTCAACATATTGTAATCCTCGCTCATCTGTATCAATCACAACAATATCATGATACTCCTTTATAAGCATTCGGGCAAGATATTTACCAACTTCGCCGGCACCGGCTATCACTATTTTCATGCAATTTTATTTTATCTAATTATTTTGCAATATTAATAATTTAAATTTCATTTTCGATAGAATGAATAAAAGCTCCTGATTCTTTAACATTGAATACATTATAACCTGCTAACAGTAATTGCTGAGTAATATTTTCAGCGTAATAATCGGCAACAGAACTATCAATTATTACACTATTAAAATTAAAACTTCCTAACAACTCATTGAACGAGACCCCCTTGTAGCCCGTAACTATTACATAATCTACATTCAGTTTTACTGATGGGTTTTTGGGATATTTGAGCTTATCCCCTACAAGTGCCAAACGCAAATTATGAAATCCGATTAAACCATTTTTTAGAAAAACATGAGGATTATTTATTGATATAATATTTCGTAAAATATAATCTGGATTCAAATGCTCAATAAATACAATTTTCTCCTCGTTAAGACCACGCCTCAGATGATACTTTGCAAATGTTTTATTCTTTCCGTCAGAAAGATTACTATTAACACCTGTTACAATAATATTATCACGTGCATCAATAAAGTTGATTACCGAAGTATTGCGTATATTATAAACAACAATATCGCGTTGATTAATACTTTCAATTTTATTTATCAATGCGTTACCCATGAAACAGATCAAACAAAACAAAGCAGGTATAAATAATTTATTTTTTCGATACTCAAGGATAAAAACAACTAATAGTATGATTGCTATAAGTAAAACAAATTGAAACCTATCAATATAAATTGTACTTGCACTCCACGGTAAACTCTCGATAAAAGAAACACCGGAATTCATTAAATAAATTATAAAATTAAAAATCTTGCCCACAAATACTGACAAAAACCCAATTGGAGAAACCACGATTAATAGTATAGCAGAATAAATAGCAATACTGACCAAAGGAATTAATAAAATATTTGTAAGAATAAAATAATTAGAAAACTGATTAAAGTAATAAATAGTTAGAGGCAAGGTACCAATTTGGGCAGCAACCGAAACAGCAACAAGAGACCATAATTTATCGAGAATTTTATTTGAAACAGTTATTAAACTATAAATTCTAGGATAGAAAAAAACTATAGACCCAACAGCAGCATAAGATAGTTGAAAACCAATTTCAGTAATTGCAAACGGGTTGATAATCAAACTAATAAGTGCAGAAGTTGATAGTATATTTAAAAAACCTGGATTACGTTTCATAACTTTACCTATTGCAAATAAAGAGAACATTAAGGATGCCCTTGTAACAGATGGAGACAATCCGGTAATCAAAGCATAAAACCATATTAGAAGAATTACCAATACAGTTTTTATCAACAAATGCTTTTTCTTTTTGAGGAAACCCAGTAGGCTATTAATTACCAAAAATACTATTCCAACATGTAAACCCGATACCGCCAAGACATGCATCCCGCCACTAATTGAATAAGACTGACGAACATTATCGCTTAAGCTAGATTTATTTCCTAAGCTTAAAGCGGTAGCTACAGCAAGTTCGTCGCCTTCTAATCCATTCTCACGATAAATATTGATTAAGCTATTTCTAATGTTTTGAGCAAATCGTTTTACATGAAATTTTTTATAAGTTTCGGTTTTTATCCATTCGTTACCGGTTAAATAATCGCTATATGAGATTAAATGCTGCCACAAATATTTTTCATAATCGAACTCATAAGGATTACCTGCATTTTCGTATTGTTGCAAATCGGGACTAAATATTATCTGATCGCCGGCTTTCAATTTGGCAGCCTCATCTGTTTTTTCTAAAAACAATTGTATAAAACCAGTAGTAGCATACCACTCGTTATTAGTCTCGTAAGCTTCTATGCTTATACGAGTTTGTACAGAGTTTTCTTTTAGTTTGGGTTCATTTTCTACAGTCCCTAATATTTTAGCTTCGCCTTTAATGCCAATATCAGAAGTTTTACCTTGCTGCACACTAATAATAAATCCAAAAACAAAAAATGCTAAATAAATAAATGCACCATAAAGCCATTGGTAATTCCAATACTTCCCGGCAAGAATATGAAAAACAACAATAATAAATACTAAGCTAAAAACAGTTGTGATAATTACATAATTATGAATTATTGGTTTAGTAATAAAATAAAAGACTATACCTAATACAAAAGGCAGGAGTATCCTAAAAATTGGATGCTGTTTTATATCCTCTAATACTTCCATTTATAGGATATATTAATAAAATTTTATTCGTTTAATGATTCAAATTTCTTAATCAAATCTTCATCTGACAAATAAATAATTTCTAACATCATTTTGGCATCATTTGCCAATTGGTGCTCTGGATAATCATTTATAAATTTATTATAATATTCAGCAGCTTTCTCAGTATTCTTTAAAAAATAATCATATATGTGTGCAGTATAATAAAGAGAGAAGCCATATCTAATAAAGTCTGGATAATCATTCTCAATTCGATTTAGGTAATTAATAGCATTATGAGGTTGACCAATATTTGCGGCAATTTCAGAAGCTCTTAATAAAAACTCTGGAGTGATACTATCTTGTTTAAAAGTATTTGCATAATAAACATATTTCCCTATTAATTCAATAGCTGTTGAAGTGTCGGTTTCTATATGATTAAACAATTCATCTTCGCATGTACTAATTTCTTCTCTAAGCTCAGTACTTGATACTTTTTCTGACACTTCTTCGGTTTGCGTATCAGTGCCCTTATTATTACAAGAGACGACAAAAAACACGATTACAATAAAACAATATATCTTCATTATACAACAGTTTTATAGAAACAAGAAACTTTACCTTTGGCTATTGCGTTTAATTTGGCTTTTATCAATCTTTTACGCAACAAAGCAATTTTATCAGTAAATAAAACACCTTCTAAATGGTCGTATTCGTGCTGTACAACTATTGCTTGAAAACCGACTAATTTTTCTGTTTTAAAATTCCAATTTTCGTCGTAATACTCCATTGTAACCTGAGCATATCTATTGACAAATTCATTAATACCAGGGATTGATAAACAACCCTCTTCGTATGCTTCGGTTTCCTTACTGTGTTCAATAATTTTGGGATTAATAAATATTCGTTTGAAATCTTTCAATTCAGGAAAATCATTAGACATAGGGTTAGCATCAATAACATATAGCCTTATAGAAACTCCAACTTGCGGAGCTGCTAAACCCACACCATTAGCGTCGTACATAGTTTCAAACATATTATCAATCAACTCCTTTAAGTTGGGATAATCTTTATCAATTTCAACAGCCTTTTTTCTAAGTACAGGATGTCCTATTAAATATATTGGCAACTTCATTACTTGATATTAAGAATTAATAATTACTCAAAATTAACTATTTTTATTTGCATTTTCTATATAATCCATATACCCTTGCAAAATTAATACAGCACTAGTTTGATCGACAAGTTCCTTGTTTTGTCTTGCTTTCTTTTTCAATCCTCCCATCAACATTGCATCATGTGATAGTTTTGAAGTAAATCGCTCATCGTAATAAACAAAACTAATATTACTAAATACCTTTCTTAACCTATTAAATTGAGGCTTTATATATTTAACCGACTCCGATTCTGTATTGTTCAACTGCATTGGTAATCCTACAACAATAGTTTCAACATCATTTTTACTTAAATATTCTGCTAAATAAGCTTCTAAATCCTTAGTTTTCACAGTTGTAAGACCAGTTGCAATTATTCGCTCAACATCAGTAATTGCAATACCAGTTCGCTTCTGTCCAATATCAAGTGCCATTAATCTACTCATAATATAATACAAAGATACACATTTATTTATGTGGTTATAAAAATATTTTGTAAATTGTAGCCAAAATTTAATTGTAGTGTATTATGAAAAAAATTGTACTAATTTCATTGACTTTATTATTTTCATTCTTAATTACACAAGATAGATTATTTGCACAATCAATCGTAACAAACAACAGTTTAAGCATTCAAACAATTGTTGGTGACACATTAATTAACGGCTGCCTCGAAGCTATGAATATTACTGTTAATAATGGTGCTTATGGTTATTTTCACAACAATGGTGGCCCATTTCCGTTCGAGTCAGGCTTAATTATGGCATCCGGAAATATTTCTAATGCTCAAGGTCCAAATACCTCCGGTATGATGGGTAATACAACAGGGTCGGGAAGTGATCCAGATTTAGTTGCCATTGCTTCTGGAACAATAAATGATGCAAGTGTTGTTCAGTTCGACTTTATCCCTGCCAGTGACGAAGTGAGCTTCCGTTATATATTTGGTTCCGAAGAATTTCCAGAATTTGCCAATACTAACTTTAATGATGTTTTTGGATTTTTCTTATCAGGTCCGGGCATTAATGGTCCATATAGTAATAATGCTATTAATATCGCTATATTACCAAATGGGTCTCCTGTAACAATCAACAATATACATAATGATGGTTATTATACAGCTTATCCAAGTTCTAGTTCTACTTCGGCTGGTTCATATTATGGAGCTGTTCAGTATGATGGTAACTCAATTGTACTAACAGCCACAGCTACCGTTATCCCCTGCGAAACCTATCATATTAAACTAGCAGTTGGAGATAGAGGAGATTCATCATATGACTCCGGAGTTTTTATCGAAGCCGGAAGTTTTGTTTCAGGTTCTGATATAGAGGGGTTTAACAACAGCCAATATGGTGGCGAAAATGATTTGTGGGAAGGTTGTACAAACTACTATGTAATCTGCCGTGTTGCAGGAGCCGATACTTCAGAACCGGTAGTTATTGATGTAAACTATTCAAACGCCTCTACTGCAACTGAGAATGTTGATGTTACAGACTTTCCTTCGCAGGCAATAATTGAAGCCGGACAAACCTGTGATACAATCTATTATTCTGCTTTTAATGATGATTTGGAAGAAGGAAATGAAACTATTGTTTTAGAATTTTCTACATCATGCCCTTGCGGAAATCAGTCATCAGTAATTGCTGATACTATTTGGATATACGATGCTCAGCTAATAAAAGGTGGAATACAAAACATACAAACCGATTATTGTGGAGAAGATCCGCCCGGACAATTAACTTTGCATGCAAATTGTAGCTTAGATACTTCTCAAACATCAAACGTATATTATAATTGGAGTACAGGCGAAACAGGAAATACAATTACTATTGATACAGAACCAGGTGCTACAACATATTATGTTACTATGGAAGATGATTGCGGAAACGAAGTTTACGATTCGGTAACAATTACAGTTTCGAGTATGCAAAATACTACAAACTCATCAACCCCAGTTTCGTGTCATAATCATTGTGATGGCACATATACAATGGAAATGATAAATGATTTTCAACCTTTTACATATACTTATGTACACTCATGGTACATCTATTTCCCCGATAGTATCCATACGCAGTCATCGAATACATTTACAAATCTTTGCCCCGGCACATATTTAGTAACTGTTACAGATGATATTGGATGCCGAATAACTCATAGTTTTACTATTGATAATCCTCCGCCAATTAATCACTCTTTAGGTATATTAGAATCTGATATGGAATTCTGTGTGGATCCTGGAACGGTTACATTAACAGCACAAGCTAATCAAGATGCAAATTTCTTGTGGTTTAACGGCACAACAAACAATACTGTAAGCTTTACACCTGCTCAAGGTGTAAACGAATATTGGGTAGAAATATCAGATGCATGTCAAAACACTTTCCAAGATGCAATCACTATTTCCCTTTCAAATTTAAGTGCTTATGCTTCGAGTAGCCCTGACGATGGCACATGTAGTGGACAAGCATGGGCAAACGCTAATGGAGGAATACCACCGTATAGCTTCTATTGGCCAGGAATAAACGAATTTGGCACTCCACAAAACGAATTGTGCGCTGGGCAATATGTTGTTAATATTACGGATGCAATTGGCTGTAGCCAAACACGTGAGGTAATTGTTGAACTTGATACCGGAATTGACGAGTTTTCCGATTTGGGTATTAATGTTTATCCTAATCCATCAGATGGTACAATTAAGGTACTTTATAAACATCCCGAATATCAAGAAGCTTTTATTAATATTGTTGATGTTACAGGCAAAACAATTATTAATAGAAACATTAATAATAATGATATTCTATCAATTGAAAATATTAATCCCGGAGCTTACGTATTAAATATTGTTAATAAATCAAATAAAACCATCTTTACTGAAAAAGTTATTATTATCGAATAGATACTTATTATTTTGAAGCCTTTCACTTGTATTATTTTTATGTAAGTTTAGAAAGGCTTATTTTTTATTACGTATCTTTGTCAACTAAATCTTAATTAGATTAATTATGAATAAGGAAATTAAATTTAGCTTAGTATATAGAGACATGTGGCAATCCAGTGGAAAGTATGTACCACGTTTAGATCAACTAAAAAAGATTGCTCCGGTAATTATTGACATGGGTTGTTTCTCCAGAATCGAAACTAATGGTGGAGCCTTTGAGCAAGTTAATTTATTATATGGCGAAAACCCAAATAAAGTTGTAAGAGAATGGACAAAACCCTTTAATGAGGCAGGTATTGAGACACATATGCTAGAAAGAGCCTTAAACGGGATAAGGATGTTCCCTGTTGCAGCAGATCTAAGGCAGCTCATGTTTAAAGTAAAAAAAGCACAAGGAGTTGATATTGCCCGTTCGTTTTGTGGCTTAAACGACCATAGGAATTTAGAACTATCGATAAAATACGCCAAAGAAGTAGGCATGAAAAGCCAGGCTACTCTAAGTATCACTCATAGCGACATCCACACAGTAGAATACTTTATGAATGTAGTGGATAAAGCTATTGAATATGGAGCCGACGAAATTTGTTTAAAGGACATGGCAGGAGTTGGCAGACCACATACACTTGGTAAATTAGTAAAAGAAATAAAAACTAAATATCCCGATATCATTGTACAATATCACGGACATAGCGGACCTGGATTTGCTGTAGCATCAATGTTAGAAGTTGCTAAAGCCGGAGTAGATTATATTGATACAGCTATGGAGCCATTAGCATGGGGTACAGTACATCCTGATATTATTACAATACAAGCTATGCTTAAAGATGCTGGTTTTAAAGTTCCAGATATTAACATGAAAGCTTATATGTATGCTAGAGCACTTAATCAAGAGTTTATTGATGACTTTCTTGGGTATTGGATTAATCCTAAAAACAGATACTTATCTTCATTATTAGTAGGTTGTGGGCTTCCCGGGGGAATGATGGGTAGCATGATGGCAGACCTTGAAGGCGTTCATCAAGGAATTAATCAAACTCTTAAAAATGCTGGCAAACAAACTTTAGACCTCGATGAATTATTAGTAATGCTTTTCGAAGAAGTACAATACGTATGGCCAAAACTTGGTTATCCCCCACTAGTAACTCCTTTTAGCCAATATGTTAAAAATGTTGCTTTGTTAAATATAATGCATATACTACAAGGTAAAGGAAGATGGCAAATGATAGACAAAAACACTTGGGATATGATTCTTGGTAAATCAGGAAAATTACCTGGACCTCTTGACAATGAAATAATCAAACTTGCCGAACAACAAAATCTTGATTTTTACAATGGTGTACCACAGGATGCATACCCCAACGTATTACCAAAATTTAGACAAGAAATGATAGACAATAATTGGGATTTTGGTAAAGATGATGAAGAACTATTTGAGTTTGCAATGCACGAACGCCAATATCGCGATTTTAAATCAGGTTTAGCAAAACAAAGGTTCGAAGAAGAGCTTAAAAAGTTTAAATCCTCGCCTTTGCAATCCGAAAAATCTTATCGTACCGAAATTGACAAAAATGCAACTCAAATTACAGCTCCATATATGGGTAGAATATATTTCGATATAAATTTGGAACGAGAAGCCCGAAACATAGAAAAGGATGATATTATTGAAGCAGGACAGCGAATTTGCTATCTCGAATCTCATTCTACGTATCACGAAATAATTGCCGAAAATGCAGGAAAAGTAAAAGAGATATTTTACGCACAAGGCGACTTTGTTGAGAAAGATGAGATTATTGCTCTACTTGAACCATTAAATGGTAAAACTTCTTAGGATATTTTAATATTGACTTATAAGTAAGCACCTATATACTTAAGTAAGTTCATTATTTTGTATAAACATTTCCGTTGTACTCTATTTCTGTACCTTTTACAATTAATATAGTTGGAATAGTATCGGTATGTTTATTATTACCAATTTCTATTTCGCAGCCACCGACAATACCATTACTTTTACACTCATTACCAACTGTAGGATCACATCTAAATGAAATTATATAATTATTTAATTGATGAAAAATTAAAGAACAAGCACCTTCTGTTCCATTACATTTGCATGAGATATTATATGAACTGAACCACCTTTAATATCTTTACTATTGATTGCTCCCTCTAGGTTGGCATAAAATACCCAATGCTCTTCAATATTTTCTTTAATTCCTACTTCTTCATATTTTATATAATAATCTTCGGTAATAATAACACCTTGCTGCACAAGTCTTGGATCAACATCCTTTTCGGATACTGGAGTGGTAGTAATTTTTATCTTTCCACTTTCAAATTTCTCAATTTCCATATCAAGGTATTTGCCATTTTCACCTATTGCTGTTATACATTCACTAAACAAAATCTTGTCGCTTACAACATCAATTTCTCTATTATTATTGCAAGAATGAAAACTTAAAACAATTAATACAATCGAAAAAAACACGATAATTGGGTTTTCGGAATCTTTCATTATATAATAATTTTTGATAAATATAAGCAATAATAATAATATGCAAGTTTATCTCTTAAATTTTCATAATTTAAATACAATCTAAACATAAAATTCATTTTCTATCCATAAAAGAGTTCTCTAAAACTACATATATTTTTAAACACATTTAAAACAGCATATTTTTTATAAATTTGTTTTTTCAAAAAATTAAAATAATTATTAGGACATGAGTGAATATAACTTTAAAGCATACCACGACATGGTATTGGGAAAAATAACCTCCCATAAAAATGTAATTAGTAATCCATCTCGTAAACGATTAATCGAAGACTCTGTTTCGTTTAAAGAATGTATTGTAGCAAAATCAGGCACATTAGCTACATGGACTCCGGTAATATCTACAGGCAGAAGCCCCAAAGACACAGTTATAGTAAAAAGACCACAAAGTCAGATTAATATTGACTGGAATTCTCCAAACAACTTACCGATTTACGAAGACGTATTTGATATGGTATTTGAAGATGCCGTAAATTATATTGAGGAGTGTCGCCGTGTATATATTACCGACAGAGTTATTGGTGCAGATTCCGGTTATGCCCTACCAGTAAAAATGATATGTAATAAAGCCCTTCCATCATTGTTTGCAGACAATATGTTTCGTCCGGTTCCTAAAGATATTAATAAAAGTTGCTTTGCCGAAAAACCATTCTTTCTTATAGCAATGCCTTATCATACCTTAGACAGGGATAAATATAAGTGGAAACTTCGTACACTACCTAATGGTGAAACTTCAAACATTATAGTAGCAATGGACTTCGACCGCAGAATTGGTTTAGTAATTGGTTCGGCATATCTGGGAAGCATAAAGAAACTTATGTTTACAGTAATGAACTATTATTTACCATTCGAGAATGTACTCCCACTTCACTGTTCGGCAAACGAAGGCAAAGACGGTAGCTCTGCTCTGATTTTGGGACTTTCAGGGACAGGCAAAACCACATTGTCAGCCGATCCTAATAGAGCATTATTGGGAGACGACGAACATGGCTGGAGCGAAAATGGTATTGCAAACTTCGAGAACGGTTGTTACGCTAAAATGATTGACATAAATAAAGATAAAGAACCCGACATTTATGATGCGGTAATGCATAAAGATGATTATTTAAATCATGGTTCTATTGTAGAAAATGCTATGATTTATCCTGACGGAGTTTTCGATTTTTTCGACGACAGGCTCACTCCTAATAGCAGAGCATCATATCCATTGTATTTTCTAAAAAACATAAAAGAATCATCAACAGCAGGACACCCAAATACAATATTATTTTTAACAGCTGATGCTTATGGAGTAATACCTCCAATTTCAAAACTTGATAAGAATCAAGCTATGCTTTGGTTTTTAATGGGTTACACATCTAAAGTTGCCGGCACCGAAACCGGAATTGTGGAACCTGTTGCAACCTTCTCACGCTTTTTCGGACAACCATTTATGCCAGGATTACCTAGTGTTTATGCAAGAATGTTGGGTGAAAAAATGGAAAAATTTAATACTTCGGTATATTTAATTAACACAGGCTGGTCAGGTGGAAAATATGGGATTGGCAAAAGAATTGATTTGAATTTAACCCGAAGCATGGTAAATGCAGCCTTAAATGGTAATTTAGAAAATGTTGAGTTTGTTTATGATAATTTATTCCACTTAAATATCCCAAAAACTTGCCCAAATGTACCCGATGAAATTCTCATGCCAATAAATACATGGAAAGATAAAACTGATTTTGAAAAAACAGCTAAAGACTTGGCAGCCCAATTTTCGGCTACTTTTGACAAATCGTATGGTAAAAACAATATCGCCCCTGATATTAAAAAGAATTGCCCCGGCAAATAAGAACTGTATTATGTCTTTTTATATTAAGCAGGTAAAATTTACCTGCTTTTCTTTTTCTTATCTTAACAATAATTGACTAACAAATAATTATATTTGCTAAAACGAAAAATAAACTTCACAATTATAAGATATACCATGGAAATAATTGATCGTGAAATAAGCTGGTTATACTTTAACAGTCGAGTACTTCAAGAGGCTGAATCTAAAGATGTTCCCTTACATGAAAGAATAAGATTTTTAGGAATTTTTTCTAATAATCTTGATGAATTTTACAGAGTTAGAGTTGCAACCATTACAAGAATGATTGAACTCAATAAAATAGACTATCCCGAAAAATCCACATATTACACAAAATTACTTCAGCAAATCAATGACATTTCATATAATCAACACGAAAAAATACGGAGCATATTTAGAAATATCCAAAAGGAACTCGAAGAACACAACATCTTTATAATTGATGAAACACAATTAAATACTGAACATAGCATATTTGTAAAACAACTATTCAACAACAGAATACGATCTAAGCTTTTCCCTTTAATGCTAAATAATCTAACAGCATTAGAATCTTTAAAAGACGGGTCAATTTACCTAGCTATTGTGCTAGAAAAATCTGATAATCCGGATGTTACCAACTACGCTATTATAGAAATCCCAACCAATTCATTTGAACGCTTCGTAATACTACCATCAAATAATGAATCTAAATATATAATCCGACTTGATGATATTATCAGATATTGCTTAGACGACATTTTTAAAGTATTTGGATATAATAAATTTTCGGCTTATACTTTTAAAATTACAAGAGATGCAGAATTAGATATTGACGAAGACATATCAAAAAGTTTTATGGAATTACTTGCTGAGAGTGTAAAACAACGTGAAGCAGGTGTTCCGGTAAGGTTTATTTATGATAAAAATATGCCAGAATATTTGTTAGACAAACTAATAAAACAGTTTAATTATGATAAAAATATGCCAGAATATTTGTTAGACAAACTAATAAAACAGTTTAATATTGGTCATAAAGATCATACAATGCAAGGCGGTAGATACCATAACACTAAAGATTTAATGAATTTTCCTATGCTTCTTGGCGAAAAGTTAACGTATCCACCTACTCCACCATTAAGCAATCGGAATATAATATCAGGTAAAAAAATATTTACTTCGATAAGGGAAAAAGATATTATGCTTCATTTTCCATATCAATCGTTTCAGTATATAATCGACTTATTAAGAGAAGCATCTATTGATCCTAAAGTCCGTTCCATAAAAATGACTCTTTATCGTATTGCTAATCCATCGAGTGTGGCAAATGCCTTAATTAATGCAGCCCGCAACGGTAAAAGCGTAACAGTATTTATGGAATTTCAGGCAAGATTCGACGAAGAAAACAATATATTTTGGTCAACAAAGCTACAAGAAGCTGGCGTTAGAATAATAAAAGCGATCCCCGGATTTAAAGTACATGCCAAACTCATCCTTATTCGCAGAAAAGAGAATGGGTTAAATCGCTATTATACTAACATTTCTACAGGCAACTATAATGAACAAACTGCAAAAATATACTGCGACGACAGTTTACTTACTACAGACCCAAGAATAACCGACGATGTTCATAAAATATTTTATCTATTCGAGAAATCATACAGGTTAATGAGATTTAGCCATCTTATTGTAAGCCCTTTTAAGACACGGAATTACTTTATAAAACTACTTAACAACGAAATTGCAAACGCTAAAGCCGGTAACGATGCTTGGGCAATAATTAAAATGAATAGTTTGGCCGACCAAAAACTAGCAAAAAGAATAATTAAAGCAGCAAAGAATGGAGTTAAAATTTATTTAATTGTTAGGGGGATAAACATACTAATACCAGACAAAAATCCTAATATTCAAGCAATCAGTATTGTAGATAAGTTTTTAGAACATTCAAGAATTTTTGTTTTTTGCAACAACGGCAATCGCAAGTTTTATATAGGCTCTGCCGACTGGATGACAAGAAACTTAGACAATAGAATAGAAGTTACAACACCTATATATGAAAAAGATATTCAAGATGAACTTTTTGAGATGCTCAATATTCAACTTAATGACAACACAAAAGCAAGACTTTGGGAAAGCAAAAGTTTAAATGAATATAAAGTTTCTGATAAAGAACCAATAAGATCACAAGTTGATATTTACAACTATTTAAAATCTAAACACAATATTTACGAATAATGATATTTGCAACAGTTGACATAGGGTCTAATGCAGGAAGACTACTAATATCTAATGTTTACCAAAGAAACGACAGTATTCTGGCAGGTAAAATTTCATTAGTAAGGGTTCCACTTAGGCTCGGAATGGATGTATTTGAGAAAGGGTATATTTCTGAACAAAAACAAGACTCTTTAATTAAAACTTTTAAAGCTTACAATTTAATACGTGAGATATACCAACCTGTAGATTATATTGCTTGTGCTACAGCCGCAATGCGAGAAGCAACCAACAAAGAAGAAGTACTAAAACGGATAGAAAACGAAACAGGTAATACTTTACAAATTATAGATGGAATTCAAGAAGCTAACATAATAAGTAAAGCTAATAATATAAACATTAATAAAAGATATTCAACAACCTTATATATAGACGTTGGAGGCGGTAGCACAGAGTGTTCGGTTTTTTTTGAAGATAAATTCGTTGCTTCAAATTCATTTTCGATTGGTACTATAAGATTGCTTTTCGATAAGGTAGATAAAAACGAATGGGACAGAATGAAATTATGGCTAAAAGAATTTATTACTCAAGGCAACGAAGTTAACTGTATTTGTGCCGGTGGTAATATCAGCAAGCTTGTAAAACTATTTGGTAATTACGACAATACCATTGATCGTTCGCAACTAAAAAACGCCATTAAACAACTTGAGCAATACACTTTAAAAGAACGTATGCATAATTTTAATCTACGGCTTGACAGAGCTGATGTAATTGCACCTGCTGCATATATTTATAGAAAGATAATGAAATGGTCGAAAGTAAATAGTTTAATTGCCCCAAGAATTGGTTTAGCAGATGGTTTAGCAATTGAATTATTTAAAAAACGCAGTGTTTAAGCTTACTATGCTTTAATCAATTCATTTTTTATCTCTTCTAAAAAACCTTTAATTATTTTGGATTTGGGGTTATTCTTAATCGCTTGTATATGAAAATCGATAATAATTAGCCCTCGTTCTATATCGGTAAGTGGTTTAAAATGCTCGGGTTTTGCTGTAATTGCATTCTTTTCATAATAATCATCAACTATATTTCTCCCTATAATTAATCCATTTTGCGAGGGATGTACAAAACAAACAATATTATGATGATCTTCTGTAGCAAATGCAATAGAAGCAGTTATCTCATCAAAGTAAGCCAACAAAACTAAATTCGGAGTATTGATTAATCTAACAGAAATATTATTTTTTTCACATAAATACTCATACACTAATCCTAACATAAAAACAAAAACCTGCTTAGTGTCAAGAAAACTACTAAACAACAAGCTATTAGTACTTATAGTGTCAACAGATTTAAAATTATTTTTAACAAAAATATGATAATTAATTATTTTGAGTTTTTCGATAGCTGTAAAATTATTATTCAAATCTAACCATATCTCCTTATTCAATAATTCTATTCTTTGTTTAATATCAAGAAAATCATCATGCATTAAAACTGTTTTTTCAATAATAGTAATTAAATCCAAGATATCCCGATTAGGGTTTTGTTTCCATTTTTTAATATTATTAGCACTATCCTTAATTTGAATTTGCTCAAGTAAATACTGAATTCGGTCTTGATATTCAATATTTGAATTATATACCCATGATTCTTCGAGAAAAGGAACAAATTGATTTCCCTTTTCAATAATTATTTTAGAAACATCTTTAAACACTTTTGGGTCAGGGTCGTCAACAAGTTTTATTATTGCTTGAATTTCTGATTTATCCATATTATTCATTTTCTTCGATTCTAGTAACCTGATTAACACCTTTAATTCGGATAATTTTACTAATTAATTGATCCAAATCGTCTCTATCTCTAACAAAGAGCTGAATGTCACCATAAAATATTTCATCGTTAGTATTAAAGCTTACAGATTTCATATTAACATTAGCCTCGGCAGAAATAATATTTGTTATATTATTAACCATACCAATTCTATCGATTCCCTCAATTTTTATTCTAGCTAAAAATGACAACAACTTATGTGTTTGCCACATAACAGTAACAATTCTATCACCCTGTTTTGCCATTAAATCTATTGCATGTGGGCATGTTTTTTTGTGAATAATTACCGAATTGTTTGTATTAATAAAGCCCATAACATCATCTCCGGGTATCGGATTACAGCATGTAGCGAGAGTATAATTACTCTCATATTCATTTTCTTCGAGCACATAAGCCTTTCTTTTATCTATTGATTTTTGCTCATGTGGTTTAGATTTTTTAAATGATAATCTCCAAAAATTACTCAATGTACCACGTTTTTTGCGAGGCAATTGTTTTTCGATATCGTCGAGCTGGATTACTCCATAACCAATGCGTCTGTAAAATTCTTCTTTATTAATTGAGTCATATTGCACTCGTAATTGTTTAAATGTTTTATGGTCTAAAGGATATTTCATTTCCTTTATTTTATCGATAAACATTTTTTGTCCTTTTTCGATATTATGTCTTCGCTTATCCTTTAGGGCATTTTTGATTTTAGATTTAGCACGTGATGTAACTGCAAAATGCAACCACTCACGTTTAGGTTCACTTTGTTCAGAAGTAATAATTTCTACCTGGTCTCCACTTTTTAGTTCTTGCGAAAGTGGTCGTAGTTGGTGATTAACTTTTGCAGCAATAGCATGGTTACCTACTTCTGTATGAATTTCGTAAGCAAAATCGATAGCCGAAGCACCATTTGGCATTCGGACAAGTTTACCTTTGGGTGTAAATACATAAATCTCTGATGCAAATAAATTCATTTTAAACTCATCAAGAAAATCTAATGCATCATTTGTAGAACTTTTTAAATGATCTTTTACTGTTTCTAACCAATTATCAAGTTGGCTTTCTGAATTATCGTGGTTTTTATATCTCCAGTGAGCAGCATAACCCCTTTCTGCAATTTCATCCATTCTTTCAGAACGGATTTGCACTTCTACCCATCTACCCTCGGGCCCCATTACTGTAACATGAAGAGCTTTGTAACCATTAGCTTTTGGTTTGGTGACCCAATCTCTAATACGGTTTTCGTTTGGTTGATATATGTCGGTAATAAGTGAATAGATTGTCCAACATAAAACTTTTTCGTCTGAATCGTCATCAGCCTCAAAAACAATTCTTACAGCAAAAATGTCGTATATCTCCTCAAACTCAACATTTTTTTTATCCATTTTTCGCCAAATAGAATAAATAGATTTTGGTCGTCCTGAGATTGAAGATTTTATTCTATTCGATTTAAGCTTTTTCTCGATTGGGGCAATAAAACTGTCGATATATCTATTACGTTCTAATTCACTATCTTTTACTTTTTTCTCTATTATATTGTAAATTAAGGGATGCTCATATTTTAGAGCTAAGTCTTCAAGTTCTGTTTTAATACCATATAAACCAAGCCGATGGGCTAATGGAGCATATAAATAAACCGTCTCACCAGCAATCTTAACTTGCTTATACTCAGGCATAGAATCTAGAGTCCTCATGTTATGAAGACGGTCGGCAAGCTTGATTAAAACTACTCTGATATCTTCGGAAATAGTTAATAGCATTTTTCTAAAATTCTCGGCTTGCAGCGAAGCATCTTTATCAAGAACATTAGAAATTTTTGTTAAACCATCTATAATATTGGCAATAGTATCGCCAAAAAGTTTACGTATATCTTCAATCGTATAATCTGTATCTTCAACAACATCGTGAAGCAAAGCACAAACTATAGATTTTGTGCCTAACCCAATTTCTCCGGCAACAATTTTTGCAACAGCAACAGGGTGGGTAAAATATGGCTCACCTGATTTACGTCTCATGCTTTCGTGAGCCTGATTACCTAAATCAAAAGCCTTACGAATAATGGCTTTTGCCTCATCGTTTTGGCAACGTACACACAGATTCAGTATCTGTTCGTACTGTAATTCAATATCTACTTTTTCCTTTTCTGTTAGCATAGAAACTTTTTCGCATGAAAAGTGTAAAATTACCAAATATCCTGTGGATTACATCAGATTTTTTCAAGAAAATAAATAAAGATATTACTTAGTTATCAATAAAAATTTTCCTGTATGGATATATTCCTTATTATCGAAATCAGTATATCTAACAAAGTAAATATATGTTTCGTCGGGAGCTCTCTTAGTCCCTAATATACCATTCCAACCTTCTGTAGGATCATTTGTTTTGAAGATTTCTAATCCGGCTCTGTCGTAAATAATAAACTCGTACTGCTTCGAAGAAACAAATGACAATACAGGTTTAAATTCACGATTAATATCATTGTAGCTACCTGGATTAAATACATTTGGAAACCAAACTAATGGTTTTTGATTATAGCATACTTTATTTGAGCGGCTTATTCCTTGCTGTCCATACTCATTATGGTTTGCATTTTCAACAGCTTCAACTATATAACAATACTTCTCGGGCACATACTGATTTCCATCATGCAAATATCTAACATACCATGAAATATTATCTACAAAGCTATTACTTGTATATCCGGTTTGATACAATAACACAGGTGTGCCTTCGGTAAAAGCACGATATATTCGGTAAGAATCAACACCTCCATTATAATCTTCGTATTCGGTCCATTCTAAATAATGATTCAAATAAAGATTACCATCACCACTAATATTTAAAACTATATTTGATGCAATATTTGACTCTTTAGAAATATTTCCACAAGGATCAACAGAAACCAATTTATAATAAAACTTGGATTTATCAACTTGCACATCGGTATCGGTATATGTAATATGCGACTGTCCTGAATTTATAAAGCTGGCAATTTGATAATAATTTGAATTTTTTTGGGGAGATTTTAATAATCTAAACTCCAAAATTTCACCACCTTGTCCTATTGTAAAACTCAACTCTACAGAATTATCAATTACACTGGCATAATCGGCATTAATAAATTCTGGAGGTAAATATGTTTCGGTAAATGCATATACACAATTTGAAGTTGCACTTACATCATTTTTATTAATTGCCTCTATATAATAGCTATAGTTACTATTAGGCAATACCGATCCATCGATATATGAAGTTTGATCGCTTTCTGTAATTCCAATCATTGTGTAAGAACCATTAGCCTTTTTTCTATACACTCTATATTCACTAACACCGTCTTCCCAACCTACATAAGGACTCCAACTAAGGTTTAATTCGTATGCACATTGTTCAAAATCGGCAACTAAACGCATTGTTGTATGAGGTGTCGTAATCATACTTTTATATTCTAAAGTATCAAACGCAGCTAATCGATATGTTTCTATATTGTTAGAAGCATTAGAATTATAATTAATGTAAGATACCGATAGCCTGCCGTAAACTGTATCTAATGTTTCTGTAATACCGCCCAATACTTGATATATTATATACCCTTCTACGTCGATAGAATCGCTTGGCAACCAATTAATTATAACATTATCGGTTTCACTTTCAGTATCTACACTTACCGACAACAACTCGGGAGGATCGGGTATATCAAGCTGCGAATAAACATGTAAGGGTGTTAAGAACAACACGCCAGACAATATCAAGATGTAAAATTTGATCCTCATTTTTGCAAAATTACACAATCCTTTAATACTATAACGAATAATTATGGATTTAGTAAGTCAAAAATGAGATTAATCAATATTTTTAACAAAGAACAACTGCTCATTAATAAGAGTTTGCTTAAACCCCATCCTTATTAAATACTTACTGTGCTTTTTGTGAAAAGATTTAGCTAATATTTTTGACACTCCTAATTTTTTAAAATATCCTGTATTTCTGTTATATATGTAATTTCCTATTTCAAAATCTCTGTATTCAGGTTTAATAAAGTCTAATTCAATAATCATTTCACTACCATTGATTTTAACAATAAGAATTCCTGCTACATTCATTTCTCTTATCAGAAAAAATACTCTGTCGTTATAAGACTGCTCGTACAATGGGAAGAAATTGTACAATTCTTTTTTATAATAATGCAGGAACTTGTTAAGATAGTTGTCGTCTTGTGTAACTTCTATAATATTTATTTGGCTTATTTTTTTTCTACTTATATAATACTTAATAATTACATAGCAGAGTATAACGAAACTAAAAATTATGCCCCCCATATTTGGTAACATATAAAAACCAAACATCAAACCAACCAATCCCAAAATAATTACTAAGGTTCGTTGTTTTCGAGTACGCAAAAAAATGCCGGTAACTACTATACTAATAGATAAAAGCTGTATAATTTCATGCAATTCCATAAAAGGAAGTTCCCTGAACAAACAGGGAACTTTTTTTATTATTTTACTTTATTAATCTTATAATTAGCAACTCTTTCTTTATCAAATATTTTCAAGATATATTCTCCATCAGCAAATTCTGATAAGCTAATTGCTTGTGCACTTGAGTTAATAATACCCGATTTTACACACTTACCAGCCACATTAAAAACTTTATAATCTAAGCCCTGAGAATTAGTAATATAAAGAATATTTGCCACAGGATTAGGATAAATAATAATCTTACCCATTCCAAAATCGGAGATGCTATTTTGTTCTACGTGAATGAAAAAGCTTTGTACATCTTCCAATTCACCATCGCTTACCTTAAGCTCAACTTCGTATCCAGTGGTATTAACTTCGGTAGGTGTACCAGAAAGAATAGCTGTACCATCTCCATAATCTACTAAGCTAGCCCATTCGGGTAATATTGAAGCCGTTATATATAAATCATCATCATTTTGATCTTCGGCAGTAATATTATATTCGTATAACAAATCAGTTACATGACTTTCTATAGGCGTACTTGTAAAGTAAGGAGCAATGTTATCGGTATTTTCTGTAACTTTTACTCTAAATGACTGAGTAGTTTCAAACATTCCATCGCTAACTGAGAGTACAACTTGAAACCCTAGTATACTAGTAGTTGTAGGAGTACCACTCAAATAACCGGTTCCGTCTCCATTGTCAGTAAATGTAGCCCAACTTGGAAGTGTAGTAGCAGTAAGCGTTACAGGGTCATCGTCTGGGTCAAGACTTGTAACATTATATTCGTAAAGTACATAAGTTACATGGTTTAATTCCGGTGTACTTGTAAATTCAGGAGCTTGATTTATTGTATTTACATTTATTGTAAAAGATTGTTGTACAGATTCTTCACTAGTGTTTGCTTGAATTTCCACACTAAATGATTCTACCGGCTCGCTTACTTCTGGAGCTGTTCCGGTAAGCAATGCTGTTCCGTCTCCATTGTCGGTAATAGTTAACCATTCAGGAATATCGATCCCCTCTATGGTAATATCTAATCCTTCGGTATCTTCTGCTTCGATGTTATATGTATATGTATCCATTTCGTCAACTTCGGTAACTGGTGAAGAGCTAAAATGAAGTCCACCAACTCCACCACCGGCCCATTTATAGATACCACTGGTTTGAGCATCCAAATTAAAACCGCCTGCCCATCCTACATTTTCATTCATCATTTGTACACAAGTGTATTGTACGCTATCGTCCAATATTTCCCAAGAAGTTCCAAAATCCATGCTATATGCGGAAAAGTTTTCGGGAACATTTTGAGAAATCTTAACACCTACAAGCATTCCTAAACTACCGGGTACAGCCGACACATCGGATAACTGATTTTCTTCATCAATACTTATGTTACTCCATGTTTCGCCACCATCAGATGTTATTCTCATACTCCAACTTGTAACCTGCCCTGTATTTTGGTCAATTACCTGACAAATAATAACACCATTATCTTCGTCCCAGAAAGATATTCTACTTACGTTATCTTCGCCGGTATCAAAAGCTTCCCATGTCTGTCCTTTATCCTGAGTACGGAAAATTCTTCCAGTACTTGAACCAAACCATGATGTGTTTCCCACTGCATCTTTTACACCCGTCCATCCCATTTCGTTAGATTCAGGATCAGGAATATTTGCACCATCAACTCTTGTCCAATTTTCGCCACCGTCGCTAGTGGTATAAATTTCAAATTCACCTCCTTCGGGGTCTCCCATCGTATAGCCTTCGTTTTCATTAAACATTTGAATAACGTTACAAAAACTTGAAGATCCATCGTAAGCGGCAGTAGATTGATGAGTCCAGTTTTGTCCACCGTCAGTAGTACGATAAATACCTCCACCGCCATTAACATCGTAAACAGCTAGCCATGCATTTTGACCATCGGTAGCAGATATGTCGCCAGGTGCAAAATTTTCAGCCACATCTATAGTATCAGGAATCCAAGTCTCACCGGCATCGGTAGTTCTGGCAAAATCTCGAGTTATGCTTCCACCTGTACCATCATAAGTAAGTATCCATGCAGTATTTTCATCAGCAATATCAACCATAAACACACCTCTGAATTGTGCAGCAAAGTGAGTATGCTGCTCTATCCATGCACTTTCGGCTCCACCACTACCTGCTCCAACTATTATGAAGTTAGTTTTAATTTCAACATCAGAATCTGTACCATTACTTGCAGTTAAAGTAACTTGAAAAATACCAGCTTCATTATAAATTACAGTTGGATTTTGGTCAAAACTAATAGAAGGCGTACCACCTTCAAACTCCCAGCTCCATTCGGTAGGTGTACCAATTGTTAGGTCTGTAAAATTAACAGTTCCGCCTTCGGGAATTACAACCACATCAGCTTCAAAATCTGCCACAAAACTTGCGATTGAATCATGTGCAGCTTGAACAGCAGCAGCAGCATTAATACGACCTGCTCCAATACTATCGATAAAAGCTGAATTTTGAGCATCTACATTATCACAAGTATTTTTTAGGATTGCAGTTAATTCTTCGGGGGTAAGATCGGGATTTGCAGAAAGTATCAAACCACACAAACCGGATGTTACAGGAGCAGCCATAGAAGTCCCTTGCATCACATCATATTGTCCTTCTACTCCAAAGCTTGCGGCACCACCTGTTGTACCACTAAAAGCACCCAATATATCTCCTGCTTCATTTGCAGTTGTACTTAAAACAGAAAACGCTCCTATTCCCATAATTCCAGGATCAAAGTATCCACCTGGAGCTAAAACATCAATCCATGTTCCGTAATTTGAAAAGTCAGATTTATTATCTCCTACATCACAAGAACCAACAGCAATAACATGATGCAGAGCAGCAGGATATCCCACATAATTTACCGGAATATCAGGATTCATTTGTGTTTCTAAACCATTACCATTATTACCGGCAGCTCCTACCATTACACATCCTTTATTATATGCATAATTTACAGTATTTTGCATAGTTTGGAAAAACATTGGAGAACCCCACGACATATTAATAACATCTGCACCATTGTCGGCTGCCCATACAATTCCTTCAAAACCCGCTGCCATTGCTTGTCCATCGCTGGCATCATCACCAAGCTTTACTGCCATAATACTAATATCATAACCAATTGAAGCTACTCCAATTCCATTGTTAGTAGCAGCACCAATTAAGCCGGCCGAATGTGTACCATGCGACCAAATATATGTAAAGTCGGGTGGTGTAGGATCATCATCTCCATTGCCTAAATCAATTTGAGAAACAATTTTTCCTTGTAAATCAGGATGATCAACATAAATTGCATTATCTAAAACAGCAACAACTATTTCGGGATTACCTGTAGTAATATCCCAAGCTTCTTCGGCATTAATTAATGTAAGATGCCAGTTAGCATCGGCGCTGCCCCCCATAAAGCCTCCTCCTGTAACTTCTCCATAATATGGGTCGTTCGGAACTGAAGAAATAAAAAACAGCGGCGCTTTTTCTGCATATTCAATATCGGCATGTTGATTTAAATCGCGAACAAGATTATCAATCATATCCCACTCATCGAAATCCATTTTAAATGTTCGTTGCAAAATATCACTCTCGGCAGTAAAAAAAGGCATTTCTAATGTCTCAATACCATACTCATCAATTAAATCCTGCAAGAAATAAACATCTTTAGGATTAATTTTACCATTAGGAGAGGCGACATTTAGACTTACATTATCTTTGATTTTAAAGTAAATCCTTCCATCAACGCATAGAGGATCAACAGTTTGTGCTTCAACTAAGCCACTGAAGACAAACAATAACACTATTGCTGAAACTAGTAATCTTAAGTTTTTCATCATTTTATTAATTTGTGGTTTTTATAATAATTTTCAAAAATAATAAAAAATCTTAATGAATATAAATCTATAATACTTTTTGTGCCTCTATAATATGACGTTTACCTGGAGGACCAGCTAAACGTTTAACAAAAAATCCTGCATCACGTAAGTTTCTTTTAACAAGACCTTTTGAGCTATATGTAAATAATCTGGCACCATCATTCAGCATAGAAAAGACTCTATCAAATAAATCTTTTGTCCATAATTCGGGTTGTATATCATGTGAAAAAGCATCGTAAAAAACCAGATCAAATCTATTTGACGTATCAAAATTCAGAATATCACATCTAATTTTTGTGAGCAAAAAATTATCTGTTATAGTTAAAGTTTCATTCCAACTTTCAGTAAAACTATTATATTCTTTTGTACTTAAACCTAACAGTTTTTTATAACCTATTTCAATTAACAACTTACTTGACAAAGGCTGTATATCGACACCTGTATAATTAATATACTTATTTTCATTCTTTAATAATTTATATGTAATCATAGCATTTAATCCTGTACCATAACCAAATTCAAGGATATTAATACTTGTAGCTTTAGTTTTATATGCAGCATTTGCATAAATATGAACAGCCTCGGCAACAGCACCATTAATATTATGGTATGATTCCCCAAATATTTTAGAGAACAGCGTTGCTGAACCATCTTGAGTTTTTAGTATTTTAAAACTATCCATAAAATAATAGATTTAATATAAAAAAATAATCATGAGTTAAAATATTTTGTATTTTAGCAAAAATAAAATTAATCATATTTATTAAAACTAAATTATTAAAAGATGACAGTATTTAAGAAGATTCTAATCATTTGTTTATTAGTGCTATCAACGGTTTATACTTACTCACAGATATCTTATGGAGGCACACCTCCAAGTTTTGATGCCAAAGGTCTAACCACTGAAATTGACAAATTACATATTTCATCACCTGATATGAATACTATAATGATTGAAGACACTCAAGATGAAAAAAACGGTGAGATGATGAAAATTGCTCGTTTGCTTGATGTTAACGCCAGTATAGACAACTCAGGGACATGGTCAACACTTGAAGATGGCACAGAAATTTGGCAATTAAGCCTTACGAGTAAGGGTGCTAAAGCTTTAGCTTTACATTTTGAAAAATTCAATGTTCCGCCTGGCGCAAAAGTATTTGTTTACGACTCTGAACACAAACAAGTATTAGGATCATTTAATCATAATAATAATCGAGGAGACATAGAATTTTCTATTGGTATTGTTTTAGGCGATGAAATTATTATTGAATATGTTGCACCTTCGTTAAACGAAAAGAAAGATGGTTATTATAAACAAGGTTTAAATACTGTTTCGGAACCTGAAATAATAATAAGCAGGTTATCGTACATTTATCGTGGAGTGGAATTAATGGAACAACGTTTAAATGGAAAAGATTATGGAGATTCAGAATGGTGCGAGGTTGATATAAATTGCCCTGAAGGAGCAGACTTTCAAGACGAAAAACGCGGTGTTGCTAGAATATATGCTGTTGACGGCTACTCTGCCGGTTGGTGTACCGGATCATTAGTAAATAATTACAACGAAGACGGAACTCCATATTTTTTAACTGCCGACCATTGTGGAGGTAGTGCATCAACTACCAGCTTAAATCAGTGGATATTTTATTTTAACTACGAAGGAAGCACTTGCGGCTATTCAGGATCAGAACCTTCATACAATTCTATTACAGGTTGTTCAAGAGTTGCAAGAGCTCCTTTAGACGGTGGCTCAGACTTTTTGTTATTAGAACTAAATAATACTCCTCCTTCTAACTATAATGTAGTTTATAACGGATGGAGAGCTAACAATTATGGAGGAACCGGTGGTGTTGGTATTCATCATCCTTATGGCGACATTAAAAAGATTTCTACCTATACTGCTACCCCACAAACATCTACCTACTACGGACAAAATGAGACAGGTGCTAGCAATGCCCACTGGACAGTGTATTGGGTTGAAACTACTACAAATCATGGTGTTACTGAAGGCGGTTCGTCAGGTTCTCCTCTATTCGATAGCAACGGAATAATTTTCGGAACACTTTCGGGTGGAAGTTCATATTGCAATAGCCCTAATAGTGCTGATTTATATGGTAAATTTTCTTATCATTGGACATCTAATGGGTCATCAAGTTCCGAACAATTAGAACCATGGTTAGGTAACGGAACTACAGAAATTGGCATGTACGATCCGAATAATACAGGTGTAAATGCTCAATTTACTGCAAGTCCAACTACGGTATCGCCAGGAGGTGTTGTTCAATTTACTAATCAAAGTACAGGAAACCCAACAGGATACTCATGGAGTTTCCCCGGTGGTTCTCCTAATAGTTCAAATGCTGTAAATCCAAGTATTACATACAATACAGTTGGAACCTATAATGTAAGTTTAACAGTAACAGGCAGCGGGAGCAGCGATACTGAGACCAAAAATGGATATATTACTGTAATAGAAGGAGCTACAGCATTTAGTCTTGATTTTGAAGCATGCACAAATTTTCAGGTTGATAATTTTGCCCCATGGACAACTTATGATGGTGATGAATCAGGAACATATGGAGCTGAAGCTTTTGACTTCGACAACGAAAACTATACAGGATCATTTATAGCTTTCAACCATGATGAAACCAATCCTGTTGCGGGCGATCAATGGATAGCTCATGGTGGACAACGTTGTGGCATTTGCTTTGCTGCAACTAATTATCCAAACAACGACTGGCTAATATCTCCACAAATTTCATTACAAAACAATTCCAGTTTGAGTCTTTGGGCAAAATCAGTTACAGACCAATATGGACTCGAAAGATTTAAAGTTCTTGTATCAACAACCAATAACAATCCTTCTAGTTTCACTCAAATTTCGAGCGGATCATATACAGAAGCTCCATTAAGCTGGACAGAATATACTTACAACTTATCTGCTTATAATAATAGTGAGATTTATATTGCAATCCAATGCGTTTCAAATGATGCATTTGCATTTATGATTGACGATATAGAGATTTTCACAGAAGGCGGAAGTACTGGTAGTGCACCTGTTGCAAACTTTTATGGAACCCCTACAAACACCAATGTTGGCGGTCAGGTTAGCTTCTTCGATCAATCTTCAAACTCTCCTACAGCGTGGGATTGGACTTTCACGGGCGGATCTCCTAATGCTTCTCAATCGCAAAACCCAACAGTTACATATAATTCACAAGGGACTTACAATGTATCACTTACAGCTAGCAATCAGTATGGTAGTAACACCATGAACAAATCAGGATACATTACAGTAAGCCAAGGTGGAGGAGAATGTGAAACCTTACATTACCCATTAAATGGTTCCGAAGCCCTTTATACTGTTGAGGGTGGCGGAGGCTATGTTGCAGGAAATAATACTTATGGCGACCTTGCTAAAGCTGACTATTTTGATTACACAGGTGTAGGCTATGTTACAAAAATGACGGTTCACATTGGAGCAGTTGAAGGAACTTCAGGCAATGTTATTTTCAGAGTATGGAGTAATTCAGGAGGTACTCCCGGTAGTGCTTTAGGCTCCAAAACAGTTACAATGTCAAGCCTTTCATCAAACTTTAGCCAAGCCGGTGATGAATATACTGTTACATTTGATAGCCCTATCGAAGTTAATGGAGATTTCTTTGCCGGTATTGTATTACCAACAACAGGTTCAACATTTGCAGTAATGACTAATACAGAAGGAGACGGACCTAATACTGCTTGGGAAATGTGGAGCGACCAAACATGGATTGAATATGATAACGAGAATAGTTGGAATATAGCTTTAACACATGCTATCTTCCCTGAAGTATGCCCAAATCTTTCATCTTTGGAAATACCCAATGATAATATTATTAGCGTATTCCCAAATCCAACTAATAATCTTTTATATGTTGATTTAGGCTTACTTAATGCTAACGAAACTGATATTAGCATTATCAATATTAATGGACAAATTGTTGAAACTAGTTCTGAAAAAAGTCAAAACACAATAAGTATTGATTTATCCAATTTGGCTAAAGGTCTATATTTCTTAAGATTAAACACTACAGAAGGTATTTATACATATAAGATTTCTGTAGTTGATTAGTTAAGAATTAAAATAAGTAAAAAAAGCCATTCAATATTGGATGGTTTTTTTTATGTTGATAAACATGATTCATTTTTTTAACATTTCCAACAGAAATAATTTCAAGATTAATTATTAAACTCATTAATTTTCAGCATAATATAAAAAGTGTAAAACTATCATTTGTATAATTAAAACTTATTGTAAATACAAAGAATGCAATTATTATATCCATTTTATTGCAAATATTAAGTAATTGTTAATTTTACCACATCAATTGATTTACGAATTCTTATTATGTTATAAAGGATGCAATACTCAATATTTGATTTCTTAAAGCTATTAGGTTCTCTAGGATTATTCCTTTTCGGGATGAAACTTATGAGTGAGTCATTACAAAAAGTTGCAGGCGATAAATTAAGAAACATTTTATCTGCAATGACATCTAATCGATTCAAGGGAATTCTTACCGGTGTAGTAATTACAGCTATTATTCAATCATCATCTGCCACAACGGTAATGTTGGTAAGCTTCGTAAATGCAGGACTAATAACGTTTGGCGAATCCATTGGAGTAATAATGGGGTCAAATATTGGTACTACAGTTACATCATGGCTAATATCAACACTAGGGTTTAAAATGAATATATCAATGATGGTTCTACCCCTAGTTGGATTAAGTTTACCCTTACTGTTTTCTAAAAACCCTAATCGTAATAACTGGGGCAGTGTTATAATAGGATTTGCAATAATTTTTATAGGTCTTGATTTTTTAAATCATTCTACTCCCGACATAAACAACAATCCGGGAATATTAGAGTTTTTAACAAACTTCTCAGGTTATGGATTTGGCTCTATAGTTTTATTTGTAATTATCGGTACTATACTCACAATGATATTACAATCGTCTAGTGCAGTAATGGCATTAACATTAGTAATATGTTTCAACGGATGGGTATCATACGAAATGGCGGCTGCAATGGTACTGGGACAGAATATTGGAACCACTATTACAGCAAATTTAGCTGCTCTGGTTGCTAACACATCTGCAAAAAGAACCGCCATGGCTCACCTATTCTTCAATCTTATAGGAGTAGCAATTGTATTACCTTTTTTAAAACCAATATTACATGCGATTGCTGCAGCTGGAGTTAACTATGGTTTAGCTTCACCTATACCCATTGAAGGGCAGACAGCTCAACAAACAGCAGCAGCAATACCTATAGCACTTGCAGTATTTCATACAGTATTTAATATTGGAAATACATTAATTTTAATTTGGTTTGTAAAACCACTTGAAAATATTATTACGAAAATAGTAAGACAAAAAGATGAGGAAGAAGAATTTAAACTTCAATATATTAGTACGGGGCTACTTTCTACTATTGATTTATCTATATTACAAGCTCGCAAAGAAATGATGGTATTTACCGGTAGAGTAGAAAAAATGTTTAAGCACACGCATGATATATTGACCACAAATTCATCAAAGAAAATTAACTCTTTAATGGAAAAGTTTAAAAAGAATGAAACTATATCAGATCAGTTTGAAGTTGAGATTACAGCATACCTAGCAGAGGTATCGAAACAAGATTTAAGTACCGGTTCTGCTGAAATAATAAATAGAATGTTGCAAATCACTACACAAATAGAAAGTATTGCAGATGCTTGCTATGCAGTTTCAAAAAATGTTTGTAGAAAACTTGAGGGAAAGATTAAATTTAAAGATTCGATGGAACAAGAGCTTATCGAGTTTTATGAAATTATAGAAAAACAATTTGAAATGATGATAAAACATATAAAAAATCCAGAACTAACAACCGACCTATATGCAACAAAAGCAATGATGAAAGAAATAAGAAACTATTATAACGATCTTCAACAAGGGCATTTTAAAAACTTAAAAAAAGGAGTATATAAAACCAAAACAGGTGTTATTTATGCTGACATTTACACAGAATTATTAAGAATAGGTGATCTTTCGAACCACGTGGTAAGATTACTATCTGCTCAAGAAGGAGTAAAACACGATTAATAACTAAAATATTTTTTGCATATTTGAAGCAATAATAATCTTTAATAATATTATATATGTCTGAAAAATCATTAAAAGGAACCAAAACAGAACAAAATCTGCTAAAATCATTTGCCGGTGAGTGTCAAGCTCGTACTCGTTACGAATTTTTTGCTAAAGTTGCACGCAAAGAGGGATATGAACAAATTGCCAATATATTTCAACAAACAGCCAATCAAGAAAAAGAGCATGCAAAACGTTTTTTTAAGTTTTTGGAAGGTGGTATGGTAGAAATTACAGCAAGCTATCCTGCAGGGATAATCGGTACTACTGAAGAAAACCTTAAGGCTGCTGCCGAAGGCGAAAACGAAGAATGGTCAGAACTATATCCCACATTTGAAATGATAGCAAGAGAAGAAGGTTTTACTCAAGTAGCAATAGCATTTAAGATGATTGCAAAAGTAGAACTTGAACACGAAAAAAGATATATGGCACTTCTTCAAAACTTAAACGAAGATAAAGTATTTATACGTGATGGAAAAGTTTGGTGGGAATGTATCAACTGCGGATATATTTACGAATCAAAAAAAGCCTTAGCAACTTGTCCGGCATGCTTGCATCCAAGATCATATATGCAACTTTTAGGAAATAATTATTAGAACTTTTTAAACTATTAAAATAAAACCGCCAAGTTTTTTGATAATTATAAATATGGTGGTCTTTTTATATTTCTACAATCGTTTTTTTGATACATTTTTATAATTGTATTCAATTAGCAAATAAAAACACCGCTAAAGTCATTTATCCGTTTATTATATGTACTTTTGCAGCTCATTTTTAATATAGTATATGTTGACATTTAACGAATTGGGTTTATCCCCAAATCTATTACAAGGAATTGAGGCTCTCGGTTTTAAAACCCCTACGCCAATACAGGAACAAATTATTCCATCATTTTTAAGTAGTACTAACGACCTTATCGGATTAGCACAAACAGGTACAGGAAAAACAGCTGCCTACGGTTTGCCATTAATTGAACAAATTGATATCAATAACCACAATGTTCAGGTACTTATATTAGCCCCTACAAGAGAACTATGTGTTCAAATTAGCAATGATTTACTAGATTATTCTAAATTTATAAAAGGTATAAATGTTGTACCGGTATATGGAGGAGCAAGTATTGAACAACAGATTCGCTCCTTAAAAAAAGGTGCACATATAATCTCGGCAACTCCAGGACGCATTCTTGATTTGATAAAAAGAAAAGCTGCAAAAATAAATCATATCAAAACTTTGATACTTGACGAAGCAGATGAAATGCTAAACATGGGATTCAGAGATGATTTAGATGCGATATTAGAAACTACACCTAAAGAGAAACGAACATTATTATTTTCGGCAACCATGCCCAATGAGGTTGCAAGAATAGCTAACAATTACATGCTCAACCCCGAAAAAATAATAATTGGGAAACAAAACTCAGGTGCCGATAATATAAGACATATTTATTATCAGGTACATGCACGCGACCGCTATTTGGCTCTTAAACGAATAGCAGATATAAATCCAAATATTTATAGTATTGTTTTTTGCCGTACACGATCAGAAACTAAAGATGTAGCCGATAAACTAATAAAAGACGGATATAATGCTGATGCACTACATGGCGACCTGTCGCAAGCACAACGCGACCATGTAATGAAACGTTTCAGAGAACATAATATGCAAATGCTCGTTGCTACTGATGTAGCTGCCAGAGGCATTGATGTGCAGAACATATCGCATATTATAAATTATAATTTACCCGACGACATAGATGTTTACACACATAGAAGCGGAAGAACAGGAAGAGCAGAAAAATCAGGTGTAAGTATCTCCTTAGTTAATTATAAAGAAGAAGGCAAAATCAAACATATTGAGAAAAAACTCGGTAAAAGATTTGAAAAATTACCCGTTCCAGGTGGGGACGAAATTTGCAAAAAACAATTATATAACATGATTGATAGGATGGAACATGTAGAAGTTGACGAAGTTCAAATTGCTCCATTTATGGATAAAGTAAATAAAAAATTGGAATGGTTAAGCAAAGAAGATGTTATAAAAAGATTTGTTTCGATAGAATTCAACCGGTACTTAGAATATTATAGAAATGCTCCGGATTTAAACAAAACAGCAAATAAAATACCTGCTGAAAACAAAAACGACAGAGACTTCAAAATAAAAGACAAAACTGCACGTAGAAGTCGTAAAAACACATCCAGATTTTTCATTAGTGTGGGCAAAAAAGATGGTATTACTCCTGTTACAATAATAGCTTTTATAAATGATAGTACAGGAAACCGCAATATAAATATTGGTGAAATTGATATTAAGGATAGCTTTTCGTTTTTTGAGGTAAGTGAAAACAACGCTACAGACATTATGACCTCTATGGGAGATATTATTTATCAGGGTCGAAAATTAAGAGTTGAACTTGCTGAACCAAAACCTTCAAATGATTTTGATAAAATCAAGAAAAAGCGGAGAAAAAAATACTAACCCGCATTATTCATACGATTAGCTTTGTGTAGCTGGTAGGCGTCGAAACTTGCAGATATATCCTTATATTTCAAGAGTTTTGCAACGAAGCAGATGCACAAAGATAATTGTAAGCTTTCTCAAAATTTGGCTAATAATAAAACCATAAGCACCGTGCCAATCCACAGACTAACAACTTGTTACGAGCCAGCCAAGAATAATGCGATGAATAATGCGGGCTAAGGCAATATTGAATCGCAAATGTGGTAATATGAGATATTTCGATATTCTATATTGTATATTATCATTCAACAAACTGATCTTATTTACAACTCTGCTTAAGAATTGAATATGCTAAAGGACCTTCGTTAAAAAGTAAATCTATTGAACTTAAATTTGGAATAAAACCGTGCTTATCTTCAAATACTTGATAGTATTTCACAATTCTAAAATTACCGTCAGGATTCATTGATTTTTTCTTGGGGTTAATTTTGAAACGATAATCATCGCAACCTGTATCTTTAACAAAGCTGTCTGTACACCTTACTTCTTTATTAAAGCCAATTAATCTGATTAAAGTTTGTGTAAGATTCATATTAAAATCGAATAACTTATCTGTTTTATCACAAAAGACAGTAAAAATTTCATCGGCGTAATACTGAAAAAAAGGAGCATTTTTATATGCAGATGTAATTGCATTTATATGCTTCTGTTGCCAATTTTCGGAATAATCTATTAAAACTTTACGAATAGGAACTTTATGAACACGAGCAGCAACAACCGGTATGCTTAAACTCATATAGCCGTTAGCTGTGGCTATCTCAAAACGATTACGATAAGTTTGTTTCGGAAAATTTTCATTAGCTTCAACAAAAACAGTTTTATATTTAAGCAATTTAGATAAATACTGAATATTTGGTAAAACTGCTGTAGAAAGCAAAATACACTCCATCTTGTTATTTTTTTATTGCCTTTCCGATTATATGATCGCTTGGAATAAAACCATAATAACGTGAATCTTTTCCGCTATCTCTATTGTCGTTAAGCACAAAATAATAATCTTTCTCAAACGTGTAGCTATTTACACTAACACCATCAATTTCAATTTTCGATAAATCAATAATTATTTTGTGATCCTCAAATACATCAATTATTCTTTTATATATCCCAATATTTTTTGTAGTTAAAGCAAGAGTAACATCTTTTTGTGGTATATATACTGGTCCATAATGATCTTTGTTCCACAAAACATTTGGAACTTTAGGGAAATAATCCATTACATATTCGTTTGGCTGCATAGTAAGCATTCTAATATTAATTATTCCATCACAATTTTCAAGCTCTTTAGCGGTTTCGGGTGCTGCAATAAACTCATAGGCTTTACCGGCTACAATTTCTTCCCAAAGCAATATGTTTTTGTTATCTTTAAATTCATCAATTAAACTTGCTGTTTTATTATCACTAAAAGTAACCCTATACTTAAAGAACAATTTGTACCACTCATCTATTACCTTATTGTTTATTATCAACTTTTTATCAATTAATGTTAGAGCATCTCCTGGCAATCCAATAAGTCGTCCTACAAGCTTATCTTTGTCTTTTAGCTCTGGATCTGACACAGAAGGGTCATAATAAACAACTACATCGCCACGTTCAAGCTTTTTTTGTGATGGTAATAAACTATTAAACCAGTTACTTTCGTTTTTAAATTTTTTAACCAAATAAAAAGTTCCTTGGCTATTACCTTCATCAACAAGAAGATTTGATGTTTTTACAAGCTTAAAAAAAATTAGTGAAAATATTATAAATATTAATCCTAAAACTAAGTAAAGTGTTTTCTTCGTCATAGTGTTATTTCAAATTTTTAACCTTTTTAAACAATCTATTCCACCTAATTTTTCCATTTTCTTTATCTTTAGAAAACCAAATTATATGAGCTTTACCAACTACGTGGTCTTCGGGGACAAATCCCCAAAATCTTGAATCTGCAGAATTGTGGCGATTATCACCCATTAACCAATAATAATTCATTTTAAAAGTATATTCGTTAGTTTCTTCGCCATTAATAAAAATTTTATCTCCTTTAATTTCAAGATCATTATTTTCGTAATATCCTATTATACGCTTATAAGGTGCCAATGATGCGGTATCTATAGTTATAGTTGTCCCTTTCTTGGGGATATACAATGGACCAAACCAATCTTCGTTCCATGCAAATGTAGGTGAATGTGGAAATATTCTAAAATTACGTTCTCCTTTATCTTTTGTAAGCTTAGTAATAGATTTTACAATTGGGAAGCTTTTAATTGTGTTATAATTTTTGCTTGTAAGTGGCAAAATATACGTATTACCTTGACTATGCATATCCTGATAGTTGATATCCATTTCTTTAAGTTTCTTGTCGTTTAGCGAAGTCCCGTTTGTAACAATTTTGTAATTGTACTGAACACCTTCAAACTTTTGTTGTTCATGTCCGTTAATGTAAACAATCCCATTTTTAATTTCTAAGGTATCGCCGGCAATTGCCACACATCTTTTGATATAGTTTTCTCGTTTATCAACAGGTCTTATAATAATATCATTTTCGTTCCATATCTGTTTTCTTGCTTCGCTAATATATTCCTGTTCGGTTAAAGTTTCATTACCCAAATGCATATCTCTGATTCTGAGTTCGTAAGCTCTAATTCTCACTATATCATAATACCCTTGAGCCTGATTTTGTACTACAACAGTATCACCTGTAGGGTAATTAAAAACTACACAATCATTTCTATTAATACTACCAAACCCCAACATGCGTCTGTAATCGTTTTTAATCCATTCTACAAACGATGGAGTTGATTTAGTAAGCGGAAGAGTGTGATGCACAAAAGGGAAACTTAAGGGAGTATTTGGCACTCTTGGTCCATAAGCCACTTTACTCACAAATAAATAATCACCAATAAGCAAAGATTTTTCCATTGAGCTTGTTGGGATAGTAAATGCTTCAAAGAAAAATATCCGTATAAACGATGCTGCTATTACTGCAAAAATTAACGCGTCAACCCATTCTAGAGTTTTACGTTTAAGCTTGCTCATTTTTTTATCTTTTCGGGGCTTCCAAAATGCCCATCTCACACGCTTTGTAATATAAATATCAACGATTACGATCAAGCCTATAAGCCACCAATAACTTCCCATCCATACAACCCACAAAATGTATAATATAGCTGTGAGGGAAAATTTAAAATATCTGTTTGTTAAGATTCTTCCGAAAGCAGTTTGCTTAAACTTATTCCACCAAATCTTTCTTAACGATTCTTTTTTTGCAGATTTTATTGCCATATTTTCAGTTTTAAAGTTTCAATAAATCTTTCATACCATATACACCTGTTTTTCCTATCAAGAATTCTGCTGCCAGCACTGCCCCAAAAGCAAAGCCCTTTCGTGTATAAGCTTTGTGTTTAATTTCGATTTCATCTATTTCACTTTGCCATTTAACAGAATGCGTACCTGTAACTTCACCTTCTCTAAACGATTCAATCGGTAAAACATTATCCGACACACTATTTTTTAACTCCCATTTAATAAAATTACGATTTTGAGAAATAATATCATCAGCAATACTAATAGCAGTTCCACTTGGAGCATCCATTTTATGTATATGATGAGTTTCAGAAATATTACACTTATAATTATAATTCTCGGTCAGCTTAGCCAGTAACTTATTAATACTAAAAAAAATATTTACTCCAACACTAAAGTTGGTAGCATAGAAAAACGCAGCTTTTTTTTCGTTACAATACTTAACAATATTATCAAATTCTGATGCAATACCGGTTGTACCTGATACTACAGGAATATTTTGGTCGAACATTTTTTTGTAATTAACCGGAGCACTGTCAGGTTGAGTAAATTCTATAGCGATATCAGCTTTTAAACTATTCAATTCTTGAAAATTGTGTTTGTCGATACGTGCAACAATTTCATGCTTTCTTTCTACAGCAATTTTTTCAATTTCTTTTCCCATTTTTCCGTATCCTATAAGAGCAATTTTCATTGATTTAGACTTTTAATTTGTAAAAATACATATAATCGTTCAAATTAGATAATAATAGGATTAAGATTTTGCTTGTACGGGCTTTTGGCACAATTTTATGCTTTAAAAATTGCAAAAATATGTGCCAAAAGCCCCTTATATTTACTTACAAAAACCCGAATCAAAATTAAAACCTGATAGGAACGCTTTTATCGGCAAACGTTTTTTACCCTGCTGTTGAATCTCTTTTACCAAAATCCATCCATCCGTACACGCTATTTTAAAATACTTTTTACCATCGGTATCAACTATACCATGTTTATGGACATTATGGTCAAACAGATAATCTGCATCAAAAATCTTAATATTTATGGCAGTATTATTATCGGGATAAAAATTAGTAAATGCACATGGATACGGACTCAAACCCCTAATTTTATTGTAAATTTCCTTTACAGGGGAGTTCCAATTAATTTTAGTATCTTCTTTATAAATTTTGGGAGCAAGTTTTAGTTTCGATTTTTCGTCGATATAGAGTTCCTGAGGTTTACCCACTACTTTATTTTTGCTAATGAGTTTTACAGTTTCAAGAACAAGGTCAGCTCCAATATTCATTAGCCGGTCATGCAGACTTCCGGCATTTTCGTTTGAGTAAATATTGGTTTCTTTTTGCAGAATTATCTCTCCAGTATCTATAGATTGCTCAATAAAGAAAGTAGTAAGTCCTGTTTTTGTTTCTCCATTTATTATTGCCCAGTTTATTGGAGCGGCTCCACGATAATTAGGCAACAAAGAAGCATGCAAATTAAAAGTTCCTAAGTTTGGAATTTTCCACACTTCGGCAGGTAACATTCTAAATGCTACGACAATGAACAAATCTGCATTTAAATTTTTTAATCTAAAAATGAAACTTTCATCTTTAAGATTATTTGGTTGAAGAACAGGAATTTCTGTTTTCAGTGCAAAGTCTTTAACGGCAGATGTTTTAAGTTTTTTGCCCCTTCCGGCAGGTTTATCAGGTGCTGTAACAACTGATAAAACATCTACACCTGCATTGCATAATTTTTGTAATGGTGCCACTGCAAATTCAGGAGTTCCAAAATAAACTATCCTCATAAACAGCTTTTTTATTTAGTATTCTTATCCTCATCGAGATCAAGCTCGTGCCCCATCTTATATTTTTTGGTTTCAAGATAAAACCTATTGAATTTATTAGGGTGAATTTCGAGATGAACATTTTCAACAATTTCAAGTCCGTAACCTTTTAGACCTGCTTTTTTAACCGGATTATTTGTTATTAATTTCATTTTTTTAACACCTAGACTCCGCAATATTTGAGCACCTACACCATAATCACGTTCATCATCTTTAAATCCTAAGTGTAAATTAGCTTCTACGGTATCAAGACCTTCTTCTTGTAACTTATAGGCAGCAATCTTATTAAACAAACCTATACCTCTCCCCTCTTGATTAAGATATACTATTACACCTTTACCGATTTTATCTATTAACTGCATACTTTTATGAAGTTGGTCGCCACAATCGCAACGCTTAGAGCCAAATATATCGCCTGTAACACATGATGAATGTACTCTCACTAGAATAGGTTCATCTTCAGTCCATTTACCTTTTATTAAAGCTACATGTTCTAAACCGCTATTTTTTTGCTTAAAAGGTACTAATTTGAAATCGCCATAGTCAGTAGGTAAATTTACCTCTGCACCATGCTCAATTAAGCTTTCGGTTTTAAGTCGATATTCTATAAGATCCCTAATTGTAATAATTTTAATGTTAAATCGACTACCAATTTCGATTAGTTGTGGCAATCTTGCCATTGTACCGTCTTCGTTCATAATTTCTACTAAAGCACCTCCGGGAATAAGTCCGGCCAATCTAGTTAAATCAACAACTGCTTCAGTATGTCCAGCTCTACGTAGAACTCCATTATTTCTAGCTCTTAAAGGGAAAATATGTCCAGGTCTGCCTAAATCTTCGGGCTTAGTTATAGGGTCAATAAGAGCTTTTATAGTTTTTGATCTGTCTGAAGCAGATATTCCGGTTGTACAACCATTACCTATTAAATCTACACTTACGGTAAAAGGTGTTTCGTGCAGTGAAGTATTTTTCCCGACCATTAATTCAAGATTTAGCTGTTCGCATCTTTCTTCAGGAATTGGTGCACAAATTAATCCTCGCCCATGAGTTGCCATAAAGTTGACAATTTCGGGTGTAATTTTTTCGGCAGCTACAATAAAATCACCTTCGTTTTCACGATCATAATCATCAACCACAATTAAAAGTTTACCCTCACGAATATCATTAATAGCTTCTTCTATTGAACTTAGTTCATTACTGAAATCTTTGAGTTGGTTTCCACACATTACTTTTTACTCCTTTTATTGCTTTAAACATTCCTATCAACAATGCTAGATTCATTGTATAGAAATGGGTTATAAATCGCAAAATTATATTATGTATTCTTATTTTTTTCAACAAAATATCAATAAATGGTATAAAAAATGAAAACATATATATTATTGCTAATATCATATAGAATTTACTGAAGAATGCCATTACACACAGACAAATTGCTGCAATAATCAAAATCAAAGGTCCAATCCATCTCAGAACTTTATGACTTAAGAAACTAAAAGCTAGTCCTGTATATGGTGGCCATAAGAAAGAAGCAAACTGAGCTAAATTTTGAAAGTCACCAGTTGCAATTCTTATTTTTCTTTTAAATTCTATATATAAATTGTTAGATACATCTTCATATACTTCGGCATCAATATTATTTATTGTTTTAAACCCTTTTTTTATCACTTGCATACAAATATAGAAATCGTCAACTAAAAAGTTAAGTGGTACTTTTGTAAAAAGTTTGTTACGCAAAGCAAAACATCCTCCGAAAGGTCCCATCATAGTGCCCCAGTGCATACTTTCGTAATGTTTAATCATAACTTCTCTACTGATGTATGATTTTTCTTGAATACTTATGCCATGTTTTTTTAAACCTGTATTTATCATATTACTATCAACAAGTCCAATTTCTTCATCGCAAAAAGGTTTAATAAGTTCGTTAATAGTTTTTTTATTGAACATTACGTTTGCATCTGTAAGAATAAAAATATCGCCTGTAGCAAGATCGGCAAGTTGATTAATAATATTAGATTTCCCTTGTCGTTTATCAAAAGGGATAAATCTAATTTGTGGGATATTTGCTGCAAGTTTTTGAACAATTTCGTTTGTTTTGTCTGTACTATTATCTGACCCAATAATTATTTCAAGTTTTTCGATAGGATAATCACTATTAAGGATAGATTCAATTTTTTCTTCAATTACCATTTCTTCGTTAAAAGCAGCCATAAGAATACTTACCGAAAGTGTTTCGCAATCAGAATAAATGTGATATTTTTGCTTTTTAGGTAACCATTTAATTATCAATGGATACAAAACATACGAGTGAAAAATCACAAATACGCAAAGCCAAAAGATTATTTGCAGTAAAATCATCCTAATTGAGATTCGTAAAATCTTGTTAAATTATCAGCAATATTTTTATTATTATAATTTTCGTTTACAAATTTAACAGCATTTTTACTAAGAAAATCGAAAAGTTCTTTATTATTTATCAACCGCTTTATTTCGTGTGCAAACATGTCAGGTGTATTGCTAATTAGCACATTTTGATTATGGGTTGTATCAATTCCTTCGGTGCCAATAGAAGTAGTTACAATTACTTTTCCAAGTGCCATTCCTTCGATAATTTTTATTCTCATTCCCGACCCCGATAGAAGTGGTACTATCATAATGCTCTGTTGGTTCATAAAATCAATTGCGTTATCCACTTCACCAACATACTTAACACCATCCTGTTTAATCTTTGCTAAAAAACTATCAGGAGCATTTCTGCCTGCAATTACAAATTCGAGGTTTGGGTGTTCTTTATGTATCAAAGGCCATGCTTTATTCAGGAACCACATCAATCCTTCTTGATTAGGTATCCAATCAAGTGCACCAATATGAAAAAGTCCGGGGTAATTACTACTATTATTATCAACTTTGTAGTTCTCCGAATCTATACCTGTTGGGACAACGTGAGCCGGGATTTTGCTTCCTAATTCTTTGCACTTTAAGCCATCTCGTTCTGTGATTGGAATCAACAAATCGTATTTATTAAAAAAGCCTGTTTCAAAGTTTTTTATTCGTTTTGCGAGGTTTTTTATATAGAAACGCTTTAGGAATGCTTTTTCATTTACAACAGTTCTTTCCCAAATTTCGTGTTCAATATTGTGAGCCCTAAGTGCAATTAAAGCCTTGCTGTGTTTTCTAATAGTTTCGATATACGGACATACATACAATCCTTCTAATTGTACAATATCAAAATCAAATTTACTAAGAAGCTTTATTAAAGCTTCATCAAAATCCTTATTTATGAATCGCTCAGCATTGTATGGAATTTTCTTAAACATCAGATTTATAAGAATTGCTTTTGCCGAAATCGAAGTATTAACGGGGACTGTTTCCAGATTTAAGTCTTTAAGTATATCTTGTGGAATATCTGATGTATTGTAAAAATGCTTCGAGGTATTCATTGAGAGGATATGAATATGATTACCGGCATTTTTAAGAGCCTTGGCAAGTGTTAATGTTGCAATCGAACCGCCATCGTGTGGTGGATATGGTATTTTATTGGTTAATAATAATATCCTCATTACTCAAACAATATCTAATTCTAAAAAAGTTTGCAATATAAAAATTTATATGTTCTTTATTGATGATTATTTCTTCTTTTTCGTTTAATTTTAAATTTATTAATAAATCTTGCATATTGTTCTGCGCTTACTATTAACGAATCATTTGCTGCTTTAAGTGTCAGATATATTCCAAATGGCAACATTATAAAACTTCCTGTCCACATTCCCCAAAATGCAGATATTACTAATTCACGCGACATTTTCTCGAAAGTAATTGAAATCATATAAAACATTAGAAATACAAATACAGCAATAACTACAGGCGTTCCAAAACCACCTTTTCTAATAATAGCTCCTAATGGTGCTCCTACAAAAAATAAAACTAAACAAGCAAATCCCACAGTAAACTTTCTGTGCCATTCAATATCATGCCTGCCTATCCATCGGGCTTTTGCAAATATTTCGTTAGAAGTCATTTCGATATATGATTTTGATGATCTTGCGTAGTTTAAAGCAAAATCAACAACTTTGTTTCGCTTCACTCCGTTCAAACTCATCAATAAACTGTCAATATCAATATAAGTACCTTTATCATATTTAAAGTCGGGCATTACCTCCTCTTCATTCGCAACCGAATCATTTTTGTCAAGCAAAACTGAATCTACCTGTTTATTATTTTTAGTGTTATCATTCTTAGATTCATTGGCTTGATTTTTATAATCCAATTTTTGTAAATCTTCGCTCGGTTTTTTAATACCTTTAAAAACATTATAACTTAGAAAACTATTCTTTACAACATCTCTTCGTTTATTCAAAGCATCTACTAAGGAATCCATAGCATATTGCAATTGAATTATGTTCAACATTTCAAATCCATTTTTAAACATATCTTCGTTATTCCGATCAAGACCAAGACCATCTAATTCGATATACATGGTTTGTTCACCAAAATGAGTTGTCTGATGTGGGCGGGTATTTTTAGAAACTTGCTTTTGATTTTGGCTTTTTAATTCTTCGTATCTACTGCCATTTTTAAGGTTTAGAATAAGAAATGATTTATCTTCTGTCATTTTAATACTACCACTTTCGGCGAGAGTAACATTTTTGTTACCATCCTTATTTCTATGATCATAAATCATTAGATTTTTTAATCTCTTAGTTTGCTTATCTTTATCTTCTACTTTGATACTAAATCCATCTATTGCATCGGTGAAAATTCCGTTCTGTAGGTTTATTTCAGGTTTCTCTTGCTGAATACTAAACAACAATGACCTCATCTTTAGATTTGTAACAGGCAATACGTTATTAGTGAACACAAAAGACAACACACTAATTATCAGAACTATTACAACTAAAGGTCTCATAATTTTATGCAAGCTAATACCAGAAGATTTCATGGCAAATAATTCGTATTGCTCACCAAGATTACCAAATGTCATTAATGAAGCTAATAACACACTTAATGGCAATGCAAGAGGGACTAAAGTAAGCGAAGCATAAAACAATAACTCAGCAATTACAAGTCCATCAAGTCCTTTCCCTACTAAATCGTCAATATACTTCCAAAGAAATTGCATTAACAAGAAAAAAACACTAATTAAGAATGTTAGGACTAATGGTCCTATAAACTTAACCAGCATATATCTATAGACTTTTTTCAGCATAATAAATATTGTAATGCCGACAAAGATAAGATTTTATTAAAAGAAAAGTATAAGCTATATACCTAAGAGCTGTTTTAGAACATTCACTTGCGATTCCCACAATTCTGATACACCTTCTTGTTCATCCTCATCCACACAATCGGTAATAATAAGTGCTAAATCTCCAGTAAGTTCTTCAACATTTAATCTAAATTCAAAAAAGGCATTCTCCTCGTCAAGCCATTTAAATTTGACATGCGACAAATCTTTTTTTGATACTAATTCGGCTTTTTGTTCTGAACCATCCCAAACGAAAGTATAAACATTTTTACTTACCCGAACATCGTCGGCAAACCATTCTGATAATCCACTAGCTGTACTCAGCCTATTAAAAAGAACTCTTGGGGAGCATTTTATAGGGTATTCTAAATTAAGGACTACTTTGTCATTCATATCATATTGAATTAATAAAAACTTAAAAGCATGCTTTGCAATATAGGTAGAAAAAAAATAGAAAACAAATCTTTGATATTTAATTATAATAATTAATTTTGCAGCCTTAATTTATTGGCGAGGTAGCTCAGATGGTTAGAGCGCATGATTCATAATCATGAGGTCGGCGGTTCAATCCCGCCTCTCGCTACAAACTCAAAAGATGTATAACCGCAATAGCGGTTATTTTTTTATTCCGAAATTAAGATTGAGCTTGCTCAAAATCATAATTTAGGAGTAAAAAATGGCGATAGCCATAAATCTTTTGAGTTTGGGTACAAAACTGAGAATTCTCGGGATCACGAAGTAATCCCAATACTTAATGCTATATTAAAATATGGTTTTGTTTAACTATCAAAACTATATCTGAATATTTACTACCACACGAAAGGATTCTTGAGGTAGTTGTGAGAATTCTCGGGATCACGAAGTAATCCCAATACTTAATGCTAAATTAAAATATGGTTTTGTTTAACTATCAAAACTATATCTGAATATTTACTACCACACGAAAGGATTCTTGAGGTAGTTGTGAGAATTCTCGGGATCACGAAGTAATCCCAATACTTAATGCTATATTAAAATATGGTTTTGTTTAATTATCAAAACTATATCTGAATATTTACTACCACACGAAAGGATTCTTGAGGTAGTTGTGAATATTTACTACCACACGAAAGGATTCTTGAGGTAGTTGTGAGAATTCTCGGGATCACGAAGTAATCCCATATTTACTACCACACGAAAGGATTCTTGAGGTAGTTGTGAGAATTCTCGGGATCACGAAGTAATCCCAATAATTAATACTAAATTAAAAGATTGTTTTGTTTATTTATCAAAACTTTATTTGAAGATTACTAACACACGAAAGGATTCGTGAGGTAGTTGTGAGGATCACGAAGTAATCCCAATACTTAATGCTATATTAAAATATGGTTTTGTTTAACTATCAAAACTATATCTGAATATTTACTACCACACGAAAGGATTCGTGAGGTAGTTGTGCGGCTTGTTCTACTTACTACCACACGAAAGATTCGTGAGGTAGTTGTGATTTAATCAGGTTTACAATAAACAAAGTTTTTATTTACGGTTCTCCACATAGTCCTCAGCCATAATAAATGCATTATAAGCATTAATAATTCCGCCAGTTACAGATAAGTTTCCGAATTTAACTTTACCCTTAATTGGTTCATAATCGTAAGGGAGTAATACTTTTTTTCTACTAAGCTCATAAACTGAATTTAATAGTATATCTTTCAGTTCTATTGCCGTAAGCTCGGGGAAATATGACCAAACTAATGCTGCAACTCCAGATACTACGGGGGATGAAAAACTCGTTCCGTTAAAAACATCGTAGCTATTATTGGGTCTTGTGCTAACAATATTAAGGCCTGGGGCAAAAACATCAACATATTTTTTACCAAAATTTGAAAAATCGCCAGCCAAATATTTATTTTTTTTCATATCTGAAGCACCTACACTTATCCAGTTTTTTAATATATGTCCATCAGCACAAAGCTTATTGGGATAAGATAATTTTTCATCAAGATTTTGAGCTTCATTACCGGCAGAATGAACAAGCAACACATTATTTTCTTCGGCATATTTCATTGCATCGTCAACCATTTTTTTATTGGGTGAATAGTTTTTACCAAAACTCATGTTTATAATATTAGCACCATTATCAACGGCATAATAAATAGCATTTGCAATGTCTTTATCGTACTCATCACCATCAGGCACAACTCTTAGTGGCATTATTCTAACATTTTCGGCAATACCATTTATTCCAATTCCGTTATTCCGAATTCCGGCAATAATACCCGCAACAAAAGTTCCATGAACTGCTTCAACTCCTTGTACTTTATTATTCCCATATTGCTTATCATTTATATCATCAGGATTATCTCCGATAATATCTCGGGGATTATAATCAATATTGTAGTGATAATCTAACACGTTATTCACTTCCTCTAATACTCCTTCAATCAATTCATAATCCCATTCCAATTCAAGAATAAGCATATAAACATCTCTTGCCCATTCAATTCTATCAGTTGGAGCGTCCATTTTTTTTAAGCTTTCCATACTGATTTGCTCTATACCTAAATGCTCTTTTAATATTGATTCGGCAAGTAGCATGTTTTTTGAAATAGCTTCAAAATCCTTCTTTAATGCAGCATTTTCATTAACAACGGAATCAACAACAGCTTTACATTCCAAGAACAATATTCTTTCATTCTCATCAGCAAAATCAATATTATTGACATCATCAGTTCCATAAGATTTTAAAAATTTGCGATATATTCTTAACTCTTCGTAATTGGCTTTAACAACAATTTCGCCCTTACTATTACCCAAAAAATTCCACCCATTAACATCATCAATATAGCCATTCTTATCATCATCAATACCATTATTAGGAATTTCATTTTTATTTATCCAAATTTTATTGTTCAAATCTTCGTGTTCAGTATCCACACCACTATCTAGCACAGCAACAATTATTTTATTATTGGGTTCGTTATTATTGAGTTTTTCGTTATAAAGTTTATCAACTGATGCACCCATAATTTTATCGGACTTAGGACATAAGTTGTACCAATTAACAAACTTTTCATCTAAATCCTTAACCTCACTTACACTCTGACTATAAGATATTTGCAAACACCCGAATAAACATATAAAAACAAATGATAAATTCTTTAGCATAATACTCATTTAAATATTTTATAAAAACATTAAAATTAGTAGAAAAATTTTAAAATTTCTTAATTTGTCAAATATTTCAAAAATATTCTACATTTAGCAAAAAAAACGATATGATAATAACAGAATCTCAATTTGAAAAAGTTTACGAAAACGAAGGAGCTACAGGGTTTAAAATTATTACTGATAATAATCTGGAATTTGTAAAACTAAGTTTAAAGCCTAATGCAATAGTTGAACCACACAGCTTACCATTTGATGTGTATTTTTATGTAATAGAAGGAATGGGTAAATTATTTATCAATGACAGCGAATATATTGTAAGCAAAAATTCATTTGTTTTATGTAGAGCAAATTTTGAAAGGAGCTGGCAAAATATTAACGCTACTGACTTAACACTTCTTGTAGTTAAAAGTTTAACATAAACCTAAGCATTTTTACTTTTTTCTGAATAATCTAAAAATCAATTGATTTAGATTAAACAGCAAGAATCATTGTAATTCCCATTTAGATTTTGTTATTATTTATATATCCTTTGATATAATATTAAAATACTTAATGTTTTTTTTATTAGTTTTACTATATTAAAATTAGGTATTATTGATTTTTCAAGGACACGAATATTGTATCCATGTTGTGATATTAGAATATAAATTTACATAATATATAACTTAACATTTTTATACATATGAAAAACCTTACATTCTTAAGCTTAAGAAGGATTTCTCTTCTTGGAGTTTTATTTTTATTGTACATTGTAACAAATTCAAACGCTCAACCTAGTGAAGGAGGAACGCCTGTTTCATTTAAATTAAAAAAAGGAATTGAAATCGGAATTGACGAAATTTCGTTATATCCCCCAGACATTGTCGCACTCAAAAGCGAAGATTTACAATTACAATCATCAAATAACGGTACACCTCCAAGAGTTGGAGTTAACCTTGATGCTGATATTAGTCTATCTACAGCAGGCGAGTGGACACATTACCCTGATGGCAGCAAATTGTGGCGATTAAAAATTAACTCTCCAGGTGCTACTGCGCTTTCGGTATATTTCGATGATTTTTATTTAGCCCGGGTGCAAAAATGTTCTTTTATAACGAAAATCGTAAACATGTAATCGGAGGGTTTACCAACAAGAACAATCTCGAGAATGGTACATTTTCAACAGAAATGATTCAAGGTGAATCTATCTATATTGAATATTACGAACCCAAACTTAAAAGAGGGGAAAGTAACTTTCATATTGCCAATATAGGCTATTATTATGAGGAATTAGCAGGCTTAAGTCAATATTCCGATAATCCACCAAAAGCTGTTGGTGCATCTGGTGATTGCCAGGTAAATGTTAACTGTTCTCCTGAAGGAGACAATTGGCAAGATGAAAAAAGAGGTGTTGCTCAGATAACCTTTTTAGCTGGCGGCAGTTGGTATTTATGTTCAGGAACACTTGTAAATAATACTGCCAACGATGCTACACCTTATTTTTTGACAGCATTTCATTGTGGTGCAGAAGATGCTTCAAGTACAGAGTTAAATCAATGGATATTTAAGTTTAATTATGAATCTTCAGGATGCACAAATCCGTCAACTGAACCCTCAGGGAACTCAATCACAGGTTGTGCCAGTATAGCCATGGGAAATATAAGTGGAGGTTCTGACTTTTTTCTTGTTTTATTAAACTCAACTCCATCTGTAACATTTCAACCTTATTATAATGGGTGGGACAGATCCGATAATTATTCATTTTCTTCGGGAGTTGGAATTCATCACCCATCTGGAGATATAAAGAAAATATCACATTATTCAACATCCACCCGTACAGGAAATGTTAACATTGGAGGATCAATAATGGCAGCTAATGCAGCATGGCAAACACTTTGGATATCTACTGACAATGGATATGGCTGTACCGAAGGAGGTTCTTCTGGATCTCCCCTATTTAGTAGCACAGGCTTGCAAATAGGTACCTTATCGGGAGGAAGCTCCGGATGCGGTGGTAGCGAAGGCAGTCCCGATTATTACGGTAGATTCTCGTATCATTGGGATCAGAATGGTACAACCGACAATCAAAGGCTAAAACCATGGTTAGACCCATTAAATACAGGAACAACAACATTACCCACCTGAGTTCGATATAAGCAAGTGCTTAATACAAAGCTAATTGTCCATAAGTTTCTTCCGTGTCGTATTTAACCCGAAAAATTCATAAATAAAACACATTTTTGGGTGTAAAAGTGTTATCTTTAGGGTATTACAACAAAAAACAAACACTTTTAAAGCACCCAAAAATGAGCAGTAAAGATACAGTATTTTAT